>JAEEGH010011887.1_pt1 | contig 19662 bp, 16 predicted proteins | sample 9134181 | NCBI WGS metagenome assembly JAEEGH01 (sample SAMN16246544, study PRJNA631951) | gut metagenome | biome: gut microbiome; feature: rumen; material: DP-attached | host: Bos | place: Iran: Karaj | collected 2018-10 | reverse complement strand
TAGGCGATGAGGCAGAACAGCACCACGAGCACGATGAGTGCCGATGAGATGGCCGCGGTGATGAACAGCGGACGGCTGAACCGGAGGCTCCACAGACGCTCATGCGTAGCGGCGTCAATGAGGGAGAGTCGGAAAAAGCGCGGCTTCTTATCTGTATTATCCATAAATAATTCGTAAATTTGCAGGCTGTATGGACAGAATCTTGGGCATAGACTATGGACGCCGCAGGACCGGCCTGGCAGTGAGCGACCCCTTGGGTATTTTCGCTTCCGCGCTGGATACAGTCGATACTACAAAGTTAATAGATTATATCAAAAATTACGCCGAAAAGCAGACAATCGTTCGCTTTGTAGTCGGATATCCGGTGAATATGGACGGCCGCCCTTCCGAGGCCCAGGCCGATGTGGATGTTTTCCTCAAGCGCCTGGCATCGGCCTTCCCCTCCGTCCCCGTGACCCTGGAAGATGAGCGTTTTACCTCCGTGCTGGCCCATCAGGCCATGATTGACGGGGGCATGAAAGCCGCCCGGCGCCGGGACAAGAAGGAAGTGGACCGCATATCGGCCGCCATCATCCTGCAGGGATACCTGGACCGCCGGAGTGGCGGCGTAGGGCCCCTGGATCCCGATTCCGTGCCGGAAAGCCTGTCCCGCAGCAAGACAAAAAGAAGAAGATCATGATCAGACCCATTTATTTGTACGGGGCCGAAGTGCTCCGCAGGGAAGCCGCTCCGGTGGACCTCTCCGATAAAGACGGCATCGCCGCGCTGGTGCAGGACCTGAAAGACACCCTGGTGAAGGCCGACGGTTGCGGTCTGGCCGCGCCCCAGATTGGCGTGAGCCAGCGGGTGGTCATCGTGGACGGCGACGTGGTGGCCGACACCTACGCCTACCTGAAAGACTTCCGCCGCACGCTCATCAATCCCGAGATCCTGGAAGAGAGCGAGGAGAAGGTGACCTATTCGGAGGGCTGCCTTTCCATTCCCGGCATCTACTGCGACATTGTCCGTCCCAAGTCCATCACGGTGCGCTACTACGACGAAAACCTGGAGCAGCACACCGAGACCTTCGACAATTTTGCTTCCCGCATGATCCAGCACGAGCTCTCCCACCTCGACGGAGTGCTTTTCACCGACCTTGTGGCTCCCATCCGCCGCAAAATGATAGGGAAGAAACTCATCAACATCTCCCACGGCAAAGTCGCCACGCGTTATAACGCAAAAATAAAGTAAACCATTAGGTGTTTTTAGCTTATGTGGTGTATTGTTATATAAACAATTACATCACAATATGCGCATTCACTACATTCAGCCCGAAGCCTGCGAAATTGAGGCCGGGTATCTATTCGCGTTAGCGGCCAGTCCCGCCGAGAGTGAAGGCTCTCTGGAGGGTTTTGACAACGAATTCCCCGAAATTCAATGGTAAAGGAGGACGTATTATGAAAAAGATTTTCACACTCGCCGTCCTTGCATTGACGGTTTTGGCTTGCAACAAAGAGATTGCAGAGAAGCAGATTGCTACCCCCAGCGAGGGATTGATGACAATTTCCGCAACAACCGAAGACCTCTCGAAAGTGGTCCTGGATATGAATGCGGAAGTTAACCTCACGTGGGCTGATACCGACGTGATAACCGTATATGACGGCAGTGCCGCCAATCCTTTTACAATCAAATCAAATTCGGGCGCAAGCGCCGTATTCGAGGGAACCTGCGATACTGCAGCCTCTATGCTGTACGCAGTGTATCCTGCTGCAGCGTACGCAGAGCCGGCAGCAGACGCTATCAAGGTCGTGGTTCCCGCTACGCAGACCATCCCCGACGGTGGCTGCGTCGATGCTGACGCGCTGGTGGCAGTAGGCTATGCGGCTCCCGGCCAGCCAATGGCATTCAAGCAAGTGTGTGCTTTGCTCAAGCTGACGGTGACAGGCTCCGACATCATGGAAATTGTCATCCGCGGCAAGGGCCTAGCCGGAACAGCGGCTGTCAATGCCGACGGTACCATCAATGCTTCCGGTGCCTCCCTGACCGATGAGATTACCCTTCACACAGCTGCCGGGATGTTCGTTCCCGGAGATTATTTTGTGGCGGTAGCACCGGGCACTACTCCAGCGGGAGCATTCTCAATTAACTATAACACTGTTTCAGCGACCGCTTCCAAGACCGCTTCTTCTGAGGTGAACTTCGTGCGTGCTAAGGGACTTGATGCCGGGCCTCTTACCGGCTTCTCCAAGACGGTGGTTATCACCACCATGGCGGAATTGTTCAACTGGAACGCGAGCCGCAGCACCGCGGACATCGAGGATGTCAAGATTGGCGCCGACATCGATATGGAGGGAGAGCCCTGGACTCCCAAGGATTTCACCGGAACCTTCGACGGCCAGGGGCATAAGCTTTATAACCTTAACGTTAACCGCCCCTCAAACGCTTGCTTCTTCAATACTGTTAACGGCATTGTCAAAGATGTGGTTTTCGGCTCCTCTAATGGAACTTCTTATGACGGAAGCAGTGCAATAGTTCAGGATAATCCCGAGGACGACGGTGCCAGCTGGCGCTATGCAGGCGTAGTGACCCGTCTTTCCGAAGGCTCTGTGCTGGAGAATGTTAAGAATTTTGCCCCTGTGACCGTTGCCTCCACATCTTTGAGCAAGACGCGCGTGGGAGGACTTGTTGGAGTCGTTGCCGGTGCAGCAACTATAAAGAATTGCGCAAACAATGGTACTGTGTCTAACCTCGCTGTGAATGCCGCTGCAGCAGGCACACTTGGAGGAATTGTGGGTAGGGCGGATGCAGCAGTGACCATAACCGATACGGATAACAATGGTGATGTTCTGGCTGTTGGCGAAAGTGTTACACATGCTGCCGGAATACTCGCATCCGATGCGGGTTCATCAGTGCTGACTGGGTGCAAAAACACCGGGAGCATCGTTTTCAGTTCTACGGGCACCAACGTTCTGGCTAACAGTATTGGAGGTATAGTTGGCGAGTCTGTAGGAACGAGCGTTACCCGCTGTACAAACAGCGGTGCAATTAATAATACATACAATGGAGAAAGTAAGATCGGCGGCATAATCGGAAGGGTGAATGGAGCGAATCCAGTGTCCGTCATAGAGTGCGAGAATGCAGCTACAGGCACGATTATCTACAACCCCGAAGGCGCTAGCAAACGTGCTTTCTTAGGAGGAATAGTGGGCAACAGCCCTGGCGGTTTTACTGGCGCGATTACCATTAAAGATTGTATCAACCGTGCACCTATCACCGGAGAGAACGAGCAGATTGCTGCCATAGGCGGTATAGTAGGCTTTCTGAATGGCACTGGTGTGGTTACGCTCAAATCGTGTTCGAACTTCGGCGAGATGAATAACGCCAACGGGGCCGCAAAGAATGGTACGAGTGCTGCAGAAGCTTTTATTGCCGGTATTGCCGGCTATCTGAGCACCAGCCTTGCCGCCGGTTCGTCTATTGACGGGTGCGTCAACCGAGGAGCCGTCAAGACGGTCAACCGCAATATTAAGAGCATGGGCGGAATTGTTTCTATATTCCAGACTTCCAACGCCGTGGTTCTCAAAGATTGCGACAATTATGGCGCCGTTACTAAAAACGTGCTTGCGCGTCCTACATGTGCGGCTGATTATAATGATAATACATGGTATCATTCAATTGCCGGTATAGCTGGCAAAGTGAATCTTGGGGCGGGTTCGTTCATAGAATCATGCGTCAACCATTCCGGTGCAAATGTATGGGTTAATACTGCCGGTGGTGGAGCGCAGGTCCGTATGGCAGGTATTACCGGTTACGTTGTAAAATGCCCTAAGATTGCGTCTTGTTCCAATGAGGCGGACATTACTTACGATAATAATGCTACGGGAGGATCTTATATCGCAATTGGTGGCGTTTCCGGACATGTATATGCTACACCGGTCTTCGATGCTTGTTCCAACAGCGGTGCGATCATCTCGAACCGTACCCAGGTGAACCGTATCGGAGGTGTCATCGGTTCGGTTAATAATACAGCTGTTACAAACTGTAAAAACACGGGTTCAGTAACATTGAACTGTGAGGTGCAGACCGCCAACTGGCAGAGTGCCGGCGGAATAGCCGGATTTGCCGAAGGCTCTGGCGACACGGCTCTTGATTTCAGTGGAAACATTAATCATGGCGCTGTGGTGGCTAAAATGAATACTACAAATGACAGAGTAGCTGTCGGTGGTATAGTTGGAATGCCATATACAGCTTTCAATGTCGTGAACAATCGAAATGAGGGATCCGTGTATGGGGTGAACAGTGTCAGCAATGGAGCCTGCTATGTGGGCGGAATTCTGGGTCAGGAGAAAGAATCTGGTAATGTGTCGGCAATATCCGGTAACAAGAACTATGGTAGTGTAGAGAACGCTACCGTAGGCTCAACCAAGGCATTTGCCGGCGGTCTCTTCGGAACCTTCGGCTTGGCAACCAGTGCGGACGGCTATTCGTACGGTCCGGTTAAGGGCTCTTCTGCCGGTGCCGTCGCCGGTATCAATACCGCTACTATCTCCGCCACCATCTGCGATGCAGTAACCGTGAACGGCGTGACCAAGGCGGCTGCTTCTGACGAGGGTGCCTGGCTCTGCCCGTCAAACACCGGTACCATAACTCCTACCTACGTTGCTCACAGCAGCAGCGAGTAAGGCATATGTTCAAGGGTCGGTCTTCGGGCCGGCCCTTTTGATATTATTAGCATCTGATGCCTCCCGTGAGCAAAACGGCCCTTCCTGCCCCCGGGACCTGCCCGCTGCGGCCTCCCGTGAGCAAAACGGCCCTCTCTGCCCCCGGGACCTACTCGCCGCGGCGTCCCGTGTGCAAAACGGCCCTTCCTGCCCCCGGCCGAAAGTAGATTGACACAGCCGGCGGTCACCCAAGGCACTTTGTCTACAAAACGGGCTCTTTTTGAGGATGAAGGTTCAAAAATGATTATATTTGTAAGTTGTCAATCACATAGTTGATATGAAACTGCAACCTCTAGCACTAGTTGTGGCAGTATTGCCGGTAATCTTCTCCTGCATGCGGGAAGCCGGAATGGAGCAGCCGACCCAAACCCGGGCCGACCTGGTCGAAATCACCCTTCAAGCCACAGGGGAGAGTCCCGCCGACTCCAAAGCCACCCTTGAATTCCCCTCCGTTAAGTGGCAAGACTCCGACCAGATCGCCATCTTTGACGGCACGGCCAAAAATATCTTCAGCATTCCCGAAGGCGGCAACCACGGCACTTCTGCAAGCTTCTCCGGCACAGTGACGGAAGGCGCCGCCGAGCTTTACGCGGTAAGTCCGGCTGCCGCCGGCACTGCGCTCGCCGGCAGCCAGCTGACTGTCAATATCCCCTCCGTGCAAAGCATCCCCTCAGGGCTCACGGCCGCTCCCGAGGCCCTTGTGTGCGTTGCCAAGGCACAGCAGGGGGCGCTTCAGTTCCGTAATGTGGTTTCGCTCATAAAGATCAGTATATCAGCCGAAAACGTCACCTCTGCCATAATCAGCGGAACCAATTTGTCCGGCACGGCCAGAGTGAACTCCGACGGCACGCTCGCCCAGCCGCTCAAGACCTCCGGCACCATTGAACTCAAGCCTTCCGCCGCTACATTCACTCCCGGGGACTATTATGCCGCCGTCTTGCCCGGCAGTACGCCACCCGGAGGCTTCTCCATAGCTCTCATCCGCTCCGATGGTCTATCCTGCACCCGCACTTCCACCCGCACCCAGACCTTCACGCGCAACGGCTGCAAGTCTGTAGGCGACATAAGCTCTGCCGCGGCGTGGAGCAATATCATCTATACAAAGGCACAGCTCTATACCTGGAACGATACCCGCGACCCTTCCGATGCCACCGACACCCCCATACTCGGCGCCGATATAGACATGGAAATGACCCCGTGGACCCCAAAGAACTTTGCGGGTACTTTTGACGGCCGCGGCCACAAGCTCTACAACATCAACGTAAGCACAAATAACTACGCAGGATTCCTCCGCGAGCTCACCGGAGGCGCTTCGGTCAAAGACCTCGTTATCGGCAGCTCCGACGGCGTTATCTACGATGGCCAGAGCATCATAAAGCATAGCAAGTCAGCCAATAACTACACCTGGTACTACGCCGGAGCTATAGCCAAGGTATCCGGGACAAGCACGGTCAGCAACGTCACCAATTTCGCTACGGTTGAGGTAGCGTCCGATGCCACTGGCAAAACCCGCACAGGCGGAATCGTGGGCAATTGGAACAGCACCGGAACGTTGAAAGGCTGCACCAATTATGGCGCAGTGCGTAACAACGCCGCAACAACCGGCCAGGCAAGCCAGTCGGACGCCACCTCCAACGGCAGCCTCGTTGGCGGAGTGCTCGGCTTTTTCGATGTGCGTTCAACCATCGAAGACTGCTCTAACTACGGCTCCGTCACCACAGTTAACCCCGGTGTGTCCGCCATAGGCGGCGTGGTGGGTTATGACGGACGCGGCTCCACCGTCAAGGACTGCACAAACGGCGGGCAAGTCAAGCATCAGGCAAAAACACTGGTCTCCGATACGGCGGTTGGCGGCGTTATAGCTTACGCCCAGGGCACATCCAGCACGTACGGATCCGTACGGACCTGCTCCAACGGAGGAGCGGTATCAGCTGGCGGAAACGACAAGATAATAAGAGTTGGCGGCGTGAGCGGCTACACCGATTACTACAATGTGAGCGGATGCTCCAATAGCGGCGCCATTGGTTATTCCAACTCTTCTGCCACCACCCAGTACATCGCCATAGCGGGCATCTGCGCCCATACCTACCACGGCTGTATCATCAGCTCCTGCACCAACCAGGGCCCCATAAGCTCCGATAAACCGCAGGTCAACCGCGTCGGAGGCATAGTGGGTACGCTTAATTCCAGTGCCGCCCGCAATTGTACCAACAAGGGCTCCGTCACGCTTGACAATTCGGCAAAGGTCATTACCAACTGGGAGTCGGTAGGAGGCATTGCAGGTTTTGCCGAGGGCGAAACCGGAATACGTGAGATTACTGGCTGCACCAACGAGGGCACCGTGACGGCCGTTGTCAATACTACCGGACGCGATACTCCGGGGCGCGTTGCCGCCGGAGGAATAGTCGGCTCGCCCCATACTGCATATGCCGTGACGAACAATATCAACAAGGGCGATGTATCTCTGCAAAACAAGCATGCAAGCACTCCTTACGCTTATGCGGGAGGTATCTTCGGATTTGACGCAGCCTCCACCAGCGGCTCTTCAGTAGCGTCTAACCACAATTATGGCGCGGTCGGCATTGTCTCCGGAAAAGCGGGCTACAGCGGCGTCGGAGGCCTGTTCGGCACCATTTCCAATGCTACTCCCATAACGGATAACCGCAATTACGGCTCAGTATCGGGAACCGTGGCCGGAGGAGTTGCGGGCATAAACGCCTGTGAATTCAAGGCTGTGGTATGCGACGCCGCCACGGTGAACGGTGTTACGTATCCCGATGCCTCAAACAAGGAGGCCTGGGCCTGCCCGTCTTCTACTGGCACGATAACAGTTACCGTTACCCCTCATTCCGATCCCGAGGCGGAGCCGGTTGAGGATGAAGCTCCCAAGCCCCTCGACCCCGGCAATAAAGTGGTCGCCCACAGGGGCGGAGCCACCGAATGCGGTTATCCCGACAATTCCAGGGCCGCCCTCCGATATGCTATGAACCTGGGCTGCTACGCCAGCGAGTGCGACATCTACTGGACTTCCGACAATGATGTGATAGTGGCTCACGCCGACAGCAAAGACCAGGTGAACGGTATGAACCCCTGGGAGCATACTGCTGCCGAAATCATAGCGGCAAAGCGCTTGAGCAACTACGAACGCATCCCTACGCTCTCGGAGTACATCGACATAGTGATGGAGACCGGCAGCAAGACAAAACTCCTGCTGGATATCAAGATGATAGATAATCCTTCAGTGGATTATGATCATCCGGCCAAAGCTGCACTGCGCGCCATCGAAATCATACAGGAAAAGAACGCCCAGAACTTCTGCGAGTTCATTTGCACAAGCTACGAGGGTGTTATGAGCCGAATCGCACCGGCCATCAAGGCGTCCGGCATACCTTGCGGCTGGATGAACGGGAGCATCAGTGCTTCTACTTTCAAGAGCAAGGGATACACCGACTGGGCCAATCTCAACACCCGCGACCACTTCAAACTCGGGTCGGGCGAGGACCAGGGCACCGGCTACCGTACCATCACGGAATACAAGAACGCGGGGCTCCAGCTGAGTGTGTTCCACATCGACAAACAGTCCGGCAACAGCAGCGCCGTTTACACCGACGCCACCGTCCAGCTCTACCTTGACGAGTACCAGTACCTGCGCTGTATCACCACCAACTATCCCGCCTGGCTGCTGCAGAAGACTAAGGATTTGTAGGTGGGATTATAGCAAAAAATGATTATATTTGGCAAAATATACTAATTATGGGAGCTTTTCACGCATATGACATACGCGGAATCTACAATGTGGATTTCGACAAGGAGACTGCCTACAAGGTGGGTTATTTTCTCCCCGGACTGCTTAACGCCAAGGAAGTTTTGGTAGGAAGGGACTGCAGGACATCTTCGCAGGAGATTCATGATTATCTGCTCAAGGGCATTACCGATGCCGGCGCCGATGTGTACGATGTTGGCCTTAGCAGCACGCCTATGGTGTACTTCGGCACGGCAAACTACGGCTTCAAGGCTTCGGTGCAGATTACCGCATCGCATAACCCTGCCGAGTACAACGGTATGAAAGTATCGCGTGAGAACGCCCTTCCCGTCGGCTTCGACACGGGCCTTGGCCAGATCAAGCAGTGGATAGAGGAGGGCCGGCCTACTCCTGTAGCAGACGTCCCCGGCCGCGTTCACGAGAGGGATATCCGCGCAGATTACGTGGACTTCCTGCTCAAGTACAAAGGCGACTACAGCGACCTTAAAATTGCCATCGACTGCTCGAACGGTATGTCCAGCCTGTATGTCAAGCAGGTTTACGGAGACCAGCCTTCTTATATCTTCGACACCCTCGACGGCCGCTTCCCCAACCATGAGCCCAATCCTCTTATCCCCAAGAACGTAGAACCCCTCAAGGAGCTGGTGCGCAAGACAGGTGCCGATATCGGCATTATTTACGACGGAGACGCCGACCGCGTGATGTTCGTGGACGAGAAGGCCCGCTTTGTGGCCCCCGACCTTATGATAGCCCTCATGGCATATTACTTCTGCGACGAGCGCGGCGCAAAGAATCCGCGCGTGCTGCAGGAGATCCGCTCTTCCAAGGCCGTCGGCGAGTTCCTTGCCGACTATGGCGCCGAGATGCATACCTGGAGGGTGGGCCGTGCTTTTGCGGCTCCCAAGCTTCGCGAGATAGACGGTTTGTGGGGCGGCGAGCTTGCCGGCCACTACTATTTCAAAGATTTCTTCTATTCCGACAGCGGCATGCTGGCATCCATCATCGTGCTTCGCATCGTCGCCGCCCTCAAGAAAGAAGGCCGTACCCTCAGCGGCGAGATCGACAAGCTTACGCGCTATCGCAATTCGGGCGAGATCAACTTCCGCGTTGAAGACAAGAAGGGCGCAATGGACGCCGTACGTGATTATTTCCTCGGAGAAGAAAAAGCCGACGCTTTTATGGACTTCGACGGCTACAGGGCTGAGTTCCCCACATGGTGGTTCAATATCCGCCCGTCCAATACCGAGCCTTATCTCCGTTTCATCTGTGAGGCCACTACCGACGAGGTTCTTCACGATAAGATTGCCAAGGTGCAGGAAATCATAGAGAAGCAGTTTGGAGGAGTGAGAGCCTGATGAAACGTCTTTGTGTACTGATACTAAGCCTGATAACCTGCTGCATAACACTAGCCCAGACCGACAGCCTCTCTAAAGCCCAGAGGCCTGACTCTCTGGCGAGGCCCGATGATATTACTCCCGACCTGACCATCTTTGCCAAGGGCAACGGAGCCGCCGTCGATACGCTTGACGTGGGCGACGGGCGGGTGCGTATTGTGCTCCGTGACGATAATACCTGGTACCTCATAAAGAACGTCGAGGCTCTGGAGGGCGAGGAACTCTTTACCGAGAACTGGCGTGAGCACATCGTCAATCCTTACATAGGCACTCCGCTTGACAGCATTCCGTACCGTGTGACCATTTGTCTGGTCGATTCGGTAAGCCGCTTCGTGTGCCCGCACAAGGGGAAAGTGTTCTCGAAGTTCGGCATCAGAAGAGGCCGCAAGCACACGGGCTGCGACGTGCCCTATCCTACCGGGACCCCGGTCTATTGCGCCTTTGACGGCCGCGTGAGGCTTGCCGAGCGTCACAAGGGCTACGGCCTTGCCATAGTAGTGCGTCACGAAAACGGCCTTGAAACCCTTTACGGGCATCTTTCACGTATGGATGTAGTGCCCGGCCAGTGGGTGCATGCAGGTGATCTTCTGGGCCTTGGCGGATCTACCGGCCGCAGCAGCGGCCCGCATCTGCACTTCGAAACCCGCTATTGCGGCCACGCTTTCGACCCCGAATGGATTGTAGATTTCGAGAGGGGAGTGCTGCGTAAGAACGTGTTCGTGCTCAAGCGCAGTTACCTCTCGCCTTACAGCCGCTATGTTCCCGAGACTATCGACGACGAGGAGGAACTCTATATGACCGAAGAGCAGATAAAGGCCGAGGAAGAGCGTATCGCCAAGGAGCGGGCAGCCATGAAGTACCATACCATCCGGTCCGGCGACACCCTTTCGGGCATAGCTGCCAAGTATGGCACCAGCGTGTCAAAGATCTGCTCCCTGAACAGCGGACTCAAACCTACTACGACCCTCAGCATAGGCCGTAAGATCAGGGTAAAATAATGAGCAAGAAAGTATATATCGAGACCTACGGCTGCCAGATGAACGTGGCGGATACGGAAGTCATATTCTCCCTTCTGGAAAAGCACGGATACGAGCGTACGGAGGATATGGCGCAGGCAGACGTAATAATGGCCAACACCTGCTCGGTGCGCGACAACGCCGAGCAGCGTATCCTGGGGCGCATAGAGCAGTTTCATTTCCAGAAAAAGCAGCGCCCCTGGGTGCTGGTAGGCATTCTGGGCTGTATGGCCGAAAGGCTTAAAGGCGCTCTCATCGACACCGGCAAGGTGGATATTGTGGCGGGCCCCGACGCCTACCGCTCCCTTCCGGTCCTTCTGCAGAACGCGGCTCCCGGGATGCCCCAGATTAACGTCGAACTCTCCCGTGAGGAGACCTACGCTGATATTTCGCCGGTGCGGCTTGACAAGAACGGCGTGTCGGCCTTCATCTCCATTATGCGAGGATGCAATAACGTGTGCTCTTACTGTGTAGTGCCCTACACACGTGGCGCCGAGCGCAGCCGCGACTCCCATTCCATTGTGCGCGAGGCCTGTGACTGCGCCGTCAAGGGATACAAGGAAGTTACGCTGCTGGGGCAGAACGTTGACTCATATCATTACCAAGACTGCAACTTCGCCTCCCTGCTGAAACTGGTGGCGGAGAGCTGCCCGCAGATGCGCGTGCGCTTTTCGACCTCCAATCCCCAGGACATTTCCGACGAAGTGCTGCAGGTAATGGCTTCGCACGCGAATATCTGCCATCATATCCATCTGCCGGTCCAGTCCGGCTCCGACCGTATGCTTGAGAAGATGCGCCGCCGCTACACCCGGGAGGGCTATCTCGAGCGGGTTGCCGCCATTCGCCGGTATATGCCCGACTGCGCCATATCTACCGATGTGATTGCCGGTTTCTGCTCCGAGACGGAAGACGATCACCGCCAGACACTCAGCCTCTTCGAGGAGGTAGGCTTCGACGCTGCCTACATGTTCTACTACTCTGAGCGTCCGGGCACTCTTGCTGCCCGCAAATATCCCGACGACGTGCCCCAGGAGGTCAAGAACCGCAGGCTCGAAGAAATCATCGCCCTGCAGAACCGCCTCTCGCTCCAAAGCAATGAGCGGGATATAGGCAAAACCTTCCGCGTGCTGGTTGAGGGCCCGTCAAAAAGAAATCCCGCCCAGCTTTGCGGCAGGGCAGGAAATAATAAGATGTGCGTCTGGCCCGATACCGAGCACAAGGCAGGTGACTTCGTGGATGTCGAGGTGCTTTCCTGCACCCAGGCAACGCTAATATGCCGGGCGGCGCCCGCCGGGACGGGAGTGGAATGATTCTCCCACGGCCATGAGTGCCGAGAGTGTTGCCGGCAGCCTTTGAACGCCGCTGAGAGTTATTTTATGCGATGATGTGTGTTGAGCATCATCGGCATCAATCAGCGCCAGGCCGAGTTTGTCGAATACCAGATATCCCTTGGTGGCGAAATCCACACATGGCACCACTCCCAGCGTACGCAGATAGCTTCCGTCTTCTTCGTAAAGCGAGATAACAACGGAAAAATAGCGGTCGCTGCCAAGCATGTCGTCTTTGGTGGCATTGCGGTCGTTGACCTCTTCCAGGCTAAGCCTTACGGTGCGTGCATTGTGAGGTCCCCAGTATATCTCCTCGTCACCATCCATTTTGAAATACGGATCGCTGAACTTGTCTTCGAAATGGCAGATCAGGCGGTCTGAAAGTTCCAGTTCAAGACCGTTGTCGCCGGGACGCGCCTTGCAGTTTACCACCTGTCCTATACGGAAAGGATGGCGGAACAATGGAGAACGCATGGCTTCGTCAAGCAGCTTGATGCTCCTCAAGCTTGGAGCAGGGCGGGGAAGATACGATGTTATGCCAATATTTTCGCCTTCGCGTATCTGCTCGCAGCGCCGGACGGCACCGGACGGGTCGTACATGCGTCCTACTTCGTAGCTGCGCAGTCCCAGGGCAGAATAAATATCTCCGCGGTTAATCTGCTTATATCCGCTCAGGGGAATGGAGAACGAGGGGCGGGCGGGGGTGTTGATATCTTTTAGGGCAATCCATGTTTCTGCACCCTCGGCATTGTAGATGAAGCCGTCGGCACATTCGGCTTCGAGCCAGCCCCATCGCGAGACCTCCTGCACAAAGCGTCCGTCTCTTTCGTAGAGTATAGCCTTGATTGTATAGTAGTTGCCTTCGCTGTCGGGGTCGAGCATCGAGCCGGGAAGCCCTTGCAGGTCAAGGCACGGTTCAAGCCGCACGAAGCGTCCGTAACCCCAGTCGAGCCTGAGGTCGCTGCAAACGACGTTACGCGAGCGTCCGTCCCTTCCGAGGTCGGCCAGCTTGAGGTTGTTCCGGTACAGCCTTGCTCCTATGGGCCCTACCCTCCACGCAGCGGCCCTGACCGGGTCTCCTGCTGGATCGTACGGCGCCACGTAGCCTGGATAGGCGTATGTATTGCTCTTGAACATGCGGGAGTCGTAAACGCAAGTGGTAAAGTCGGAGGTGAGCACTTCGAATGAGGAGCCGCTCGCCGAGATGGCAAGGTTGTCAAAGGGCAGCAGGGTGTTTCCGTCCGAGTCGATAATGCCGTATAGGCCGTCCCAGGCCGATTTGGCTATGCCGCGTCCGTTCCGCCAAGAAGGTGCGGAGGCAAACTGGGGCTCGAAGATTTCTGCTCCTTCTGCATTGTACACGCCCCAGAGAGGTTTGAGCCCGCTGCGCTGGGTTTGTACATAGCGCTCAGCCATGATAATGCCCTCGTTAGGGGATATGCTTATGGAGAGGCACTCTGCCGGTATCACCATCTGTCCGGAGCTGTTGGCTATGCCGCGCAGCTTGGTCTTGCCTTCTTTGCGCATAACCTCGCAAAGGCCGGCCTTGTCAAATTTGTCGATACTGTCCCACTCAGGTTTGAGTACCCAGGCGCCGCTCTCGTCAATCAGGCCCTTGAGCCCCTGGACCTCCACAACGGCAAAGCCGCCGTTGAATCGCTTGGCCGCGTTGAAGCTGGGCGGTATGACCCAGTTCTTGCTCTTGTCTTGATAGCCGAAGAGCTTTGAGTCACGGTCCTTGACAGGTTTGAGGTCCTGTGCTGCAGCAGTTGCGCACAGGCACAGAAGGCAGATTCCAAGAAATAAGCTTCGGAGTTTCATGTCTATTGCTCGTTTATTTCGTCCGGTAATATCGTTACCACCGTGCCTACTTTTACGCGTCCTTTCAGGTCGGTTATGTCGTCGTTCGTGAGGCGTATGCATCCTTCGGTGGCCCTTGAGCCTATCGATTCGGGCAGATGCGTTCCGTGAATCCCTATGTCGTTGAATCCGGGGACGTCAAGGCGCAGAAACCAGGGACCGTAGGCATTGCGCACGGGCCCCTTGCCGTCGCCGAAGTCGTGGCTTAAGCCGCGGGCGTTGAGCAGCTGGTTTATCTTGAAGGTGCCCTCGGGGGTTTTGTTGTCTCCCTTGCGCTCTTTGGGACCGTAGTATTTGGAGCATGCGATGCGGTAGGTCTTGACGGCGGTGCTGTCGGCATCGTAGAGGGTTAGCGTAAGCTGCTGCTTGTCAATGATTATGAATGGCTCTCCGGGGTCGGCTCCGGAAATGGCCCCGCCGGATAGCAGCATCAGAATACAAACAATCAATCCTTTCATAACGCACAAATATAATAATATTTGCAAAACTCCATTGCAGGGGGATAGTAGTCGGATCCCGACAGAAAAAGCTCCAGAACTATCTGGAGCTTTTTCCGTCGGGATGATCCGACTCGAACGGACGACCCCCACGTCCCGAACGTGGTGCGCTAGCCAACTGCGCTACATCCCGCAGCTTTTCTTACAGTTTGTTGATGAAAACCTGGATGCCGCTCTTCAGATTGGACGCCTTGTTCTTGTGAATGACGCCGATCTTGGCCAGCTTGTCTATCATCGCGAAAACCTTCGGAGCATTCTCCTCAGCGGTTTTCTTGTCCTTGGTGTTGCGGATGTCGCGAATCGCGTTCCGCGTAGTCTTTGCATAATACCTGTTATGCAACCTCTGCCGCTCGCCCTGGCGATTGGCTTTTTCTGCCGAAGCGTTGTTTGCCATTGCTTTTATTTTTTTAATATCTGGTAGTGGGTAGGAGAATCGAACTCCTATTGCAAGAATGAAAATCTTGAGTACTAGCCGTTATACGAACCCACCGACTCCCCAAAATAGCACAGGGCAAAATTGGGACTGCAAAGGTAGAAAGAAAAAATTAGTTCTCCAAAAGTTATTCACTCTTTTTCCACTCCCAAGAGTAAAGCAGGGCTTCCACCTGCCTCAGATACTGTCTTTTGTCAAATTTCGGAGAATAGACAAAGGCTTCCGCGACGATTACGCGGCTTCCGTCGGGGGAGTAGAAGGAATGTGAGACGAAGGGACCGCCCATATAGTCGTTCTCGACCTCCCAGTAGCCCCGCGTCTGCACGAATTTGCGTCCGCGGTAACTCAGGTACTCGATGCTGACGGGGAAGCCCTCCGAGGTAATCATCCAGGTATTGTCGTACATCCCGGGCACATTGGAACGGGCCATCTCGGCGCGGTGGCGCAGGATTTCCTCCTTGTCGAAGTCGCGGCTGTCGCCACGGGCTTCGTAACTGTAGATCAGCACATCCTGCAGGGTGTACTGCTTGTCGTCGGCCACCCAGGCGAAATCATCGGTCAGTTTGCGCAACTTGTAGCCGGAAGGGAAGTGCGGCGAACCGCCGAAGACGGGTGCGATGCTTGCGGCGATGCCCTTCTCCTCATAGAGCAGGGTATTGCGGATGACGCGGTCGCGTTCCGCCTGTTCGATGGCGCTGAGGATATTCGCCCCCGCAGTTTCGAGCAGCCCGAGCGCCCTTTCGCTGTCCGGGGCATTGAGCTGCACCACGCACTGCGGCTGCGCCCACACGTCCTTGCGGTAATAGACGCAGGTGGAATCTACCCCCGGGGCGATATTGAAGAGCACGATGTTGCGGTGCACCTTGAAAATGTCCCCGAAGGCGCCCGGGGCGATGTTCACCAGGCTGTAAAGAGGCTCCGAAATGGCCAGATACGGACATTCGGAAGCCAGGAGACCGCGGGTAGCGGCGCCGAGTTCATCGTCCCACTGCGCCTTCTCCATCACGACCAGCACCTCTCCCGCCTTTCCGCTGACACTGGGGAGCAAGGGCGCACCGCCCTTACAGGCTGCGAGCAGGCACAGGGCCGCGAGGAGGGGAATAAAGTGTTTCATATTGTGAATCAGTTGATTAATCGTCCGATATCATTGCCGAAGGCCAGCATCATCAGCAAAATCAGCAAGCCCATTCCGATCAATTGCGCCACGGCGAGGAAGCGGTCCGAGGGCTTGCGGCCCGTCAGCAGTTCATACAGCGTAAAGACGATGTGTCCGCCGTCCAGTCCGGGAATCGGCAGCAGGTTCATAACGCCCAGCATAATGGACAGGATGGCAAGCAGGTACATGAACTGATACCAGTCCCAGCGGTCCGGGAACACCTGTCCGATGGCGATGAAACTGCCCACCGACTTGTAGGCTCCCGTCGAGGGCGTAGCCACCAGCCTCATATCCTGCAGATAGCCGTGGATTGTCTCCCCGGTCAGGGAAATGCCTGCGCCGATGGCTTCGAAAAAGCCGAACTCCTGCCTGCGCACATCCGGTGGCAGCATATAGATGCCGAGCCGGCCCGCGCTGTCCACCTGGACGGGGAAGGCGAGCGTATCGGCTCCGCGCAGCAGCGTCACTTCCGTGCTGCTCCCGCGAAGCGTTTCGAGCACCGGCCGCGCATCCTGCAAAAAGGCTACGTCGCTCTCTCCGATGCGGATGATCCGGTCTCCGCGCCCGAAGCCTGCGGCGGCATTGGGACTGCGCGCATCGACGGAATCCACTACAAAGGGAATCGCGAGCGAAAACAGTTCTCCATCCTGCAGCATCCGTCCCGTCAGCGCGTGGTCGATGTAGAGACTGACCGTGTCCGCCCCGCGCTGCACCTGCACGTTCTGTACGGCGCGGCGGATGAGTTCCGCCTGGAGCATCCCGAAACTCCGGGGCTCGTACCCATCCATCGAAATGATATGGTCGCCGGGCTGGAAGCCCAACTCGATCGCAAGCGGACTGGGATAGATCTGCGCGTTTTCGTTGGGGATGTACGCGCGTCCCCAGATGCCCATGATCATACAATAGATGACCACGGCGCCGATGAAATTGAAGAGCACGCCGCCCGCCATCACCAGCAGTCTCTGCCAGGCGGGATGCGTACGGAATTCCCAACTCTGCGGCTCTCCCTTCAGGGAATCGAGGTCCATCGACTCGTCGATCATCCCGGCGATCTTGCAATAGCCGCCGAGCGGGAGCCAGCCGATGCCGTACTCCGTCTCCGCCGTTGCCGCGCGCGGGAAAAGCCTGGTGAACCAGCGGCTCTTGCTGCTGAACAGCTTCCTGCCGCCGACATCGAAAAAGAGGAAAAACTTCTCGACGCGGATGCCGAAAAGTTTGGCGAAGGTGAAATGCCCCAGCTCGTGCAGTAGGATCAGTACCGACAGCGCGAGTATCACCTGCAATATCTTAATCAGAACGGTCATGAATCAGCGAATGCGTTGGGCGGCGAGTTCGCGCGCCTGTGCATCGGTCGCGAAAATCTCGTCCAGGGACGGTTCCGCTGCAAAATCCACACCAGAGAAAACCCCTTCGCAGAGGCGGGGAATGTCATAAAAGCCGATGCGGCCCTCGAGGAAGGCTTTCACGGCGATTTCGTTGGCGGCGTTCAGCGCGCAGGGGATGTTCCCGCCCCGGCGGATGGCCTCGTAGGCGAGCGCCAGGCAGGGGAAACGCTCCGTATCCGGCTGCTCGAAGTGCAGGGAGCCCAGCGCGGCCAGGTCCAGTTTCTTGCCGCCCGTCTCCAGCCGGTCCGGGAAGCCGAGGGCAAAGCCGATGGGCTGCCGCATATCCGGGCAACTGAGTTGCGCGAGCAGGGCGCCGTCGCAGAACTCCACCATCGAATGGATGATGGAATCGGGATGCACCACGACCTGGATCCGCTCCGGCGGGAGGCCGAAAAGCCACTTCGCCTCGATTACCTCGAAGCCTTTGTTCATCAGGGTCGATGAATCGATGGTCACCTTGGCGCCCATATCCCATTTCGGATGCTTGAGCGCCTGCGCAGCGGTAGCCGCGGCGATCTTTTCCCGGGGCCAGGTACGGAAAGGGCCGCCGGAGGCCGTCAGGTGGATCTTTTCCACCTTATTGCCGGCGGCCGCCATCAGGCACTGGAAAATGGCCGAATGCTCCGAATCCACCGGCAGGATCGGCGCATCGTGCGCGGAGGCGCATTTCGTGACGAGCGCTCCGGCCGCCACCAGCGTCTCCTTGTTCGCCAGCGCGACGATTTTCCCCGCTTCCAGCGCGGCGAGCGTAGGCCGCAGCCCGCTGAATCCCACCATCGCCCCGATGACGATATCCACTTCCTTCGCGGCGACCAGCGCGCAGAGGCTCTCGGTGCCCGCAAAGACCTTGCAGGGCGTATCCGCGAGCGCCTGCGACAGGGCTTCGTAGCGGCTTTCGTCGCAGATGACGACATTGTTGGCATCGAACTCCCGCGCCTGCTGGGCGAGCAGCCCTACCTGGGTGTTCGCGGAAAGGAGCGCCACTTCAAAGCGCTCCGGATGCCTGCGGATGATATCCAGCGCCTGGGTGCCGATGGAACCGGTCGAGCCCAGGATGGCGATACTTCTCTTCCCTTCGTTCATTCTTCTGTGCTTTCAGGAGAGGGTGGGGTCAGCGTCAGCAGACTGTCTCCGGTAAAGCCTTCTTCGCCCCCGAGCGCCCGTTTGAGATTTTCCGTGTAGAGTTCCCAGCGCGTAATCACATTCTCCAGGGAGTCGATCTTGATGGCGTTGCGCAGGGCATCGCGCCGTGCGCTCTGATTCGGGTTCCAGAACGAGAAAAGGCACCAGGACAGGGCAAAGGTCACCCCGGCCACGATGATGTTTTGTATAATGGACTTTTTCATTTACCTTTGCGTTTTGATGAACCGCATCGTGGGCATAGATTACGGAAGCGCCAGGGTGGGCGTCGCGGTCAGCGACCCGCTGGGCATCTTCGCATCGCCGCTGGAAACGGTACCGTCTGCAAAGATAATAGAATATCTCCAAAATTTCGCTTCCCGCGAACAGGTGGAGCGTTTCGTGGTGGGATTTCCCCTGAATCTGGACGGTGCACCCGCACAGGCGGCCCCGGACGTGGACCGGTTCCTCAAACAGTTGGACAAGCATTTCCCGGAGATTCCGGTGAGCCTGGAGGACGAGCGCTTCACCTCCGTCCTGGCGCATCGGGCGATGATTGACGGCGGGATGAAAAAGAGCGAGCGCCGCAACAAGGCCTCCGTCGACCGCATCAGCGCCGCCATCATTCTCCAGGGCTATTTGGATAAAAAGAACAGAAAATGATACAAGCGATTTACCTTTACGGCTCCGAGGTCCTGCGCAAGACCGCAGAACCCATGCCCTTGGATGCCAGGGACGAGATAGCCGCGCTCGTCGCGGACCTCAAGGATACGCTCAAGGCCTCCGAGGGCTGCGGGCTGGCCGCCCCGCAGATCGGCGTGAGCCGCCGGGTGCTCATCGTGGACGGCTCCGAGGTGGCGGACCAGTATCCCTACCTCAAGGATTTCCGCCGGACGCTGATCAACCCGGAACTGCTCTGGGAAAGCGACAACCGCATCGAATTCGCCGAAGGCTGCCTCAGCATCCCCGGCGTTTACTGCGATGTCCGCCGTCCCGCCGCCATCCGCGTAG
>JAEEGH010011886.1_pt1 | contig 19663 bp, 22 predicted proteins | sample 9134181 | NCBI WGS metagenome assembly JAEEGH01 (sample SAMN16246544, study PRJNA631951) | gut metagenome | biome: gut microbiome; feature: rumen; material: DP-attached | host: Bos | place: Iran: Karaj | collected 2018-10 | reverse complement strand
CAGTCCAACTCTGTATGCTACGTAAAAGACGGTCAGGCAATCGGTATCGGTGCAGGACAGCAGTCAAGAATCCACTGCACAAGACTTGCAGGCCAGAAGGCTGATAACTGGTGGCTCAGACAGAGCCCTCAGGTATTGGGTCTCCAGTTCGTTGATGACATCAGAAGACCTGACAGAGACAACGCTATTGACGTTTATATCTCTGACGAGTATGAGGATGTACTTGCAGAAGGCACATGGCAGAATATCTTCAAGGTTAAGCCTGAAGTATTCACAAGAGAAGAGAAGAAGGCTTGGCTTGCAAAGAACGATAATGTAGCTCTTGGTTCAGATGCATTCTTCCCCTTCGGCGATAACATTGAGCGTGCACACAAGAGCGGCGTTAAGTATATCGCTGAACCCGGCGGATCCATCCGTGATGACCATGTAATCATGACATGCAACAAGTATGGCATCGCTATGGCATTTACGGGAATGAGATTATTCCACCATTAATATTCGTTATCAATTGGGCTGTCTCTTATTGAGGCAGCCCTTTTTTATTTAGGAGGCTAATATGGAAGACGAAAACAAGATCGCTGAGACAACAGAGAACACAACAGCCGTTGCAGAGCCTGCACAGGCAGCACCTGCACCTGCTCCTACACCTGCTCCCGCAGAAGAAGTCAGAACGGATAAGCTTTCCAAGGGCAAGTATGCCGAATACAGTGACCACGATCTGCAGTATGAGATCTTAAAGTATGAGAAGAAAGCTGCAAGAAGAACAATGCTCGTTGCAACTGCATTGTTTGCTATCGCTGCAGTTTTCGTAGTTGCTGCGATCATCATCGTTCCGCCTGTATTAAGGACTCTTGACCAGGTTCAGACAACACTTGAGGAAGCAACATCACTTGTTTCAAAAGCAGAAGACACACTTACGAATGTCGATGATTCACTTAACGGAATGAATGACATGATCTCCAACGTCGACGGCGTTCTGACAGATAACACTGCAGCCATGGAAGAAGCGATCACAAAGATCAGCAACATCGATGTTGACGGATTGAACACTTCTATTCAGGATCTTAATAAAGTTGTTTCCGCAATGGGAAAACTTTTCGGAGCATAATAGATTAATGCATTACAGCGTACTGATAATAGATGACGAGAAAGAACTCTCCGAGTACACCGCGAAATATTTTAATATGTCCGGTGTACCGGCTCAGTACGCTTTGGACAGCGCTTCCGCGCTGGAATTTTTTAAGGATAATACGTGTTCTCTCATTCTGCTTGACATAAATCTGGGTGACGATTCCGGATTTGAACTCTGCCAGAAGATAAGGGAGAACATGGATATCCCGATCTTTTTTATCAGCGCAAGATCTGCCGAAGACGATATGCTCCTGGCATTAAGCATCGGCGGAGATGATTATATCTGCAAGCCTTATTCTCTGAGCGTTCTTCTTGCGAAGGTCAAGGCGGAGCTTAAAAGATATGAATCAACGCACAAAGATGACAGGGCTGGAGAAGATGCTAATACCGTAAAACTCGGAAGTGCTGTTTTCGATATGAAGAAGGCATCTGTTATAAAAGACGGTAAAGTAATGCCTCTTAAGGCAATGGAATATAAGATACTTGTTTATCTTATAAGGAACAGCGACCGCGTCATTCCCAAAGAAGAGATCTTCGAGAAGATCTGGGATACAACTGTCGTAGGTGATGTAACGCTCAACGTTCACATAAGGCACTTAAGAGAAAAGATCGAAGACGATGCCGGTGATCCGCGCTTCATAAAGACGGTGTGGGGTGTCGGATTCATGCTCGATACCAAAGGTAATCCCTAAATGAAACTGAGATTCCTTCTGATCTATATCGCATTCGTGCTGGCAGTAGGAATTGCCGGATGCTACGTTATTGCGGGCGGTAAACTCTCTAATGAAATACCGGTACATACCATAGAGATCAACAGGCTCCTTGTAAGTCTTGAAGAAGACTGGGACAGTGTCAGTTCATATAAAGACAAGCCCATAGAAAGTGATTCTTCCTTCGATTATTCTGTTATCGACACAAACGGTAATGTCATCTTATATACACGCGATGACATCGCGAAAAGCATATCTTCCGCTACCTCTGATTACGACATAATCAGAGATATAGAAGTAGACGGTAAGGTCTCAGGATACCTTATCGTACATAATCCCAAAGCCGAACTCGAAAAGCAGACAAACATGAAGATAGCTTTGTTTGTTATGTCGCTTATTCTGTTAACCGTAGTAGTCTCAGTGCTTTACTACGTATATTTGAAACGCAGAGTATTAGACCCGTTTAAGAAACTTAAAGGCTTTGCAGTCAGGGTCGCAGGAGGCAATCTCGACACTCCTCTGGAGATGGATAAAGGCAATGTGTTCGGTTCTTTTACCGAGAGCTTTGACATAATGAGGGAAGAACTCAAAGCCTCTAGAGAACGTGAGGAGAAGGCCGTTAAGAGCAGAAAAGAACTTGTTGCTCAGTTATCTCACGATATAAAGACACCTGTGTCATCCATTAAGGCCATGACTGATGTCATGAGCCTTACCGCATCAGAAGAAGATAAAGTTACCATCAATGCTATTAATGCCAAGGCTGATCAGATCGACAGCCTTATCTCCAATCTTTTCCATGCGACTTTGGAGGAATTGGAACAGCTTGAAGTAAAGCCCGAAGACATTAATTCGACCGATATCGTTCAGATGATAAAAGATGCGGATTATCAGAATAAGATTGAAAAACTCGATATTAAAGATGCTGTCGTTTTCGCTGACAGATTAAGACTAAACCAGGTCTTAAACAATATAATCTTTAACTCCTATAAATATGCCGATACCATGATAAACGTAACGAGCAGATTCGAAAATGCCGGATCAAAGTATCTGTTTATCGAGATAGCAGATAAGGGCCCCGGTGTTCCCGAAGAGGAACTGGAGATGATCACCCAGAAGTTCAAGCGCGGCAGTAATGCAGGAAATAAGGACGGCTCAGGTCTGGGCCTTTATATTTCGGATTATCTTATGAATAAGATGGAAGGAAGCCTCACTGTAAGGAATACAGGCGATGGTTTTGCCGTAGAGATCGGCATAAAGATCTCTTAAGAACCGTTTTCAAGAGAGTTTAAAAAAGAATTAAAAAACAGACAAAGGTTTAAAACGTCCCGAATACTATACTTGTGCCATAAGGAGATAGTAATTTCGAAAGGGAGTTTAAACTGATGTTAAAACTTGTTAAGGCACATTTTCACAAAGACAAGGCAGTGCTCTTAGCTTTTCTTCTGATCCTGACAGTAGCATCAATGCTTCTTCATACAAGTCTCATGGTCGCACGTTACGATTCAATGTACGAAGAGAAATTTGAGAAGCAGGGTGTATCTGATTCCATGTTCTTTTGTCTGGGCGATGAAGATAAGATAAACGCCGCTATAAATGATATGGACTATGTGGACAGTTCATATCTCGTCGATATTATCATTCCTGACATGGTTACGTTATCCGTGAACGGCGGCAAAGACAAAGACATCGAAGACATATTCTTTGTTGATGAAGAAAATGAGACTGTATATCAGGATCTTCACTATGTCGAGAAAGATGATTCCATAGAAGGACCTTCTATCTGCATGAATGTTTATACGGCATACGCAGAAGGGATCAAAGTCGGAGATAAGATCAAGGTCTCTAACAAAGATACCGGCAGTTACGAGCTTACCGTAAAAGGCATCTATGAAGATCTGTTCTGCGGTCAGATGTACTCTTATTATTCGACGATAGTAGATCACGGAACTTATGAGATGCTTTACGACGGATCAGAATATGTATCAAGTGCCGAAATGCCTTTTCAGATGCAGTTCCTTTGCGTTAAGTTCAGAGCAGGAGAAGATATCAGCATTAAGTCAACTGCACTTCAGGATGAATTTGCCAAAGAGGGCATGTATTGCAGAGGTTACGACAAGATCCTTGCCAAAGCAGGCTATACAGGCATCTCAAATATCATTGCTGCGTTTATGGCTTCCTTCTCCGTGATAATCATGATAATCGCATTCATCATGATCATCTTCACGGTCAATACGAACATCAACCGCGATATTAGAAATATAGGAGCTCTCCGCGCCGTCGGATTCACGATCTCTCAGGTAAGGACATCTCTTATGCTCGAGTATTCGTTGGTTGCCGCTGTTGCATGCCTGACCGGCATTACGGGATCATATCTGGTTTTCCCTGTGATCGAAAACCTGGCACTCAAACAGTTAACAGGTCTTGTATGGGAAGGGGGATTTCATCCTGCAATGTCCCTGCCGGTCCTCGCAGGCGTAATTGCACTGATGCTTATAGTAACTTTTGTTGCTACCCATCTCATAAGAAATATCCATCCGGCTACTGCATTAAGATTCGGTCTTGAATCACACAGTTTCAAAAAGAACTATCTGCCTTTGGATAAGACGACAGGAAGGCTCGATATCCTTCTTGCATTGAAGAGTACTTTGCAGAATAAGGGACAGAACCTGATAATTGCCGGAGTTATCCTTGCAGTCTCATATCTGACGGCTTTTTCCGCGATCCTTTTCCACAACACCAGGATCGACATAACCAATTTCCAAAGACTCCTTCAGGGTGACGCACCGGATGCATATGTAAATATCCAGTACGATACGCCTGAAGAGATGTACGACATCATTGATAAGATCCGGGCAATGGACGGCGTGACCGAAGCTTACGGACTGTCAAATACAGATGCTCATTCAGGCGACTATAACTGCTATCTTCTTTATTCGACTGACCCTCAATATGTTTATTGCGGAGTCTACGAAGGTGAGATGGCATTAGAAGCAAATGAAGCAGTTGTAGGCGGACTTCTTGCAGAGCGGCAGGGACTTGGCGTAGGTGATGAGATCAAGGTCAAGTATATGGACAGGGAAGAGTCTTTCCTTATCACCGGTCTTCAGCAGGCTGTTTACAGTATGGGTGAGAGGATCTACATATCTGAAGAGGGATTCAGGAGACTTGATGGAGAACCCAGATATACCTATGTCAGAGTAAGGATCGAAGATGCAACTGAAGAGAGGGTAGATGAGTTCCTGGAAGATGCGAAAAATCTTCTCGGTGATTACTGCACGAGCACAGAGAACTACTATCACACTCAAAGAAGCACCGATAATGTGCCTGTCTTTGCAGTATCGCTCGTTATCTTGATCCTGATAATCCTGAATATCTTTACTGTGCTCATAGTCATAAGGCTTTTGCTTAAGACTGTTTTCATCAAGCGCGAAAAGGAGTTCGGCATCAAGAAAGCTGTAGGCTTTACGAGCAGGCAGTTAAGGACACAGCTTGCATTGTCGCTGATACCTATAAGTATCGCAGGCTCGATATTAGGCGCAATCTGTTCCTGCCTTACGACAAACAGTCTTTTTGACCTTATATTCAGCAGCTACGGAATCAAGAATTCCGACCTGCTTATAAATCCCGGTGTGATCCCCGTAACTGTTTTGCTCGTCACGATCCTGGTATTTGTTATCTCTTATGTCATGTCGGGCAGGATGAAGAAAGTATCCGCATATCAGCTTATTTCGGAATAAAGAATGGAGAAAGAAAAATGAACAAAGAAGTAATCATTAAAACAGAGAAACTTTCAAAGAGCTTTTCCGTCGGAGGAAAACAGCAGCACGTTATAAAGAACCTCGACATGGAAATATATAAGGGCGATTTTACCGTTATCATGGGATCTTCCGGTGCCGGCAAATCCACTCTCCTTTATGCCTTATCAGGCATGGATAAGCCGACTCTCGGAAGCATCTCATATAGCGGCAAAGAGATCACTTCCATGAATGACGACCAGCTCGCGGTATTCCGCCGTAAGCACTGCGGCTTCGTTTTCCAGCAGGTCCATCTTGTAGACAGCATGAGTATCATGGATAACGCGATCTCAACGGGAATGCTGACAGGGCAGAAGCAGAAGGTCTTAAAAGATAAGGCAGAAAAACTCTTTAAGCGTGTAGGACTTGAAGAAGACCTCTGGGGCAAGTTCCCGTCACAGCTGTCAGGCGGTGAAGCGCAGCGTGCGGCAATGGTAAGGGCGGTTATAAACGATCCTGATGTTGTTTTCGCAGACGAGCCGACTGGTGCACTTAACTCGACAGGTGTTAAGGCAGTATTGGATGTTCTTACCGATATCAATAAGACCGGTCAGTCGATCGTCATGGTTACACATGACATCACTTCAGCCAGAAGGGCAAACCGCATCATCTATCTTCGTGACGGCGGCATAATTGGTGAGTGCAACCTCGGTGAATATGTCTCAGGTGATAAGGAACGCCACAAGAAGATCAAGGAATTCCTGGAAGATATGGGTTGGTAAGATAACCGGTTATGAACTGGGATTTGACAGGTAAAGAGGTTTTCAGATCATTATGGACTTGATACTTAAGATATGTGAGTGCTTCAGGATCATCGATTTTCCGACGGCATACATCATGATATTCTCAGGAGCCTGGCTGCTTGTCCTCATAGCGGCAGTTGCCTTTGTAAAACCTAAAAATCCGGATGTATACAGGATCCTGGGATTTATTCCGCTTCTGCATTTCGCGGTGTTCTATTTGCTGAACTATACAAAAGGCTATTTCATGTTAGGGTTTTCCAGATACGGATGGTTCCTGATCGCCGCATTTATATATGCGTTGGCAGGACTGATCATTGCCCGTAAAGAGAAGAAGGTCAGACACCTTGTGATCACGGGAGTGCTGAACTTCATCACGTTTTCCTTAAGCGTTATATATATCATGGGTATCAGCCATTATGCCCGTTTTACAAACTATTCGCACATGAATTATGAGCAGTCCATGGCTGCCGTCATTGATGAGATAGAGGGGCATTATATCCTCTCGGAACATAAGCAGATCGACTATGATGCTCTCCGCGCGAAATATATTCCCATGGCAGCTGAGGCAGACCTGAACGGTGATGAAGAGGCTTATGCGGAGGCTATTATGAATCTTTGTTATGAATTTCATGACGGCCATTTGAGCGCTTATTTCCTGGATAATGATCTCAGAAGCAGGGTCAATGATAACATGCTCGGAAACGATTACGGCTTTTCCATGATCGGCACGGACAGCGGGGTTACAGTAGCGATCCTGACGGCCGTTGATTCTGATGCATATGCTCTTGGTATACATGACGGTACAGTGATAACCGGGTGGGACGGGGCGGATATAGATGAAGCCTTAAAAAACGTAAGCTGCGTTACGACCGGCTGGCCTACGCCTTCTTTTCCGACCTCGGAAAACGAAGACTTTATGAGACCCATATTCCTTGCAGGATGTGGAGGCGATACGGTAAATGTCAGATTTATCGGCGATGACGGAAAAGAGACCGAAGTCACGCTTGAAAGTAACGGCAGTTACTATAACCGTTTTATGGCAGCAATGAAACCCGTTACCGGCAAAAGATGCGACGAGTTTGCTTATTGTGAGATGCTGGATAGCCGCTGCGGATATCTTTGCATCCCTGAGGAAGAATATGATACCTCAGGTGACATCATAGCGGCTCTGACTGATGACTATCCTGCCGTCAAAGATCTTCTTATATCAAGGATCGATCAGATGAGAACCCAAGGAATGGACAGGCTCATTATCGATTTGAGAGACAACGACGGCGGCCTCGACGTGATCTCCGCAGCAGTCGCATCCTTGTTTACCACTGAGGAGATCAGGACATACAGCGGTTTTATAAGCGGCGGCAAGCTCGTAGAGACCAAATACTGGAAATGGACCGTTCCTGCAGACGGAAGGTATTCCGATATTCCCGTAGTCGTCCTGGTAAATGCAGGAACTGCAAGTGCCGGCGATATCCTCACATATAATCTTTCCACCTGCCCGAACGTAACTGTTATGGGAATTACAACGTCCTGGGGATGTGCCCAGGGAGTAGCCCAGACATGCCTTTTGAGTGGCGGCAGTATAAGATTGCGTTATTCGATAATGGCGACACTTGATGAAGACCGCAATATCTATATCGATCCCGGTCCGGACCGCATCAGCGGTATTACTCTTGATGAGAAGATCCCTTTTGATATGGATGCCGTTAACAAGATGTATGTGCAAGGCCAGGATTATGAACTTGAATACGCACTGGATTGGATAGAGAGGGAAGAGCGATAGAAGAAGGCTATATCTTATTTTCGATGAACCCATCAGGAAACTATATAAAAAGGGCTGCCTCATTTAATTGAGACAGCCCGTTCCTTTATTTTGGAGCCAAAGGCGGGAATCGAACCCGCGACCTATTCATTACGAGTGAATTGCTCTACCCCTGAGCCACTTTGGCGTGCCATAAAAATATACCCATTTGAATGATAAGTGTCAAGTAATGCGCATTGTATAGTCAAGGATTACGGATAAGAATGATATAATTGCTTTATCGGAGGTAATTCTTAATGAAGGCCCTTAGTCTCGGCAGAAAAATCACAAGTCTTTTGCTTTGTGTGTCTATGGCAGGCGCACTGTTTACAGGCTGTAAAAAGGGCGATGACATGTTTCCTTCGATTGAGGCGCCGAGCGTTGAGACAGAACCTGAGGAATCAACGGAAAATACCGACGATCAGTTATCCGGCGGCGATATCAGGGAGCTTAAAGTAGCGCTTCCTTATTCTGACCTTACCATCCAGTGCCTTGCAGCAATGCTCTATTGCAAGAACAACGGCCTTTGGGACAGTACGGATGACGGTTCCACGATTGATACGGCTTTCCTGTCTTCCGTTGCGACCAATTACGTTGTCACCAACATCGGATGCGGAAGTACGGGTGCCACACTTGATGTCGTTAAGGACTGGAGCAAGAGTGATATGCCTGACCTTTATCTGGCCCAGGACAGTAATGCTGTCTGGAATGCAGGATATGCTGCTCCCCTGAATGAATACCTTTCCGATAATGCTTATCTTAACAGCCAGCACATTTATACCGGTGCACTGACTGCTGATTCGGATGGCGGTATCTTTTATGCGCTGCCGCATTTCTGCTCAGCAAGGATCATCATGGGCAACTCTGAATACATTCCGTCTGAATCAGGCAAGCTCCAGATAAAGAACACCACTGAAGATTTCAGAGATTATTTAGAAGAGATTGATGACGAGTATTCATGCGCTGCATTTGCATCCGCATATGAGCTCATTCCTTATCTTGGTTCCGCGTTCAATAACGATAATCCAACATCTTATATGGTTTACGACGAGTATGTTAAGGATCACGATTCAGCTACACAGATCGTTTACGATGCTTCATCTTACGTAAAGGATTTCTATTCGTCAGAACTTGCCTTTGACCAGATGGACGGTGCAGATCCCGTTTATTCGAGAAAGGCTGCATTGTGGGTGGATTCATCTGCAAACATAAGGGCATGGTCCGAGTATTATCCGGGAAGCCTTTATCTTTTGCATCTTCCTTGCAATGATGCTACGAATGTCGGTGTTCCTTATGTAACTACATATTCTTTGTGTGTATCCAAGGATTCGGATAACAGCGATTTTGCTTCCGAGTTTGCGGCTTTTATTTCTTATGATCCTGATGCGCAGCTTCTTATATACAGGCTGGAAGATATGACAGGTCTTATGCCTCTTACAAGAAATGACGCAATCTGGAACATGATCTCCGAGGATGAAATTTTCGGTCACATGGCATCTGATTTCAGACAGACAATGGATAATGCAGTCTATTGTCCTGATTCATATGACAGCAAGCTTTTTACAAAAACGAATGAATATACGGCAGTATTTGTGGAGCAGGATGACGATTTCGATCCGGAGAAATGTTATGGCTGATTTAATTGATCTTCGCAAACTTCATATTCAGGACAGTTCCGAGCTTCGTAAGCGCGGCCTCATGGTGGGGACCATCAAGCTCATTGAAGATGATATCAGGGCTCTTGGTACCGGAAGCCAGGGAGAAGCGCTGCTTGCAGTAAAGGGCGGAGTGATCTATGCGCTTATAAAGCTTTTCAGGCCTGACAGGAAAAACTGCCGTGCCCATATCGAATTCGTATTCACAAGCGATGCAAATGCTGATACGCAGAGCGGCGTGGTAGACGAGGTATTAAGATACTGCTTCCTTGACCAGTTCTATCACAAGGTTACCGTTATCTGTAACCACGGCAACGAAGGCCTTGAGAGGATCCTTACAGGCGCAGGCTTCATGCAGGAAGCCGTTTTAAGGGATGAGGTAAGGCTTAAGAACGGATTTGAAGATGCCGGCCTTTATGCAATGCTTTCTTATGAATATCCGAAATACAATGTCTGCTTCGTTCCGTTCGAGAGAGGCGTTGCGATCGTATCAGGCGGCAGCAATTATGTTGATTCAGTAAAGCTTTTCCATTACGGCCAGATAGTCGAAGATCCGTTTATTCACAACATTGCAGGTTCTTTGGGGCTTATTGACGATAACGGCGGTCTTATGAGAAACGATGATGGCATTTATAATCTTGATGAAGACCAGCTCAAATATCTTCCGGATGAACTTGCCAAAGCTTATGTTGAACTCAGGGAATATTTCGACAGCATGAGAGCGGGTTTTGATATAAGCGTCAGGTTCAATACCGGCACGCCTTTCCAGAAGAAAGTATGGAATGCGCTTAATTCGATCCCTTATGGCGGTACTGCAAGTTATGAGGACATTGCGCTTATGCTGACTGACGGCAGCCTTCCCGAAGCTCGAAAAATCACAAGAGCTGTCGGTGCTGCGTGCTCTGATAATCCGGTAGCGGTGATCGTTCCGTGCCACAGGGTTATCGGTAAGGACGGCAGCATCGTAGGTTATGCGGCAGGTATCGACATCAAGGACTATCTGCTGTTACATGAGAGTTTTACGGCGGTAACACCGCTGATATCCAAGGAGGGATAATCAATGGCAAAACACGATAAGATCGAAGTCGGGGTTTCTACTATCCTTAACCCCGTTCCGGTAGTTATGGTCTCATCAGCAGGCAAGGATCCTGAATCTGAATCAGAACGTCCGAACATCATGACGGTTGCATGGGCAGGAACTATCAATTCAGAGCCGCCGATTCTCTCCATCAGTGTCCGCAAATCAAGACATTCACATAAGCTCATTACCGAGACAGGTGAGTTTGTTGTAAACCTTGTATCCAAGTCGCTCTGCAAGGCCTGCGATTACTGCGGCGTAAGAGGAGGGGAGAAGGAAGACAAGTTCAAGTCCTGTTCGCTCACACCCGTTAAGGCAAAAGGTCTTGAGTATGCATATGCGATCAAGGAAGCTCCCGTATCGATCTCATGCAAAGTAAAGAGCGTGCAGGAATTAGGTTCACATGATATGTTCATAGCCGAGATAGTCGGAATTACTGCTGATTCATATCTGCTCGATGAGAACGGCAAACTCTGCCTCGAGAACGCGAGACTGGTGGCATATAATCACGGAGAATATTATCTCCTTGGCGAGAAGCTCGGTTTCTTCGGCTACTCCGTAGCACCGGAAAACATCATCAAGAAAAGAATGGGAAAAGATAAGAAATGAAGTTTAAAGGAATAAAGAAGGTCCACGAAGGACGTTTTATTACGGCATATAACGCTGAATATGAGACAAATCTCGGCAATACCAAGATCTATGAGATGAGTTCGAGAGATCACAACATTACGAGTCTCGAAGATCTTCAGCGTGAGAAGTGTGATGCGGTGGTGCTCATTATCACCAGCCCTGACGGCAACAAGCTCCTGCTCAACAAAGAATTCAGAATGGCTGTCGGAGGATTTGCGATCAATTTCCCGGCAGGCCTTATAGATGAAGGAGAGACTCCTGAAGAAGCGGCTGCCAGAGAACTGTGGGAAGAGACCGGCCTGAAGCTCACTTCTATTGATGAAGTCCTTCCGATGAGTTTTTCCGGAGTTGGTCTTACCAATGAGAGAAGCTGCTGCGTAATCGGCAAGGCAGAAGGTGAGTTTGCTCCGAGTACATCTGACGAGGAAGAGATCGAAGCCCGCTGGTATACCAGGGAAGAGGTAAGGGAACTTCTTAAGCAGACAAACTTCGCTGCAAGAACCCAGGCTTATTGCTACTGGTGGGTCAGGGAGTGACCCGCCTCCATTTTATTTCCCGGACAGACGGTCTTTGACCTGATATTGCAGAAAATCACAGTAAACGTCATAGTGTACTGTGATTTTTTTATTATGGCTCGAAAAAAACACAGTAGCCGTCAGGGTCTACTGTGACTTTTACTGTGATTTTCTAAACTCAATAAAGCCTTATAGCAACTTGGAAACCCATTCCCTGAGTTCATCGACAGTGGCGTTTGCCTTGAACCGTTCACCGGTCATGACTTTCGCGCCTTTTGCTAGGCTCGCGATATTCTCGCCTGATGAGCCGATCCCGCTTGAACCTGAAGTTGCAAAAGGAATTATCGTCTTGCCGGAGAAATCATATTGCTCAGCGAAGGTATCGATTATCGACGGCTCTCTGTACCACCATACCGGGAAACCTACAAATACTGCATCGTAAGAGGACATGTCTTCGACTGTTGATGCGATCTCCGGACGGCTCGCCCGGTTTTTCATCTCAACAGAACTTCTGCTCAGGGGATTCATCCAGTTAAGATCTGATTTTGTATAAGGTTCGCGTGGCACGATCTCGAAAAGATCTCCGCCTGTTGCTTGTGCCAGTGTTGTTGCGAGTCTTTTGGTAACACCGCTGGCCGAGAAGTAAGCGACTAAAACTTTAGACATATTATCCCAGCTCCTTTTTAATGTTTCTTGCGAATTCTCTTGCCGCTTTCAGATCATCTTCGTTGGGACGGCCCTTGTTCATGCCCTTGAATTCGCCCTTGCAGTGGAACTCCTTATCGAGCACGGGAATGCCCACTGTGTTTGCAACCGATCTTACTTTCTTATATGTGGATTTCATCATGGCTGCAGTGCCGAAATTAATTATCTTGCCGACCTTGTCTTTGCTAAGGCCGGACACGAAAGCACCTACTTCGGGAGCGATCGTGAAAGCGTAGTAGGAGTTGCCGAGGAGAAGGACATCAACTTTCTCGCTTATGGGTGTATTGATAGGGAGGGCCTCAACACCAAGTTCTTCTGCGATGGCTTCCGCAAGGCGCTTTGTGTTACCGGTTTGTGTGTAGTATCTGACTGCATATGTCATTATCTTGTCTCCTTAATCATTCAAGAGTTTCTCGATGGCACCTTCCAGTGCTTCGGGTTTTTCCTGCGGCGAAAATCTTTCCGCCACCTGACCATTCTTATCTATAAGGAACTTGGCAAAGTTCCATTCTATGCGCCCGGGCTTCTGCTCCTTAAGATATTGGTAGATAGGAGAGATATTGTTTCCGTTCACTTTGATCTTCTCGAAGCGGCGGAATTTGGTATTGTACTTAAGGGTGCAGAAGCTGTCGATCTTCTCGGCACTTCCGGGCGCCTGGAACGCGAATTGATTGCAGGGGAAATCGAGGATCTCAAATCCCCTGTCTCTGTATTTCTCGTAGAGTTTCTCGAGTCCTTCGTATTGAGGTGTAAGACCGCATCTTGTGGCGGTGTTTACTATGAGGAGAACTTTGCCTTTAAACTCCGATAAGGACACATCGTTGCCCTTGTTATCTTTGACTGTAAAACCGTAAATGCTCATGGATCTTATTTCTTACAAAAGTGCCTTAACACATTCCTCGACATTCTTCATGTCGCTTGTAGGTTCGAATCTGGCTACGACATTTCCTTCACGGTCGATTACGAACTTGGTGAAGTTCCATTTGATGTCGGGCTTTTTGTCCCAGTCAGGATCTGCGTCGGAGAACATCTTCTCGAGAAGTGCCTTATATTGATGCTCTTCAAATCCTGCGAAGCCCTTCTGTGACTTAAGATATGTGTAAAGAGGAAGTTCGTTCTCACCATTAACGTCAGATTTCTTCATCTGCGGGAAAGTAGTTTTGTAATGCAGAGTGCAGAACTCATGGATCTCATCGTCAGTTCCGGGAGCCTGGCCGCCGAACTGGTTGCAGGGGATATCAAGGATCTCAAGGCCCTGATCGTGGTAGTCTTTGTAAAGCTTCTCGATGGGTTCATATTGAGGAGTAAAGCCGCAGCCTGTTGCCGTGTTAACGACAAGGATGACTTTTCCTTTGAATTCCGAAAGTTTTAATGTCTCGCCTTTTCCTGTGGTAACTTCGTAATCGTAGATCATGGCTGTTCTCCTTTTTACTGATTTTTGCACTTTGCGTTTTCCATATTGTTCAATGCCTTATATGTAAGTATGTAAAGCATCTTGAACTCTTCTTCATTTAGTCCAACACAGGATGCGATGCAGGGAGGGATCTTGAGAGCTTCATCCTTTACGTCTTCGCCTTTGTCTGTCAGTCCCAGGATCAGGAGTCTCTCATCTTCGGGATCTCTTTTCCTTGTGATGTATCCGGTGGACTCAAGCTTCTTAAGAACGGGAGTAAGAGTTCCGTAATCCAGATGGACCTTGGCTGCCAGATCTCTTGAAGAAATGCTTACGGATTCCCACATGACCATCATGACGATGTACTGGGTGTAGGTGAGTCCGAGCTTCTTGAGGTAAGGCGTGTACTGGCTTACAAGTTCCTTCGAACATGCATAGAGCGGGAAGCATACCTGGTTTGAGAGCTTGAGCGAGTCGTACTTTTTTGAATTCTTCATATCCGTTCTTCTTTATGATTTTTCAAATTTGATTTTGCACAATTTACTTGTGTCAAAGTGATTATCCTATGAAAAATCCACCTTGTCAATAGGGTAGAGAAAAATGATGTTCCTGTGATCGTCTTATGAACAGGGCACAGCGAAAATAAAATGCTGATCAAGCTATTTGAAGATTCTTAACGACCTTATCTATTTCCTTGAAACTTCCGGCTGTGATCGTGAACAGAACTAGCAATCCGTTGTCCTGGAAAAAATAGATCTGAAGAGATGAGACATCATAGCCGTTTTTATCTAATACCATCTTAAGCGCGAAACAGGATTTGCCGTCTATCTTGTAGTCTTCGATGTATTCTATACTTTTAGCAGGATATTTCATGCTTTTGTTCCATTCTTCGAGAGTGTGTTCTTTCGTTGCGTCTTCTTTCAAATGTTCATCAAGTACATAATCGATCTTCAAGGATGCGGTGTTACCCCACACAAACCAGGGACCTGATATGTCTACGCCGGTATAGTCTTTCATTAAAACATTTCTTTTATCAGTATCGGGCCATTCGACAGTATAATCTCCGGTCAACTTAAAGCCTACGCCGCCTGCGTGGCTTATATATCTGTCACCCTCGATCGTTCCGGCAATGTCTCCGACTGTTGTCTCGCTGTTTACAGGTATTGTGGTTATGGGTTCATGAGCTGAACTGCAGCCTGCCATAAGCAGAATAGCAGCGGACATAATAATAACCAGTATTTTTTTCATAAATAATCTCCCTTATCGAAAAATCAAATAATTTTTCCAATTCCGATTTTGAGTATAGCATATAATAGATTTATCAATAAACTTGTTGTGGGGAGCAGGAACAGCGATGAATAAAACAGGTACAAGGAAGATAGAGACGGAACGGCTGATACTCAGAAGATTTGTTATCGAAGATGCCGATGATATGTTCAACGGCTGGTGCAATGATCCTGAGGTTTCCAAATATCTGACATGGCCTCCGCACGGAAGCGTTGAAGTGATAAAGTCTCTTTTGAATGCCTGGATTCCTGAATATGAGAAGGGCGACTATTTCAACTGGGTAATGGAACTTAAGGAGACAGGCAAGATAATCGGTAATATCTCTGTAGTTCGGGTAAGGGAAGATATAGGAGAAGCTCTCATCGGATATTGTATGACCAGAGAATACTGGGGCAACGGATATATGCCTGAAGCTTTGAAAGCGGTAATAGATTATCTTTTCGATGTTGCGGATATGAATAGGGTATGTGCAACTCATGATGTCAACAACCCGAAGTCAGGGCGCGTAATGCAGAAGGCGGGCATGAAATACGAGGGAACGCTCCGCCAGGCAGGACTTAATATGCAGGGTATCTGCGATTCTGTTTGTTATTCGGTTATCAGAAGTGACCGCAGCACTGACAAGTAAAAATACTTGACATGCCATTTATCCTTTGTTATTATGTGCAGGCTGAAATAGGGGAGGCTTGCCTTTAAATGCGTGAAAAGTCAGTAAGAACAGACCTTTTGCTTGATTTCTACGGCAATCTTCTTACGCCCAAGATGAGGCGCACCTGTGAGAGCTACTATAATGATGATCTGACTTTGGCAGAGATTGCCGAAGCAGAGGGTATCTCAAGGCAGGGCGTGCATGACACGGTCAAGAGGGCGGAAAAGCAGCTTGAAGAGTATGAAGAGAAATTAGGTCTGCTTCAGCTTTTCGAGATGCAGCAGGCAAAAGCAAAAACGGCTCTGGCACACTTAAAGAGCGGTGATACCGACAAGGCTGCCCAAGAGCTTGAAGAATTGATAGAGGAAATGTAATAGTGTTTGAGAGCTTGTCACAAAAGCTTCAGAATATAACTTCCAAGATGCGCGGCAAGGCACGCGTATCCGAGAGCGACATCAAGGAAATGATGCGCGAGATCCGCATGGCTCTTTTGGAGGCGGATGTTAACTACAGCGTAGTCAAGGAATTTGTCGCAGACATGACCGAGCAGTGCAAAGGCGCTGCAGTTCAGGAGTCTTTCACCCCCGGCCAGCAGATCGTTAAGATCGTAAGAGATGCTCTGACAGAGCTCTTGGGCGGTGAAGAAGGCGAAGATAAGCTTAAGGTATCCGATACAGGATTTAACATAATCATCCTTTACGGTCTGCAGGGTGCAGGTAAGACAACAACAGCTGCCAAGCTTGCAAAACTCCTGAAAGAGAACGGCAAGAAGCCGATGGTCGTATCAGTTGACGTTCACAGACCGGCAGCTGCCCAGCAGCTCAAGGTATTAAGTGATGCAGTCGGAGTTGACTGCTATATCGATCCTGAAGAGAAGGATGCGGTTAAGATCGCTAAGGACGGTGAAGGCAAAGCAAGATACATGCTCTGCAATTACCTCATCATCGATACTGCAGGCCGTACTGTTGCAGACGAGGAGCTCATGGAAGAGCTCAGAGATATCGCTGCAGCGGTAAATCCCACAGAGAAGCTCCTTGTAGTCGATGCAATGATCGGTCAGGAAGCGGTTAACGTAGCACAGCTTTTCGAGCAGAACATCGGCATGGACGGCTTCATCATGACAAAGCTCGACGGTGACGCCAGAGGCGGTGCTGCACTTTCAATCAGAAAACTTACTAACAAGCCTATCAAATACATCTGTACCGGCGAAAAGGTTGACGCCATCGAGAAGTTCTATCCCCAGCGTATGGCTGACAGAATTCTCGGCATGGGTGACGTCGTAAGCCTTATCGAGAAGGCACAGCAGACAATCGATGAGGAAGAAGCAAGGAAAGCAATGGAACGCATGATGGGCAGTTCCTTTAACCTTGATGACCTTTATTCACAGTTTGAGCAGATGAAGAAGATGGGTTCTCTTAAAGACCTGGTCGGCATGATGCCCGGTGCTGCAGGCAAAGTCAACGAGGAAGATCTTGACGATAAGATCGTTGACAGACAGATGGCCATCATCACTTCGATGACAAAGAAGGAGAGAAGATCACCTTCTATCCTTAATGCAAGCAGAAGAAAGAGAATCGCAGCAGGTGCCGGAGTTCAGGTATCTGATGTAAATAAACTTATCGCCCAGTATGAGCAGACAGCAAAGCTCATGAAGCAGTTTTCTAACGGCAAGGGCGGATTCAAGATGCCTAAGGGTTTTGCCAAGCAGGCAGCCAAGATGGGGCTTAAGGGCAACATGGGCGGCATGGGCGGCTTAGGAAATATGGGTGGCATGGGCGGAATGTCCGGTATGGGAACAGGATTCCCTCAGGGCATGGGAAGTCTTTCCGCACCCAAGGAAGATTACGATGATACACCCTTTACGCCCACAGGAAGGCGCGACCGTAAGAAGAAGCGCAAGGGCAGAAGATAAAGTCGATCCCGTCATATATGTGACGCAGATTATAAAAAACAAAATATATTTTTGGAGGAAAACAAAATGGCAGTTAAGATTCGTTTAAGAAGAATGGGTAAGAAAAAGGCACCTTTCTATCGTGTAGTTGTTGCTGATTCCAGATATCCTAGAGATGGTCGTTTCATCGAGGAGATCGGTTTCTATGATCCCATGAAGGAAACAGACAGCGTTAAGATCGATGCAGAAGCAGCAAAGAAGTGGATCTCCAACGGAGCTCAGCCCACAGATACAGTAAAGTCTCTTCTTAAGAAGCAGGGCATCATCTGATTTAATATCAGCTGATAACCAGAATAATAGGAAGGAGAGCTTTATATGGACGATTTATTGGTTTATATCGCCAGGGAACTTGTCAGCAATCCCGATGAGGTAAACGTAAAGAAGACAGAGCGTGGAAACACAGTTGTTTTCGAGCTGTCCGTTGCTCCCGAAGATACAGGAAAGATTATCGGCAAGAACGGTAAGAGAGCTCAGGCTATCCGTTCGATAATGAAGGCTAAGTACCTCAAAGAAGGTAAGCGCGTTATTGTCGATATTGTAGGCTGATTCTTTGGATAATCTCATCATTATAGGAAAGATTACCGGCGCGCATGGTGTCCGTGGGGAAGTTAAAGTATTCCCCTTAACGGACGACCCGCGCCGTTTCCTTAAACTTAAGGAATGTTTTTTCTGCGGGCAGAATTTTGAGAAGCCCGAAGCTTCAGTATGCTCTTCTGCAAGGCTGGACAGAGGAAATGTTCTCGTTAAATTCGAAGGTGTCCTTGACAGAGACAAGGCTGAACTCCTGCGTGGCAGATTTATTGCCGTCGACAGAAAAGATGCCGTCAAGCTCAAGAAGGGCAGCTATTTTATTACTGATCTCAAAGGCCTCAAAGTGATTGACGATGAAAAGGGAGAAGTCGGAACGGTAATCGACTGTTTTGAGACCGGATCCCAGTTTACGCTCGAGATAAAGCGTGACAAAAAGAAAAATCTCATGATCCCTTTTGTAAAGGCATACTGCTACGAAGTCAGCGTTGAAGAGGGATTCATCAAGTGTAAAATGCCTGAAGGCCTTTATGAATTATATGACTGACCGTTATTGAACGGCTTGGATATAACATGTTCCGGGGTGTCTCATGATTATGAGATGCCCTGTTTGTTTATAGACCGAATACTATAACAAAGTGCTTTTTTGAATATAATATCAATGGATAGATAAATTGCTTAACTCCCGACGGAATAAGGGAAAGGAGTTTTATATGTCAAAACGTTTCAGATTCTTATGCCCTCAATGCGGTGCATACCAGGAGGTTAAGGGCAATGGACCTTGCTGGAAATGCCATGTTGAGGTAGCCCTTCCTACGGACGGATTAATCCTGATCTATCGCAAATCTTTTGTTCCTGCAATGATGGGAATTTTACTTAACGGTTATGACCTCGGATGTTTGTGGATTAAGGAGTGCGTTCAGATTCCCGTCCAGTATGGTCACTATAATGTTGTGGTGAAGTATCTTGACAAGGTAATGACTAAATATAAAGGTATTGGTATGGAATTTGATATCACACCTGATAACAGGATTATGTATCTTAAGGTGGAGCGCGTTATTCCGGGATATACCGCCACTGTGGTTGTAGAACAGGC
>JAEEGH010011884.1_pt1 | contig 19663 bp, 12 predicted proteins | sample 9134181 | NCBI WGS metagenome assembly JAEEGH01 (sample SAMN16246544, study PRJNA631951) | gut metagenome | biome: gut microbiome; feature: rumen; material: DP-attached | host: Bos | place: Iran: Karaj | collected 2018-10 | reverse complement strand
GACGGTGGGGGCCGCCATGATGTTCGGCCTCATTGCCCTGATGTTCCTCGATACCAGTATCAACATGGCCATGCAGCCGTTCAAGATGCTGGTGGGCGACATGGTCAACGAAGAGCAGAAGGCCAAGGCCTACAGCATTCAGTCGTTCCTGTGTAATGCCGGTTCGGTGATGGGCTACCTGTTCCCCTTCATCTTCACCTTTATCGGTATCAGCAACGTAGCGGAGAAGGGCGTAGTACCCGATTCGGTTATCTGGTCGTTCTATGTCGGTGCTGCCATCCTGATACTCTGTGTCATCTATACCACTTCGAAGGTAAAGGAGTGGAACCCGCAGGAGTATGTGGAGTACAACCCTGTTTCGGAAGATAAAGAGGAGAGTGCCAACTGGTTTACCCTGCTGAAGAAGGCCCCGTCGACGTTCTGGAAAGTCGGACTGGTGCAGTTCTTCTGCTGGGCGGCCTTCCTCTATATGTGGAACTACACCACGGGCGCTATTGCCGAGACCGTATGGAACACCACCGACCCTGCCAGTGAGCCGTTCCAGGCAGCAGGCAACTGGGTAGGTGTGCTCTTTGCCGTGCAGGCCGTGGGTTCTGTTATATGGGCTGCCGTACTGCCTCAGTTCAAGAATACGAAGGTGGCTTACGCTGTCAGTCTGTTGTTAGGCGCCGTGGGCTTTGCCATGGTGCCGTTCCTGCACGACCAGTATCTGCAGTTCATGCCCTTCCTGCTCATCGGCTGTGCTTGGGCTGCCATGCTGGCTATGCCTTTCACCTTCGTTACCAATGCCCTGCAGGGCTATGGTCACATGGGTGCCTACCTCGGCTTGTTTAACGGCACCATCTGCATTCCGCAGATTGTAGCAGCCCTGTGCGGCGGTGTCGTGCTGTCGCTGGTCGGCCACCATCAGTCGACGATGATGATCGTGTCTGGCGTGCTTTTGGTATTGGGAGCGGCCTGTGTCACGGTCATCAGAGGCAAGAAATGATGCAAACGTTTGCGCATCTTCTGTTGTAAATCCTTCCCCATTCGGAAACAACGAATGGGGATTTTTCGTACCTTTACAGGCAGAAACTATAAATGATAGCTTATGAAACTACTATTCAACTTGGAATACCACACTACTTTTGGTGAGGAACTGGTACTGAACATCCTGTCAGAAGAGGATGCTACACAGGTGTCTGCCTATAAGATGACGACACTCGACGGACTGCATTGGTTCTATGAACTGCCTATGACGGCTGAACCAGAAACATTTATCAACTATTACTACAGCGTCGTACGTGGTGACAAAGAGTTACGTCACGAGTGGTTGGTGGAACCCCACAGGTTGGAGTTCCCAGACCAGACGGTAACGCACTTTACCATCTATGACCACTGGATTGACATTCCAGAGGATTCCTACATGTACAGTTCTGCTTTCACGGAGTGCGTGATGGCCCGTAAGCGCGAGTTGTGTACGAAGTCGGAGTTTCCGCGTACCATCCGCCTGAAGGTCCGTGCCCCACAGTTGCCCGTCAGCGAGCAGTTAGCCATCGTCGGTGAACCCGCTGCCTTGGGTTCATGGAATCCGGGAAACTGTTTGCTGATGGCCGAGCACGAATACCATGAGTGGGTGATCAGCCTCGATGCTTCACAGCTTCCAGAGTCGGGCTTTGAGTTTAAGTTTATCATGGTGTCTTGCGCGAACCAGGCTGACAGCGAGTCGGCAGGGCGTATAGGCGTCATCTGGGAACAGTCCGAGAACCGCAGGCTGGTGCCGGCGGCTATGGGTGACAACGAGGTGGTGGTCTATGAGTTGCCACAGGCCTTCTTCCCCGTCTATCCGTGGAAGGGTGCAGGTACGGTTATTCCCATCTTCTCGCTGCGCACAGAGGGTTCCTTCGGCGTTGGTGACTTCGGCGACCTGAAGATGATGATTGACTGGGCGGCCAAGACCGACCAGCGCGTTATCCAGGTGTTGCCCATCAACGACACCAATATGACACACACATGGCAGGACAGCTATCCTTATAACAGCATTAGCATCTATGCCCTGCATCCGCAATATACCGACCTTAGACAGTTACCTGAAATCAAAGATGAAGAACGAAAAGCACATTTTGAACAGTTGCGCCAGGAACTGAATGCCTTGCCGCAGATTGACTATGAGCGCATGTTTGCCGCCAAGATGGACTATCTGCAAGAGCTTTATGCTCAGGAAGGTACTTCTGTGAAGCGTACCGCTGCCTATAAGAAGTTCTTTGACGACAATAAGCAGTGGCTGCTGCCGTATGCTGAGTTCTGCTACTACCGTGACCAGTATGGTACGGCAGAATTTGGCCAGTGGCCCAAGCCCCTTCCCAAGCCCAACAAGAAGGTGATGGACTTCTGGTGCTATGTGCAGTATAACTTGGACAAGCAGATGCGTGCAGCCCACGACTATGCCCGCCAGCACCGTGTCATCCTGAAAGGCGACATCCCCATCGGCATCTCCCGCGACGGCGTTGAGGCTTGGGTAGAGCCCAAGTACTTCAACCTGAACGGACAGGCCGGTGCTCCGCCCGATCCGTTCTCTGCAGACGGCCAGAACTGGGGATTCCCCACCTATAACTGGGACGAGATGCTGAAGGACGGCTGTGCCTGGTGGGTGCGCCGCTTCCGCAAGATGGCAGAGTACTTCGATGCCTATCGCATTGACCACGTCCTTGGATTCTTCCGCATTTGGGAGATTCCCGTGCCTGAGAAGTCCGGACTGAAGGGACAGTTCTCGCCTGCCTTAGGTTTGAGTAAGGAAGAAATAGAAGGCTATGGCGTCAAGGACCACATGGAACTGTTCCTCGTGGACCACAAGCGTGCCGACCGCTGGCATCCGCGCATTGCCGTCCAGTTCAACGAAGACTATGAGAAACTCACCGATGGCGAGAAGGATTGCTTCAACCGCTTGTATAATGACTACTTCTATCGTCGCAACAACTATTTCTGGTATCAGGAGGCCATGAAGAAACTGCCACGGCTGACGCAGGCTACCCGCATGCTTGTCTGTGCTGAGGATTTGGGTATGGTTCCCGATTGCGTGCCTTGGGTGATGAACGAGTTGCGCATCCTGTCTTTGGAGATTCAGACAATGCCCAAGGATTCCAATATCCGCTTTGGCAAGTTGTCGCATAATCCCTACCGCAGCGTATGCACTTTCTCAACGCACGACATGCCGACGCTGCGACAGTGGTGGGATGAGGACGAAGAACAGACACAGGCCTACTATAATGGTCCGCTGCGTCGTAGCGGTGTAGCGCCTCACCCGCTGCCGGGATGGCTGGCACAGGATATTGTCAGTCGTCAGTTGACGTCGCCCTCCATGCTCTGTCTGCTGTCGCTGCAAGACTGGCTCTCCATTGACGAGCATCTGCGCCTGCCTGACCAGAATGCCGAGCGTATCAACATCCCTGCCAATCCCCGTCACTACTGGCGCTACCGCATGCACCTGACGATTGAACAGCTGCTGGCTGAGGACGAATTCAACGAGAACGTCCGAACACTCATCGTCCAGAGTGGCAGAAAGTAGCATCAAGGATGCTTGGAACCGTACAGGGGGCTCGCTCATGAGCTCCCTCTTTTATTGATGACAAGCAACGTCGTTGTGCGTCTTAATGATTAGAAACTCAACCACTAAGACAAATCAGAAAAGTATGAAGACAAATTATCCGAAGATTGGTATCCGTCCGACTATCGACGCTCGTCAGGGCGGCATCCGTGAAGGACTGGAGGAGAAGACCATGGCATTGGCCAAGGCAGTGAAGAACCTAATAGAGTCGACGCTAAAGAATGGCGATGGCTCACCCGTCGAGTGTGTCATCAGCGACACCACCATTGGTCGTGTCGGCGAGAGTTCCGCCTGCGCCGAGAAGTTCGAGCGCGAGGGTGTAGGTTCGACCATCACCGTCACGTCGTGCTGGTGCTACGGTTCGGAAACGATGGACATGAATCCCACGTATCCCAAGGCCGTCTGGGGCTTCAATGGTACCGAGCGTCCTGGTGCCGTGTACCTCGCTGCTGTGCTCGCCGCCCATGCCCAGAAGGGACTGCCTGCCTACGGCATCTATGGTCACGACGTGCAGGACTTGGCCGACAACACCATCCCCGAGGATGTAGCTGAGAAGATACTGCGCTTTGCCCGTGCTGCCCAGGCTGTAGCCACGATGCGCGGCAAGAGCTACCTGTCGTTAGGTAACACCTGCATGGGTATCGCCGGTTCCATTGTCAACGCCGACTTCCTGCAGCAGTATCTCGGCATGCGCACGGAGTATGTGTCGCTGGTAGAAATCCTGCGTCGCGTCGACTTCGGCATCTACGATAAGGAGGAGTTTGAGAAGGCCATGCAGTGGGTAGAGAAATACTGCAAGCCCAACGAGGGCCATGACTATAACGAAGACCGCCAGCTGTTCCCCGGCGTGCCGATGACGACCTTCAACGGCAAGGGCAAGGGCAAGAACCGCCAGGAGAAGGACGAGGACTGGGAGTTTACCGTCAAGTGTATGATGATTATCCGCGACCTGATGCAGGGCTCGGAAAAACTGTTGGAGATGGGCTACAAGGAAGAGGCCATCGGCCACAACGCCATTGCCGCCGGCGTGCAGGGACAGCGCCAGTGGACGGACTACAAGCCCAATTTCGACTTCCCCGAGTCGATGATGTGTACATCCTTCGACTGGAACGGACCGCGTGAGGCTTATACCCTTGCTACGGAGAACGACTTCCTGAACGGCATGTCGATGCTCTTCGGTCACCTGCTGACCAATAAGGGTGTCATGTTTTCTGACATCCGCACCTATTGGAGTCCAGAGGCCGTGAAACGGGTGACGGGTACAGTGCTGAGCGGTTCTGCCGCTGGGGGCTTCATCCACCTCATCAACAGTGGTGCCACAACCCTCGATGCTACAGGTGCCATGAGTGACAAGGACGGCAATCCCACCATCAAGAACTTCTGGGAGATGAACAATAACGACGTAGAGGCCTGTCTGAAGGCGACGTCGTGGATGCCTGCTGACCGCGATTACTTCCGTGGAGGCGGCTATTCGAGCCACTTTGTAACCAAGGGCGGTATGCCGATGACCATGCTGCGTTTGAACCTGGTGGCTGGTCTCGGTCCCGTGTTGCAGCTTGCAGAAGGTTGGACCGTGGAACTCGACCCCAAGACCCACGACATCCTCGACAAGCGCACCGACCCGACATGGCCGACGACATGGTTTGCCCCACGCCTTGACCCCACGAAGGATGCCTTCAAGGATGTCTATAGCGTCATGAACAACTGGGGCGCCAACCACGGAGCCATCTGCTACGGCCACGTCGGTGCCGACCTCATCACGCTCTGCGCCATGCTGCGCATCCCCGTCTGCATGCATAATATCCAGGACAAGGATATCTTCCGTCCAGCCTGCTGGAATGCCTTTGGCATGGACAAAGAAGGCGCCGACTACCGTGCCTGCGCCAACTTTGGACCTATCTATAAGTAAGATATTTATTTGACCGTAAAGTCGAGCGACTGTAAGTCCTCGTCCCTTGACGATGTGCCGTAAAGTATCTGGTATTTGCCAGGCTTTACGGCCAATTCGTCTATCATCTCATCATAGTATTCGAAGGCCTCGCTGTTGAGGGCAATCACGGCTCGCTTGGTTTCGCCGGGTTTGAGGCTGAGTTTCTGGAATCCCTTCATGGCTTTGATGGGGGCACCGGCATCGCCGAGACGCTTCACATAGACCTGTACGGTTTCGGTACCCTCACGGTTGCCTGTATTGGTAACAGGAACGATGACGACGCTGAAGGGTTTGCCCGTTTGGGTGGCCTTGGCAGACTTCTTGGTCATCTTGCCCTTGCCGACGCTGAACGTCGTATAGCTCAGACCATAGCCGAAGGCATACTGCGGCTGACCTGTGAAGTAGCGGTACGTGCGGTTTTTCATCGAGTAGTCGAGGAAGTCGGGCAGGTCATCGTTCGAGCGATAGAACGTGACAGGCAACTTGCCGCCGGGGTTGTAGTCGCCGAAGAGTACCTCGGCCAGTGCCTTGGCACCGCCCTGACCCGGATACCACGCCTGCAACAGCGCATCGTACTGTCCCTCAATGCTGCCGAAGGCGATGGCCGAACCGGAGCAGTTGACGAAGACGACAGGACGGCCGGTCTGGTGCATGGCACGAACCAGTAGTTGCTGTACCTTCGGCAGTTCGATGTCCTGCTTGTCGCCGCCCTCTCCTTCCATGCGGGCGCTGATGCCGCCGATGACGATGATGGCGTCGGCCGTCTTCACCTTGTTGGCGAGTTCCGTGAAGTCGACGAGCTTGCGTTCGCAGATGTCACCGCGCAACAAAGCAAACTGACCGTTGCCGTGCTGGTATTCAATCACCACGTCGTAGGTCTGGCCCTCCACCACGGGGAACGACTTGTACTCTACGCGACGACCGAAGCCAAAGCCACGACGTCCCATAGGTTTGCCTTCCTCCACTACTTCCCCGTTGACACGCAGCACATAACCGTTGTCGGTGGTTAGCGTATATTTCATGTCGCCTGTGAACGTGGCCTTATACTGACCGCTGACACGGACGGAGAGTGTGTCGCGGTTAACGCCCTGTGCAAAGCCCCAGGCGCCGAAGGTCGAGAAGTTCAGCTCGTTGTAATAGTCCGCCTTGGCAGGTTCTCCGCTCAGTTCCCTATTATTATAGAACTCCACAAGGACACCCTTGCCGTCGTTGAAGTCCTGCAGGTGGTGGATGGTCTCGTATTCGTCATTCAGTTCGCAGGCCTTTGCGTAGATAATCTTTGCATCGGGTACGGCAGCCTTGATACCCTCTAAGAGCGAGTGCTGGTGTTCTTTGGTAGGTGTGCCGCCGTAGTTGCCGTTCAGCAGTTCCACATCGTCGGCGTTGGGACCTACTACGGCGATGGTCTTCAGACTCTTGGAAAGCGGGAGAATGGGGTTCAATTGTCCATTATCCATTTTCCATTGTCCATTGTGCAGCAGCACCATCGACTCGCGGGCAGCCTGCGTGGCAAGGGCGTCATGCTTTTCGCAGGAAATGGTTGACGACGGAATCGTCGCCCACGGAACCATGTCGGCGGGGTCGAACATACCCAGTTCGAAGCGGCCCATGAGTACCTTGCGCAGGTGTCCGTCGAGGTCAGACTCCTTGATGAGTCCCTGCTGTAAACCCTCGGTGAGTGACATGAACACTTTTCCACATTCCAGGTCAGTACCGTTCAGCACGGCATCGACGGAGGCAGAGAGCGGGTCCTTATGGGTCTCGTGCTGTCCCTTGTTGTAGAAGTTGTTGATGGCATCGCAGTCGGTAAGGATGATACCGTCGTAACCCCACTTGTTGCGCAGAATGTCGATGAGCAGGCGATCGCTGCTACAGCATGGCTTGCCCTCGAAACGTTGGTAGGCACACATCACCTCGCGGACATTGCCTTTCTTCACCAGTGCCTTGAAAGCTGGCAGGTAGGTCTCCCATAGGTCGCGGTTTGTTGGCTCTACGTTCATCGAATGGCGCAGCGGTTCCGGACCGCTGTGTACGGCATAGTGCTTGGCGCAGGCATGGGTTTTGTAGATGGACCATTTACCATTGACCATTGAGGGCTTGGGCTCTTGCATACCGAGGACGGTCTGCACACCAAGGACGGCATTCAGATAGGGGTCCTCGCCACAGGTCTCCTGTCCGCGTCCCCATCGCGGGTCACGGAAGATGTTGACGTTGGGACACCAGAACGTCAGTTCCGGATTGCCCGGATAGTAAATCACGCCTTGTGGCACATTGAACAGCTTAGGGTCATTATGGTCGGTGCGGTTCCAGTTGGCTCGGGCTTCATCGCTGACTTGCGAGAAGACGTCGTACACTAACTTTTCGCTGAAAGCGGCAGCCATACCGATGGGTTGCGGATAGACGGTGTAGCCGCCCTGGCGCACGCCGTGGCAGGCCTCGCTCCACCAGTTGTACGACGGAATGCCGAGGCGGTCGACGGAGATGCTTTTGTTCATCATCAGTCCCACCTTCTCCTCGGGTGTCAACATACCTAACAGGTTCTCTACGCGCTCAGCATGGGGCAGTTGCGGGTTCTGCCATGCATACTTGTACTGGGCACTCACTTTCACGGCACTCACGGCAACGGCCATCACTGCCAACAACAATACGCTCTTCATAAGTTTCTAATAAGTTTAGTTTACTGCTGCGAAAATACGAATTATTTTTCGATATGACGACAAAACGACCGATTATTAGTCTTTTTTATATATCCGACAAACCATTCTGACTTATGAGAAAACTCCTGATAACAGTCTTTGTGGCCATATCCTCTATGACGATGGCGCAGACCTTTGAGACCCGTTACGAGCGTCCTGTCCATGACCTGATGAACGACGTTGCTAAGCGCTTTGGTGTACGCTTCAAGTTCGACGGTAACGTCGATACCGTAGGCAAGCGGCTGCCGTATGCCGACTTCCGTGTGCGACCTTATAGTCTTGAGATGACGCTTGACAACATCTGCAAACACTTTGACTGGAACTGGTGGCAACAGAGTGGCAACACCTATAAGATTAAGCTGTACGAATATCCGCGTCGCCATGAGCAGGAAGGCAGGATGATGCTCGACTGGCTCTCTACTTTATATAATAATAAGGAGGAATGGGAGGCTCGCCGTGACTCGCTGCGTCGCGAGGTCAGACAGCGGTTAGAGTTGGATGCGTTCTTAGACTCATGCGTGATGACGACGGCAAAACCGTCGTCTACAAAACGTGGGGGAGGGGAGCGTCCCGTCATGCTGTCGAAGGTGCGCAAGCACGACGACTACACCACACAGAACATCTGCATCGAGCTGACGCCTGGTCAACATTTGTTTGGCACCATCTATGCCTCGACGAAAAAGGGCAAGCACGCGCTGATAGTCTGTCCTGACGGCCACTGGCCCTATCGCTATCGCAAGGACGAGCAGCAGCGGTTAGGTACGCTGGCTCGCATGGGAGCGGTATGCGTCGACTTCGACCTCTATGGTTGGGGTGAGAGCGAGAAGGAGGTGGGTGCCGAGGCGCACCATACCAGTCGCGCCCACGTCTATCAGGCAGCCTGTGGCTACATCCTGTTAGATTATATGCTGACCCACCGCAAAGACATCGACCCACAACGTGTCGGCGTCATGGGGGGCAGTGGTGGCGGTACGCATACCGTGCTCCTGTCTTTGTTGGACGACCGCGTGACAGCCTCAGCTCCTGTGGTGCATTTAGCTTCCCACTTCGATGGTGGCTGTCCGTGCGAGAGCGGCAAACCCGTTCAGTTGGCGGCTGGCGGTACCTGTGAGCCGGAGCTCGCTGCCGTCATGGCTCCAAAACCGATGCTGATTGTTTCTGACGACGGCGATTGGACCTCGTCCGTTCCCACGTTGGAGTTCCCCTACCTGCAGCGCATCTATGGTTTCTATGGTGCCAAGGACAATGTGCGCAACGTCCACCTGTCGGGTGAGCGCCACGACTTCAACAGGAATAAGCGTCAGGCTGTCTACGACTTCTTCATCGACGTCTTCGGCCTCGACCGCTCCATGCTCGACGAGAGCAAGGTTACCATCGAACCCGACGACGCCCTGAAGTCGCTTTACAAATAACGCCCTCTTTCAATTCTTCCATCCTTCCATTCTTTCATTCTTAATAGCACAGCACGTTCCACAGCTCGCGGATGCGGGCTTCGGGGTCCCATTGCCCGTCGAAAGTCCAGAGGGCTGTGACACCATGAAACTCAGGACTGCCAGGTGCCGTCGACAGGTTGTCGTTCAGCCAACCGCTATGCCCTCCTTCACGCCGACAGCCATAATAGTAGGTGCGCTGTCCCCACGGACAGGGATCTAATACCTTATCGGTATAGGCATAGCTGATGTTCTGGTCGAGAATCTGGTCTGACAGTTTGCAGTTGACCAAGAAGAACTGGGCATCGTGGTGATAGCGCCCCAAGACAGTAGGTCGTTTGGCATCAAACGAAGAATTGGTGATGACCAACTTCTTGTCTTTGTCGCCCCGTCCGTCGTGCCAGATGATGGCACGGCCGTCGCCATAGAAGCGGCAGCGTGTGGCATAGCACCAGCCTCGCGGACACAAGAAGTCGACACCCGGACAACGCAGGAAGAGGTCAGCATGGTAGTACATGCCGTTGCCCTCGCGAGCCCATAGCGACAAGGCATCGTTACCGTCAGCCCAGATATTGCTGTTGATGATAATGGTACGGGTAGCACGTCCGAAGACCGCCATCTGGTGGGTAGTGTTGCCGGGTTCCACCACCGTCCCGTAGTTGTTGTACACCGTGAGTCCGCTGATGATGCAGTCATCGGCACCTTCCTGTAGCACGATGACACCATTGCCCACCTCCTTGCCGTGATACTCGGTGATGGCACGCGTCTTGGCAGTTTCAGCCAGCACAAGGATAGTGCTGTCGCGCTGTTCGCCCACCAGAACGATGTTCGGACGGTCGATGATGACCTTCTGCGGATAAGTGCCCTTGCGAATGAGAATCTTAAACGGCTTCTCAGGTTTGGCGGGAGCCCGCTCGATAGCCGCCTGGATGCTCTCGCCCTCGCTGACGACGGCATCGAAATCGGCCACGTCCTTGGCAGGCTGGCGGAACATCTCTATCAACCCGTTCTCATTGGCACCCTTGGTCTTCAGACTGATGCTGACCTTGTGCTGCGGGTCGTATTTGTCAGCCCACTGCTCATACAGCGGATACAACTCGGCAGGGCGGTTCAGGAACCACGCATAGCCGTTGCGGCGCTCATGACCGATGTCCTCTAAACGGCGGCGCGGCAAACCGTCACGGTCGCAGACATACGGCTCGCAGTATTTCAAGTCGTAGAAGCGCGCCCAAAGAGGTTGTGCCGTCGCATCTTCCACTAATTTTGTATCACCGTCAGGACTGGCCCACGGTCCTGTCCGCACGATGCGCAGCCCTGTCAACTTATACTTGTCAAACCACGCCATAGCTGCATGCACGGCCTGTTTTACGCGGTCGTCAGGATTCGGCAACGTCATCAGCAGGCGCACGATGCTTGCACTCTCCGATGAACAGTATGACGGCAGTTCGTAAGCACGGGCATGAGCAGGCTCGTAGGTCTCGCGGTCGTGTTGCTGGCACCATACCGTCAGCACGCCGCAGATGCGCATCTGCGTCTTCAGTATGCATTCCACGCCTTTGTCGAAGGCTGCCGAACAACGCTTGCGCAATTTCTTGTCCGCTAAACCGCCATAAGGCTCACGCTCGTCTGCCACGTCGCGCAACAGCTTCATCGTGTTCACCATGGCGTCGTCGTTATAGGTGATATGTATCTGGTAGCCGTGCATCTCAGGCCAGAACTGCGGCCATCCGCCATTGTCGTACTGTCCGCTCAGCAGATAGTCCACCCCCTTGACGAAAGCCTCCTTGTAACGGTCGTCCTTGGTCGCCTGCCACACCTTTGCCAAAAACACCATTTGCATCGACGTGGCACCGTTGTCCGTCGTCGAGTCATCGCGCCGTTCCTTGTCCTTCAACACCTTGGCACGCTCGTCGTCGTTCAACGGCCGACTCATGTTGATGTTCTTGGGCCATCCGCCCGTGACACGCTGGTAGAGCAGCACCTGGTCGGCAATACGCCGCGCCTCTGCTGACTGATAGAACTCTGCAGACCCATGGAGAGGCAGATTCCGTCCTCCCCTGCCTGTTGCAACATTTCGTGGGGACGGGTTTTGGGCAGAGGCACATACGGAGAATACCAACAGTGCCGCCCAGGTCATCATTTGTTTTAGTAGCTTCATGATTCTTGGTAGTTTAGTTTCGACGGCAAAGATACGAAAATAAAGTAAAAGGGAAAAGTGAATAGTGAAAAATTTGCTGCCGCATGAAATAATTTTCAATTTTCAATTTTCAATTTATTTCGTAACTTTTCTCGTGCTTGTCTTCTGACGACAAAACGGCAGATTGTCAGTCTTTATGATGAAAGCAATCAACAAGAACCTATTGTTTATGCACATAAAACTGTTTTTCAGCATCCTGTTTCTGGCTATCACCCACGAGATGGCAGCTCAGGAGTCACACTATCACAAAGGCTTGCGTTCGCAGGCGGACAATGACAAGATGGGTACCGTAGCCTCTGACCCCAACTTCAACGGCGGCGGTGTCTACTGGTCGCGGGTCCGTAACGTGGACGACGTGGCCATCACCCACGAGACGGCAGCCGATTCTATTGCCCGCCGCGAAGACTTCAAGCGCCTGTGCCGTCTGGCCTACGATGCCTATGAGGGCGGCGATGCCGTGCGCACCCTGCAATATGGCGACAGCGCCTTGCAGAAGCGTTATCACACCCCTGACCTCTATTTTATGATGGCTGTGTCGTTCGAGCAGTTAGGCAGCTACGACGAAGCCGACTGGGGCTACCGTAAAGCCCTCGCCTCCGGCTATCCGGGAGCCTTGAGTGTCTACAACGACTTCAAGGCCCGCCAAAAGCAGCGCAAGCAGGCCGACAAGCAACGCAAGAAAGAAGAAAAGCGCAAGGCAAAGGAAGAAAAGAAGGGGCTCAAGAACGATTGAGCCTTTTTTCTACTTAACATTTGCAATGCTGATGCGTATATGAAGCAGCATGACCAGCCAAGAGTTTGAACATATTGCCACTGAGCTTCGCTCCCGTCTGAAAACCATCGGGCGGCAGTTCTTCGGTGATGACGATGCCGCCGAGGACATTGCTCAGGAAACGCTGATGCGACTTTGGATGCTGCGCCACCGTATAGACGAGCAGAAAGGAATAGAACCTTTAGCGGTTCGGATGGCCAAGAACCTCTGTGTCAGCGAATGGCGACGTCGACAAGTAAGGTTGTCCACAACCCTTTGTCAGGAGTCAGCCGATACGGAATCCATAGAACATCGTCTGGAACTACGTGAAGAAGTGGAACGTCTGCGAAAAGCTATCGGTCAGCTAAAGCCTTCAGAGCAACGCCTTTTCCGTATGCGCTACGAGGCAGAGATGGACATCCCACAGATTGTCGCTGCTACAGGCATCGGCGAACGGTCAATAAGTGCTATGTTAAGCACCGCAAAACGGAAACTATCAGAATTATATAAGAAAGGAGGACAAGCATGATGAATGATTTGATTGACAAACTTCTGAACGACCAGACAACGCCCGAGGAGGAGCACCTGATAGCTCAGGAACTTCGACAAGGAGAAGATATAGACCGTTGGCTCACGGAGGACGAAACGGCAGAGTACGACCGTATTGTATCCAATCGACAGAGGAAGCATCGCTATCTGCGCTGGGCTGTGGCCGCCATGGTTGCCATAGTACTTGCTGCTGGCGCAGCCGTTCTGTGGCCTAAACAAGAAACAATGCCGTTGGTGGCGACATCTAACGCTATCCAGGAGTCCAAGCCAATTCCAACAACGCAAGATACAGTAATTGTCGTGCAACAGCTTCCAATAGCAAAGCCTAACAGGAACCATAGCTTAAAACGTCAGCAAGTAACCAAACAAGCGTCTACTGTTGACAGCCTGCAATACTACATTGCCCGTTTAGAACATGAACTGGAGAACGTCAACGAAAGTACCTATACTGCCAAAGCTGAAGAGGTGCTCCGTGCCGATGCCCGTCTGCAGAAATTGGTACAGCGCATCATGATAGGCGAACTGACTAAAGATGACGTGCAGGAAGAAGCTATGAACATTAATCAAATAACGGAGGAACAGCCATGAAACGTCTTTTTATTATAATAGGTGTAACGATGGTAACGCTGAATATTAGTTCTCAGACTATCAGCACATACGGCGACTTGCGAGCCAAAATACTCCATGTCAGCGAGAGGTTTACAGGTCATAACACCGCCAACGACCAAGCTATTGCCGTCATTGTGCGCGAACTGGCCCACAACTATCAAGGCCGTTTGTCGCGCCAGCAGTTTCAGGAACTGAAGGACACCATTGAGGGCATGCGCAAACGCGTCAGCGCAGACAAATGGCAAACGGTTTTGAGCGCTGCCGTCGAGACGCTGCAAAAGAAAACCGATACGCTCGACATCCAACAACGGATATTGGACTACTACCGCAGTGTGCCTCAGGAACATATCTATGTTCATACGGATAAGCCTTACTACGTGCCTGGGGATACAGTGTGGTTCCGCGCCCATCTGGTGGATGCCGTCACCCATACCCCCATCAGCCGTTCGCGCTACGTTTATGTGGAATTGCACGACCAACAGGCCGATACGCTGGTGCAGCGCATCATCGTGAAGTGTGACAGCGACGGTGTCTTTGCCAATGCCATCACGTTACCGCGCCAACTGCACGGTGGCACATACACGTTGGCGGCCTATACGCAGTGGATGCGCAATTTCCCCGTGGAGCGCTTCTTCTATAAGCCGTTGTGGGTGGTGGGAAATTTACCTCAACTAAAACAGGAGTTTACTTCAAGTAAAACAGGAGTTTACTTCAAGCAAAATAGTCGTTTGCCTCAAGCATCGCCCAATTTGCAGATAGCTCAGCGCAAAGGACAGTTGCTGATACAGTTCAACGAATCTGCTGACGAACCACTGGCTTGTACGCTCTACGGCAGCGGAAATCTCATCGTTGCGGACTATACGCAGGGCAAGGTGTTACGCATCGACTGCCATTCGCTGCGACCGGGCAACATCAGCATAGCTATGGTGAACCGCGAGACGGGAGTCGTCATTGCCGAGAGCCAGACTACCATCGAGGAAATCAAGCCACAGGTAGCTATCAGTGGCAAGGCCCGTACCCAGAACGAACTGATGGAGTTGTCGATAGACCTTGCAGAAGCTGACGGCACGCCACTCTACGGGTCATTTTCACTCAGTGTTACCGACTATGACGTGGTAAAGCCCGACACGCTGCAACCTGCCATTGATGAGTATCTGATGCGCTCACCTGACGGATATGCCCTCAGCGATATACTGAAAGACAAGCACCCTGACATTCAATATGGCTTCCAGACCTCGCAGACCATCTCCGGGCAGATTCGCGGAACAATCTTCAAGAAAGTCAAGCACCCTCAACTGGTACTGCTACGTCCTGATACTGGTTTCCGTGAGACCTTTGAACTGGGAGACAGTTCGCGTTTCACCATCAATGGTCTGGACTTTCCTGATGGGATCACTTATCTCTTAGAGGGTATGCGCCAGACAGGCAGTACCAGTCTAGTACAACTCAATATCGACGAACCGTCATACCCGACGATTAGCTCACAGGGGGACAGACCCTCTGTAGGGAATCCCTCACATGGGGTCTGTCCCCCTGTGAGTTTTGCCAAGCAGGCCAATGAACAAGTCATGTATGGCAGCGTGGATCGCACCATCGACCTGCCTGAGGTGGTCACGGAAAAGAAGCGTCAGCATAAGCCCACCAATCTGATGGGGATACCTCCATTCCGTAGTTTCTATGACGATAATCCTCTGTTGAATAACTTCGCCACAATGGAGTTGTTGCTTAGCACGTTAGGCATTCCCGTTTATCGCGATGCTGAGGGTGAACTGCGTATTCGCTATCGTTCGGCTAATATCAGCGCACCAGCGTCTGAGGGACCTGTAGTCTTCATTGATGAATTCCGCTCCAATATCGAGGAACTGCTCATGCTGCAACCCTCCTCACTGGAATCTGTTGAGTTCTTCGACCATGTGGGTGCAGCTCATATGACTATCTATGGCTGGAATGTAAGTACCTCCGGTTTGCTGCTTGTCCGACAGAAACCTGGTCACCACTTTCGCACTTTCAAGCCCCTGTCGATGGCTACCGTCCAACAACAAGGCTACCAACCTGCACGGGCGTTCTACTCGCCACAATATCCTGACCCGTCTGCCAAAACCCGCCCCGACCATCGCACAACGCTCTACTGGAATCCCAAAATAGAAACGGACGACAACGGCCATGCCACCGTTAAGTTCTATGCCTCTGACATCTCCAAACGCTACCTCGTCACTCTTGAAGGTGTCAGCGACGATGGAATAATTGTACACAAGGAAGCGATAATTGAATAATTCCTATTATCTTTGCAGCATGAAACGACTTCTGCTTCTATTATTATATATAGTTGCACTAATTCCTTGCAAGTCACAGACCATTGTCTGCGATATGCAGGATGGACAACCTATCATCCAAGCTTCCGTTTATGACGAGCAGGGGAAGATTATCGGTGTGACAGATGCAGATGGGCGACTGCCAGACTTAGCTGACGTAGACAGCATTCGTATTACCCATATTGCCTATCATCCCTTGCAGATTGAAGTTAGTGCAATCAAAGGAGTGATTCGTATGCGTCCTATGGCATACGCCCTGAAAGAGGTCGTCAAGGAGAAGAAATCTCCCTATTGTCTGAAACTGACGTGTTATCACCGCCAATATATGGTTAATGGTAAAGGTACTCTCGATGAACTACCACCAGTGGTGAGTTTTGTCGACGGACTGTGCAACCTGTATGTCTTTGTCAATGGCTGGCATGAATCGCGTCGAGTTACCTTGGCTCGTCGTGAAGTTATTACTGGAGATCGGTTACAACCATCGGCTGTTGATGAAGTCGTGCCCACAATTTCACCACGATCAATTCCTGAATTAAAAGAGGACTTCCCGAGCAGTACCACCATCCAGCGTGACTCACAGATAATCCGTGCCACTTTCGACGGACTTTATCCTGACCGCAGTCGTCGTGTCAACCTGCGCATTGCCGACGAAGATAGTCAGTACAAAACGGTTGCACCTGCTTTACAGGTAAAAGACCTGCGGCAGGGTGTTTATCGGATTACTCCATATCCTCGTGTGTCCCAAGGCGACTTGCTTGCCTATTGCGAAACTAGTCAGTTGAAAGGACGCATGAAACAACGTCATCATGAAAGTTATACCATGAATCTCTGGCTTTTCGACGAGTATTATCCCATAGAGGCTGAATATCTCACAAGGAAAGAGTATAAAGCGGAGGACATACAGCCTCTTTCTATGACTATTGATGATATTGACCATTATATGCAGGAAATACAAGTTCCTGCTCTCTCCGATGACTTGCAGCGAAAGTTGGATGAGACACGCCGTCAAAGGCATCTTCAAGAACAAACACCTTACATTGAAGTGGGACAGCGGAAGGGAAAACTTTTGATACAATTGCATGGTTATGAGGGTACTGACTCGCTTGTTTGTACTGTCACGGGAAATGGTAATGATATTGTTTCCGACTATAATAAAGAAAAGGTGCTGCGTATTGACAGCGAGATGCTCAAAGCAGGGGAAGTGACTATCAGTATCAAGGACCAGCAGACGGGTACACTTATAGCAGAGACCCCAATCACAATCCGTATGGAGAATGCAGGCATTGAGCTACAGGAGGTATCTGTGATGGGTAGTAAGAAGAAAAAGAAAACACCAGTCCTAAACCACTACAATATGGATCCACCACGCGGCTTCAAACCTGGCGACCCAAAAATAGGACAAGCTAACGATATGAAGCAACTGCTGACTTCATTAGGAATAAGGGTAAACTATTATAATGGCGCCCCCCATATTGCCACGCCCGATAATGCAGGATTGGATATTTATGTCGACAACATGAATATGAATGACGATCACGACTATGTATTGAATCTGGTACCTGCCAATGTCAAGGCCATCGAGTACTTCACACCAAATAATGCTACTAACGGCATCTTCGGAGTTCGTCCGCAGTCCTTTACGGGTAAGGTTCCAGGTGTGTTGTTCATCTTCCTCAACGACGGGTCGGAGGTTGTTAACCGACAAGTCGTCGCCCCCTGAGGGTGGCTGAAACGAACTACGTAGCTCGAAGGCTTCGAAGAGGAAGCTCGAAGGGCTCGAACTACGTAGCTCGATGCCGTCGAGCCTTATCCTCGTTTTGTGCGAGGGTCAAGAGATGTGTCAGCATGTGTCAATTCGTCTGGGAGAGAAAACGCAACGCTTTGTTTTTCAGGAAGATAATCTTTTCTTGTTGTGTCATCATCTCTTAGGGTCTTGACAAAGGCTTCATTTTGTTGTATCTTTGCATCATTAAACCATAAAACAATGAAGCTATGACAAAAAGTAAATCTATTTGCAAGGTGTTGAACATCCGCAAACTGTTAGGTAAAGTAGTAACGCTTGTCGGTATCTCGGTTGGCCTGTTTACTTTGACGGGCTGTGGCGATAAGGAAATGCTGGATGCTGTTCCAACGCCTGCAACCGCAGGACAAACCTCAAAAATCTTTTCTGACCCGATTCAGCAAATGCCCATGTTCCCTGGTGGTCAGCAAGCCCTGATGAATTATCTGGCAGAGAACGTCCATTATACCGATGAAATGGCAGAAATTTGCGCTCAGGGGCGTGTTATCGTTACATTTATCGTTGAAATAGACGGCAGTATTACGGAGGCTAAAGTCGTTAAGAGTGTACACCCGCTTTTGGACGAAGAGGCTTTGCGTGTGGTAAAGGCTATGCCCAAATGGACTCCCGGCTCGATAGACGGAAAACTCATGAGAAACAGATATACCATGCCTGTTATTTTCCGTCCAGATGAAAAACGCTGATATCAATCTTTTTGTTGAGTCGGCTCTTGGTGCTGCGTATGGCCTGTTCAGAACAGCAGAAAGAGTGCGACTTCTGGCGGTCTGATTTTCCAAAATACTCCATGATGCAGAAGAAAGTTTCCTTAGGCGTCAGCGTAGCCGTTGCCTGACTCAACAGGTCGGACAGCGTAGCATCGATGAGCGGGAGTGTCCTGAGCACAGCCTGCTCTTCGTGTTTGCCCATCTGGCTGATGTTCTGGTCATTGATGATGGCAAAGAGTACGTCGATGCCTGTTTTTGCATCACCGATTTCTATCTTCTCATATTCAGGGGCTTGCTCTCTTCCCTCCAGGGAGGGAATGGGGGTAGGCAGGCTCTCGCGTACCCTGTCAATGCGCTGTTGGTAGAGGCGGGAGAGCGCTTTCATGCGACGAACATACCAATAGGCTACGGCGCCCAATGCCAACAATAGCAGCAAGACTATGATGGCAAACGTGTGCCGCTGTTTTCCCGCCTTCGCCTGTTCCACCTTCGATTGCACATCCATCACGTTGGTATATAATGCCGGTGAAATGGTCTGCATCAGCATCTGCATCTCTTCCTCTTTGCCCTCTCTGTAGTAAATATAGCACAGCAGGGAGAGTGCGTCGGCTTGGAAAGCGGAATCGCTGCTTAATAGGAAAGCACGATAGGCATGTTGTTCGGCCTGATGGAGCACGTTGTCAAACATCGCCTGATAGGCCTTCTCTTGATAAATGGCGGCGCTGTCGACAGCTGCCTGCGTCAGGGGCTGCGGGGACGTGGTCTGCCCGCCGCGACATGCTGACGTCAGACACAGTACGGCTAAGAGTATCGCTGTCAAGTGCTTCATCGGGTGCAAAGATACACAGAAAAGCCGTAACTACCAAATCTACGCTGTGTCAAAACACATTCCTGTATAAAAACAATGGTCTGAAAGACAGCTTGTTCCGTGTGTCAGCTGTGTCAACCGCCTGAGCCCTATTGCAAAACTTTATCCCAAATCGGTCGTTAGGCCCAATTAGTTCGGGTGATGTCAAAGTTTTCAGTTGTTCTCCAGAGTCCAAGGAATGCCTGCCGCTGATTTATGGTTCTCACAAGACGTAAAATATTTTTATCTCCTTT
>JAEEGH010011883.1_pt1 | contig 19663 bp, 21 predicted proteins | sample 9134181 | NCBI WGS metagenome assembly JAEEGH01 (sample SAMN16246544, study PRJNA631951) | gut metagenome | biome: gut microbiome; feature: rumen; material: DP-attached | host: Bos | place: Iran: Karaj | collected 2018-10 | reverse complement strand
TCAGTATGACTTCTGCAATCTCCGTGGCATCCACGGGGTCGGTCAGATATCTGGGATGGATGGGATTGAAGCGGTGCGAGTGCAACGGGTCATCGAAATTGACGATATAGAGCTTGGGCTTGATGTCGTAGCAGTCGTAGTTGTCCAGCAGCTCGTTCATCACCAAGCGGGTCAGGCTGGGATACTTGTAGTCATAGACAAACATCGCGTAGCCCTTCTGCATCATCTGCCGGATGAAAGCGGCGTAGATGCTGGCGGTCTTACCGGAGCCGGGCGTGCCGATAACCATACACCCGCGCTGCGGCGCCACGCAGTTGATGTATCCATTGCGAAGCTTCCCTTCGTACTGATAGGTCATGGGAATATTGACACTGTATTCATTCTCAATCAGTTCCTCGCACTGCTCGAAGGTATCCCAATACTCCGGAAGATGCGCATCGAAGCTCCTGACCATCCTTCCCAGCAGGATGGCTCCCACCAGATACATCACATAACCGGCCAGCGTCAGGAACACATAGAGCCAGCCGTTCCCGCATAGCTGTGCTCCGAAAAACAGCGCCAATCCGGCAAGCAGCGGCAGCATAATCTCCAGCCAACCCGACCTCTTCGAACTGCCGCTCCGGACCACCACAGACAGCGTGGTGAAAAACAGGCACACGATCTTTGCCGACAACTGCGACCGGAATACCCCGGCTCGATGCACGTCAAGCATCAGCGAATCCGTCATTCCGGAGCGCAGGCCCAGCGCAGCCCAGAAAGGATACGCATAGTAGTAAAGAATCAGCGCCAATATCCCGCCGGACAGCAGCAGGAACATCGAGTACATAGGTTTTGTCCTTGCATCCATATCAGTTGGGCCCCCTCCGCCCCTTTCTCATTATCTCCTCGTCCTCGTGACGGCGGCTCTTTTCCGCACCCAGCGCTGCCACGAAGAGGTCGGCGGTCTCCTCCGCCGCGTTTTTTTCTTTTTCAGCGTTTTCCTCTTTCTTCCCTTCCTCCGGCGGCCATTTCTCCAGACGGGCCTTCTCGAACTCTGCGGCGCTGATTCCGGGAAGTTCGCTCACCTTGAAGACGCAGCGCGTCTGGTGGTCGATGAGCGTCACCCCGAAGATCTTCCCCCCTTTGTTCTTGGAAAGCTTCAGTCCGATATTGAACTTCCGCAGGATCCTGCGGGTGTGTAGCTCCGACGTTCCGTGTTCCAGGGCAACACGGGTAAGATTGGCCGCACGCTTTCCCTCCTTCGTACGCAAAACTTTCTTGCAATCCATCGCGTGCTGGCGCACCTCCTCCAGCGAAGCGGTATCCAGGTCCTTGCCGATAATTGGAGCCGTGCATTTGTGCTGTGTCTTGGGGTCGATGCCGGTAAAGGTCAGATAGATTTGCCGCCCTACCTTCGCATGTCCTACTTCCACTCCGAACTCGCGCATCAGCATCTTGAATTGCTCCGTGGTGGTGAAATAGTACTTCATAGCCTGGGCCACCAGTTCCTCCATCTGCTTCATATACTCGCCACGGGCCGGGTCAAAACGTTGGTAGTCCACTTTCTTGGGACCGTCATCCTTCTCCTTGGCTTCGCCCAGGTCATTGGGCTCCTCCGGCTTAGCCCCTTCCGCTTTCGTTTCTTTCTCCGGGTTGTCCGCCAGGCCGACTGTAAATCCATACTTCTGCTCCAGTGCCTTCATGATTTCATTGCAGCGCCGCCCTTCCTGCCGGTCAGGTATCTTCCGCCCCTCTTTATCCACGCGGACGGATACAAGGTGATAATGCACCCGCCCGATATCATCGTGCCTGTATATTATATAAGGTTGGTCGCCATACCCCAGCCGCTCCATCAATTCCTTCGTGAAAGCGATGACCTTATCCTGCGTCATATTGTCCGCCTTGGCTGGATTGATGGATGCGTGAAACGACATCTTCTCACAGCGACGGCTCCCACGCTCATACTCGGAAAAAGTCTCCATCGGCTTCTTCGGGTCCGCAATCTTAGAGGAGAAGACCGCCTCGGCTTTACCCTCGGCGACCTTCCTCTCATTGTACTGCACGGCGGAGCTGCAACTCGGTGCCGGCGGTTTGATCTTGACTACCATTGCAGGACCCGGAAGTCGATGGTGAATTCCCGGAGGATTCAGTCCTTGCCCGCGGGCGCCAGGTCGATGTTTGCCACCCACACGTCCAGGTTCACAAAAGTCTTGTCATCCTTTACGTTGGTTGACACCTTGAGCCTTCCGCTCACGGACACATAGCGTCCCTTCTTGAGATAGTCGGCCAAGCCGGTCTTGGCCATACGGCAGTTGTAGTACGTGGGCTTTTCATCGTTGCCTGCCTTGGCATCGTTCACGGCCACGTTGAAGCGGACGAACTCGGCATCGTCCTTTCCTTTGACAATCTCGCAGTCTGCTGCCAGATTACCGGTAATGAAAATGATTTGCATAACGGTTTGGATTAAGTTTGAAATGTTATTGAACGTCCTCCTCTACGAGTCGGACCTTTTCCAGAATCTCGTTCATCATGGCCTTCATATCCGCCAGATCCGTGCGGACCATACCTGCCGTCACGACCGGTCGGCCGCTCTTGTCACGGAGTTTTGCCAGCGTGTTCAGCGCCTTTACCTTTTGATTATAGTTGTTGCCGATACGGACAATCTCCGCCTTCAGAAGGGCCAGTTGTTTGGTGATGTTCGCTTCCGTGCGGTGGAAATTCCGCCGCTGGATTCGTTTGACCAGAAGGGTCTCCCTGATATACTTGGAACGGTTCCGGTATCCTTCCAGAACCATTTGTGCGTTGAGTTTCTCAAACTCATTGTCCGAAAAACGGACATTGACATAGTGTTTTCTAATCTTACTCACAGTTCTATCTCCTCTAACACTTTATGGGCGCAGCCCAAAGCGAGCGACTCCGGAGCGAGCAATGCCCGCCGCAGGCGCACGAGATGGGACCGGGTACCGGGCCTCGCGTTCGTGACACGAACGCCCATCTCGCAGTTTGCCCCTAAGGTCAAACGGTTTCACCCCTTTGGTCTGCGTTGCAAAGATAGCAAAATATTTCTTACTAATGCAAAATAATTGTTTACGATATGCAAAATTATAATTACATTTGCACCGAATTACAAATGCGTAAATCTGCAAAAGCGTAATTGAGTAATCCTGTATTTGGGTAATTGCGTAAGTGTGCAAATGAGCAAACGCACAAACGAGTATTTGAGTAAAAGAGTAATTGAGTAAATGAATAAAGCCATGACACAACTGGACGATTTCAAGAGAGTGCTGGGACTGGATGAGAATTATCAGGAAGAGACAGCGGCACCCCAGCCCCAAAAGGAACGGGCGGTGAAAAAGGAAAAGCAGGATGCCACCCGTCGGACGGTTTCCATCCCCGGAGACCTGCATACGCGAATCTGCCTGCTGGGACTATGGATGAACAATGCCGGTATCCAGGACAACCCCCGGATGTATGAGATTATTGACGCTCTGCTGGAGGACTATATGGAGCACCATCCTGAGGCTGCAACGTTCGTAAAGAAAGCGTAGGAAGCCTTCCGACCCGGCTCGCCGGGTCGGAGGGCGGTGTGAGGCGCGGCGGTGGAACAGTCTCCGGCGTTTGGGCCGGGAGGACGAAGTTCGGACGGTACAAATGACGGAGTCTGTGGAGCCGTGAGGCTTTCGCGGCGGCTCTGCCGACGTGAAGGTCTCAAGCGCCGACGGAGCGGAAGTGGGGTTGGCTGCTTGCTGACAACCCGACTGGAGCGACAGACCAGTTTGAGGAAGTCGCAGAAAATGAGTAATTTTGTCTTTGAGAAATCGGGATTTGCTAGCATATGCTGATATGAAACACTTATTCTCAACTTTCTTTATTCTGCTTCTGGGTGCTCTCCTCCACGCTCAGGAACACAATTTTGAGTTTATTTCCAATCACATCTATCTGAATGCGGAGGTGAACGGGAAGCCCGCACGGCTGGTTTTCGATACGGGTTCCGCCGATGTGTATTTGGATAGCACATGGCTTTCTGAAAGTGGAATAAAGTATACACAGATGGGAAATGCCATGGTGCGAGGAGCTGGAAATGAAGCTAAGAAAACAACACTTATATTCTCCGGAGTTAATATTTCGATGAATGGAAAGGACTACTCTCCAATGATGGTTCCTATCATTGATTTGCGAGCCATTCTTGGTGATAAGGCCGATGGAATCTTCGGCCTTAAAGACTTGAAGGGGAAAGTGATTACTATCGACTACAAAAATAGTGAATTAACACTATCGGATAAGCTTGCGACAGACCAGGCAGAAGGCTTTACACGCATTCCGATAGAGACAGACACGAATCATCCGGGGCGAATCCTATTTCCCATTGAGGTTACAGTTACTCCGGGTAAGGTTATTTCCGGTAAAGCGCTGCTGGATATTGGCTCAGGCCAAGGCCTCCATTTCACCAGCAAAGCAGCCGCCAAATATGGATTGGACAAGATTCAGGACAAAGTTTATTTTCACCATGAGCATGGAGGTGTCGGCGGAGAATCAGCCGGTTACGAGTTTGGTATCGATAAAGTTACGACGGGCAATCTCCTGCTCTTCCAAGGTAAAGCCCGATATAGCACAGACCATTCAGGCGCGATGGCAAGTGATGAGTATATTGCTGTCGTAGGAAATGAAATATGGCAGCATTTTACCGTCATTATTGACTTAAGCAAGTCTGTGTTATTCTTGAAGGAGAACCTGTGAATTCACATTTATGGTAGAAATCGGAATCAAAGGAAGGGAGGAAGCCGTGGTGCTTCCCGAATATACGGCCAAGCATATCGGCAGCGGGACGGTGCTGGTACTGGCGACGCCCATGATGATTGCCCTGATGGAAAGGACTTGCCGCCTGTCGGTCAAGCCCTATCTGGAAGAAGGACAGGAAACCGTCGGTACGCATGTTAACGTCAGTCACGACAGTGCCACGCCTGTCGGAATGAAGGTCTGGAGCGAGTCTGAGGTTATCGATGTGGACCGCCGCAAGATTACTTTCAAGGTGGCCGTATATGATGATGCTGGCCTTGTCGGCCAGGGTACGCACGAGCGCTTCATCATCGATGAAAAGAAGTTCGGCGACAAGGTGGAAGCAAAAAAGAACCAATAACAGTGGAGATTATCGGTCTGCTGGATTTCTCGGAACGGTCGCAGCTGCGGGAGTGGCTGGAGGAGCATCATGCCAGCGAGAAGCAGTGCTGGGTGACGTGCAACCGTGGCAAGAATTCCAGGCCGGGCACCATTCCTTACATTGATGTCGTGGAAGAGGCGTTGTGCTTCGGCTGGATTGATTCCACCTGCAAGGTGATGCCGGACGGGCGCATGGCCCAGCGGCTTTCGCCCCGGCAGAAACGAAGCCATTGGACTGAGTTGAACAAGCAACGATGCGCGGATTTTGAACGCCGTGGCTTGATGACAGAAGCAGGCCCGGAGGCTCTGAAACGTGCCGACGGCAACGCCTGACACGGTTTTTGCATCTATAGAGGCGTAACCAATCAAGTACAACAATGAAACCGAAGAAAGGAAAGAAACTGCGGATTACGGAGGCCGACTATATGCTGGCCCAGCGCAGGGCTTCGCGGATTCTCGAAATCCAGGAGCATGGGAGGCCGGTTTCATATACGGCGCTCCACAAAAGTAAGAAGGTCTATGACCGCAAGCGCTTGAAGAAGGCAGGCATCATCACCGATGACCTGCTTTTTTCGTCAAAAAGGAAATAATCCCCGCCGCTATGCTACAGCGAGGGTTTTCAGAATGGTTTCGTTATACTCTGCCTTGCGGTCTTCTGTGAAGGAGTAGTAAGAAGAATCGGCAATGATCAGATGGTCCAAGAGCGTTAGGTCGATGGCCCGGCAGGCCTTTTCGAGAGACCTGGTAGAATTGATATCAGCTGTGCTGGGAGTAGGATCATTGGTAGGATGGTTGTGGGCGATGATAATCCCCTGTGCCCCGAGAAGTAACGCATGACGTAGAATCTGCTTGTTGTCGATGGTAGTCTGGGTAAAACCGCCTTTGGAAATCTGCATACGTTTGATGATGGTATTCTTGCGTGAGAGATAGAGGATCCAGCACTCCTCATGATCCAGTCCCTTCATGACGGGCATCAGGTAGAAACTGGCCAGGTCAGCATTCGTGATTTGCACATTCGCATTTACAGGGATGGTAACCATGTATTCGGAGATAGCTTCCTTAAGGACACTGATTCTGTCCAGTTGCTCGTTGGAGAACCCTTCCAGATAACCGGCGCCACTGGCAAGGATAAGGTCGGATACATTCCAGTCCTCGGAGAGATTCAAGCCAAGCTTGTTGAGTTCTTCACATCTCATAAAGCAGCGGTATTAAAGGTTGAACCATTGACACTGACCAGCGTGAGCCCCAATTCTTCAATTTGGTTCCTGACTTCGGCTCTCACAGACGCACTCATCTGAGATGCCATCTCCTGAAGCATCTGCTTCTTGGAAGGAGAATTCTGCTTTTCATGTTTCATAAGGCAAATCGATATTAAGGGTTTTTGAATCATGGAGCGCTGGCAATCAATGCGGTTTGAGATGCAAGGTTTTTGTCGAAAATACTACCCCGCAGGGGTGGAGATTTTCGGCAAAAGGCCGCAGGCCCTTGACCTTGCAACTCAAAGACGGCCCCGGCCGTCAGCATTGATTATTTTTGCGGTGGGATTCAAAAAACCTTAATAGCGATTGCTGAAACAGTAGAAAATGGGTATTTTTGCATTATGAACGTTGACAACACCCTCAAAAGCCTGATACCACAAAGTATCCTCGAAGGAATTCCCTCCGAGCGCAGGGCTCACGTTGCCGACAGAATCATTCAGTTTTTCCGAGAACAGAATCAGACCCTCTATGACCAGATTGCCAGACTTGGGGAGCTGACAGATGAAATGACGGCAGACTGTACGGAGAAAATTCGCGCCGCAGCACTTTCCGCACATAATCACTACTTCAAAAAGGCTTGATAGTTCGTCATTTTTTAGGCGCCTCGTTAAGAGGTTCGTCAAAATTTAGGAGGCCGTACAGTACACTGTATGGCCGTTTTTCTTCTATGGAACCCAGCTCAGACGCTGGCTGAAATCTCCAATGGCCCCATTTTCAGGGAGAATTCGTCAAAATTTAGGAAGCGCAGGAATAGTTCGTCAAAACTTAGGGAAAAGTTCGTCATTTCTTAGGGCGGGGTGCGTCATTATTTAGGACAACGGGGCCGATAGTTCGTCAAAACTTAGGAAAAGCGATAGCTGGTATAGGCGTATCCGCCTGATTATCAACAGTGAAACCAGACGTCATCGGGGCTATACAATAGATTATCAAAGGATAATACAACCGGTCTACTATCGCGCGCTGAAAAAGAAAAAAACTATTGGCCTTCTTCCTGATCAATCCGCTCATAACGCTCCAGCCAGTCTGCAAACCAGATGTCCATCGAGGACAGGAGGTAGCGGTTGACATCCTTGATATGGCGGTTCTCCCTGACATAAGATACCAAGTCCATCAGTTTGGCCATGAACGGGCGGAGATCTTCAAACTCCACCTTGGAAAAGATGTCGCCGATGGCGCCCATGCTCGCCCCTATTGAGGAAAGGATATTAAAGCAGATGTCATAGGCCTTCCGCATCTCTTCACGGCGTTGCTCCTCTGTCATGGCAATCTTCACCTTGAAAGCCAGCTGACGATCAGAGCCGGATTCATACTGACGCATCTCGAACCAAATGGGGAAACGGGCTCGCAGTTCCCTCCGGGCGGGTTCGATAATCTTCAAAGAAACATTGTCGAACCGGTCGTAGGCTTCGCTCAGACACAGAATCCGTTTCAAATTACTGAGAGAAATGACAAATCCTCCCTTATTGCGCCATGAGGAAATGAGCCAATATAGACGGACCGTATACTTGTTGGTCAGGGACAGGGCCGATGACTGTGAATAGCTCGAATATCCCTCTTCCGTCAGAAGCAGGCGTCCGACCATCTCTTCCTGCAAATAGATATCGACATTCTTCGAATAAGCCGGGAAGGAATAGCCCACAATGAGACCTGAGAAGCGGTTCACCAGGTTGAACTGCGGTGATGAGCAGTGAAGCGGATCAGGAAAGATGATTCTTGTTTCCTGCAGTTCTTCAAAATAGGTTCTGAGCCTTCCTCCGTTCCTTATCCCAAGATGGAACTCTTCCACCGGAATGGTCAAGATACGGGTCTGCCCCCTCCTGGTAACTTCGCCCCTCCGTGGCAGCATAGCATCGGGAACTTTGATACCGTTTTTCCGCCGGGAGACCTTGAAAAGGATAGCGGATTGAAGATGGCTGACGATAGCAATCAGGATGCGGAGATGAGCAAGCTTCAGGTTCCCCTCGATATACGCGACACCGTTTACGTGAAGAAGCTCATCACGCCGGCGTGATTCCTTTTCGTAACCATCCATTTGCCTATCGTCCCTGAATTTTTGCATTATGTAAACAAAAATTTGTCGCAAAATTATCTGAAAAATTTGGAATATCCAAAAAATCTCCTTTACTTTGCGACAACAATTTGTTTACGCAAAGAAATTTTGAGTTTACAGAATATGAGATTTAGAGTACAAAATACTATCCTTTTTCTTTCGCTCGCCTTACTTTCTTTCCCGGCATCGGCGCAGCGGACAATGTCTGGCCAGTCCTCCCTGTGCATATCCGCACTGTACAACGGCTCGTCTGTCTGCGCCGATGTTTTCTATGAGCAATACACCTTGGGCGGATTCTGGCAGGCAGGCCTGGAAGGGAAACTCTATCATGCAAGAATAAGTACCGGCGATACACTCGACTATATACACACGGTCGCTTCTTCAGGATATATGTGCAGAGTGGCCGGTACACGGAACCGTCTTCTTAATCTATATATGGGGGGCCGGATCTTCCTGGGCGTTGAAATGACAGACCCGTGGAACAGGCTTCCTGAGTATTGGGACACTGGACTTGCCGATTACAAGTTCCTGTACGGCCTGACCCCGGCCGTAGCGGTAGAAATCTTCATCAGCAACCACTGCGCATTTACGCTGGACCTTGCCCTACCTGTCAACTTTTCGTCACCCATATCCAATGTCCACTATGAAGCGGGCCTTGGACTCAAAGTGTTGTTATAGCCTATGGAACCCATCATTAGCTGGATCGGAAACAAAGAGAGGGAGGCGGATCTTATGGTTTCCCTGTTCCCATCGGAAATCAGGAACTATTATGAACCTTTTGTCGGCTCAGGGTCCGTCTTTCTCAAAGTAAAGGCACGCGAGTATTATATCAACGACCGATGCCGCGAACTTGCAGAATTATACCGTGCCGTCAAGGGAAACCGTGGGCGGTTCTACAGGTATCTTGAGTGCTTTGCCGATGCATGGACAAACATCGACCTAGAGTACTTCCTACTGTCCGATTACCTGATTTCAGCCTACAAAGCCTTCCGGACGGAGCAGACCAATTTCACGGACATGAATTCGGAGGTTGCCGCCTACCTTTCCCGTATCCCATATGAGCGTATCTTTTCCATCCGTCTGACTGACAATTACAGTTTCGAGATGGAGAAAAGGTTCTGGGTGGTGAAAAAGTTCATCAGCATGCATCGGGAAGAAAGCGCGGGAGGGTCCTACGACGATGCCAAGATTCTGAAGAAACTTCGCACGGCCTTGAAGTGTTCGGTCTACGCCTATCTCCAGAACATATACAACCGGCACAAAGAACTGGATGACCTCCGGACTGCACTCTTCTACTTTTTGATGTCCTACAATGCTTCGTCTGCTTACTTGATGGACAAACATCATGAATTCCGTGTCCCGTATATCGGTGAAAAAGGCAACGACAAACATTTGGACAATCGAATCCTGGAATTGAAAAATCCTGCCTTGAGAGAACAACTGAATGTCACCTACATAGGCGGGTCTGATTTTGCGACCTTCCTGGCCAGAACTAAACCCCGTAAGGAGGACTTCATATTCATCGATCCGCCGGAGCCAGGGAACTATATCCAGAACGGCGGTTGGGAATTCAGCCCGAAAGATTATGACAGGCTCCAGAACTATATCCACTTCCATTGCAGCAGCCGCTGGATGATGGTGCTCAGGAATACGGAGAAAATGCGTGATATCATCTTTGGAGAGGAGGCATTCGCTTATAGTGGCTTCAATAAGTATAACTTGAAGCTGGTGGGCCTCGAAGACGAGAATGCAACTCACATCATTGTGTGCAACTATTGTGAAGGAGATTAGGCTTCCGCAGGATTGCCTGTGCGTGAGAATGAGGCTGTTTGATGGCAACCCTGCGGAGCCTTTCTCCTTTTTTGATAATCCTAAAAACCTTCTGAATATGAAAAAATTAGCTTTTCTGATTTCATTGTTGTTCTTCTGTGCGGCAACTGCCATGGCCCAGACTTGGTCCGTGGCGGTGAACGCCGCCGATGCCATTGAGCTGGGGACCATCGGTGTTGAGGGGTCCGCAGCTGTGGGCCAGCACTGGAGCATCCACGCCGGTGCCAGATTCAATCCCTGGACCTTCGCAAAGAAGGACACTTTCAACGGCCTGTTCTCAGAGCCAAATCCGGACCAGTTTCAGGACCGGAAACAATCTTATGCCATCGGCACGCGCTGGTGGCCGTGGAATGTCTATTCCGGCTGGTGGGTCGGAGGCAAGGCCCAGTATCAGGAGTACAACCGTGGCGGCATCCTCACCAAGACTTCCGAGGAGGGCGACGCTTTCGGCGCGGCCTTCTCCGGCGGCTATTCCCTCATGCTTAAGGAGCATATCAACCTGGACTTCGGGCTGGGCCTCTGGGGTGGCTGGACCAAGTACACCACCTATGCTTGTCCAAGTTGCGGAAAGGTGGAAGATCAGGGTGAAAAGTGGTTCATCCTGCCCAATGAAGTAATCCTCTCGCTGGTTTACATCTTCTAAAACGTAAAATCATATGAGACAGTTACTTATAGCTGCGGTGGGAGCCGCGGCGGCGCTAGCCCTGGGCTCGTGCGACCCTCGCGAGCTGGTCGTGACGGACAACAGCGCCCTGGAAAGAATCACCATCGAGGTAAGCAACGACAACCCAAAATGGGACTACGGCGAAGAGCGTCTCTTCACCATTGTCCCTACTCCTAACACTGCCATTGTCAGCGAGTACGGGCTGAGTTTCTCCGATCCCGACATCGTGGAAATGATTCCCGGCGAGCTGCCGAACGTCTTCAAGGTGACGGCCGTCGGTGAAGGGAAACTGACCATTACGGCAAAAGCTGTCGGCCACGGCGAAGTCCCCGGTCAGAGTGGCACGGACTGGAAGGTAGAAAAGACCGGGCAGGTCGCTTTCACCCTGCAGGACAACCGAGTTAAGCCCAAACGTCCCGTGGTGACGATGCAGCTGGCACCGACGACCGATATCGAAAAGAAAACCTATATGGCCGAGGAAGCCCCCACCGTAATTGCCGACAAACAAGACCTCCTGCTCACCGTGAGCAGTGACTCCGAACGGGCCACCTACGCACTTGTAAGCGCCGATAAGAATGTACTTACCGTAGAGAAAACCGGTGCCCAGAGCTGGATGCTCAAGACAGTCGCTCCCGGAAGGGTCATGCTTAGCCTGACCGTCACGGACGGATACGGCAATCCCTTCGAGTACAGTTACTGGATCTGCTCCTTCGGCCATGTGACGATGACGGCCGAGTACGACCCGCTGATGGCTGAGGCCGGTATCTCCATAAGCGAACATCCGTACCAAAACTTGACCGGGCAGGTCTATATGGCCGGAACCATCTTCGGATGGCCCTGGAACGATGTAAACAATATTGCCTGCCGGGACATCCCCGTGTTCAATGGCACGCTGGATTTTAGTGAGGAGTTCGAACATCCCTCGCTGGTCGAAACCTACGACCTCCAGAACGAGATTTACAACATGACCGTCGGTGAGGGTTTGGATAAGGCTTGGTTCAGCATCCACGAGGTTAAACTCAACTATATCATCACGCTCAGCAACCCCTACATCATTATCGACGACCTCATTGACGATGATGACCGCGAGGAAACGCTCTGGTGGAACTTCAAGATAATGGGTGCCCTCCAGCAGGAAGGAATCGCTCCTGTAGAGATGCCGCTATGAGTACAATCAGTGAATATATGCGCGACCCAGAGGTCAGCAAGGTCCAGATGCTCTGCGATAAGCCCGAACGCTATGCCGTCCGATATGAGGATGGTTCTGCCATGCTCGTGGATGGTGATGGCAATATGATCAAGAGTCCGCTCGGACAGTTCGACGTAGTATCCAAAGTAGAGTTCATCGGCCGGGCTAATGGAGTGCCGCACTTTGCCTTCGAAGGACGCGACTGGGCCACGAGGAATATGCCGGAAACCGGGATGTTCGATGCTGATGGACACCAGAAGCTTTTCCGGGATCCGAGAAGCGCCGGCATCGAGGGCGTGGATTACATCAAATGGGAATTCGAGAAGTTCGAAAAGATGTCGAATGACCCCAGGAATCCCCGCAGGGCTGACCCCTTTCTGGTGGATATCGATTCTCCGAAACAAAATATGAGGATAGGACGATGAAAAAGCTATTCAAGAAAATAAAGGCCTGGTATAAAGACAATTGCCAGCGCCCCGATGATTGGGAGAATATGAGCCAGCACGACCGGAGACTGTTTACAATAAGTGCCTTCGCTGCGTTTGCGATGGTGATGTGTCCCATTCTCATTGCCATTCTAATTGCGTTGCTTTGTGCTCAAAGTTGCGCTGGCCCCAGTAAGATTCAGCGGATCCAGACTGAGCAGATGCAGGCTTCCATCGGCTTGGTCGAGGAAGCCGGGATCAAGCAGATGGAACTGCTTGAGATACCCCGGCCCGACACTCTGGTGGTCCATGACGATGACGGTCGCGAATTCATCATTATGAAGGCCGTCAAGGATGAAAACGGTGAGATGGTGGCAACCGACGTCATCAATGCCGCCGTAGTGGAAGCCCGCTTCCGGAATGTAGCCGAGCGCCACGGGAAAGTGGACATCGAGTTCCAGATCCGCGTGCCAAAGGACATGCAGGACGAAGCCTGGCAGCTCAGGTTCTATCCCAGGATGCACATCCTGGGTGATACGCTCAATCTGGAACAGGTCATTATCACCGGCGCCAAATACCGTAAAGCGCAGCTACGAGGGTACCAGCAGTATGAGAAGTATCTGGCCAGCATCGTGACGGATAGCACCCGGTTTATAAATATGCGGCTGCTGGAACTGTTCATCCAACGCAATATCCCCGATCTGTATGCTTTCAAGGCCGATTCCACCGAGGTGGCCGATGAAAGTTTCAACGCCATCCTGGACACGAAGGTGGCCAGCAGCTTTGCCTCACAGTACGGAGTGACGGGCCGTGATGCCATCGAACACTACACCAATACGATATCCAAACGCCTCAATGCCCGTCGGTGGGAGCAGAGAGAGAAGATGTACCGCCGGTACGTCAAGGCTCCCATCGTTCACGAGGGCTTGAGGCTGGATACCGTTATCACGGCGGCCAACGGCGATTTCATCTACAACTATGTGCAGACCATCCACACCCGACCGAAGCTCCGGAAAGTGGATGTGGTTCTCTCCGGCGACATTTACGAGCAGGATAAACGCCTGTACGAGATTCCGGCAACGGAGCCGCTGACCTACTACATCAGCAGCCTGTCGGCCTTTGTAGATGGGGCCGAGCGCTACAAGAAGCAGATTATCAGCCGCCGGGTAGAAGCCAATACCGCCTGCTACATCGACTTTGAGCAAGGCTCAGACGTGATTCTGGAAGACCTTAGCAACAACCGTTTCGAGATGGGTCGCATCAAGCAGAACCTTGGCAGCCTCATCGAGAACAAGGACTTCGACCTGGACAGCATCGTGGTGACGGCCTCCTGTTCCCCGGAGGGCTCGGTTGCCCACAACACCAAGCTGTCGCAGCGCCGCAGCGAATCAGTAAGCTGGTATTTCAGCCAGTTCATTCGGGCGTACAGGGATTCCCTGCGCGAGGAAATGCTGGAGCACATCTATTTCGACGGCGCCGATGACCCGCATGAGACCCAGACGGAAATCAAGTTCATCTCCCGCAGCAATGCCGAGAACTGGAGGATGCTGGACGTGCTTGTCGAGCAGAGCGAGGTCCTGACTGAGAATGAGAAACTAATCTACCGGGATATCCGGGAGATTGATAACCTGGATCTTCGGGAGCAGTCCCTCTCCTGGCAGGATTTCTACCCTCATCTTCGGGAAGTTCTCTACCCGAGGCTCCGAACCGTCAAGTTTGACTTCCATCTTCACCGCAAAGGAATGGTGAAGGATACCCTCCAGACCACCGTGCTGGATGAAGAGTATATGGCTGGAGTACAGGCCATCCGTGACCGGGACTATGAGACAGCCATCCGTATTCTCCGTCCCTACAAGGACTATAATGCAGCCGTCGCTTTCTGCGCCATGGACTATAACGCATCGGCGCTGGACATTCTGGAAGCCCTTCCGGAAACCGACCAGGTGCATTACCTGCTGGCTGTTATCTACAGCCGTCAGGACCGGGACAAGGAAGCCGTGGAGCACTATCTCAAGGCGTGCAAGATGACGCCCTCCTACATTCACCGGGGCAATCTGGACCCCGAAATCTCTGAACTGATCAGAAGGTACAACCTTACAAACAATTATTTTCAAACCCATTAAACCTCAAAAAGTTATGCGTAAACTCGCTTTCTTTGCGGCCGTCGCCGCAACCCTCTGCACCGTAGCGTGCAACAAAGATTTATCCAGTTCCAAAGCAGAAGTACCCGTTCCTTCCGAGGACGGAAGAGTGGAAGTCACTCTCACTGTGACCGGTGGCCCCATGACCAAATCGGCCGACCAGGACATCGATGACAATCTGAGTGTCGTTCACAACATCCAGTTCTTCGCCTTCAACGAAGACGAGTCAATCGACACCTACGTCAAGGTGACGGACGGCATGAGCGGCAGTATGCGTGTCAAGGCTGGACAGAAGAAGTTTTGGGCGGTCGTCAATGCCGATGACATCACCAGCGTCCAGACGCTGGACCAGCTTAAGGCCATCAAGACGCAGCTGGCGGACAATGCCGACGGCTTTGTTATGGTCGGAAGTTACAACTCCAACGTGGGAACCACTCCGATTCCCATCGAGGTTAAGCGCCTTGCCTCCCGCGTGGTCTTGAAGAAAGTCACCGCCGCGTTTACCAGCCCTGCCGAAGCAGCGCTGGACTGCATCCTCAAACGCGTTTATCTCATCAATGTCGCTGGTGACTTCAATCTGGGCTATACGGATGACCCTACCGTCTGGTATTCCAAAATGGCGTATGAGAGCCCTACCGGACTCGATGAACTGCTGAACACCACACTGACTCCCGGTCACAACTTGAAGAATGCAGCCTATGAGGTTCCCAGTTATCACTACTGCTATCAGAACCACAAGCAGCCGGACACCCAGTCCACTACCTGGAGCCCCCGCTTCACCCGCATCGTGGCCGAGGTGGAGCTGGGCGGTACCACCTATTACTATCCGGTGAATCTCCAGTACATCGACTTCGGAAAGTCTTATGAGATTGAAAACCTGACCATCACCAGGAAGGGTTCCACCAGTCCGGACCAGCCCATTACCATCCAGGACGGCACCTTTGAAATCACCGTGAAGGACTGGACCGTCGTTCCCGTAACAAGCGGAATTACCATCTAAGCGACGCGAGGTCGTGATTTGATACTTTTCATAATGTTGGTGGGGCCGGATATCCTTCGGCAAAGCCCAGGATGACAATCCGGCCCCTTTTTCAAATCCATTTTCAACTATGCGAAGAATACTGTCACTACTGCTGCCCCTGGCCCTCATGCTGCCTGTCTCCTGCAGCAAGGATATCGAGCCGCAGCAAATCCGGACAGGAGACGAAGAGCATACCGCTACGATTCAAATCCATGCCAGCGGATCTGCACAGACCAAGGCCCAAAACACATCCGACGTACCGCTCACGGACGGTGTGCAACGCCTGGATTTGTATATTTTCCATCAGACTGCGACCGAGGATGACCGGCACGTGACCCTCACCCCGGACCCCAGCGGCACTACTGAGTATAAAATCAGGGAAAAGAAAGGTGAACGCGTGGGCATCATCGCGATGGCAAATCTCGATCCCGATACGGCCGAGATGCTCGCAATCCATACGCTCTCCGACTTTGCCGATGATTATAATATGCCGTGCCCCATCGTCTGGACGGCGAACAACTTTGACTTTGACCGCATTCCAATGGTAGGAGCAAAGGATGCATATTTCAATGGCGACACTACTGTGGAACTTGAACTCAGGCGTCTTATGTGGCGCGTCGATGTGGGCAGCATTGTCTACGACCCGGAGGACGAAAGGCTCCGAGGAAAAGACGTTTTCGTGAAAAACATCGCCATCACCAATATCGGCAACCACTTCAATCCCACCAAGTCCAGCTCCATCGGCCATTTCTACACCTGGTACCTGTTCTTCGGAAACGGAGAGTATGCAGGCAGCTCCACCGGAGCATTCGGCGATATTGATGACGGTTTCCGCTTCTATACCAATGCACCTACAGGATGGTCGCAGAACGGGACTTGGAATCCCGGCGGGCCGGGCATCCTAAACCAGGAATACCCCAGGACCATCAACAACAATTACCAGATTGAAAAAGGCGTGTTGAACATTGACGCAACCGGGAAATACCTTACTGCCACCTGCCAGAGTTACAACGTGGCAAGTGGTCAGGGGCGCCTGGCCACGGCCGGAGTAACTACGGCGCAGAGCATGTCCGTAGGCAAGAGCCTGTATGGCTTCATGGGACGTGGCTGCTTCTCCACCTATAGCGCCGTCTCTGCCTACAATAAACAGCAGCCCTACCCGAAGCTTGTCATAGAACTGAGCATCGACGGCGTGTCAAGATTCTATCCGATTCCCATCATTTACCCGCAGCCAAACACGGTGTACCAGGTGGACAAGATTACAATCACCGGAGAGGGCTCGGACTATTCCAACTTCTTCGAGGAGAAGTACTATGCCACCTTCACCATCTCGGTCAAGGACTGGGATGAACTGGAAGTGAACAATATCGACGTGGGCGTGGATCCGATAACGGGCCAGCCCGTGGGTGGACAACAGAACTAAAACCGACTGAATATGAGAAAAATACTATATATCGCAGCAGCGTTGGTCGCAATAGCACTTACGGCCTGCAACAAGGACTGGGGCCCCGATGCTCATGGCAATGACCTGTGCGGAATCAGCCTCCGTTTCCAGCAGGCAGCGCCGACAGCCTTCCAGACCAAGGCCGATGCTATCGGCCCCGCCACGGAAGATGACCTCATCGACCGCCTGGACGTGTTTGTCTACAGGGGTACTGACACGACCCTTTTCGACCACAAGTCCTATGTGAATGCCTCCGGAGTGGATCTCGCGGCCATCGACACGAAATACTACGATGTTCAGGGCACCTACTTCTATTTCTTTGCCATCGCCAATCTGGATGGCGCCACAGCCGATTACTTTGCGCAGCTGAGCAAGAACCAGATTACCTCTTACTACGGAGGCCTAATTCCGCTTGAAGCCGGGAACTTCCGTTCCCACCACCCCATCATGGGAGGCGCGGCTTCCGTGCAGCTGGGCAACTTTTCCTACTACAGCAGCCAGCCCGGCGATAAGACCGCCAGCATCACACTGTACCGCTACGTCGCCCGCTTTGAAATCGAGAAAATTACGGCAGACTTCGACAGTGCAGACTTGATGAATTCCGACGTCATCGTCAAGGGAATCGTGTGGACCAATGTTGCCAATGCCCTCAGGCCCTTACAGTACTTTCCCTCTCCCAATACCGTGGAGAGCGGAGGCCCTGTTTTCGGCAGCCGGTCGACCTATTTCCCCGAACAGGAGTTCGGAAATATGGAGTACCCGGACGGCTACCGTTACTACCAGGCCAACGAGAACCATCACGGCTGGGTATCGCTGCAGGAGAACTACAACCTGGCTCAGTACGGGGCTACAGGTGCGCTGGCGGCCGAGTTCCCCTACATCTACAATAATAACTGGAAGCTTGAGAAAGACGTGCTGAACGTGGATGCACCCGGGTATATGCGGGATGCGACTACACACTTCTTTACCGGAGAAACCGGGCGCGTATGCTCTTCCACCAATCCCTCCCAAAGCCACGTTCTCAACGTGAACAGAGAGTTCTACATTTTCCCCATCAGCCGGAACAGCTATGCCACTTCCATGTGCAGCAACTTTGACGGTCAGGACGATAGCATCAAGATGGTGATTGTCGTGGAAATCAACGGCAAGACCTACTACTATCCCTATCGTGCCCTATATGTCCAGCCGAATTCCCGCTATCTGGTCCACAATATTACCCTCAAGGGCATCGGCAGCGAGTACAGCAACTTCTACGTGAAGAAGTACTCCGCCACGCTGGGACCGATGAGCGTCGGACAGTGGCAGGAACTGGAGGTGGACAACATCGACATGGGCTACAAGGACTATGACGGCAATGAAATCTATTAGGACCATGAGAAGATTCTTCACTGCGTTCAGAATGACAATCTGGATGTTCCTGCCGGTGCTGGTGGCGTTGGCAGGATGTGAGCCGGAGCCCCTCCCCGTATCCTTCGGAGTGGAAAGCGGCGGGCAGGAGGTTACTGCTTTCGACTTCGGCGTGATGAGCTATGAGGGCCCTTCGACCAAGGCCTATGCGGCCAATGTGGAAGACGGTCTGGTGGACCGCATCGATATCTTCATGTACGACGGCAGCGGAAACATTTACGGCCACAAAGTCATTGGGGAATATGGCGGCGGGGCGCTGGACCTTAACAACGTCACGTTCCGGGACTCCGATGGCAACGGTGTCGTGCGTTCCTACCTCTTCATCGCCAATCTGGACCCGGACAGCGCCCAGTACATCGGTTATCTGGACAGGGTGGATATGAACCGTTACCCGGAGACCTTTATCCCCTGGAGCGCCGGGAATGCCCGGGTGAACTACCCGCTAATGGCGGCAACAGCCAAGGTTACCTTCGGCAGCACAACCAGCGTCAGCATAAGCCTGATGCGTTATATGTCCAAGTTCGAGATTGGGACCGTGACGGCGCAGTTCTGGGGGACACCGGACCAGTATCGCAATGTCTATCTGCAGAATATCGTCTTTGCCAATGCCTGGGACATCGTCCGCATCTGTCAGTCTAAGCCGCAGAATTTCACCGGCCAGCCCACCGACATCTTTGGCCCGAGAGGATGGTCCAGCGGCGCTTTCGGGAATCCGGAAAAGAACTACTATATGGCCAACTATTTCTTGAGCCAGGATGAGTGGAGCGCATACGGCATGACCTACGCCGATATGCACGGGACCTACAACCAGGGCACCTGGGGCGGCAAAGGAAAACTCAATCAAGACTATAATTACCTGTACAATGACAACTGGAAGCATCCCAAGAACAGTATCAACTTGACGGCTCCGGCATCACTTGTCGCCCTTTCGCAGCAGACCTGGGACACCAATGCCTACCTGCCGCAGAACGCCGGGAAACTGTGCGATGAGTACGATGGCTCCCTGGGTCCATTCAGCGTAAACAGGGCCTTCTACACCCTTCCCACTAAGTTCAACGCATGGTTCACCGAGCCCACCTACGGCGATGAATCCCAGA
>JAEEGH010011882.1_pt1 | contig 19665 bp, 14 predicted proteins | sample 9134181 | NCBI WGS metagenome assembly JAEEGH01 (sample SAMN16246544, study PRJNA631951) | gut metagenome | biome: gut microbiome; feature: rumen; material: DP-attached | host: Bos | place: Iran: Karaj | collected 2018-10 | reverse complement strand
GGTAGCACGTGTCGTTGTGAACGTATTTCAGACCGTATTCCGTAACGCTCGAATCGTAGTTTTCGAGTAAAACCGCGTTGTAGCCGAAGGCGCGCAGAATTCCCGTCATTATCTTGAAATGCATCGGGAGCATCGTCGGCACGAGAATCGTGTAGTCGAGCATGTCTTTTGTAAACACAGTGTGGTCGCCGCTTGAAAGATTGCAATTTTCGCTTTCAAATATATTGTTATTGTCCTGCGCCTGCATCTGACATCCTCCTTTCCTCGATTGCGCCGATAAGACTTCTGAGCCTTATTTTAACGGCTCCGAGATTGGTTATCTCGTCGATTTTTATCTGGGTGTAAAGCTTGTTTGAATTTTCAAGTATTTCCTTTACCTCGTCTGTCGTAATGGCGTCTATTCCGCAGCCGAACGAAACGAGCTGAACGAGCTGTGCAAAGTCGTTCTCGCATACGAACTGCGCGGCGTTGTAAAGACGCGAATGATAGGTCCATTGATTGAGAACGTGGACCGCAGCTTTTTTCTTTGCAAGATGCCATACGCTGTCCTCGCTTACCGTAATAAAGCCGAGCGACGCGCATAATTTGTCTATTCCGTGCCCGATTTCGGGGTCTATGTGGTAGGGACGACCCGCAAGCACGAGAAGCGTTTTTCCGCTTTCACGCGCATATTTTACCGCCCTTTCGCCTTCGAGACGGATTTTTTCCATGTGCTTTTCGTATGCGTCAAAGCCCGCACCTACCGCCTTGTCGACGTCCCTTTTCCTAAGCGTTTCGCCTATTTCGAGCAGGGACTTGTGAAGATGGGACGAGAGTATTTTTTTGTCGTTTATGTAAAGATAGGGGTATAGGAATTTTACCTTCGAGAGATTTTCGACGTTGCCGTAAAGAAGCTCCGAATAGTAGGCGACGACGGGACAGTTGTAGTGGTTTGACGAAGCTTTTTCATCTGTGTTGTAGCTTAAACACGGATAGAAAATGATGTCCGCGCCTTTTTCGATAAGCTCCTCAATGTGCCCGTGCATAAGCTTTGCCGGGTAGCACGCCGTGTCCGACGGTATTGTCTGCTGCCCCTTGAGATAGGTGTTTCTCGTGGAAAAATCGGAAACTATAACGTCGTAACCGAGCGACGTGAAAATGTTGTACCATAACGGAATAAGCTCGTACATTCCGAGGGAAAGCGGCAGCCCTATAACCGACGTGCGCGTAGGGTTGGCGCATTTTTTTGAAATTACGTCCGAAATGAGATTTCTCTTGAATTCGTATAAATTAAAGGAGTTTTCGGACGAGGGAGCCTTGATGCCCGCACCTTTTTCGCACTTGTTGCCGGAAATAAATCTGTTTCCGTTGCCGAAAACGTTAATTGTCAGATGACAGTTGTTGGTACAGCCCCTGCAAACGGACGAAAACGATTTGTGGCTGAAATTTGCAAGCTCTTGCCTTGAAATAACCGTCGAGCCGCTCTGCTTTTCGTGCATTTTCGAGTATAACGCCGCGCCGAAAGCACCCATAAGACCGGAAATTTCAGGTCTTATGACGTTGTGTCCTATTTCGCGCTCAAAGCTCTTGAGCACCGCGTTGTTAAGGAACGTTCCGCCTTGAACGACAATGTTTTCGCCGAGCTCCGATGCGCTTGACGCACGTATAACCTTGTATATCGCATTTCTGACCACGCTGCGCGAAAGGCCTGCCGAGATGTCGGATACGTCCGCACCGTCCTTCTGCGCCTGTTTTACGGAGGAATTCATGAATACCGTGCATCGCGTTCCGAGATTTACGGGATTTTTGGCAAGAAGTCCGAGGTCGCTGAACTCCTCGATGCTGTAACCCATTGATTTTGCAAAGGTTTCTATAAACGAGCCGCAGCCCGAAGAGCAGGCTTCATTTAGCATAATGCTGTCGATCGCGCCGTTTTTTACGCGAAAGCACTTGATGTCCTGACCGCCTATGTCGAGGATGAAATCGACGTTCGGATTGAAGAATTTTGCTGCCTTTAAGTGCGCGAGCGTCTCCACCACTCCGCAGTCAAGCGAAAACGCGTTCTTTATGAGCTCCTCGCCGTAACCCGTGCATGCGGCGGAGGCGATTCTGACACGGTCGCCCGAGAGGGAATATATTTTTTCAAGCTCGTTCCTTACAATTTCAACGGGGTTTCCTTTGTTTGAGTCGTAATAACTGTATAAAAGCTCGTTGTTTTCCGAAATCAGGACGAGTTTTGTCGTCGTCGAGCCGCAGTCAATGCCGAGATACGCTTTTCCGACGTATTCGGAAATGTTTGCTCTCTTGACGTCCGCGCGGTTGTGGCGCGCCTTGAATTCTTCAAGTTCCTTTTCGTCTTTAAAAAGCGCGCTTTCGGAGTTTATTTTTTTTGTTTTGCCGGCGGAAGACTCGATTTTTTTGCATAATGACTCAAAGTCGAATACGTCCGACTGCTTCGACGCATATAAAGCCGCGCCGTAGGAAACCGCAAACTTCGCATAATCGGGGAATACTGTGTGTTCCTTGTCGAGACGGAGCGTTTCGATAAAACGCTTGCGAAGACCGTAACAAAAACTTAAAGGACCGCCCAAGAACATAACCTTTCCTTTAATTTTTCTGCCCTGCGCAAGTCCGGAAATCGTCTGATTAACGACGGACTGATAAATGCTTGCCGCAACGTCTTCTTTTCTCGCACCCTGATTTAAGAGCGGCTGAATGTCGGTTTTTGCGAAAACTCCGCAGCGCGAGGCTATCGGATAAATCCGCTCCGCCTTCAATGACAGCTCGTCGAGCTCGTCGGGGGTTACGTCGAGCAAAGACGCCATCTGGTCTATAAACGCGCCCGTACCGCCCGCGCACGAGCCGTTCATTCTCTCGTCAAGTCCGCCTGAAAAAAATATTATTTTCGCGTCCTCTCCGCCGAGTTCAATTACGACGTCGGTGTCGGGCTCAAATTTTTTAACCGTTTCGGCTGTCGCAAAAACCTCCTGTACAAAGGGAATTCCCGTTTCGTTTGCAATACCCAGGCCCGCCGAGCCGCTCAGCGCGCATTTGATTTTTTTGCCTTCTATATACGGAAAAGCGTTTTGCACGAGCTCTGCAATTTTTTCGCGAACCTTTGAAAAGTGCCTTTCATACCGTTTGTATATTACTTTGCCGTCGTCTTCTATAAGTATTTTTGCGGTGGTCGAGCCGACGTCGATACCAATATTTAAAAAATTACCATTATTTATGTAAGACACAATATCACTTCTTTTCAATAATACATAATATATCATAATAATTATACATTAAAAACCGTTTTTTTTCAACACTTATTGTCAATAAAATTGCACTTTAATGACAGTCGTAAGTATTGCAATAATTTTTCGGATATGTTATAATAACAATACTTTACCGAAAAGATAAAAGGGAGGGAATGCCGTGATACAAAACGAAAAAATAAAATACCTGCTCGGAGGAATAGGAACGGGATGCGCGTCTGTGGATAAATACGGCATTGCCTCGTTTGACGGATTTGTAAGAAATAAAGACAGCGGTCTTTTTGAAAGTACGTCCGGAAAACTTGAATTTGCAGTCTATACGTCCGACGAAAATAAAAACGAGGAATGTTTCCTTCTTTCAAAGGGAACGGAGGACGGCGGAATAAAGCACGCGGACGAATTTAATATTACCCCCGAATTCCCGTTCGTGAAATCGCAGTGTAAAAGCGAAAGGGTGCGCGTAAGACAGACGTCCTTCAACCCGACGTCCCTTCATAATTCCGTGGACTCGGGAATTCCCGCCGTTTTTTACGATTTTGAAATAGAAAACCTGACGGAAAAAAGCGTATCCGTGTCGATTTGCGCCACGGTTTCGACGGCTTTTGAAAAAGGAAAAGCGGTGTTCGGCTTTGACGCTGAAAACGGAGCGTGCTATATCGAGCTTTCCGAACAGTCGGATAAGGTGCCTGCCGTTGAAAAGGGGCATATAGGCATTTCCTGCACCTCACCCGGATTTTCGTTTTTCGGAACGGATAACGGAAACGCAGAAAAATCACTTGAAAAACTGCAAAGCGGCAAAGGATATTTAAGCAACAGATTTGAAAATCTCGGAATGAACGACAATACCGCGCTTCTTTGCGCAAGCGTGAGAATTCCGGCTTTTTCAAAAGAAAACGTAAGGTTTCTTCTTTCGTGGAACTTCCCGTATTTTGCGGGCAAAAATTTAAAATATGCCGAAAAGAATTATTATACCCACTATTTTCCGACGCTTCTTGACTGCATAAGATACTGCTTTTCAAATTATACAAGACTGTATAACGACAGCAAAAGCTTCAGAAACGCCTATATGAATACGTGTATGGCGCCGGAAATGAAAGAAATTCTTTCGTTGTCGCTGTTTTCGCAAAAGAGCGTCAAGGTGTCGCGCGACAGCAACGGAGTTATACATAATTTTTGCGAAAGCAACTATAAAAAACAGGCAATGCTTGCCGACAGCATATTCTTTTTCCCGGGGCTTTACGATTCCGAGCCGGTCGAGCGCATAAAGGAACTCATTTCCCCGAAAAAAGCGGACGAAAACAATACCGACGCGCCGAAGGCGCCGTCGCTTTACGATACCGACTGCAGCGAGGAGGAGATATACGGACGTCTTTTGTGCGTCGTAAATCTTTATTCGTCGTATAAATACAGGTCGGATCTTCGGTTTTTCTCACAGAACTGGGTGGATATTTCGTATATGACGGAGATTTTATATAAAAGAATAAACGAAATCGTTCCCGAGACAAAGAAAATATATCTTATGTCGCTTATGCTGTGCTGTATCAGTATTATGATAGAAACGGCGGATATATTAAAGGATAAAAAGAGAAGAAACGGTTATCTCGATAAATATAACGTCTTCAAAAAGACGTTTGACGCTTTTGTGGAAGAAAACATAAGCGCTCTTTCGTCGGAAATACTTTCCGTCTGCATGATGACGCAGAGTATCGCGGGATTTGAACTTTTTTCGCACGAAACGCTGCAAAAAGCGGCACAGTCGCTTGACGTATGCGGCGAAAACAACGATTTTCTCACAAGCGCCGCGCTTGAAAAATTAAAATATACCGAAAAGGCTCTGGAAGTTGCGCAAAACGTCTTGAAAAAAGCGAAAACGCAGGAGGATTTGTGCGCCGGAGCGGTGATTCTGTCAGCATGCTCGGGATTTGAATACGATAAGAATACTCTTGTGCTGAATATTTCTCCGAACGAAGAATATCTGCTTGATGAAAATACCTTTTCCGGCTTTATAAGCTTCGACGAGGCGTACGGATACGTGGAGCAGGGAATAGATTATATTGATATAATTATCGAATCGGGAAGCGTAAAGATACGAAAGATAAAATGCCCGCACAGACCGTATAAGGTGCTTTACGGCGGAAGACTCTGGCCGTGCTCGATAGAGGGAAACGTTATAACGCTTGACAGCAATCTTTCGGTGAGCAAGACAAAGAAGCTTACACTGCTTGTTGATACTACAAAATAGAATTGCGGAAAAATATGGAAAAAAAAGAAGAACTGTTAAAATCACAATATTATTACGAACTGCCCGAGGAGCTTATTGCGCAGACTCCGGCTGAAAAAAGGGATAATTCAAGACTTATGGTGCTCGACAGAAAGACGGGGAAAATAAGTCATAAGCATTTTTACGATATAGTCGATTACTTAAACGCAGGGGACGCGCTCGTGCTTAACGACTCAAAGGTAATTCCCGCAAGACTGCACGGAAAAAGATACGCAAAATCGGCGGACGGGAAAATCGAAAGCGAGCCGTCGGGCAGCGATATCGAGGTTCTGCTTTTAAAAAGAATCGACGAAAAAACGTGGGAAACGATAGTAAGACCGGGCAAAAAAATGCATAAGGGTACTAAAATCAAGTTTTCCGATAAACTGAGCGGGGAAGTCAAGGAAGTTTGCGAAGACGGAAACAGAATTGTCGAATTTACCTTTGACGGAGAGTTCTTCTCGATACTCGACGAGGTCGGACAGACGCCGCTTCCGCCGTATATAACAAATAAAAACAGCCCGAAAGACAGATATCAGACCGTTTACGCAAAATATGAGGGCTCCAGCGCCGCACCCACGGCGGGACTTCATTTCACAAAAGAACTGCTCGAAAAAATAGAAAAAAAAGGCGTAAAACTCATATACGTTACGCTCCACGTCGGCTTGGGAACCTTCAGACCGGTAAAAGAGGACGTAATCACCGACCATAAAATGCACAGCGAATACTATACGGTGTCTCAGGAGAGCGCAGAGGCCTTTAATCAGACAAAGAAAAACGGCGGACGTATTTTCTGCGTCGGCACGACCTCGTGCAGAACGATAGAGAGCGCATGCGACGAAAACGGAATGCTGACCGCCAAAAGCGCAAATACCGAGATATTCATATATCCCGGGTATAAATTCAAGGCGCTCGACTGCCTCATTACCAATTTTCACCTGCCCGAAAGCACGCTTATAATGCTCGTTTCGGCGCTTGCCGGCAGGGAAAAGATTCTGGAAGCGTATAGAGAAGCCGTAAAAGAAAAATACAGATTTTTCTCGTTCGGAGACGCGATGCTGATTATATGAAAAAACGGAAGGATAAATCCTTCCGTTTTTTCATTCAGTCGTCGACGCGCGAGCCTAAGATTTCGACGTTTGCTTTGAAAAATTCTTCAAATTTTCCCTCGTCGAGCGCGGCTCTTATCTTTTCCATGAGCGTATTGTAAAAATACAGGTTGTGGAGCACGCAAAGCCGCATTGCAAGCAGCTCTCGCGCTTTGAAAAGATGCCGTATGTACGCACGCGAGAAATTTCTGCACGCGGGGCAGTCGCAGCTTTCGTCTATCGGGCGCGGGTCGCGCTCGTATTTGTTGTTGTTGAGGTTCATAAGCCCCTTTGACGTGAAAAGATTGCCGTGGCGCGCGTTTCTGCTCGGCATCACGCAGTCGAAAAAGTCGACTCCGCGCCTTACCGCTTCAAGAATGTTTACCGGCGTTCCCACGCCCATAAGATATCTCGGCTTGTTTTCGGGCATGAACGGCTCGACTTCCTCGATTATCGAGTACATCTCTTCCACCGTTTCACCTACGGCAAGTCCGCCTATCGCATATCCGTCAAGGTCAAGCTCGGAAATGCTCTTCATGTGGTCTTTGCGTAAATCGGCGTAGGTGCAGCCCTGATTTATTCCGAAAAGCATCTGCTTCGGGTTTACCGCGTCGGGAAGCGCATTGTTTTTTAAGAGCTCCTCCTTGCAGATGTGAAGCCAGCGCGTGGTTCTCTCGCACGCCGCGCGTGCGTATGAGTATTCGGCGGGGTTTTCAACGCATTCGTCAAACGCCATTGCGATGGTGGAGCCGAGATTCGACTGAATTTTCATGCTCTCTTTCGGACCCATGAAAATGCGCTTTCCGTCCATGTGGGAGGCAAAAAGTACGCCCTCGTCGCTTATCTTGCGCAGCACCGCAAGCGAAAATACCTGAAATCCGCCGCTGTCGGTGAGTACCGGGCCGTACCAGTTGAAAAACTTCCTAAGTCCGCCGAGCTCCTTTATTACGTCGTCGCCGGGACGGACGTGAAGATGATAGGTGTTTGACAGTTCAACCTGGCATTTTATCTGCTTTAAGTCGTCGGTGCCCACGGCGCCCTTTATTGCGGCGGACGTGCCGACGTTCATGAAAACGGGGGTTTCAATTACGCCGTGAGGCGTTATGAATCTGCCTCTGCGCGCATTATTTTCCTTTTTGAGTAATACAAACATAAAAATATCCTTTTATCTGCCGAAGATTTTTTCGAGTTTCGAGCGCGATAGCTCATAAATTACGGGCCTGCCGTGAGGGCAGTATAAAACCGCGTCGTTTGTGAAAATTTCGTTTATTATAAAGACGTTGTCGATTTCGGTGTTCTTGTTTCCGCCCTTTATCGCGGCCTTGCACGCCGCGGTGAAAAGCGCTCTGTCAAATATTTCGCCCGCCGATTTGCTGTTTCCTTCGGCAAGACTTCCGGCAAGGAAGGTGAAAACGTCCTTTACGTCGGAAACGTCAAGTATGCTCGGCATGGAGCGTATAAGCACTGTGTCGCTTCCGAATTCCTCAAAATCAAAGCCCGTTTTTTTGAAATAAGCGACGTTCTGCCTTGCCGCCTCAAATTCTTTCGGAGTAAGCGGAAGGGTAAAAGGCTCAATCAAAAACTGCGCTTCGTTGTTGTCGGACGCATGCTTGATTTTTTCGTAAATTATTCTCTCGTGCGCCGCATGCTTGTCAATAAGATACATGCTTTTGCGGTATTGCACGATTAAATACGTGTCGAACGTTTCGCCGACGTATATCGGCTTTTCAAGCTCGGTTTTTCCGATTATTTCCTGCTGCTCGTAAACCGTGTTTTTCTCTATTTTCGGAATTTCCGAAGTAACCTGCACGCTTTTTTGCTCCGCTTTTTCGGGAAAATCACTGAAATCGCGCGAAATCGGCGCAAACGGGACGTCCGCTTTTGAAAATTCGGTTTTCGGCGCGGTTTGCGGCGTATTTTGCGAAGGTAAATCGAAAAAGTTCACTTTTTCGACAGCGTTTTCGGAATTTCTTTCGGCAGGTTTTTCGTTTTTTACGTATTCTTCCTCGGCGTTGAATGAAAAAATAGAGGAGGAAGCCGCCGCAAGCGCATTTTTCACGGCAAAATAAAACGTGTCGAAAATAATTCTCTCGTCGGAGAACTTCACTTCGAGCTTTGCAGGATGAATGTTTACGTCCACAAGCTTTAAGTCCGTTTCGACGAAAAGCACGCACGCGGGAAATTTTCCGACGGGGCAGAAGCCCCTGAAGCCTTCTTCAATCGCCGCCATAAGCGTTCTGCTCTTTATGTATCTGCCGTTTACGAAAAAGTTCTGCATATTTCTGTTTGGACGGCATATTTCGGGCTTGCCGATAAAACCGTAAACGCGAATTCTCAAATATTCATAATCGACGGGAAGTAAATTTACGGCAAAATCCCTGCCGATTGACGCGTAAATCGCGTTTTTAAGGACTCCGTCGCCGGGAGTCTGCAGCTTTACGTTTCCGTCGGAAATGAGCTTTAACGCTATGTTCGGGCGGGAAAGCGCGAATTTTTCGCATACCGCCTGTACCGCGATTGCTTCCGTCGAGTTCTTTTTTAAGAATTTCCGCCTTGCCGGCGTGTTTTCAAAAATATTTTCCGCAATTATCGTCGTTCCGTCGGGACAGCCCGCGTCAATGACGTCGGTCGGTTCGCCGAAAACGCACTCGAACGAGCTTCCCATCTCGTCTTCTTTTCTCTTTGTCAATATTCTGAGCTTTGAAACGGTGGCGATAGCCGCAAGAGCTTCTCCGCGAAAGCCGAGAGTGCCTATCGCTTCAAGATCGGCGCCCGTTTTTATTTTGCTCGTCGCGTGCCTGAGAATTGTTTTGGGAACGTCGTCTCTCATTATGCCGCATCCGTCGTCAGTTATGCGTATAAACGTCGTGCCTCCGTCCTTTATTTCTACGGTAACGTTGGACGAGAGCGCGTCTGCGCAGTTTTCGAGCATTTCCTTTACCGCCGAAGCTGGTCTTTCGACCACTTCTCCTGCCGCGATAAGATTTGCCGTCTGTTTGTCAAGTACGTTTATGATTCCCAAAAATTCTCACCTCTTTTCGACGGAAAAATGAAAAAATTATGATATTTTGAATTTCAGACTTATGTCGGCGGCTTTTACCGAATGCGTGAGCGCGCCTATCGAGATGATATCGACTCCGGTTTTCGCAACCTGTGTCAAATCCTTCTCGCCCATGTTGCCGCTTGCTTCGACAATCGCTCTGCCGTCGATTATTTTAACGCATTCCGCCATCATTTCGTTTGACATGTTGTCGAGCATGATGATGTCGGCTTTTGCTTCAAGCGCTTCCTTTAACTGCTCGATATTTTCAACCTCAACCTCAATTTTGAGGGTTTGCGGAGCCGCGTTTCTTGCATTTTCTATTGCGTTTTTGATTCCGCCGGAAACCGCAATGTGATTGTCCTTTATAAGAATTCCCGACGCGAGATTGAATCTGTGATTGGTGCCGCCTCCGGCAAGGATTGCGTATTTTTCAAGGACCCTAAGACCGGGAACGGTTTTTCTTGTGTCGGCGATTTTCGCCTTCGTACCTTCGACGCTTTTTACGGCCTGCGCCGTTTTTGACGCTATTCCCGTAAGATGCTGCATGAAATTGAGCACCGTTCTTTCGCATACGAGAAGCGTTCTTGCATTTCCGCTGACGGTCGCTATGACTTCGCCCTTCTTGACGGCGTCCCCGTCCTTGAAATTCGGAGTGAATACAACAGACGCGTCAAATTTTTTGAAAATATAATCCGCAAGGTCGATTCCGCATATAACCATATCTTCTTTTGCAATAAATTTTCCGTCCGCCGTTTTTTCGGAGGGTATTGTGGAAAGGGTTGTGATGTCTCCCATTCCTATATCCTCGCTTAACGCGAGTTTTATTATCTGGTCAATCTGCGGATTGTCTAAATAGAACATTTTTTTCCTGCCTTTCGATTATCAGTCAACGATGTAGTGTGAGCCGATACTCTCGCGGCGCGCACAAGCGCTTTCCGCAATGACCGTGGACGCCATTGCCGCGTTGAATACCGTGTACTGCTTTATAGTTGAAAGATTTTTTCTTCTGTATTTGTCGTATATTCTGTCAAGCTCGGCGTGCGCATATTCAAGCTCCGCCGTATGCCTTATCGCGCCGACGTTTTTGGTCATGAGCGATTTCATATATTGTATGTCCTTGTCTATTTCCTCGTCGTCAGGACACTTTTCCTCGAAAACTTCGCTTTCGGGAAGCACAAAAGCGTAACCGTCCGGACTGCGAAAATCACCGTTTATCTGAAGCGCCGCACGTCTGCCGAAAACGAGACACTCAAGCGTGGAGTTGCTCGCAAGCCTGTTTGCACCCTGAACGCCCGTGCACGCCGTCTCGCCGCACGCATAAAGGCCGCTTATCGCGGTTCTTGCGTGAATATCGGTTTTCACTCCGCCCATCATGTAATGCTCGGTCGGGTGAACGGGAATGTGCTCTGAGGGCACGTGTATGCCGAGGGAGCGGCATTTCTGGAAAATGGTGGGGAAGCGGGAGGCAAAGAATTCCTCCGACATGTCCGATACGTCAAGATATACGAACGGGTCGCCCGTTTTCTGCAAATCCTTTAAGATTTCCCTCGTTACGATATCTCTCGGGGCAAGGTCGCGAAGCGAATGCTTGTTGTACATGAACGCGTCGCCTTTGGAGTTCTTGAGTATACCGCCCTCACCGCGCACGGCCTCCGAAACGAGAAACATTCTTCCGTTTTCAACGCCCTTTGCAAGAGCCGTCGGATGAAACTGTACGAATTCCATGTCCTTGCAGGGCGTTCCCGCACGCAGACACGCCGCAATTCCGTCTCCCGTGGAGTTTTTCGGGTTTGTGGAATACTTGTATAACTGACCTATCGAGCCCGTCGCGATAACGACGTTTCGCGAGAACATAACGCGGTTGTGCTCGCCGTCGTTTACGACAACGCCGCTCGTGCCGTTCCTGTCTGTCGTAACGTCCACGAAAAACGTGTCGAAGAAAATTTTGATGTTTTCGCGTTCCATCGCCCGTTTTCCGAGAGTTTCGGTCATAATCTTTCCCGTCGCGTCTCCGCCGCAGTGAAGAATTCTCCTGCAGCTGTGTCCGCCCTCTCTCGTAACGATAATTTCGCCGTTTTCGTCCTTGTCAAACGGAACGCCGATCCTTATCATGTCGTTGATTATTTCGGGACCTTCCGTAACGAGAACCTTTACCGCGCTTTCATCGCAGTGTCCCGCGCCTGCGGTAAGGGTGTCCTTTATGTGAGATTCAAAGGAATCCCATTTTTTCGTAACCGCCGCGATTCCGCCCTGCGCAAGATACGAGCTTCCGCCGTCAATGTGTCCTTTTACGATAATGGCGACACTTTTCGACGGATCGACGTTCAGCGCGCAGTAAAGGCCTGCAAGTCCGCCGCCGACGATGATTACGTCGAATATTTCGTTATTGTTGACAAGCTCTTTTGTGTTGAATAAATATCTTCTCATAAATTATTTCGCGCTTCCTGCTTTCATCATATTGTCAAGACAAGTTCTTGCGGAAATCATAACGCCGTCGGGAAGAATTACCTCGTCGTCGAGGTCTTCAAGCGTATAAAGCAAATCCTCGAGGCTTGTAAGCTTCATGTTTCTGCACACCACGTGGTCCGCTATCAAAAATACGTCTTTTTCGGGGCATTCTTCCGTAAGCTTTTCGACTATCGCCTTTTCGGTGCCTATGATAAAGGATTTTTCGTTTGATTCCTTTACGAAATTTATTATTGCCGACGTGCTTCCGACAAAGTCGGCGGCGTCGGATATTTCGGGTCTGCACTCAGGGTGTACCAGAACGAGCGAACCGGGGTGAAGCTCCTTTGCCTTCTTTAGTTCTTCAAGCTTTATGTTGTTGTGAACGGGGCAGAAGCCGTTGAAGAAATGAAATTTCTTTTCGGGAAGCTGCTTTGCGATATATGAGCCGAGATTTTTGTCGGGAACGAAAATAATCTCGTTTTCTTTCATATTTTTGATGATTTTAAGCGAATTTGAGGAAGTAACGCACATGTCGCATACCGATTTTGTGTCGGCGCTCGAATTGATGTAGCAGACAACGGCGGCGGACGGGTGCTTTTCTTTAAGCTTCAATACGTCGTCTTTCGTAATCATGTCCGCCATTCTGCAACCGGCGTCTTTTCTCGGAATAAAGACGTGCTTTTCGGGATTGAGTATCTTCGCGCTTTCCGCCATGAAGGATACGCCGCAGAAAATAATGTTTTCGGCGTCCGTGCTTCTTGCCTTTTTGGCAAGCTCAAAGCTGTCTCCGCAGAAGTCGGCGGCGTGCTGAATTTCGAGATCCTGGTAAAGATGGGCAAGAATTACCGCGTTCTTTTCTTTTTTGAGTTTTTTGATTTTTCTGATAATCGCTGTGTTGTCGGATGTCATTATTAACCCTCTTTTGCAATTATAAATTAATATATTATACCACTTTAATATTAAAAAAACAAGTATAAACTATTACTTATCGTCGCGGAAAGACGAAAAAGGAAAACAAAAAGAGCCGTGTTACCGACTCTTTCCATTATCAGATTATTTTTCTTACTTGAATTTGCGCTTGCGAGCAGCCTCAGACTTCTTCTTACGCTTTACGCTGGGCTTCTCATAATGTTCTCTTTTACGCAACTCGGTAAGAACACCGCTTCTTGCACATTGTCTCTTGAATCTGCGAAGAGCGCTGTCAAGTGATTCGTTTTCCTTGATTTTAATTTCTGCCATCTATATTCCCCTCCCTCCGCGCTTTGGCAAAGAGAAATTTCTTCCCTATACTATATGGTATTATAACCTACATTTGCATAATATGTCAATAGCATTACAAAAAATATTATTAACAAAATGTAAATTATTTAATCAAATTGCGTCATTTTACGACAATGTTTATGAGCTTGTCGGGGATGACGATTTCCTTTATAACCGTTTTTCCCTCGAGAAGCTTAGAGAATTTTTCGCTTGCTTTTACAGCGGCAAGCGCGTCGTCTTTGGAGGTTCCGGCGTCGAGCATGATAGTGCCCTTGAATTTTCCGCATATCTGAACGGCAAGTTCGCAAACCGCATCTACCGTTTTTGCTTCGTCAAACGACGGCCACGGCGCAAGGGACGCAAACGTGTCCTTTCCACAAACCTCGTGCCACATTTCCTCGGCAAGATGAGGGGCGAACGGGCAGAGAAGAAGCGTAAATGTCTCGAGCTCGTCAAGGGTAAGACTTCCCTTGTCCGAAATTTCGTTTATAAGCTCCATCATGGAAGCAATCGCGGTGTTCATCTTGAGGCTGTCAATGTCTTCCGTAACCTTCTTTATCGTCTTGTGAAACGGCTTTTCGAGTTCGGGGGTTGCACCTCTGCCGGCAGCGATTTGCGAAAGGGAAGCGAATTTGTCCAAAAATCTCTTGCAGCCCTTTATACTCTGGCTTGACCACGGAGCCGATTTTTCAAAGTCTCCGATGAACATTTCGTAAAGACGCATGGTGTCTGCGCCGTATTCATTTATAATGTCGTCGGGATTTACGACGTTGCCCCTCGATTTCGACATCTTTTCGCCGTTTTCACCTAAGATCATGCCGTGCGACGTGCGCTTTGCGTAAGGCTCGGGGCAGGAGAGAATGCCTATGTCGTATAAGAATTTCGCCCAGAATCTCGAATAGAGAAGATGAAGCGTCGTGTGCTCCATGCCGCCGTTGTACCAGTCAACCGGCATCCAGTAGTCGAGAGCCTCCTTTGAAGCGAGCGACGCGTCGTTGTGCGGGTCGCAGTATCTGAGAAAATACCATGAAGAGCCTGCCCACTGAGGCATGGTGTCGGTTTCGCGCTTTGCGTATCCGGCGCATTTCGGGCACTTGCAGTTTATCCAGTCGGTGAGAGATGCAAGAGGGCTTTCGCCGTCGGCACCGGGCTCAAACGAGTCGACCTCGGGAAGCGTGAGAGGGAGCTCGTTTTCGGGAACGGGAACCCAGCCGCATTTTTCGCAGTAAATGAGCGGAATCGGCTCGCCCCAGTAACGCTGCCTTGAAAATACCCAGTCGCGAAGCTTGAAATTGACCTTTCTTTCGCCTTTTCCGTTTGAAACGAGCCAGTCGATTATCTTGTCTTTGGCTTCCGAAACTTCAAGCCCGTCAAGAAAGCCGGAATTTACCATAATTCCCGTCTGAACGTCGGTAAACGCCTCTTTTTCAACGTCTCCGCCGCTTACGACCTCGATTATGGGAAGTCCGAATTTCTTCGCAAAATCCCAGTCTCTCGTGTCGTGCGCGGGAACGGCCATAATCGAGCCCGTGCCGTAGGTTATGAGAACGTAGTCGGATACGAAAATCGGAAGATCTTTGCCGTTTACGGGATTTACGGCGCGTATTCCTTTTATTTCAACGCCCGTTTTCTCTTTCTTGTCGGCAAGCTCCGTTCTTTCAAAATCGCTCTTCTTTGCGGCTTCCGCCTTGTAAGCGTTTACTTCGTCTATATTTTTGATAAGCGACGCATGCTTTTCGATAAAAGGATGCTCGGGGGAGATAACCATGTAGGTTGCGCCGAAAAGCGTGTCGGGACGCGTCGTGTAAACGCGCAGATTTTCGCCAGCAGTCGTCTCGAAATCAACTTCCGCGCCTTCGCTGCGGCCTATCCAGTTCTTCTGCTGGACGTTTACCCTGTCTATAAAGTCGACAAGATCAAGGTCGTCGATAAGACGCTGGGCGTAGTTTGTGATTTTGAGCATCCACTGGCTCTTTTCACGTCTTATTACCTCGCTTCCGCATCTCTCGCAAACGCCGTTTACCACTTCCTCGTTTGCGAGCACGCATTTGCAGGACGTGCACCAGTTGACCGCCATTTTGGATTTGTAGGCAAGGCCGTGGTTGAATAACTGAATGAATATCCACTGAGTCCACTTGTAGTATTTTTCGTCGGTTGTGTTTATTTCCCTTGACCAGTCGAAAGAAAGACCGAGCGACATAAGCTGGCTCTTGAAACGGGCAATGTTCTTTTCAGTAACCGTTTTGGGATGAATTTTGTTCTTTATCGCAAAATTTTCCGTGGGAAGTCCGAAGGCGTCCCAGCCCATCGGGTACATAACGTTGTACCCTTGCATGCGCTTTTTTCTCGAAACTATGTCGAGCGCCGTGTAGGAACGCGGATGTCCCACGTGAAGTCCCTGTCCGGACGGGTAGGGGAACTCGACGAGAGCATAGTATTTCGGGAGCGAAAAATCGTTTTTTGCATGAAAAGCGCCTTTGTTTTCCCATTCTTCCTGCCATTTCTTTTCGATCTTCTTGAAGTCGTAATTCATTTTTTATATCTGCCTTTCAGTCGGTGGTGTGGAAAACGCCGCCGTTATTTTATTCCTGTGTTTTTTCAAATTCAATTTCGGTGCCTTCCGCCCAAAGCTTTTCGAGATTGTAAAAATCTCTCGACTGCGGATTGAAGATGTGAACGATAACGTTTTCGTAATCGAGCAATACCCAGTTTCCAAGGCCTCTGCCCTCAATGTTCGCAGGCTTTATTCCCTTTTCCTCGCCGATTTTGTACTCAACCTCGTCGGCAAGGGAGTTTACCATAGTTGTGGAAGTACCTCCCGCAATGACGAAATAATCGGCAATAACCGTTTTTTCGTCAATTTTTAAGATTTTGACGTCAACAGCCTTCTTGTTGTCGAGTATTTTTGCGATGTCCAGCGCAAGCTGTAATATTTCGTTCTTGTCTTTAAGCATAGATTTTTATATTTTCCTTTCGTGGTTTATTGTTCGTCTTCGTTTTTGAAAATAATCGGAGCGTCATCTGACGGAGGATTTACGGACGGTGAGTTTCCGCCTTCCGTACCCGTTTCAGCCGCATTTTCGCCTCCGTTTTCTCCGCTTTGCGCGTTTTCATCCGTGTTGTCGGGCTCGTCTGTATTCTGAACGTCTCCGTCGGGATTTTGCGCATCCGTGTTTCCGTCGGGATTTTCTTCGCCGGCGCCGGTGTCGGGTTCGTCGGGATTTTCTTCATCGACTTTCGGCTCGTCGGAGACAGGCTTCGGAACCACAAAGCCCAGATGAGGCTGGTTGTCGTCTATGTCGGAAACGGTAAACGTGTCGTTTCCGTAAGGTAAACTGTCGGATAGCTCGATTATCGAAAGCGCGTCTTCTGTCAGCGGAGTTTCGTATTTGTTGAGATATTCGTTTATCATTTCAAGAACCGCCGTCTTGTTTACGGTGTAGTAGGATACGCCGTTCTGATAAAGCGACGTGCCGGGACAGGTAAACATCGTAATGCTCGAAAGGTCGACGTCGAGGGCGTTTGTCGCAAAATACATCGCGTCTTCAAATGAAACGTTTGTGTTGAGATTTGAGCGTATTTCGGTAATGAGGTTGTTTAAGTTCATGATTCCCTCAAGGCTTATCGCCTTTTTGATGAATGCCGTCATGAATATCTTCTGCGCGTCGGTTCTCGCAATGTCCGCCGTCGCATAACCGTACCTGAACCGCACAAAGCCTTCCGCCGTCTTGCCGTCCATGTGCTGATAGCCCTTTTTGATGTGAATGTGCAGATTCTGCATCGGGTCGTCGTAATCCATGTCGTGCTGAACGTATATATCGACGCCGCCTATGGCGTCCACGATGTTGTCAAAGCCGTCGACGTTCACCTGAGCGTAGAAATCGAGCGGGATTCCGAAGGACGATGACAGCAGCGACGAGAGATACTTTATCGCGAAATTCATCTTTATTTCGTATTCGACGTTCGCTTTTTCGTTTCCCTTCGCACTCATGTATTGTTTAAGCGTGGCCTCGTCTATGTCGAGGAAGGTGTCGGAGCAGAGCTTTGCAATATCGCCGTCGGACGCTTTTTTTGCAAGGGCGACGAGATTTCCGAGCTCATTTTCCGCAAAAGTTCCCGCGAACGACAAAACGGTGTTTATCTTCATTTCCGCGCCGTTTTTGGAATTGAAGTTCTCGTTCGAAATGACGCGGTAGTTTCCCTTTTCGTTGTCCTTTAATATAAGCTTGTTTGAGACGGTAACGTAGGTGTCTCTGGGAATCTGAATAAGAGCGATCTGCTTTTCGGAAACGTCGTAGGTTGCTATCATTATAACGTCGGACAGCCAGTTTCTCTTGTCGCAGCCGAGCATGAGGAAGGAATACTTGCTCTGCTTGCCGTAGGAGTCGTTTTGAGTGTCGTCATAGGTGTTGAGCGCGTTCGGCCGGTTGACGGGAGAGGGTGTCGGTTTGCGTATGTATTTGTAATAAGAAAAAATAAGAAGCCCTGCCAGAAGCAATACGCCTATAACCGACGCGAAGATTATCAGAAATTTCTGAAATCCACGCAAAGGCTTTTTCTTTTTATCTCTTTTAAGCTTGAATTCCGCGGTAGCTCCGAATTTTTTGTTTGCCATTTTGGTACTCCTGTTTAGTTGGTTTTGAAAAAATAATTCCTTGTAAGTATAGTCTGAACGTCAATAGGCCTGTTTTTTGCGATTAAACTCCTTATCGTGCCGTCAAGACTCATTATAATCGTTTTGTCAAGTGTTTCTGCGTTGTTTTCCGAGCCTTCGCTGACGTTTGCGTAGAAATAATCCCTTGCTTTTTTGCATTCCTCGTAAGCGCGCGTCGGCTCAATGTAGTCGGCAATAAATATGATTTTGTCCAAAACGCTCATATTTTCTCTGCCCGTCGTGTGGCAGTATATCGCCGAAAAAACGTCGTCGTTGATGCCGAAAAGCTCTCTTGAAAGATACGCCGCCGTCTTTGAGTGCAATACGGCGCAGGACGGAAAATCGCCCGTATCTATACCGTATTTTTCGCATAAAGCGAGCTGTTCGGGAAGCGTGAGGTTTTTCGTTGCGTCGTGCAGCAGAGATGCAGCGCTTACGTCGCGAAGATGTTCGTTTCCTATATTATAAATCGGAAAAACGTATTTCGCAATACAAAGAGCCTCTTTTTCCACCGAAAAAACGTGGGAAAGCCTGTCTCCCGAAAGACGGGAGGAGACGTAAGAGCGTATTTCATCAATTTTCCGCGCCGACGTGATTTCATTGCCGTTCATTTTTATCACCGCCCGAATATTCGAATAAACGGTTTTTCTTTATGTATTCTTTCACACGAACGCATACCGTGTTCTCAAGCGAACGTATGTCGCTTCTCGCCTCCGTGCTTGAAGCGCGGAAGGGTTCTGTCGGCATTATTATAACCTGCGCGCCGTATTTTTCCTTCAGATGCTCCGCAAAAGCGCATAGGCGAGGATATTCGCCTTTTTCGCGCTCTTTCGAGTAGATGACGCACTTTTCCATAAGGTCGGACGCCCTTTTCCAGCTTTCGAGCGACAAAAGCATGTCGCTTCCCACGCACAGATGAATTTTGTCCGTCTTGTATTCGCAAAGTAAGTGCTCTGCCGTGTCGATGGTGTAGCTTACGTCCTTTTTGCTTATTTCATAGTCGCTGACCTTGTAGCAGACGCCCTCTTCTCCGAGGGAGAGGAAGGCGAGCTTTGTCATCTCGTATCTTGCGTCGGCATGCATAGCTTCTTTTTTGAAAGGGGAGACGTACGCCGGCATAACGATAAGAAGGTCAACGCCCGAAGCATGGTAAAAATCCCTCGCGAGCGCGGTGTGTCCCAAATGCGGCGGATTAAAAGAGCCGCCGAAAAGTCCGATTTTCATAGTCTTTACCGTTAAAACTTTATTTTGCGCTTGTCCTTGTCTTTTGCCTGACGGTAAAAGACGATTTTTCTTCCGATTATCTGAACGCTCTGGCAGGGCGTTCTTTCGCAGATTACCGAGGCAAGCTCCTTTGCCGTCGTGTCGGCGCTTTCGAGAAGACTGATTTTTATAAGCTCCCTTGCTTCCAAAGCGTCGTCAATCTGTTTTATGAAATTGTCCGAAAGCCCGTCCTTGCCGTACTGGAAGATGGGCTCCATGGTGTTTGCGAGCGAGCGCAGATACGCGCGCTCCTTCGAAGTTAAATTCTGTGCGGACATAATTTAATCCTTTCGCTTTATTTTGAGACGTTGAAAATACCGGAAAGTTCCTTTTTCAGTAATTCAACGGCGTTTTTCCTGTGGCTGACCGAGTTCTTTTCGTCCCCGCTCATTTAGGCAAACGTCTTG
>JAEEGH010011881.1_pt1 | contig 19665 bp, 18 predicted proteins | sample 9134181 | NCBI WGS metagenome assembly JAEEGH01 (sample SAMN16246544, study PRJNA631951) | gut metagenome | biome: gut microbiome; feature: rumen; material: DP-attached | host: Bos | place: Iran: Karaj | collected 2018-10 | reverse complement strand
GTGCAAACCTTAGATTTGCAGCGTAGTTCTCTGCACCTAGGTTTGTACTACAAAAGTAGTAAATTTATGCCGATAAAGAAAGTTTAACAAAAGGACAATGGAGCCGGGCGGTTCTGTAAATGCGCAAATGGGAAAGACCCATCTATCTTTTTTGCCCCGCCCGGCCCGTTGATCCAGGACCTGAATAAGAATATTGCCTTAGTCCGAATAAGGTTTGTAGGTGACGGATCGACGGCCCACTGTCCGCTAAAAAAAGCAGTGCAAGTTATGAAAAAAATCTATGTCGGCATCGACATCAGCAAAGAAAAGTGTAATCTTTGCTTCCGTAGCGGTCTGGAGATTGTCCGCGAAGAAGAGTGTTCAAATGATGTAAAAGCCCTCAAGAAGGCCTTTAAAGCAGCGTTAAAAGTGCTTGGTGCGTCAGTGGATGAGGTTCTGGTCTGCGCCGAGTATACAGGCCGATACATCTATCCTTTGACCGTGGCTTGCCAGGAACTGGGCATCTTCCTCTGGATGGATGACCCCACCCGCATCAAGAACTCCATGGGACTCACCCGTGGTAAGAATGACGCCATTGACGCTGCCCGAATCGCCGAATATGCATTCCGCTACAGCGACAAAGCTATCCGTTACTGCATCCCGGATGCAGCCCTGATCTCCATGAAGAACCTACTGGCAGATCGCGAGTTCCTCCTTATCGACAGGAAAAGATACCAGTCTCAACTCACTGATCAGAAGAAGTATATGGCTCCTGGCGACTTCAAGCACAAGAGCAGCCGATGGAAGAAAGTCATCAAGTCCATAGACGAACAGATTGCAGCCATCGACACAGAGATAGAAACGCTTATTGCTGCGGACCCGGTATTGACTCGTCAGAAGGAACTGCTTCTAAGCATTGACGGCATTGGGGAGCGCATTGCTATCAATATGATTGCCATCACCGGCGGCTTCACCCGTTTCCAGAATGCACGGCAGTTCTGTAGCTTCGCCGGCCTCACGCCATACAAGTACGACTCCGGAACGTCAGTCCGCTCAAAGGCCAAGATATCCAAACGGGCTAACCAGACCATGAAGGCGCTGTTGCATCTCGCAGCCGTCGGAGCCGCCACACACATGAAGGAGGGTGAATACAAAGACTATTATGAACGCAAAACCAACGAGGGAAAACACGTTATGTGCGTGCTGAACGTTATCCGGGCAAAGCTCGTTCACCGAATGTTCTCCGTCATCAAACGAGATACAGAATACACAAAGGAATATAAACCTGCATGTTAAACGCTCCAGGGGTAGCCGCGCGGCCAGGGGCGAGACGCCCCTATGAGCGCAATATATATCCACAAACTACACTGTTGAATCGAAGTGACAACCTACTATCCAACTTCTTTCCAAATCATTTGGAAAATCCATAAGAATAGATAGGAAAAATGCTTGGCGTACTCGGGAAAAATGAGTAAATTCGCAGACTATTTTGAAGACAAACCACAAAACGAATGATTATCCAATCACCCGAAGCCTTGGAAAGCATCCGGCTGGAAGCTCTTAAGGCCCTGTCAATCAGAGAGGAAAGCAACAAATCGGTCCTGGCGGAAGCCGCGGGACTGGAAAAAGGAACGCCCAGGATGCAGATACTCTGCTGCGGCGGTACCGGTTGCAAGGCCTCCGAAAGCGCCAGGATCGTCGATCATCTCAAGGCCGCCCTCGAAGCCCACGGCGCAGCCGACAAAGTGGACGTGATAGTCCCCGGCTGCTTCGGCTTCTGCGAGAAAGGCCCCATCGTGAAGATTGTCCCGGACAATACCTTCTACACCTCCGTCCGCCCGGACGACGTGGAGGAGATCGTCACGGAGCACATCATCGGCGGCCGGCGCGTGGAACGCCTGCTGTACCAGGACCCCCGCACCGGAGAGCACATCAGCGACTCCAAGCATATGAACTTCTACCGCAAGCGGATGCGTATCGCCCTCAGGAACTGCGGTTTCATCGACCCGGAGAACATCCTCGAGTACATCGCCCGCGACGGCTACAAAGCCCTGGCGCAGAGCCTCACGCGGGACAGCCTGGATGTGCTGGCCGATATCAAGTCCAGCGGGCTGCGCGGCCGCGGCGGCGCCGGTTTCCCCACCGGTATCAAGTGGGAGATCGCCCGCAAGTTCGACGCGCCCGACAAGTACGTCGTCTGCAACGCCGACGAAGGGGATCCGGGCGCCTTTATGGACCGTTCCATTATGGAAGGGGACCCGAACTCGGTCATCGAAGCGATGATGATCTGCGGCTACTGCATCAACGCCCACCACGGCCTCATCTATATCCGCGCGGAATACCCGCTGGCCGTCCACCGGCTGCAGGTTGCCATCGGCCAGGCCCGTGAGTACGGCCTCCTGGGCAGGAACATCCTGGGAACGGGCTTCGACTTTGACATCGAGATCCGTTACGGGGCCGGCGCCTTCGTCTGCGGCGAGGAAACCGCCCTCATCCACTCGATGGAAGGCAAGCGCGGCGAGCCCACCCTCAAGCCGCCGTTCCCGGCGGAGGCAGGCTACTTCGGCCGTCCCACCAACGTGAACAACGTGGAGACGCTGGCCAACGTGCCCGTCATCCTCACGAAGGGACTCCAGTGGTTCGCTTCCATCGGCACGGAGAAATCCAAGGGCACGAAGGTGTTCGCCCTGGCCGGTAAGATCAACAACGTGGGCCTCATCGAGGTGCCCATGGGGACTACCCTCCGCGAGATTATCTACGACATCGGCGGCGGGGTCAAGGGCGGCAAGAAGTTCAAGGCCGTCCAGACGGGCGGTCCTTCCGGCGGCTGCCTCACGGAAAAGCACCTGGACATTCCCATCGACTACGAATCCCTGGCCGCTGCCGGCTCGATGATGGGCTCCGGCGGTATGATCGTGATGGACGAGGACGACTGCATGGTCTCCGTGGCCAAATTCTTCCTGGAATTCACCGTAGGGGAGTCCTGCGGCAAGTGCACGCCCTGCCGTATCGGCAACAAGCGGATGCTGGAAATCCTGAACCGCATCACCGAGGGACGCGGCACGATGGAAGACCTGGACAAACTGGAGAACCTTGCCAAGGTGATCAAGGACACGGCCCTCTGCGGCCTGGGACAGACCTCCCCGAACCCGGTCCTCTCCACGCTCGCGAACTTCCGCGACGAATATGAGGAGCACGTGAGGGATCACGTGTGCCGGGCGCACAAGTGCAAGGCCCTGCTCACCTATACCATCGATCCGGACCTTTGCAAGGGCTGCAGCGCCTGTGCGCGCGGATGCCCCGCGGAGGCCATCACCGGAGAGGTCCGCAAGCCTTTCTCCATCAACTCGGAGAAATGCATCCGCTGCGGAATGTGCCTGTCCCGTTGTAAGTTTGGCGCCATTAAAGTGATTTGAGTATGATTACCCTTACCATAGACAACCGTGCCGTGAGCGTGCCCCAGGGGACTTCCATCCTGGACGCCGCGGCTTCCATCGGCATACAGATTCCCGCCCTGTGCCACATCGACCTCAAGGGCACCTGCGTGAAGAATACGCCCGCTTCCTGCCGCATCTGCGTGGTGGAGGTGGAAGGCCGCCGCAACCTGGCCCCCGCCTGCGCCACGATGGTGACGGACGGGATGGTGGTGCGCACCAATTCGGCCCGCGTGGTGCGGGCCCGCAAGACGGTGGCCGAACTCATCCTCTCGGACCATCCGAACGACTGCCTCACCTGCCCCAAGTGCAACCACTGCGAGCTGCAGAAGCTGGTCACCCGCTTCAACATCCGCACGATGACCTATAAGGGCGAGCAGTCCTCCCGCAAGAAGGAGGAGACGGTAGCGATCGTCCGCAATATGGACAAGTGCATCCTGTGCCGCCGCTGCGAGACTGTCTGCAATGAAGTGCAGTCCGTGGGCGTGCTGGGCGCCGTCCGCCGCGGTTTCGACACCACCATCGCCCCCACCTTCGACCGGATGTTCAAGGACACGGACTGCTCCTACTGCGGGCAGTGCGTGGCGGTGTGCCCCACGGGCGCGCTGATGGAGCGGGACAATACGGACCGCCTCCTGGAGGACCTCGGGAATCCGGACAAGATCGTCATCGCGCAGCCGGCACCGGCCGTACGCGTGGCCCTGGGCGAGGAATTCGGGATGGCTCCCGGCAGCATCGTCACCGGCAAGCTGGCCACCGCGCTCCGCTACCTGGGCTTCGACCACGTGTTCGACACGGACTTCGCGGCGGACCTCACCATAATGGAAGAGGGCGCGGAGATCCTGCACCGCCTCAAGGCCTTCCTGGGCGGGGACAAGAGCGTCAAGCTCCCCATTATGACTTCCTGCTGCCCGGCCTGGGTGAACTTCTACGAGCACAACTATCCGGACCTGCTTGAGTACCCTTCATCGGCCAAATCCCCGGCCCAGATGTTCGGAGCGATTGCCAAGACCTACTGGGCCCAGAAGATGGGCATCCCGCGCGAGAAACTGGTGGTGGTGTCCATTATGCCCTGCCTGGCGAAGAAATACGAGTGCGAACGTCCCGAATTCTCCGTGGACGGCAACCCGGACGTGGATTACTCCATCTCCACGCGCGAGCTGGCGCGCCTGATCAAGCGCTCCAACATCGACTTCCTGTCCCTGCCGGACAGCGATTTCGACGCGCCGCTGGGTGAGTCCTCCGGCGCCGGCGCCATCTTCGGCGCCACGGGCGGCGTGATGGAAGCGGCCCTCCGTACGGTCTACGAAGTGTATACCGGCAAGACCCTGCCGCACCTGGATTTCACCGACGTACGCGGCCTGGACGGCATCAAGGAAGCGACCATCGACCTCAACGGCTTCGCCCTCAAGGTGTGCGTCGCCCACACGCTGGGCAACGCCCGCATCCTGATGGACAAGCTCCGCAAGGGCGAGCTCAACTACCACGTGGTGGAGATCATGGCCTGCCCGGGCGGCTGCATCGGCGGCGCCGGTCAGCCCTATCATCACGGCGACGTGGAGATTCTCAAGGCGCGCGCCAAGGCCATCTATCAGGAAGACGCCGGCAAGCCCATCCGCAAGAGCCACGAGAATCCGGACATCCGGCAGCTCTACAAGGAATTCCTGGGCGAGCCGCTGAGCGAGCTCTCCGAAAAACTCCTCCATACCCATTATTTTGACAAAAGCATCAAGTAGTTATGAAAGTTTCTTGTGAAGCGCTCCGCCAGGTGGAGGCCATCTGCCGGAAGTTCAATAACGATCCGGGAGAACTGATCACCGTTCTCCACGAGTGTCAGAATACGCTGGGGTATCTGCCCGAGGAAGTCCAGCGGGTGATTGCCCGCGAGTTGGGGATATCGGCCCAGAAGGTGTATGGCGTGGTGACGTTCTACTCCTTCTTCTCGATGGTGCCCAAGGGGAAATTCCCCGTATCGGTGTGCCTGGGAACGGCCTGCTACGTCCGCGGCTCGGACAAGGTGCTGGAAGAGTTCAAGCGCGTGCTGGGCATCGAGGTGGGGGAGACCACGCCCGACGGCAAGTTCTCCCTGGACTGCCTGCGCTGCGTGGGCGCCTGCGGCCTGGCTCCGGTGGCCACCATCGGGGACAAGGTCTTCGGCCGTCTGAATCCCTCGGACATCAAGAAGATCGTGGCCGAATTCGGGGACTAAACCCTGATGGAACGCATTCAGATATCCATTTTCGGGCCGGCAAACAGTGGTAAATCCACGTTGATGAATGCCATCTGCGGCCAGGAGGTCTCACTGGTGAGCGAAGTGCCCGGAACCACTACCGATCCGGTAAGGAAAGTGATTGAGCTGCCTTATGGAATTGGCCCTGCCATTCTGGTAGATACCGCCGGCCTTGACGATGTCTCGGTTTTGGGAGAAGAAAGGAAACGGCGGACCAATCAGGTAATTGATTCAACGGATATTGCCATTGTTCTGGGTGCAGAGTCCCAGGTTATGAAACCGTTGCTGGACGCTCTTCAATCCGATTCCGTTCCGGTAATATGCTATCAGGGTGAATCGGTGGAAGAACTGCTTCGAAAAGTGGCCCAGGCTAAACCCGATGAGCAAGAACAATGGCTCACCGGCAATTTGGTAAAAACCGGAGATATAGTAATAATGGTGATGCCGCAGGACAGCGAGGCTCCCAAAGGCCGCATCATCCTGCCGCAGGTGCAGGTTTTAAGGGAACTGCTGGACCGGGGCTGCGTCCCCGTGTGCTGCACGCCGGAGTGGCTGCAAGGGGCAATGCAAAGCCTGAAAGCAAATCCCGCCCTCGTCATCACCGATTCCCAGGTCTTCAAACAGGTGGAGGCGGCACTCCCGAAGGACTGCCCGCTCACGTCCTTCTCCATCCTTCTCGCCGCCGCCAAGGGCGACATCCAAACCTTCGTGGAGGGCGCCAGGGCCATCAATAACCTGCAACAAGGCGCCAGAATCCTCATTGCCGAAGCCTGCACGCACGTCCCCGACACGGAAGACATCGGCCGGGAAAAAATCCCCGCCCTACTAAGGAAGCGCATCCCGGACCTCCAGATAAGCATCGCCGCCGGCAACGACTTCCCGGAGGACCTGAGCCCCTACGGCCTCATCATCCACTGCGGGGCCTGCGTGGCATCGGCCAAAGTGGTGAAAACGCGCATCAAAAAGGCACTCCGCGCGGGAGTGCCCATCACCAACTACGGGATTGCTATCGCCTATCTCCAGGGCATCCTGGACCGGGTGGCCCTCCCATAAACTTAGACCTTAGAACCGGAAATCCCGCGCTCCTTCCTCGATTTCTTTCAGGCGCCTCACCGTAATCTCCCGCGTGCGTTCCAAAGGAATGTCCCCGAGGGACTGCGCGATGAGCCTTTCGCCGGCCTCGCGCGTTTCCGGGGAGGCGTAGTCCATCAGGTACTCCTTCAGGGTCATTAGGGCATTGGGCGTGCAGCAAAGGCCGATTTTCCCGCTCTTGCAAAGACTCATAAAGCGGTCGCCTGTGCGTCCCTCGCGGTAGCAGGCGGTGCAGAAGCTGGGAATGTGGTCGTTCTCCAGCAGCCAGCGCACCACCTCGTCCAGGGGCCGGGTGTCCGAGACGTCGAACTGGGCGGTCTCGTTGTGCCGCTCCACCGTAGTATATCCGCCCACGCTGGTGCGTGAGCCGCCGCTGATCTGCGAAATCCCGCAGTCCAGGAGCTGTTCCCGCATCCGGGCGCTCTCGCGGGTGGAGACGATCATTCCGGTGTAGGGGACCGCCACGCGAAGGACGGCCACGAGCTTGCGGAAAACCTCGTCCGGCAGGGCGTCCTTGAAGTCGCTCACGGAGATGTCGTCGGCCGGGCAGATGCGCGGGACGCTGATGGTGTGCGGCCCCACGCCGAAGCGGGCTTCCAGATGCTCGGCGTGCATCAGCAGGCCCACCAGCTCATAGCGGTATCCGGCCAGGCCGAAGAGAACGCCGATCCCCACATCGTCGCAGCCGCCCTCCTGGGCCCGGTCCATCGCCTCCGTATGCCAGGCGTAATTGCTCTTGGGGCCCGTGGGATGCAGTTTCCGATACTGTTCCTTGTTGTAGGTCTCCTGGAAGAGGATATAAGTGCCGATGCCGGCTTCCCTCAGCCTCCGATAGCTCTCCACGTCCGTGGCGGCGATGTTCACGTTCACGCGCCGGATGGAGTTGCCGCCCTCGCGAACCGAATAAATAGTGCGAATAGACTCCAGGATATACTCCAGGGGATTGTGCACGGGGTCCTCGCCGGCTTCCACGGCCAGGCGTTTGTGCCCGCTGCGGATGAGGGCGCGCACCTCCTCAGCAATCTCCTCCTGGGAGAGTTTCCGCCGGGGGATGGTTTTATTCTTATAATGATACGGGCAGTATACGCAGCCGTTTACGCAGTAATTGGAAAGGTATAAGGGGGCGAACAGCACGATGCGGTTGCCGTAGAAACGCTGTTTGATATCGGCCGCCAGGGCGAAGATGCGCGCCTCCAGGGCCGGGTCCTTGCAGTCCATCAGGATGGCGGCTTCCCGGTGGCTGATGCCTTTGAGGAGGGCCGCTTTTTCCAGGATCTGCTCCACCCGGGCGGGGTTGGCGCTTTCACGTTCGGCCTCGGAGAGGGAATCCAGGATTTCCTGGTGGTTGATGAATTCGTCGGCGTGCGGCGACGAGGGATTGTAGTTCATACTGCGAAGTTAAGCATTTTCTTGCTATATTTGTACAGAAAACCACACGGAATAACCTATGAAAAAAGCATTGCGCATCGTCGGAGCGCTGCTCCTTCTGGCCGTTATCGGCGGCTGCATCTATCTGGATACCTTAATGCCCATCATTACGGGCTACGGCGCCAAGAATATGGCATCGGCCGTCTTCGTCTCCGGCCGCGACGCCGCCACGGTGAAGGACCTGGACCTGAACTTCTCCTTCATCAAGTTCGATAAATTCAAGATCGACTACGAGAACAGGACGGTCACGAGCCGTTTCCTGTGGCGCAAGGCGACGGCCGTCTACCGCGAGGGCTACGGCGTCACGCTCCTCAGAGGTGCCAAGGCCGATGACCTTCCCGCCTTCCCGCTCCCGCCCGAAGTCGACGCGGTGGAGCCGCTGCCGGCGGGGGATTCGGCCGAAGTGGCGGCCCTGGAGCCCATTGCAAAGGCCTTCGTGGACGAGCGCAGCTACAACGGGCATCCGTTCGCCTTCGTGGTCCTGCACAAGGGGAAAGTGGTGGCCGAACGCTACGACGAAGGAATCGGCCCGGATACGAAACTCCTCAGCTGGAGTATGGGGAAGAGCTTCACCAACGCGCTCATTGGCCTGATGGCGGCCGACGGGATGGTGGACATCGACGCCCCGCTGAACCTCCCCGAGTGGCAGAACGACGGCCGGAAGGGGATTACCCTCCATCACTTGATGCAGATGCAGAGCGGCCTGGACTGGAACGAGGACTACGGCGCCCGCTCGGACGTGAACCTGATGCTGCACTGCGAGCCGGATATGGGCCTTTTCGCTCAGGAGCATCCGCTCGCCTACGAGCCCGGCACGCACTGGTACTACTCCAGCGGCAGCACCAACATCGTGATGCGTTATCTCAAGGGGCTGTTCCCCTCCGATGAGGCCTTCCTGGGCTACATCCGCGAGCGTCTTTTCGCGCCCCTGGGCATCCGGAACGCCGTCTGGGAAGTGGATGTGGCGGGAACGCCCGTGGGATCATCCTACCTGTATGTGAGGCCGATGGACTATGCCCGCTTCGGCGAGCTCTACCTGGAAGACGGCTGCGTGGCAGGGGAGCGTCTCCTGCCGGAAGGCTGGGTGGACTACACCGTGACGCCCGCTTCGGACAGCGGGGGCCAGTACGGCGCCTTCTTCTGGCTCAACCAATGCGGCCGATACCCCGACGCCCCGGCCGACCTGTTCTCCTGCAATGGGCACGACGGCCAGCAGATCTTCATCATCCCGTCCCGGGAGCTCGTGGTGGTCATTCTTGGATATTCTCCCAAGCCCGACCGGGTGATCGACTTCAACCGGCTCCTGAAGGATGTGATGGAGGTTTTGTAGGGTGTAAAATTTTGAGGATTTTGTCCTTTTGGGCCAAAAAAATTTTGAGGAAATTGTCCTTTTAGGCCTAAAAAATTTTGAGGAGAACGGATAATACACTATTTTTGTCTCCACAATAAGCAGTTATATGGAACCGGAACGAGTATTTAAACGCAAGATATATGACCGACTGCTCAAGTGGAAGCAGGAGAGTGACGGAAAAACCGCCCTCCTTATCGAGGGCGCCCGCCGTATCGGTAAATCCACCATCGTAGAGGAGTTTGCAAGGAAAGAATACGAATCCTACATCCTCATCGACTTCACCAAATGCTCCCAGGAAGTCAAGGACCTCTTCAACGACGTATCCGACCTCAATTACATCTTCCTAAGGCTCCAGCTCATTTATGGCGTCCGGCTTGTCGAGCGGAAGTCCCTCATCATCTTTGACGAAGTACAGTTTCAGCCCCTGGCTCGTCAGGCCATCAAGTCCTTTGTCGATAACCACAAGTACGACTACATCGAGACCGGTTCCCTCATCTCCATCCGTAAAAATACCGCCGGTATCCTCATTCCCAGCGAAGAGAAGCGCATCAATATGTATCCTATGGATTATGAAGAATTCCGCTGGGCGCTGGGAGACACGGCCACCATCCCGCTGCTCCGCTCGGTCTGGGAGCACCCGCAGCCCCTGGGAGAAGCCCATCGCAAACTGATGCGGGACTTCCGCCTCTATATGCTGGTTGGCGGTATGCCCCAGGCGGTGAACGCCTATCTGGACTCTAACAACTTCGAGGTGGTGGACGAAGCCAAACGCCTCATCTTGGACCTCTACGACGAAGACTTCGGCAAGATTGACCCCACAGGGAAGGCCGCCCGAATCTTTGCCGCCATCCCGGCGCAACTCAACAACAACGCATCTCGCTACCAGATTTCCCGCGTCATCCCCAAGGCTCGGGCCGAAGACTTCATAGAGCTGATTTCCGAAATGGAGAAATCCAAGACCGTAAACATCTCCCATCACTGTGATGACCCCAACGTCGGCTTCGGCAGCACGGAAGACCTCACGCAGTACAAGATGTTCACAGGCGATACCGGCCTCTTTGTCACCCTTGCCTTTCGGGACAAGGCATTCACGGAGAACACAATCTATCAGCACCTTCTGAACGATAAACTGGCCACCAACCTAGGCTACATATATGAGAATGTTGTTTCCCAGATGCTCACCGCCTCCGGGAACAAACTCTTTTACAACACTTGGCCCACCGAGAGTGAGAAGCACAACTACGAGATTGACTTTCTCCTTTCCCGCGGCACTAAGATTATGCCCGTCGAGGTGAAGTCATCTTCCTACAAGACCCACGCGTCGATGGATGCCTTCTGCGTGAAGTATCCTTCCCGCATCACCAATGAGCGCTATCTCATCTATACGAAGGATTATGCCAAGGAGGGAGCCATGAGATACCTGCCGGCATATCTGGCGTTCTTTCTGTAGCCCAATGGGATATGGCTTTTTGACAGTTGGTCCGAATCATCCCGTACCGGAGGAAGAGAATCAGATTCTGTCAAGCCAGCGAATAAATGCCTTATTTGCTTCCAGGCGCCGGCTGTCATAGTCGGAAGGGATTGTGGAAACAAAGCATTCGCTAAGTTTATCATCAAAGATGCCGCTGTCAATGGCAGGATCTTTAACCAGGAGAATCGGCAGGTTATTCATCAATCCCATACCCACCTCTAATTCGTTCCACGGCGTGGGCAACCACTTGTTCTTGAGATTCATTTCCTGCGTTGTGTCCGGATGGTAGACACCGTCTTTGATATTGACTTGCTTCAGCCCAAACGCGACCATTGCAGAAGCATCCAGAATACTCTGACGGATACGATTGAACTGTCCGTACTGCGGATAATCATCTTTCTGATAATAAATTACATCGTAGCCCTTCTCCTCCAGGATTTCCTTGTAGTCCTTTGTGAGTATCTCATCATACTTGGACAGGCATCCGGGCATACTGAAGAAAATGCTCTTCCCTTTCTTTTTGGAACTTGTCGTAATTCTTTCTTCTGCGGTGCACACACCATCTATGAGGACTGCAGAAATCTCTTCCGGCACATTGATGGCGCCGGAAAAATCAGCCCCCTTCAGGAGAACATTCTTGAAACGGGCATTACTCAAGTCCGCTCCACCGAAATTCGCTCCGGAGAAATCCGAGTTTTTAATCTGAGTGTTGAAAAGGATGGAATGGTAAAAGATCGCCCCGGGGCCGTCAATGTTCTCCACGAGCGCATAAGAAAGGTCGGCCATAAACAAATCCGTCTTTGCCATCCTGATAGGGATGTCCTTCCGGCCGAGATAGATGTCCTGCATATTGGTCTTTTGCAGGTCGGCACAAGAAAGGTCAACTGCGTATGCAAGACCATCGCCAACCGTCTTTTGAAACACCCCGGTAGGCAGCGTACGAAGCAGGGCCGAAATCACGTTGATGGTTTCCGCGTGAAGATCAGCATATTTTCTGTTCTCTTTGGAACCAAAATACCTTCGAAGCAAAATGGCTGCGGCCAACTGTGCCGTCTTGTTGTCGGAAGACAACTGGGCCACCACAGTATCAAACGACTTCAGATATTCATCGCGCTTCTTATGGCGATGACTGATGAGATAATGGACACCTTGAATGACGCCATACACAACCGCACTTATCACAACGGCTGCTGAAATCAGTTGGAGGAAATCGGAATTGGACATATGCAAATATAAATAATATCTATTGTTCTATCTGGCCAAGTACCAGTTCTTTCATAATATGCAAATATACGTTTTTCTCCAGATTATTGCATATCCGGAGGAAGAGACTCGCGCCGTTTTTTTTAGCATCGGTATGGCGGAGTGCTGTGTGGTGGCCGAGGGGTTCCGTTCCGCGCTTCGCGCTCCACTTCATCCTTCCCACTGTCTGCCTCGTCCGCTTCGCGAACGGCCAGCCAGCGGGCCCCTCCCTCTTATGTGTCCGAGGGTGGACACACCCCCGGCCACCACACAGCACATCCGCCAATCCGAAAACTTGGAAAAACGGACAAAAACCCTAAAAATTGCCTTGGAAAAACGGACAAGGTATGATAATGAGTTAGTCGGTTGGGACACACCGGTAAGGGAACTGAACGCGAATTGACTGTTGAGATATGAAGAATGTCCTTAATTCTGTCCGGGAAAAATGCTATCTTTGTATGTGCTAAAGATACTGATCATGAGATATTTATTATTTAGTTTTTTACTTGTGCTTTTTACAAGTGTTCCCGTCCAGGCACAGCGCTCAGAGGGTACTGCAGTGGCTCAAGTTGCAAGCCGTTCAGTTGTTGGGGCCATTCCTAAGTTGACTACATCAGGCCATATGGAGGGCACAGTAGTCGTTGCCATCAAAGTGGACCAGTATGGCAATGTTGCCGAAGCTATCGCCGGGGGAGAAGGGACCACCATATCCAACAATAGCGTTTGGAGTGCGGCCAGATCTGCTGCAATGCGTGCCCATTTCAATATGAGCGCCGACGCTCCGGCTCTGCAGGTCGGGACCATCACATACACCTTTGTGTCTTCCGGCTTGATTGAAACTGATGAAACCGCCCTTAGATTCGTTGGCGTCCCTATCGGCGGGACCAAGGAGCGAATGATTGAGGCATTACAATCCAAAGGTTTTAATAAAGATTATCTGGATGATTATTTGACCGGTTCGTTTAATGGGGAGGCGGTAACAATCTATCTAACCACGAACCACGGAATTGTCGATAGAGTCCGGGTGGTCTATCCGTACAACTCTGAAGAGAACGACACGCGTGTTAAATACAACACACTTCTTTCCCGGTTCAACCGGAATGCCAAGTATGTTTGCGTGAATCCCCGTCCTGAGGTTCCTGCTGGTGAGAGGATTTATTGGAAACTTCAGGAGAACACCAAAGCGTATGACGCGGTCTACTTCTTCCTGCATCCAGAAGTAAAATCTAAAGACTGGGTTGAGGAATTCAAGATGGCTTATCAGAAACGCTACAAAAAGCCCCTGAAGGACCTCTCTTACGAGGAAATGGAAGAAGCATTATTCTGTCTTCCGATGAAGGTCTCTGCGGCTGTTAGTGGCGTTGTCTGGTTCACGATGACCAGCATCCACGGCATCGACATTAACTACATCAATTTTAAGAATCGGCCAAGAGGCGAAGACCTATAGGTAATTCGCCTCTTAATCTCTTGCGCCGGATTGTGCGCTGGGAAGGGGGGCGCCCGATGGTGTGTCCACCCTCGGACACATAAGAGGGAGGGGCCCGCTGGCTGCCCGTTCGCGGAGCGGACGAGGCAGACAGTGGGAAGGATGGAGTGGAGCGCGCAGCGCGGAACGGAACCATTCGGGCACCCCCTTTCCGTCGCACGGGCGATGAGCGCAAGGGAGCAGAAATCCCGTGATCGTATTCAAGGGGACATACATAAATATTCCAGATATTTTGTGTAAGTTTGTAACACTAAACGGGATTTCCCGTTTGCCGCTGTTTTTTATAAAAGTGAAATAACCCAACCGACCTATTTTTATGAAAAAGAGTATTCTTGTTGTTGCCGCATTGTTCGCCTGCGTGGTTTTATCTGCTCAAAGCAAAGGTGAAAAGTACATAGCCGTTTCCGTTAGCGCTTCTTTTGGCAACGAAACAATTGAAACCTACGATGGCGCCTACACGACCAGTGATTCCGGCCCTTTGACCACTAGTGTCGATGTAATGGGCGAATTCGGTTATTTCATAGCCGACAACGTCCGTTTGGCCCTTGCTCTTGGCGTGCCTTATAGTTCTACTCCTGTAACTCAGAGCGGCAATACCTGGCTGCGTCGAAATACGCTTGGCTTTCAAATCAACCCGAATATAGCGTATTATGTCAGGCTGGCCGACAACTTCTACTACACCCCTGAAATCGGTTTTTCCTATCAGTTTGGCAGCTACAAGGAGGATATGACCGCCAGCACATCCAGAAATCTCAACTACAACGGCTGGAGTATTTACGCCAATATTCTTGCCCTGGAATTCCGTGTCAGTCCGAAATTGGCTATTGGAGCAGGTGTCGGTTCGGTTTCTTACGTGAATGGGAAATATTCAATGAATGGCGCCGTTGAATACTTCAAGGATGGGCAGCTCCGTTTTGACCTCAACGGTGCCTCCGTCCATCTTCGTTTCTATCTATAGACCGAAGTTGAATAGATATAGTTCCGTAATATGTCCGCTGACGTCCAAATAAAAGCCCCCATTCCTTTCCTCAAAGGGAAGTCGGTCCTCCTGCTGGAGGATCCGGAAAGACCGGTGTTGGTGCCGGGACTCGTCTGGGACAGACTGACGTACGAGCTGGAGCGCCAGGGAAAACAACTGATCGTGCTGCCGGAGCTCATATCGGCCCTGAATCCGGTGGTAGCCGACTATCTGTTCCCCGGCTATGATGTGCCGGATGCATCGGCCCTCTACAGACAAATCGGCTCGCTGGCGGGCATCGCCGGCCGCAACGGCTTCCTTTACAGGAAGGGGGGACGCACCTACTTCAAGGAGATATCGGCCCAGGATGTGGACGATGCCGTGAGTGAGCTTCTTTGGTTGGAACTGGACGCCGTGGGAATTGAGTACTGCCGCGAGCCGGGGGTGCCGATTCCCGTGGGGCCCGCGGATGAGGACATGGATTCCAGGACGCGCTTCATCCTTGGTGAAGTGGATCGCCTGCTCCGGGAATACAACCTTACGCTGGACGAGCTAAGGGTCATCATCGGCTATAAGGTCCAGCTGAGCCGGATGCAGATCACCCGCACCGGAAAGATTCTGCTGACGGATTTCCTTGATAAGGACAGCGGGCAGCCCAAAGAGGTGAAGATGGATCCCCTCACCAAGATGCTCTACTTCTTCTTCCTGAAGCACCCGGAAGGGGTGCGCGTGAAGGAAGTGGGGGACTACCTGGCCGAACTGATGCACCTCTATATGGGGATAACCGGCCGGGACGACAAAGATGCCATCCGGGCCAGTATCCTCGGCCACGTGGATCCGTTCGGGAACGGCATCAACGTGAGTATGTCCAGAATCAAGGCCGCCTTCAAGAACCAGGTGGAGGAAAGCGTGGCCCGCTTCTACTGGGTGGAAGGCAAGGGCGGCGAGCCTTACCGCGTCGCCCTGGACCGTGACTTCGTGCTCTGGGAGTACGGGGCCTAGTTCTGCTTCTCGTCGTCGTCGAACAACGTATTCATATCGCCCAGTTCTTTCGCGCTGACATCGTGAAGGGAGAACAGCGCGGAAGCCTTTCTGTGGGCCTTCACCACGCTGCAGGCCAGATAGGCCGTGCCTTCGGGCGAGGCGTCGTAGTTGAGCGCGTTGGGGATGTGCAGGTCCCGGGCCACCTCCACGGCGTCCTGATTCGCGCCGATGTAGGCCAGCACCCAGCCCTTCCCGCGCAGGCGGTCCACCAGGGCCTTGACCGTTCGGCCCGAATACTCGCTCGAGGAGTTCTCCATCCCGTCGGTGATCACGGTGGCGAAGACCTTGTCATCCTCGTGTACCAGGCCCTCCATCTCGTTGAGGGTCTTGCCCATCGCATCGTGCAGGGGAGTGCATCCTCCGGGCCGGTAATCCTCCGTGGTGAAATCCCTGACTGCCCCGATGGGAACCCTGTCCCGACGCATCTTGATGCCCCTGATGCCCTCGCCTTCGAAGGTGACGATGGTCACGTAGTGGTGCTGCTCCGGGTTTTCCTCCTGATCCTTCCGGATTCCGTTCAGGACCTCGTTCATACTCTGGATGGTCTCCTTGTAGATGGACGACATGCTTCCGCTCTCGTCCAGGATGATTACATTGTAGATGTTCATAGTGCAGTGAGTTTTGGTTTACGGCTGCAAAGATATGATGCGTTTCCGCGGCCGTTGCAACGGTTGCAAGGCTTGCAGGAATTTGTCGTTTGCTCAGCCTGGATGGTCTCGGTAAGCGCAAGTAGGCGATCAAGTGACGGAAATAATTCGTAACTTTGGCTGAAAAGATTATCGGCCGATGATAACGATCATCCTCATAGCCATCACCACCGCGGTGAGCATCTGGTGCTTTTCGAGCCGGTCGGCCTTCCGCACCTTCTGGTTCAACGCGCAGGAGGTGTGGTACCTGAAGAAATGGTGGCAGATAATCACCCACGGCTTCGTGCACGGAAGCTGGGGGCATCTGCTTTTCAATATGCTGGCGCTCTTTTGCTTCGGCAGGGTAGTGGAGGAGTACTTCGTCGCCGTGTGGGGGAGTCCCATCGGCCAGATTCTCTATGTGGTCCTCTACCTGACGGCGACGGCGGTGTCCTCCGTCTGGGACCTCTTCAAATATCGGGACGACTGGCAGTACAGCGCCGTGGGCGCGTCCGGGGCTGTATCGGCCATCCTTTTCGCGAGCATCCTCTTCGAGCCGAAGATGGGAATCTACATCTACCTCATCCCCATCCCGATTCCGGGGTATATCTTCGCGCCGCTCTACCTGCTTTACTGCTGGTGGATGGCCCGGCGGAATGCCGATAACATCGGCCACACCGCCCACTTCTGGGGCGCGGTCTACGGGGTCCTTTTCCCGCTGGCGCTCCGGCCGGATCTGTTCTCCTTCTTCCTTCGGCAGATCGGGGGGTAGGTTTAGCGCAAGATTTCTTTTCGAATTTCACGACTTTTAGCTATATTTGTATCTAGCCGTAGGTCGTGAATTGACATGAACCCCGAAAGTTAGACAAAATACTTTCGGGGTTTTGTTATGCGAAAAAAACATTTACTTAAAGATCGCATCAAGTTTATTAAAATGCTTGAGGCGGGAAGTAGCGTACGCGCTATTCACATCAAGTACGGTATCGATGTGGATACTCTAACTGCCTTATGGCAAAAGTATCAGCTAGAAGGGCCAAGTGCGATAGTAAAAAGAAAGAAAAGCATTCGTGTTGACGGCGCATACCGTGAACAAGTATTACGTTACATCGAGAAAAATCATGTAACTTTGTCCGAGGCGGCCGTAAAGTACGATGTGAGCGTGGCACGTATTAGACAATGGCGACGTCAGGTTCGGGAAGGTGGGTATGAAGCATTGTACTTATATCATAAGGCTGGCCGCCCGTCAAAAGATATGGGAAGGCCCAAGAAAAAGAAACCAGAGGAAATGACGGAACTGGAGCGGCTCAGGTATGAGAATGAGTGCCTTAGGACCGAGAATGCTCTGTTAAAAAAAGTGAGGGCCTTAGTCGAGGAAAGGAACGCCCATCTGCGAGAGACTGGGCAAAAGCCATCGAAGAACTAAGGCCAGAATGCAATCTCGAACTCCTTCTAAAGTTCGGGAAGATGGCTCGTTCAACATTCTATTATAACGCGAAGCGACTGGGGCAACCTGATGGTTATGATGCCATAAGGGAACGTATCTGCAAGATATATCATAAGCATCATGGCCGATACGGATATCGGCGTATCACAGACCAATTGCATGCTGATGGCGTTGATATTAACCATAAGACTGTCCAAAAGCTCATGGGGCAAATGGGCTTAAAGGCAAAACGCAAAAAGCAGCGCTACAACTCCTATAAAGGCGATTTGGGAAAGATTGCGCCTAATGTAATAAACAGAGACTTTCATGCCGATGCCCCTGACCAAAAATGGGCAACAGATGTCACTCAAGTAAAGATAAAAGACCAGAAGCTATATCTCTCCCCAGTTCTAGATATGTTCAATGGAGAGATTGTATCATATGTAATCTCATACAGGCCAGACTTGAAAATGGTGATGAACATGCTGAGTAAGGCCTTTAGGAAAAGAGACATACATGGGGACCTTATCTTCCATTCAGACCAGGGCTGGCAATATCAACATAAACGATATCAAAAAGCGCTGGAAGATAGACATATAACCCAAAGTATGTCTCGAAAGGGGAACTGCCTGGACAACGCAATGATGGAAAACTTCTTTGGTCTGATGAAAAATGAATTGCTATATTTGCAAGAGTGGGACTCTGTCGACCAGTTCAAAACGGCCATCCGAGAATACATCCGGTATTACAATAACGACAGAATCAAACTGAGGCTAAAAGGAAAGAGCCCGGTGCAATACCGAGCTCTGTTCCAATCGAAGGCCTCGTAAATAACGTTAAACCGTCCAACTTTTGGGGGTCACATCAGAATTCGGCCGGTAATGAAACCAGGAGCAGGGCCATTCCCTTCCGGAAGGCGCTCCCTTCACAATGAATACTATCTTTTAAATCCTTCAGACATATGGTGGATTCTTGTGATCCGTTTGTATTGTACAAACAGTATCCGAGCGGGGGAGAGATTTGGCTGATGTTGGGTTTGGACAACTTAGGCTCGGACTATAACGATATACTGACCATAGCGGAATGCTTGGCAGAAAAAGGACATGAAGTAAAAGCGCTTCATGCCGTTCATTATAAGGATCCCCTTTATCGGGAGGTGTTTGGGGAACTTATAGGAACACGCTATTATCGTAAGTGCCCAGACCTCCTCGTTGATGGTGATTTTGTTGAGTATGAATCGTATACGACAACGCAATCCAAAAATGCATTTAGGAATATGATGCATAGCGGTTTGGAACAATCTGATAGCGTTATTATCCGCTTCTGTGGCCTAAACGATGGATATATGCTGCGCGCCATACGAGGGTACATCCAAAATGGAAGCTCCATATCCACAGTACTAGTATTTGACGGGGAAACCTTAAGGGTGCTATATAAAACTGAAGGCTAACGAATTCTCGTTAGCCCAGTATGCAGCGAATCCGTAGAATCGCTTAATTCTAATGCAAAGATAATTGTTTTTTCTGATTCCGAAAAGAAAAAGAAAAAAAGCGGTAGGGAGTATTACCTCCCCCCGCAGCACGAATCCGTAGAATCGCTTAATTATGGTGCAAAGTTAATTCTTTTCCCTGATTTTGCAAAGAGAAAAAGAAAAAAGCCGTCAGGTAACGGCTTAGAAAGTGGGGCTCGGATCAAGTTGCCTTGAAAAGGTTGTCATCCCTTACACGAATTCCCCTTCGACGAATCCTGGCGCAAAGATACGATTTTTTTTCAATTCCGCAGCGTGAACAGTTTCGGTAAGCGCTGGAGGGCTCTGGTGTTCACGCAGCTGTTCTTGCGCCGGCCTGGGTGCCGGGAAGGAGGTGCCCGAGGGTGTGGCCACCCTCGGCCACATTAGAGGG
>JAEEGH010011876.1_pt1 | contig 19672 bp, 19 predicted proteins | sample 9134181 | NCBI WGS metagenome assembly JAEEGH01 (sample SAMN16246544, study PRJNA631951) | gut metagenome | biome: gut microbiome; feature: rumen; material: DP-attached | host: Bos | place: Iran: Karaj | collected 2018-10 | reverse complement strand
CCACAGTAAGAGGCAGGGCTGTGATTGTTCCGGAGATCGCAGCATATACAGGACTAACTTCGTAGTAAGTTCCCGGCGTTGAAGGGTCAATTTCTGCAATAATATCCCCGCGCTTTACGTTCGACCCCAGAGTGACGTAAACCTTTGTAATTTTTCCGCCAATGCTTGGGTAAACCGAAATGGTGTTGTTTGCCTGAATATTTCCGTTCATTGTCAGATATTCCTGCAAAACTGATGGTTCCAGTACCTGTGTCTTAATGCTGTGCACAGTCTCTCTGATTGCCCCGACGCCCCCAGCCCCTGGGAAGCCCGCACCCGGCATACCAGCACCGCCTCTTGGCAGTAAAGCCGCAATCACAATTACCAGCAGAACCACTGCCACCAAAATTATTCTTTTTACAATCTTTGATTTCTTCATTTGACATCTCCTGTGTAAGGCCGCCCGGTAGGCGGCCGGTGTTCTATAGCAAAGCGTTAAAAAAATTGCGAAAGCAATTTTTAGCTTTACCTTATTCCCCTATTGTATTTTTAAGCTCCAATATGTTATTTATTAAGTTCAACTGCTGATTCCTCAACTGCAGAACCGCATTATTGTAGGAATTCTGAATAGTCTGCAAAGACGACAGATCCTTGGTGCCGTTTTTGTAAGCCACAAGAGCCAGGTCGTAAGTCTTTTTTGCAAGTTCCACGTTCAGTTTGCAGTTTTCAAGGGTTTCTTTTGCAATATCAATTTCGTTCAGCATTTCAAAAAGGCTGGTTCGCACTTCCAGTTTTGCATCCTGTAGCTGCAATTCCAAAGTTGCGATGGTATCGCTGTAATCTTTGATTGTGTCGCTAGCCGAAGAACCAGGCAGCAGATTATCCAGAGAAAGCGACAGCCCCACAGAAGCCGACCAGGAATTACTTGTCAGCGACGAATAAGGAGTCACCCCAGCCGAAAGAGTAAGGGCCGGAAGATAGCTGTTAGCCACAGCCTGACTTTTAGTCAACTTTGCCTGCTCCAGAGAATCTTTAATAGAACGCACCGAGGAATTATTTTCCACAACTTGGTCAATTTTTGACTCATCAAAGTGATAGTCCAGCAGATCCTGATAATCATCAAGGCTTCCTTTAAGAGTCACCCGCTGATTCGCCTGAGGTTCAATACCAGTTTCATTCAAAAATTCCAGCAGGGCATTCACATAAGATTTTTCTGTATTTTTATAGTCAATTTTTGCCGACTCGTAGTTCACCTGGCTTGAAAGCAGGTCAATTTCCGGCACAAGGCCCTTCTCTTTTTTAATCTTGGTCTGCTCGTACTGGGCCTGGTAAGAATCCATACTTTCCTTACTAGACTCCACCTGCCCCTGCATGTACAAAAGCGAATAGAAAGACTTGCGAACTTCCAGCTCAATCTGGCGCAAAATATCCTGGTAATCCTTTTTTCCACTTTCATAAGAAGCCTTAAGTGCCTTGATTTTTGCCGCAAGCCCCAGATTCAGGCTCAAACTGGCATTTACGCTGGCAGCCAAGCCTGTAGTGCCCGTAGAAATGTCATAATCAGTGCCACTATCACTTCCTGTTACACTTGCCGTTACAGAAGGCAGAACATTGTTCCAGGAATGCTGGTATTTTCGCTCAGCCTGATTCAACTGAATTGCACTTTCTTTTACCGAAGACTGATTTTCCAATGCTGAATTAACAGCCATTTCTACATCAACTTCCAAGTAGTCATAGTCCTGGGCGCCCAAAACGGCAGCCATCATCAAAAATAAAATAAAAAATGATATTTTCTGTTTCATTCCATCTCCTTAAGTGTTATACTATGTGTAGCACGCAACACTAAATACGAAATATACAGAAGAAACCAATTTATGTGTAGCAGGTTACACATAAAAAAGGAATTTTTATGGAAAATAAGAAAATTTTTATTTTACTTAAGAATCTGAATGACAAATTTGAAGCAAAAGGCAATGCCGATTGCCAGAAAGAAGGATTAACCCTTTCTCAGTTCAGGGTTTTACTATTTCTGGAAGATAATCCTGGCAGAATTGTAACTCAAAAAGAGCTGGAAGTTGTTTTCAACGTTTCACATCCAACTATAAACGGCATAGTTAATCGTCTTGAAAAAAAGAACTTTATATCCACAAACATGGTAAAAGAATCCGGCAAGCAGCAGAAGCAGATTTTCCTAAGTCAAAAAGGCCGCGATACCATCGCAAATATGGAAAACCGCCGCCACCACGACGAAGACATTATAAGAGACAACTTTACTGTAGAAGAAAGTGAAAAGTTCGCAGAATATCTGGAAAGACTTTTGAAATCTCTTTAAAACTTCAAGGTTCCAACGATGGTACTGCCATCGTCATCTTTATTGCGAGGACTCTGACTATCCAATTCTTCCAGATAAGCCTCGCGTTCTTTATCAGCCTTGTTCAAAAGACCACCGGAAGAAGCCTTCTTTTCAGCCCGGGCCTTTGGAGATGTAAGGAAGGCAAAAAGACTTCCGCAGAGACCGCCCGCAAGACAGATAAGAATACCTACCAGCCCGCTAGAAGATTTTTCAAAGAATTCACGGGCAATATACAGGGCAATCACAAAAATAAAAGAAAGGGGAATCTTCTTTTTAGAAAGAGACATAAATGAGTTCAGGAAAATCAGCATAAAGATAATGCAGGAAGCGCCCCGCAAACTTGTTTTACAGAAGCAGGCATTCAAAACTCCGGCAAAGAGCGCAGAAACCGCCATCATAATTCCAATTACAATAGAACCATAGCGTTCTTCTATTGATGGTCCCAGAAGCATTATCAAAATTAAATCAATCAGCAAAAGCTGGGGATTAGCAAAACCAAAAACATATAAAATTAAGCGCAGATAAGAAAGAGGCTGAGAAAGTACAAAAGGAAGGGCGCCACCCGCCGCCGTAGGAGATGAAGTAAGGTTCAGACTGCTGTTATTTTTAGTCAGCAGAAAATCTACTAAAAAAACAATTGCACTGATTACAACAAAAAAAACTGGAACCGGGGCGTCTAAAAACACCTTGTATGTAAACTTTATTTTCTTTTTAGCCATAATTCAATTATACACATAAAATCACTTTTATTCTTCTTTTTTTGTTCCAATTATGCTATATTTAATGGTATGGATGATTCAGATATCAGAACAGCCGGAACCGGCAGCTCTTTTGCAGAAGACACATCAATTCCTCTTCCTCCAGAAAAGAAGGTAGTTTTTTACAACGATAACTATACTACTATGGAATTTGTTGTAGATATTCTTGTTTCTATTTTTAACAAATCTCACGAAACTGCAGAACAGCTTATGATGCAGGTTCACGAACAGGGTTCTTCTACTGTTGGCATTTACACTTATGATATTGCTGTATCCAGAACAAATCTTGCCATTCAGGCTGCAAGAAAAAACGGATATCCGTTAAGGGTTGAAATTGAGTAACGAAAACAAACCTCAGGGCACAGTTCGTCAGATGAAGGTAACCCCTGCGCTCAGCAGAATACTTTCGGAATCTCTTCTGGCGGCAAAAGACCTTAGACATCAATTTTTTACTCCAGAGCATGTGCTGGCTTCTGCCATTCACGACGAACAGGTAGAAAATCTGCTCATCAGTAGTGGTGTAGACACAAAAGAACTTCAGAACGATTTAATCAACTATCTCAATACAAAACTGCCGGTTATTTCCAGCGATGCAAATCCGGAATTAATGAAAGATCCTGTTGAATCTGCTGGTTTCCAGGCAATGATGAACAGGGCGGTTTTCCACTGCGTAGCTTCGGCTTCAGACACAATCGACATTACAGATATTCTTGTCAGCATGCTTGATGAAAGCCGCAACTACTGCTCATATTTCTTAAAGACAAACGGCGTAGACAGGCTTAGACTTTTGGAAAACATCACCAAGATTCAGTCTCCTAAAAAACGTACGCAGCAAGGTTCGGGCTCACAGGGCAATCAGATTTTCCCGGACGGCATGATGTCTAACAATTCCGGCGGATTAAAACGCTTTGCCATAAATATGAACGAACTTGCCAAAAAAGGCATTTACGATTCACTTGTTGGACGCGAAGCAGAAATTGAACGTACAATCCAGATTCTCTGCCGCCGCACAAAGAACAATCCTCTTCATGTAGGTGACGCCGGTGTAGGAAAGACCGCAATTACCCAGGGATTGGCCCAGCGCCTTGTAGAAGGCCGCGTGCCGGACAGCTTAAAAGGCTACACAATCTGGTCGCTTGATATTGGGCTTTTAATGGCAGGGTCAAAATTCCGTGGTGATTTTGAAGAAAGACTTCACTCGGTTATAGACGAACTTAAAGAACAGAAAAAATCTATCTTGTTTATAGATGAAATTCACATGATTATGGGCGCTGGAACAAACGGCAACTCTCAGATGGACGCCGCAAACCTGCTTAAGCCTGTACTTGCCACCGGCGAAGTGCGCTTTATTGGTTCAACAACCTTTGAAGAATACTCAAAGAACTTTGAAAAAGACCGTGCCCTTGCCCGCCGCTTCCAGAAAATTGACATTATTGAGCCTACACCGGAAGAAACAGAAAAGATTCTGCAGGGGCTCCTTCCTAAATACGAAAAATATCACCATGTAAAATATTCGGCAGGGGCAGTTGCGGACGCAGTAAAACTTTCTATGCAGTTTATGCCAGACCGACGCCTGCCGGACAAGGCAATTGATATTATAGACGAAGCCGGCGCTTACGTTAGCATTAAGCAGAACGGGGGATTCCTGGGTGCAGGCTCACAGAGCAAAGCCCTTCGTGCAGCAGGAGCCGACAGCGAGCGTGCCGTCTCAGTACGCACTCCTCTTGTTTCACCGCAGATTATCCGCACGGTAACTGCCAAGATTACAAAGATTCCTATTGAAACAGTACGCGGCTCGGAAAAAGAGGCGCTCAAAAATATAGAAGGCACAATCAGTGCAGATATTTTTGGACAGGAACTTGCCGTTGCTGCCCTTTCAAAAGCAGTAAAACGTTCCCGCGCAGGCTTCCGCAATCCGGAAAAGCCGGAAGGCTGCTTCCTCTTTGTTGGTCCAACAGGCTGCGGTAAAACCGAACTTGCTAAATCACTTGCAAAGCTGCTTAAAGAGCCGCTTTTGCGCTACGACATGAGTGAATATCAGGAAAAGCACACAGTAAGCCGTCTTGTAGGTTCCCCTCCAGGATACGTGGGCTTTGAAGAAGGTGGACTTCTTGTAAAAGACGTCCGCAAAAATCCTCATGCCGTCATCCTCTTTGACGAAATTGAAAAGGCAAATGCCGACATTTACAACGTGCTTCTTCAGGTACTGGACTACGGTCAGCTTACAGATAACCAGGGACGCAAGGCAGACTTCCGTTCCTGTATCATCATCATGACAAGTAATGCCGGTGCCCGCGACCTGGAAAAGGGCAATATTGGTTTTGGCGGCGCTACTTCAAATGCAAATCTTGAAGCATCACTTAAAGAAGCCGTAGACCGCGAATTCCCACCAGAATTCCGTAACCGTCTTGATGCCGTTATTCCATTCAACTTCCTGGACTTTGAAGTTGCAAAACAGGTTTGCCAGAAAGAAATCAAAAAGCTTGCAGACAGAATGCTTCAGAAAAAAGTTATTCTTGAAGTTACAGATAAGTGCGTAGAAATGCTTACAGAAAAAGGCTACTCAAAGGAATTTGGAGCCCGCAACATTGCCCGCACAGTAGAAGACGAAATTGCCGACAAGATTGTTGATGAAGTACTTTTCGGAAAGCTGGAAAAAGGCGGAAAAGTAAAGGCAGACTGCAAAAAGAACGAAATAACTTTCACTTATGACAAAAAGAACAGCTAGACTCATCAAATGGGTATTTTTAATTACTTCATTAATGGCGGCTCTTGCCTTTTTTTCAATCTTTTCTACATCATTTATTTTTGCAAAGTCTAAGGCTCAACCTGAAGTTGAAGCAAATCCAAATGACACCTGCCTTTACCACGTGATTGTCACAGGCACCTACGAAAATCAGAGTTTTTTGAAGGAACTTTTTGACGGAGCAAACCTGCTGGCAAAATCTTACAATGCCCTGGTAGAACTGCATGTGCCGGATTCCCAGGCGGACCGAGCCTCGCTTCAGGACCTTTTGAACTACGCGTCATTTTTGAATGCAGACGGCATTATCGCCTACATAGATTCTGCGGACGAAGTGCCCACAGTTCTACATCGTAAAGACGAGCCGGAAATTCCACTTATCACAACAGGCCAATTTGCGCCTAACCTCAATCAGGTTTCTTTTATCGGAATTAATAACTGGGAACTTGGAAAGCGCCTGGCAAATGAATCGCGACACTTTCTACCCCGTGGCGGCAACGTTTATATCATCAGTGGAAAATCTGGCACAAAATCTTCGAATCTGATTACAAGTTTGCAGCAGGAACTTCAGAAAACCGGTAACATTTCATCATTCGTTATCGAAGACATTCCCTTTGGTTTTGACTTTCCTGCAAACAAAAGTATTTTCATCACCCTGGCTGAAGACGATACAATTCAATATTCACAGATTCTTGCCGAACAGTACCCAGGCAAAAAATGCCGCCTTATCGGTTCGGGCGGTAATGAAGTTTGTCAGCTTTATCTTCAAAAGGGCTGGATAGACGAACTTTTTTCTCTGGACCCGGAAAAAATCGGCGAAAAAGCCATGCGCGAACTTTTTGAATACCGCAATCACGGTTATGCAAACAGTTATATCACTGCTGATGTAAAACTTACCCGGAGCAGTCAATGAAGTTTAACCCAGTAAATTACATCAGAAACAAAAGTCTCCGCTGGAAAATCATGTCCAGCATTGGTGTGGCTATCCTTATGCTGACTGCGGGCATTTTGACTACCATGCACTTTGCCTATCATTCAGTTCACAATTTTTCGGATGCCTACCAGTCTAACACCGAACTCACCCAATTTTCACAGGCAATCAACACCACAGAAAAGGCTCTGGAAAATTACGTAAATTACCGCACCTTTGAAAGTATCGACGCCTACTACAATGCCCGCACAAAAGTAGAAAAACTTTATGAGGATTTACAAAACTTCCCTTCGCGCAACGAAATTGCCCACAAAGAGTACATTATTCATCAGCTTACAGAAGCTTTTCTTTACTACGGGAACCTTGCAGTTTCGGCACGCCGCGCCAACAACGAAAACGAAATTACCTTGAACTACGGATACGCCATGAACTGCTATAACTACCTGGTTTCGCAGATTCTGGAACTGAATAACATGCGCATGCAGCAAAACGCCGTGCTCTACAACGAAAATCAGCACCGGATTTTTCTGGCAAACTCCACAAATATTTTCTTCTTCATCGTCTTTTCTATCCTGATTTTCTTTACCCTCTATTTCACAATCACTTCGATTATGGAACCTCTGGTTGATATTTCCAACGTTGCCCACAAAGTTGCCCGCCGCGACTTTGACGTGCCCCTTTTCAACCGCGACTCTAACGACGAAATCGGCAACATCTGTAAGGCTTTTGACCGCATGATTATCAGCATCCGCGAATACATCGACACAATCTGGGAAAAAGCGAGAACCGAAGCTGAATTAAAGGAAAAAGAAATTGAAATGCAGGCTCTCTACACCGATGCCCAGCTCCGCGCCCTGCAAAACCAGATTAACCCTCACTTTTTGTTCAACACTCTTAACACCGGCGCTCAGCTTGCCATGATGGAAAGTGCCGACAAAACCTGTTACTTTATCGAACAGGTTGCCGACTTCTTCCGTTACAATATCCAGCAGCAGAGCCGCACGGTTTCAATTGACGAAGAGCTTGGTTTGGTAGATAATTTTGTATATATAATGAAAGTTAGGTTCGGAAACCGCCTGGAATTCACAAAAGAAATTCCAGAAGGCAACTTTCCGCAGAAAATTCCTTCTATGACGCTGCAGCCCCTGGTAGAAAACTGTATAAAACACGGACTGAAAAACGCTAAGGGCATTGTTAAGCTCACGGTACAAATAGAAGAAAAGTACATCGTCATCTCTATTTCTGATAATGGAGACGGCATGAACGAAAATACCCGCCAGGCTGTTTTCGCGGCACTAAAATCCGGCACTACCCGACTTTCTTCTGATGTTCTTGACGATTCTGCTTCCCACAGCGGAACAGGACTTATAAACGTGTTCATGCGGCTTCAGCTTCAGTTCCACCGCGATGATATTTACGATATCACAGCAGGTGAAAACGGAGTTGGCACAAAATTTATAATAAAGGTTCCAAATCATGTTTAATATTTTAGTTACAGATGATGAACAGATTGTAATAGACTCACTTTCCTTTATTATCAACAAGAATTTTGCTGATGACGTGCAGGTTTTCACGGCACTTTCGGGAACCGAAGCCATAGAAATTGTGATGAAAGAAAACATTGATATTCTTTTTATGGATATCAATATGCCAGGCTTAAACGGACTGGAAACTGTAAGCGTTATAACGAAACTTAAGCCAAACATTGTTTTTGTAATCCTCAGTGCCTTTGACCGTTTTCAGTACGCCCAGCAGGCAATTGAACTTGGCGCTTACAAATACATCACAAAGCCGGTAAACCGCAACGTAGTAATTGAAACCATCCAGGGCGCAATGAAACTGATTGAAGAAAAACAGGGCAAACTCAGCGCCGACCTGGAACTTCACAAAAAGCTGGACCTTGTTTCCCCAATGGTTGAAAATGACTTTATTTATGCCTGCATTTTTAACAACGACAAAACAATCGATCTTTCATCATATCTGGACTATTTTAATCTTTCTGAAAATCCCTGGGTTTTCTGCTGTTTTGAATTCCCCAACATAAACTCGGACAATCAGTATAAAACCTATCTTAAAATACACGAACTTTTGAATACGGAACATCGCTGCCTGGTAAGTTCTTTTATGATGAACCGCATTGTAGTCTTCTTCCCTGTTTTTTCTGTTAATCCTGATTATGCAGAGGTACAGGAGCAGATTAAAAAGTTCTATACAATGCTCAGTTACAATATTTCTGCGGGCATTCGGGCGGGGGTTAGTCAGATTCAAAGCGACATTAACCTGCTGCAGGCATCTTATAACGAAGCGCTTTCCTCTCTGAATAAGTCGGCACAAAACGGCGGGCTGGTATTCTTCGGACTGCAGGAACCAGAAAGCTTCAAGCAGCATTCAAACACTTCTGAGTTCAAAAAGAACCTGATTAGCAAACTGATAGCAGGCGATTCGGCAGGTGTTAAATCATTCCTAGAGCTTTATACTTCGGAACTCATTTCTTCCCAGTTGCCTCTGGACAAAATTAAAAACTCCTTCTTTGAGCTGATTGTAACTGCAAATAATTCTACAAAAGACATAAACAAAAACTTTGCCAGCCTCACTTTTGAAAATGCTTTTTCTACCTTCAGTTCTGAAAACGATATTAACCTTATAAAAGAGTTTGTTCACAAATTCCTGCTTGAATGTATTACCGCCATTTCCAGTGTAAAAAAGGCCGAAGTTCATCCGGTTATTAAAAAGGTCTGCGATTTTATAGACCAGAACCTTGCGCAGGACATTTCCCTTGAACAGACTGCCGATATTGCCGGCGTAAGTTCCTTCTATTTGAGTAAACTTTTTAAGGAAGAAAAAGGCGAAACCTTTATAAACTTTGTTTCTGACAAACGACTGGAAAAGGCTCGTCAGCTTTTGGAAAGTACCCAGCTTTCTATAAAGGAAATTACTGCCGAAGTAGGCTACAACGACCAGAACTATTTCAGCAGGATTTTTAAGAACAAATACGGGCTTTCGCCTAAAGAATACAGAAAGGTTAATTAAATGAAAAAGTTTTTATTAAAAATTGTAATCGGTATCGGCTGTCTTTCGCTTTTTTCGGTGATGACTATTTCCTGTTCAAAGCGAACAATCACTTCTGCTGAAAAAAACACACAGCCCTCTGCACCAGAAAAAATCACTATTGGTTTTTCAATCGACACTCTTGCCATAGAACGCTGGCAGCGGGATATAGACATTTTTATAAACAAGGTTAAGGAACTGGGTGGCGAAGTTATTGTTCAGAACGCGGGGAACAGCATAGAAGAACAGAACCGCCAGCTTATGTACCTGCTAGACCGTGGTGTAAACGCAATTGTTGTGCTGCCAAAAGATGCAGAATCCATTACAGACAGCATTCAGAAAATAAAGGCAAAAAGCATACCCGTAATTTCCTACGACCGCCTTACCCTCAATGCCGACATAGACCTCTACCTCACAATCGACAGTGAAAAAGTGGGCGAATACATGGCGTCTGAAATGCTGCGCATCGCAAAAGGGCCAAACTGGTACTGCATTCTGGGACCAAAAGAAGATTACAACATGACCCTTATCCAGGAAGGGCTGGACCGCATTCTAAGAACCACAAACGCAAGCATTACCCACACCTTTTTTACCGAAGGCTGGAACTACGACCTTTCTTACCAGGAAATGGTGCGTATTTTAAAAACTAATAATCTGCCAGACGCAATAATCTGCGGAAACGATGCCGTTGCCGCAAGTGTAATTCAGGCAATCAACCGTTATTACCCGGAAATCCACATTCCAATCTGCGGGCAGGATGCCGACATTGCCGCATGCCAGTACATTGTACAGGGCAAACAGGATTTCACCGTCTATAAACCAATTATCCGCCTTGCCGAATATGCCGCCGAATGTGCCATCCACCTGGCACGCAACGAAGAAATTGAAAGCAAAAATCTTAAGGTGCGGCCAATCCATAACGGCTATGCCAACATCAAAACAGTCTGGCTTGAACCTTCCTATGTAGATAAATTCAACCTGGACAAGCTTATAATTGAATCCGGCTTCCACAGTGCCGCCTCAATTTACGGCGACAAAGCCTCAAATTAGCACAAACCTTACAACAAAAAAATCCAGATTCTCAGCAAATTTTCCCACCCGCCGCCTCATGTGAAAATCAGAAAATAGCAAAAATCTCAAGAAATTCCAAATTTTACAGGGCCTTCCATAAAGTATACTTCTAGTCATAAAGGGTCGTTGACCCTTAATCATAAAAAATTAGGAGTGTTTTTTCGTATGAAAAAAATTATCGCTATTCTTTTAGCAGTTGCAACAATTGCTCTCGTAGGTTGTAAAGGAGGAAGCTCTGCAACAAAAGTTGGTGTTTCTATGCCTACAAAAGACTTGCAGCGCTGGAACCAGGATGGTTCAAACATGAAGGCTCAGCTTGAAAAAGCAGGCTACACAGTAGACCTTCAGTTTGCAGCAAATGATATCCCAACACAGGTATCACAGATTGAAAACATGATTACAAGCGGATGTAAAGTTCTTGTAATCGCATCTATCGATGGAACTGCTCTTTCTAACGTTCTTGAAACAGCTAGAAAAAAGCAGATTAAAGTAATCGCTTATGACCGCCTTATCATGAACTCTAAGGCAGTTTCTTACTACGCAACATTTGATAACTACAAAGTTGGTACAATTCAGGGTGACTACCTTGTAGATCAGCTCGGACTCAAGAGCCGCTCGGCAGATGATCCAGTTTACATGGAATTCTTCACTGGCGACCCAGGTGATAACAACATCAACTTCTTCTTTGGTGGTGCTATGGACGTTCTTAAGCCATACCTCGACAAGGGAGTAATCGTTTGTAAGTCTGGTCAGACAGAAAAAGCTCAGGCTGCTACACTCAACTGGTCTACAGAAGAGGCTCAGAAGAGAATGGAGAACCTCATCACATCTAACAAGTATGGTCCAAAGGGACAGAAGCTCGACGCTGTATACTGCTCTAACGACTCTACAGCTAACGGTGTAACAAACGCTCTTCTTTCTGCTGGTTACACAGCTGCTAACTTCCCAATCATCACTGGTCAGGACTGTGATATCGTATCTGTAAAGAACATGCTTAAGGGAACTCAGGCTATGTCTATCTTCAAGGATACACGTACTCTTGCTTCAAAAGTTGTTGAAATGGTTGACGCTATCATGAAGGGTTCTAACCCACCTGTAAATGATACAAAAACTTATGACAATGGAACAGGAATTATTCCTTCATTCCTTTGTGAACCAGTTTACGGTTCAAAAGATAACTACAAATCATTGTTGATCGATTCTGGATATTACACAGAAGCTCAGCTCAAGTAGTTAAACACTTCCAACGGGCTGCCAGAGGTACACACCCCAGACAGCCCGTTTTTTTCTAATCACAAAATCAAAAAGAGGGGTTCCAATGGCTAAAAAATTATTGGAAATGAAAAATATAACCAAGTTGTTTCCTGGCGTAAAGGCGCTTGATAACGTAAATCTTACGGTAGAAGAAGGTGAGATTCACGCTATTTGTGGCGAAAACGGTGCCGGAAAATCAACTTTAATGAATGTTCTGAGTGGCATTTATCCATACGGAACATACGCCGGAGACATTGTCTACGACGGTGAGATTTGTAAATTCCAGACAATCAGGGATAGTGAGGCAAAAGGAATTGTAATCATCCATCAGGAACTTGCCCTCGTTCCCCTTCTCACAATCGGTGAAAATATGTTCCTCGGGAACGAACGAGGATCAAAAGCAAAAATTAACTGGTCAGAAACCTTTGATAAAGCAGATGAACTTTTGAAAATGGTTGGACTTAAAGATTCATCTAAAACACTGATTAAAGACATTGGTGTTGGAAAACAGCAGCTTGTAGAAATTGCTAAGGCACTTGGTAAAAATGTCCGCCTTCTTATTCTGGACGAACCAACTGCATCTCTGAATGACACGGAAGCTAAGCACCTGCTTGATCTTCTGCTGGAATTCAAAAAGCAGGGTATGACTTCTATCATCATTTCTCACAAACTGAACGAAGTTTCATACGTTGCAGATAAGATTACCGTTATTCGTGATGGTACATCTATCACTTCTCTTGATAAAGCAAAAGACGATTTTTCTGAAGATACAATTATTTCGGCAATGGTAGGACGTAGCCTTACCGACCGATTCCCTAAACGCGAGCCACACATTGGCGACGTTTGTTTCGAAGTTCGCGACTGGTGTGTTAATCATCCTGTTTTTGACGGCATAAAAGTTTGCGATCATATCAACTTCAACCTGCGAAAAGGTGAAGTTCTTGGTATTTCAGGACTCATGGGTGCAGGACGAACAGAACTTGCCATGAGTATTTTTGGTCATTCTTACGGAACAAATATCCGCGGGCACATCTTTATGAACGGAAAAGAAGTTTCTTTCCCTAACGTAAAGTCTGCAATTAAAGCAGGCCTCGCTTATGTAACAGAAGACCGCAAAGGCAACGGACTTATCCTCACAGAATCAATCTGTAAAAACACCACAGCCGCTAAGCCAGAAAAGATTTCAAAGCGTTATGTAATCGACTTTGATAAGGAAAGACAGTATTCAGAGCAGATGGCAAAAGACATGCACACAAAATGCGCCACTGTTATGGAAGATGTCGGCAACCTTTCGGGCGGTAACATGCAGAAGGTACTTCTGGGTAAATGGCTTTTTGCAGAACCAGATATTCTGATTTTGGATGAACCAACCCGCGGTATTGACGTTGGTGCCAAATACGAAATCTACTGCATCATCAACAAAATGGTAGCAGAAGGAAAGTCAGTAATCATGATTTCTTCGGAAATGCCTGAAATTCTTGGTATGTGCGACCGCATTTACGTTATGAACGAAGGTAAAATGATTGCCGAAATGGACGGAAAAGATGCTTCTCAGGAAAAAATCATGACTGAGATTATTAATTCAGGAAAGAGCGCAAACCTTTAATGCGCACTGCCTAACACAGGAGAATAAAATGGAAAACAAAAATAAACTTACCGACAACTTCAGGTCAGTACTCAAGGGCAACACAATGATTTTTGTCCTTGTTGGCGTAATGCTTCTCTTCGAAGTTCTTATCAGAATGACCGGACACGGATCTCTCTTTGCTCCGGCAAATATCACAAACATTATCAGACAGAATGCCTATGTAGCAATTCTTGCAACTGGTATGCTTCTTTGTATCCTTACCGGTGGTAACATCGATTTGTCTGTTGGTTCTGTAGTTGCACTTGTTGGTGCCCTTGCAGGTGTATTCATCGTAAACCTGGGAATGCCAGTGTGGCTTGCCATTATCCTCTGTCTTTTGATTGGTACACTCATCGGTGCCTTCCACGGTTTCTTTATCGCATACATTCACATTCCGCCATTCATTACAACTCTTGCCGGTATGCTTCTTTGGCGTGGTGTTGCAACAATCGTTCTTGACGGAAAACCAATTGCACCTTTCCCACAGCATTACCTCAAACTTTTCGAAAGCTTCATTCCTAACCCAAGTGAAGCAACCGTTGAAAAGTTCGGTGAAATCAGCGTTTTTGGTGAACTTGTAGATAAATACACAATGATTACAACATTCATCATTACTCTGGTTTGCGTACTTGCTTACCTGGCACTGGAAATCATCAGCCGTCGTAACAAGATTAGAAACAACTACACAGTTTCTTCAAAAACTTCATTTATTGCAAAACTTGTTGTTCTTTCAATCGTAATCGTGATTATGGGACAGTTCCTTGCCCGCGACCGTGGTCTTCCAGTCGTTCTTATTCTTCTTGCTGTAATCATAGCTGCCTATTCTTACTTCACACAGAACACAGTTCCTGGCCGTTACCTGTACGCAATCGGAGGTAACGCAAAGGCTGCAAAACTTTCTGGTGTAAACACAGACAACGTAATGTTCTTTGCATACACAAACATGGGCTTCATCGCCGCAGTTGCAGCCCTTGTTACAATCGCCCGCTTGAACTCTGCTCAGCCAACTGCCGGACAGAACTACGAAATGGATGCCATTGCTTCCTGCTTTATCGGTGGAGCTTCGGCATACGGTGGAACTGGTACAGTTTCAGGTGCCGTAATTGGTGCCATCTTCATGGGTGTTTTGAACAACGGTATGTCAATTCTTGGTGTAGACATGAACTGGCAGCGTGCCGTAAAAGGTTTAGTACTCCTGTTAGCCGTAATTTTCGATGTTGTTTCAAAGAAAAAGAAGGCTACAAAATAACGCAATAAAAGTTCAATTATTATTCCTACCAAACTGAACTTTGCAGGGGGCATCTGGTAAGCAAAACTTATTGGATAGCCCCCTGTTTTTTGCTATAATGATGATATGACAAAGTCTGATTTCTACAACGAATTATACAAACACTTTGGACCAGTTACCCGCGCACGCGGATGCTTCCTTTACACAAAAAAAGGAGTTCGCGTTACAGACCTTTTCCAGGAAAATGGACGTGCAATTCTTGGTTGGGAAGGCGGAAGTGCTTTTACACATTTTAAGAACGTACTTTCACGCGGTCAAACAGGAAGTTTTATTACAGAAGACCAGAATCATCCTTCACGATTAACCCGTGCAATTTCAGAATTAACAGACTCAGAACGCTGCGTTTTTGCCTTTTCAGATAAATTGAGCGCTTTAAAAGTAGGACTCGCAATTTCTTCAGAAAGCACCACCTTCTATAAGCCTTGGGCAGAAGAACAGAATGTTTCCGAAGCAGATTGCGCTTTAATAGTGCCCCCTCTCCCCTGGACGGACACCATCTACCTGCTTGCCGTTAAAAAGGAAAAATGCCCCCCAAGCGCGGCTCCCCTTCCCGGCAGCATTACCCTTCCTTTTGCTCTGGAAACCGCCATTACACGCGCCATCTACAATCTTATCGCAGCCCTTCAGGAACGCCAGGAAAAAGACTGGTTCATCTACGATACAGTTCTCACAAAATACTGGGAACGCCGCGGCCCATACCTTTACCCAAAAGTGCCAGCCGAACACTACGACAACTTTGTTCTGCACTGCCTCAAACTAGGAATTGCAATAAACCCAGACCACAACGGAACATCCCTAGTACCATTTGGCGCCGACCGCGGAGTCTTCACAAAGTTAAAAAACACGCCATTTGAGTATTAACCTTAAAGTCATATAGGTCGAAAATATATTATATTTATGGATCCAAAAATTTTATTATTTATCATTAAACTCATAACTAGCGGAATTGTCTCATTTCTGGCCATTCTTCTTATGTCCAAAATGCGCGAAGTAGGCTGGACCTTTGTAGTCTGCGGTTTTCTTTTCTCTTACGCCGCCATGATTTTTGAACTGCTTTCAGACCTGGGCATTATTGCCCTGCAGGAACTTCTAATTTTGGGAATCCCCCTTTCAAGCCTAATCTGCACCGCCCTTCCAACCCTCTGCTTCATAATTGGCTTTATCATTCTTTTAGCAAGGAGAAAATAGCATGACAAACGTAGATGAATTCTGGAACAGATTCATAGAAAATACAGGCCGAAGTCCAGACGACCGCTGCGCAGGAGACTTAAACTTTGAAGCAAAAGGTTTTGTCGGAGACGAGCTGATTGCCCTGGTTCTCTCTGGCCGCAAGCAAGCCTTTTTTACCAGCTGGGCAACCTATGCAATTGATCAGGAACCACTTCCCGTATCCGGAGAGCTTTACGTAGTTCTGGACAGAAGCGGAAACCCACAGTGCGTTATAGAAACCGAATCTGTTGAAGTTGTGCCTTTTAACGAAGTTACCTGGGAAATGGCCTCAAAAGAAGGCGAAGACGAAAATCTTGGCGCCTGGAAAGAAAAAAAGCAGGAATACCTGGAAGACGAAGGCGCAATTCTTGGCTTTGAGTTCACTCCAGACATTAAACTTGTTTATCAAACTTTTAAAGTAATATATAAGGAATAGGAAAATGGAAAACAAAAAAACTATTGGAACAATATTTTTGCAGATTGCTCTGGGACTCCTTTTCATTGTAAGTGGAATCTGGACAGTACAGGGCGCAAACGGAGATGACGTAGCTTACGCCATCAAATCACTTTTTAATTCAGATCTTGCCGGCGTTCTTTGCATTGTTTTTGGTGTAATAGAAATTGTAGCAGGATTTTTCCTTCTTCTCCGACTCTTTGTTTCCGTTGCAGACGGCTTAGACACAGTTCTTATGGTTATCATCCTTGTTGCCTGGATAGTGATGATTGTCCTGACAGACTTTGCCGGAAAGAACGGTCTTTTTAACAACGTAGACAGCGTTAATCATTTCTGCGGATTTTTGAAACGCTTTGCAATGCATCTTCTTGTACTTGGTGCTGTAATTAAAGTTAGGGACTAAGCGTAATATGAAGAAAATACTTTCCGTTTTGGCTTTACTCTGTACATTCACATTTTCTTTATGCGCAGAAAAAAATCTGATTTCTTTTTCTTTTGGTCTTTCAACCGGAATCCCAGTTTACGGTTCAGAAGAAGTAAAGGAAGAAGAAGATTTTATAGAAGCAAACCAGCGCTTTGTAATTGGAACTTATGCTTTAATGAACATTAACATTATAGAATATGCTTCTGTATACGGCGGTGCAGAACTTGTCTCAGACTTTAACTGGAACGGAAAACTTTATGCAAACCATCTTAATCTGGACTTTCCACTTGGTTTAAGAGTTTCCCCAGGCCTTGCAGGTTTTTCTTTTGGAACAGCCTACCTTCTTGGTTTCCGAGGAGACTTTTACAACACAGACGTCGAAAAATACACGAGCGCAACTCCCTGGGGTAACGGCTTTAAGCTTTTTACCGAATATGATTTTTCTGTCCACGGTTCAGATTACTTCCCTACAATCGGCATTTCCTGGGCCATCATCCCGCGCGGTTCTTACGAATACGACAACTTCCTGAACCTTTATTTAGGCTTAAACCTATAAAAAAAAAGCGCCCTATCAAAGGGCGCTTTCTTATTTAACTCGCTATAAACTATCGTGCATGATTCTATACGCTTCGCTATTCGAATACGCACTATCGTGCGTATTCTACAATTCTTGTTTCACGAATCATTGTCAGGCGGATTCTTCCAGGATAACGAAGGTCTGTTTCAATCTGCTTAGCAATGTTACGAGCAAGCTCTTTTACATCACCATCAGCAACCTTTTCGTTATTAACAAGAATACGCAGCTCGCGACCAGCCTGAATAGCATATGCCTTTTCAACACCAGGGAATCCTTCTGCAATTGCTTCAAGGTTTTCAAGGCGCTTAACATAGTTGTCTATTGTTTCGCGGCGGGCACCTGGGCGAGCGGCAGAAATAGCATCTGCAATCTGAACAATAACAGCTTCAATGCTTGTTGGTTCAACATCATTATGGTGAGCCGCAATTGCATTAATAACTGCAGGATTTTCACCCATTTTGCGAGCCATTTCAGCACCAACTTCTGCGTGGTTCTGATCGCTGTCGTTTTCTGCACCCTTACCAATATCGTGTAAGATAGCGGCACGTTTAGCAAGTTCGCGGTCTGCTCCAATTTCTGCAGCAAGCAAAGAAGCGGCAGTTGCAACTTCCTTAGAGTGAATAAGTACATTCTGACCGTAACTTGTTCTGAAGTAAAGGCGACCAAGTGCTCTAATTCCATCTGTATTCATGTTATGAATTCCAAGGTCAAAGAGTGCGCGTTCACCTTCTTCGTAAATCTTATTCTGAATTTCGTGAGTAACTTTCTGAACAATTTCTTCAATGCGCGCTGGATGAATGCGGCCATCAGAAATAAGGCGTTCCAAAGACTCTTTTGCAATTTCCTTGCGAACCGGGTCAAAACAAGAGATAACAACTGCTTCCGGTGTATCATCAATGATAATATCAACACCAGTAAGTGTTTCCAGAGTACGGATATTGCGACCTTCACGACCAATAATACGTCCCTTCATTTCATCGCTAGGCAATGAAACTGTAGCAACTGTAATATCACCGGTTGTTTCTGGAGCAATTCTCTGAATTGTGGTTACAAGGATATCTTTTGCTTTTTTCTCTGCAGAAAGCTGGGCTTCCTGTTCAATCTTGTTGATGAGTGCCTGTGCGTCATGGCGAGCATCATTTTCAAGGTCTTTTATGATAAGAGATTTTGCCTCTTCGACCGTAAGACCTGAGATGCGTTCCAGTTCTTTTCTGTACTGTTCTTCCTGCTGTGCAAGGGCAACTTCACGTTTTTCCATTGCTGCTACACGGTTAGCAAAGTCTTTGTCTCGTTTTTCAAACTCTGCTGCACGCTGGTCTAGCAGTTCTTCTTTTTTGTTTACCCGCGATTCATAACGCTGTACTTCTGCACGGCGCTCGCGGTTCTCCCGTTCCTGTTGGTTCCGTTCCCGAATGAGTTCATCTTTTGCTTCGAGCAAAATTTCTTTTTTCTGAGCTTCAGCTTCTCTAATTGCATCCTGTTTTACACGTTCTGCTTTTTGTTCAGACGCAGATAGTTGAAATCTGGCATACAGCCAGCGAATAGTCCATCCAAGAACGATTCCAATAACCGGGAGAATGATGAATAAAATTATGTTATTCAAAGCAATCCCCTTTTTAAGTAGAAAACTTTTGTTCCACTTTAAAATCGTTCACTATAATAATAGCGTAATAAAACGTTTGTTGTCAAACAACTTATCTATATAAATTGAAATAAAATACATACTTTTTGAGTTTTTCTGCATTTTTATAAGTTGAAAGGTCTATAAGAGGAAAGACTATTAATGTGAATTACAGAGAGAAAATAAACTATAACGTAAAATCTTTACCAAGGTAAATTTCTCTTGCCAAAGGAGAATCAAGAACATCTTGTTTTGTCCCCTGAACAACAATCTGACCTGTATTTATAATTATTGAGCGTGTTGTAATTTCAAGCGTATCGCGTACATTGTGGTCT
>JAEEGH010011875.1_pt1 | contig 19672 bp, 9 predicted proteins | sample 9134181 | NCBI WGS metagenome assembly JAEEGH01 (sample SAMN16246544, study PRJNA631951) | gut metagenome | biome: gut microbiome; feature: rumen; material: DP-attached | host: Bos | place: Iran: Karaj | collected 2018-10 | reverse complement strand
GCATTTACGGCAAGGCACGAAGCAAAGAAATAGTGGAGACAAATACGCACGGAGCAAAAGGTCACATCGAAAAGCATAGCCCCGACTTTTGTATAATGCAGGAAGTTGACACCGCCTCGACACGCAGTTTCTTCATCAACCAACGCGACATAATAGAGTCGGCTTTCGATGACTATTGCAGCGTTTATGGAGAAAATTTCCACAGTTCGTACCTTTGCTATCCGCTTAACGACCCGCACGGAAGCGTTCGCGCCGGACTGCTCACCCTCAGCCGCTACAAAATCGACAATGCCGTACGCCGCAGTTATCCCGTTGACGAAAGTTTCATAACCAAGTTCTTCGACCTCGACAGATGCTTCGTCATTACACGCATCCCAACCGACACCGACGAGGAACTCGTGCTAATAAATAGCCACATGTCGGCATACGACGAAGGCGGACTTATCAGACAGCAACAACTTGAACTTTTGCGCAGTGTCCTTACCGAAGAATACAACAAAGGGAACTATGTCATCGTTGGCGGTGATTTCAACCACGCGCTATGCGGAACCGTAGAAGCCTTCGCCAGCCAGCAGCAGATTCCCGAATGGGTTTCGGTGATGGAAGAAAGCGAAATTCCCGAACATTTCAGAATCGTGGAAGCCAAGAATGTCAAAGAAGTGCCAACTTGCCGAAGCACCGATATACCATACACCAAAGGCGTGAACTATACCGCAGTGCTCGACGGATTTATCGTTTCGGACAACATCGAAGCGGAAGCCGTCAACTACGATGCCGACTTCATGTACAGCGACCACAATCCGGTGATAATGACATTCAAATTGACAATGGATAATTGATAATTGACAATTGATAATTAACCACCTTTATAACGCTCTGTTTGCAAAACATTGAATCTTTGAACCCGATGCAAAGCATTGCATCGCTACAATTTTCGAATTTTCAAATCTTCGAATCTTCAAATTCTCAAATTATCGAATTATCAAACCTTGACGCATCCCGTAGCCTCTATTTTTTTCTCCCCGCTTTCTGCACCTTTACATTGTCAATCTTGATGAGATTACCGAAACGGTAAGTTCGTGTCATATAGATTGTTCCATCGGGATTATATTTGTACCAAACCTTATGTTTCAAACCACCACGATATTCGCCTACGGTCTCAATCTGACCATCTGGATACAGCCACTTGTGCAATCCCACAGCATCGCCATCGCGATAGTTGCCTGAAAAGCACAATTTTCCACTATCAACATAATACGATTTCCATTCGCCGGTCATTTCATCGGCTGAATATGAGCCATACTGCACCACATCGCCAATATGCTGCTCCCAATCACCATTTTTCAATCCTTCCGAATACGAGCCTTTAACAAGCATATTTCCTACGGAATCGTATTCCTCGTATGCACCATCGAGAAGTCCGTCGTAATAGTTTTCGACACGGCGTTTGGCCCCATTCGGATACAGCCACGTCCACTCGCCAACAGGCTTGTCGTTTTCGTATTCACCCTGCATTTCTGGATTGCCGCTCGAATAGAAATACAACCATTCACCATTCATCTTGCCTTTGCGATACGTACCCTCGGCATAGAAGTAGTCCCAGTAGCCATCGTACAAACGCCATTTGCCAGTTCGCTTTCCGCTCTCGTCAAACAGCCCCTCGCCAACCAAAACACTTTCGGAAGAATACTCCCTCGATTTTATCAATTTGCCGTTTTCGTCATATTCCTTGTGAATTCCTATTGGCATATTGTGAAGAAATGAGCCTTCGGTCTTTATTTTTCCATTGTCGTAGAACGTTTTTTTGTACTCAGCCATTTCAATTTCGGCCAAAGTGGTGTCGTTTTCCACCGAGAACGGTTTTCCATCGACAAACCTCTGTTCGTCAACAAGCCTTCCCGACTGGTCGAAATTACGCTGAACACCATTGACTTTACCATTATAATATTGCGTTTCGGTCTTTTTTGCACCCGATTGGTAAAATTCGACCCAACGACCTTGCTTCAGACCGTTTTCATCGGTACGATTAATCTTTTGTGTCTGAACCAAATAGCCTTTCCGATATGTTATTATTGAAATTATGGTACTATCGCGGTCGAATTCGTATCCTTCGCCGTCGCGCTTGTCGCCCACATACTTGTAAACGTACTGCAAATAACCATCCTTGTTGTAAAAATACGAATTTCCTTCGCGCATACCATTAAGGAATAGTTCTTTGGAATCCAAGTAATAAACCTTTACGGAATCGTCGTTGTAATAAAACTTGTAGCCATACGAAAAGCCGTTTTTCTTGCCGTCGCGATAAGTTATCGACTTTTCAAGATTTCCGTCCTGAGCATAAAAATTCCAGATGCTATCGAGTTCGAACATTGTGCGCAAGCCTTCCGATTTCAGGGTTCCGTCCTCGTAGTAGCTTTTCCAGAAACCATCGGGCTTGCCATTGCGCAAAGTACCTTCGCTCGACACTGCGCCATCGGGGTAGCGGTACTGCACAAAACCATCGTTTTGCGCAAATGCCACTTGCGAGAAAAACAATACGGCAAAAATCGACAATATGACACTACACAATCTCATACTTAATTCCTCTGCAAATTTCGCACCGCATTCTCTACCGACTGCCTATCAAAAAACATAATTCCATTCAGATGGTCAATTTCGTGCTGGAAAATATGTGCAGTGTACTGATGAGTTATTTTTTCTTCATGGGAAACGCCATCGGCATCGGAATAAGCCACCTTCACCCAAGTAGCACGATACGAGAAGCCGTCGATTTGCGGATACACATCGCCATCGGGCACCGAAAGGCAGCCATCGTTGCGACGAGCGACAGAGTCGGAATATTCAACAATCTGCGGATTGAAATAAAACTCCCATGGAGCGTCGTCATCTGAGACCTTCTTGTCCCAACGCTGCACGCATATTATACGTCTGTTTATCCCTACCTGCGGAGCAGCTATGCCTACGCCGTCCACCTGTGCAATCTTGCACATTCTGTGCGCCAGATAATTCCAAATGGTGTCACTGAGATCCACGTCAATCGAAGGTGTACGCAACAACAAAGAATCGGAACGATCAAATACATTCAATATCCTAAATTCATTATCTGGAGCAGTTACAACAGCATACTCCGCATCGGTTACCGCCAAAGGATCCTTTGTCTGGCACGACACAAGTACCGACACAACTGCAAGTATCATTGTAATATACAACCTATTCATGATATAATTTTTGCGAAACAAAGGTAAGGAAAATTTCAATTTGCAAATTGGATTCTCCGTAAAGACATTATATTTTAACAATACCAAGTCAGCTCCTAATTTTTCTTTTCTCTGAAACGATAGCTAAATCCTAGCCCCACCCTTAGGCTGCTGCCCCTCACTTTGCAGTTCATATTGCCCGACAATTTTTCATCACGATATAAATACAAGTTTATCTCTTGTAGAGTAATTATTCCTTGTGCATAAGCGGCATACACATCGAACTGGAATCTTTCCCTTACCAGATACGACAAACCTATCCCCGCCGAAACGCCAAGCGAAAACGGGGAATGACCAAATTTAGTGGAACTCACATACGGATTAGGCATGTTCTTAAACCTTGACCGTAATGAATTACGATCCGAATCATACGAAACGAATAACCCTTCCTTTGTGTATAGTGTGAAATTTCCAAAGCTTACGATATTGGTTTTTGCCGACACATTTATTTCATACATGAAAACGTTATGGTATATATTTATAGAACTTTTTTTCACATAAAGCATAATCGATAAAAGTAAACGATGCATCAATTCCAACCCTATCGTTGTACATACGAGTCATTCCTATCCCTACAGAGTAACCCCATGAAGAATAGTCTTTCTTATTAAACTCGCCTTCGCAATGTATTGGAACCATTGGCTTCGTATATGAGCCGAAAATGTTGATGCTTTTGTACTGCGACATTGCCAACAAGCTTAATGCCAATAAAAATATAAGTGCTACTACTCTTTTCATGACTTTTGTTATTTGAACTCTTTATTATTTATGGCAAAAATAACATTTTATATTATAACATCAAATCCTCATCGGTATTTTTAACGGATTTCGGGCAGGCCATCGTATGAATCGCCCTCAATTATTGTATACTTATACGCATTTTCCTCCACCTGACGGTCGAAAAACATCACAGCATTCAAATGGTCGATTTCATGCTGGAAAATGTGGGCGGTGTATTGATGATTGATTTTCTCCTCATGGAAAATGCCATCAACATCGTAATATGTCACAATTACCCATGTCGCACGGTACGAAAAGCCTCCAATTGTTGGATATTCGCTGCCATCGGGAACCGACAAGCAACCATCGTTACGCCGAACTACAGAATCGGAATACTCAACTATCTGCGGATTAAAATAAAATTCCCACGGGTGGCTAACCATAGACCCCTTGTCCCACCTTTGCAAACATATAACTTTGCGGTTTATTCCCACCTGCGGAGCCGCAATGCCAACGCCAGTCGTCCTTGCTGCCTGATACATCCTGTTTGCAAGATAATTCCAAATCGTATCAGTAATATCAACATTTATTGATGGAGTACGAAGGATTACAGAATCTGGTTGCTCAAAAATATTGAGAATACGAAGATTCTCTTCTCCAGTTGTTGCTATGTCGTACTCAGCATCTGTAACTTCGCGCGCTGGAGTAGAAGCATATAGTCTGTTCACATCCGACACACCACAAGAATTGTATGACCAAACATATATCTTATATGTACTGCTTGAATCTAAAGCCTGCTCGTACTTTACAGTGCAGACATTGCCCAAATCAATGGATGTTTCATAATCGTCATCAAAATTATACTTATAACCTTCTGCACCAGCTACTTGCTGCCAAGTCCAGCGAATTGAATCCATATAAACTATACTGTCGTATTCCACAATAAAGTCAGGGCGAATATTATCAACATTTGTAAAATCGAAAGTATATTCCGTATTTTCGGTCGGATTGTCAAGTATTTCACGAGAGATAGCATCACCACATGTTGTTGAATACATCGTAAAACGCATCTGATCGCCAGAATGGAAAACAAATTTCCCAGATGAATACAACGTCTTGGCTGATATATTTGTTCCGGAACCTGAATATTGAATCGAGCAACGAGATGAAACATCATCAGCATTGACAACAGATACAGATGCATCCTTTCCTCCACTCGACAATGTTACCACGGCACTGCGAGGGCAACCAAAAACTTTGAAAACATTGTAACCGTATGCCACAGAAAAATTACCATTGCAGCATTGACGACCAGAAATATCGAATACGGAAACTTTAACTTTTTCTGCTGGAACAAACGCCATTACCAAAATTGCCCTGTCTGATGAATCGTAATACCACGACTCAATGCCAAACAGATGTTCAGCATCTGCATCATCTATTCCTGAAAGTATAGTAACTTTCAACGAATTGGCAGGGGAATATAACATGGTATCACAACTCGATGACAAATTTTCGACAAGAATACTGTCATACGAAAGCTGCGAACCGCTTTGATCCATTGCAAAGGAGAAAGTGATTCTCGCTCTTTGTGCCGACACCAATACTGGCATTACTATTAGCATTATCAATACCAATGATTTTATTGTACGCATAACTATATGTTTTGAGGTAACAAAGGTAACGAAAATTTCAATGTACAGATGGTCAAAAAATCTACAATCTAAAATAATATTGTATCTTTGCGAAAATTTAAAAAATTAAAAAACTTATTGCAAATGAAACAGATAATTGAATGCGTTCCTAATTTCAGTGAAGGACGCGATATGGCTGTCATCAAGCAGATTACCGATGTAATCGAATCGGTTGAAGGAATAAAACTCCTCGATGTTGACCCAGGTGCAGCCACCAACCGCACAGTTGTAACTTTTGTCGGTGAACCCGAAAATGTTTGCACAGCAGCATTTCTTGCCGTAAAGAAGGCATCTGAACTCATCGACATGAGCAAGCATCATGGCGCACACCCGCGTTTTGGCGCTACCGATGTTTGCCCGCTTATCCCAGTATCGAACATTACTATGGAACAGACCGTAGAATATGCTCGCAAGCTAGCGAAACGCATTGGTGAAGAACTTTCGATACCAGTTTACTGCTACGAAAGTGCAGCTTTCGAACCTAAGCGCCGCAACCTTGCAAACTGCCGTTCGGGTGAATACGAAGCACTGCCAAAGCGCATCGGTAGCGAAGAATGGCATCCAGATTTCGGTCCGCGCGAATGGAACGACAGCGTAATGCACACCGGTGCAACTGCTGTTGGCGCACGCAACTTCCTCGTAGCCTTCAATGTAAACCTTAACACAACATCGGTCAACAAGGCAAATTCTATCGCCTACGACGTTCGCGAACGCGGTCGTGTAAAACGCGAAGGACACCCTGTTACAGGCAAGCCAGTACTCGATGAAAACGGCAACAAGGTATATGTTCCCGGTCTTTTGAAATCTGTCAAGGCAATTGGCTGGTACATTGAAGAATATGGTATTGCCCAAATTTCAATGAACCTTACCGACATTGATGTTACCCCGTTGCATGTTGCATTCGACACCGTATGCGAACGCGCTGCAGCTCACGGAATCCGCGTAACCGGTTCGGAACTTGTAGGTGTTACACCGCTCAAGACTTTGCTCGATGCTGGTAAATACTTCCTGCAAAAACAAGGACGTTCACTTGGCGTTTCGGACGAAGAACTCATTAAGATAGCTGTTCGCTCACTCGGATTGAACGATGTTAAGCCATTCGACCCGAAGAAGAATGTTATTGAATACATGCTCGAGGACAACAAGCCGAAACTCATCGATATGGACTTGGTAAAGTTCTGCCACACAACCGCATCGGAATCTGCAGCTCCTGGTGGAGGTTCTATTTCTGCATACATGGGTTCGCTAGGCGCTGCATTGGGAACAATGGTTGCAAACCTCACCGCTCTCAAGCACCGCAACGACGACACATGGAAAATCTACAGCGACTGGGCTGAAAAGGGCAAATACTACCACGATGAACTTCTGAAGATGGTAGACGAAGACACCAATGCATTCAACAAGATTATGGACGCTTTCGGTTTGCCAAAGTCGAATGATGAAGAAAAAGCGCGCCGCAAACAGGCAATACAGGAAGCAACCAAATTCGCCATTGAAATACCTTTCAAGACCATGAGCCTCAGCTGCGAAAGCATGCAGGTAATGCTTGAAATGGCAAAGAACGGACTTGAAGCATCAATTAGCGATGCTGGTGTAGGCGCATTGGCTGCAAGATCTGCTGTTCAGGGAGCATTCCTCAATGTGAAGATAAACTGCAAGTCGTACAACGATAAGGAGTTTGTTGCCGACATCCTGAAGAAGGGCGAAGAAATAGAAAATCGCGCCATAGCAATCGAAAAGGAAGTAATGGAAATTGCAAACCAGAAGATTAACGGCTAATAAACCTTAATAAAGTAACAAAGCCCGCTCAAATGAGTGGGCTTTGTTTTTATCAAAAAGGAAGTCCGATGCATTCACATCGGACTTTTGTTTTATTACTGCTTTACAACTCTTCTATTTATTACAAAGTCTGCCGTGCTTACACGGATTGTATAAGTTGCAGCCGAAAGATTGCCAAGGTTGAGAACTGTCTCATAGTTGTTACCAGTTGCATCAATATCCTTGGTCATCACGAGGACTCCCATAATGTCGTAAACCTCAATTGTTGCAGGTTTGTTACCAAAATTCGAGAGAGAAAGCGTAAGCTCGCTTCTAAATGGATTCGGGAATACTGCAACTGCAGGTTCCAAATCTGATTCATCACATCTTACCGCTATCATTTCCGACATGCTGCTTTGACCATCATAGTCAACCTGCTTCAAACGATAGTACATTTCACCGCCATAATATTCGTAATCGACGAATGCATAATTATGTTCCTCTATTGAAGTACCTGCACCAGCAATACGAGCGATTTCGGTGAAATTAACCGCATCATACGACCTTTCAAGTATGAAATAGTCATTGTTCTTTTCGGATGCCGTTGTCCACTTTACATCTACTGAATTTCCATCACATGATGCTGTGAATAAAACAAGTTCTATTGGGAGAACAAGTTTCTGCTCATCGGTTGATCCAAATGTCATGTCGTATGCCTGTTCGGCAGAACGCGACACTCCTAATCCATCTATCTTTATGCTTCCTACCATGCAAGTTGATTCGTTACCAATTTCTCCATCTACTTTTGTCCAAACAGAACCACCTGAAGTTACATAAGCCACAGTCAAGAATTCGAGGTCGCACAATTCTGACGGAGAAAGATTATCCCTGTCTCTCCAATACAACGTTACATCCGACAAAGCCTTATTAGTAGTAACATGCCAGAAATCACGATCGGAAACATGGTCAAGACCCTCGCTCATATTTCCACCATGCGAATAACTATCTGGCATTGCGTAAGTGTTATGATTTGTAGTATAATGAACGCTAACCTCAGCATCATCACCAGCTACTGTCATTCCAAATGCTGACTTCAGCAAAACACCACGATCCAAATCATTGTGACCAGTTATGAAGTTAAACGTTCCTGCACCTCTCTTCGTAATACGGCCATCAATATAACCAGTACTTTCATCATTAAGAGTTGAAGTATTCTCGAACAAAACATTTCCGATAATCGAACCATTGATTGTCGAATTACCAGCCAAAGTCAGCAAGTTGTCACCCATATTCAAGGCAAAACCATCTGCAACTAGTACATTATCCAAAGTCTTGTCACCTGCAAGCACAGGAGAAACAAACTCACAAACACTTTCATCTACAGGGATAAGCACAACATTTGAGTTATCCGAAGGCGATGCGTCTACATAATTGTATTTTGAACCGTCGTACTGGAGCCAGTTGTCTGGAGTTCCCCAATCGTAACTAGATTCAACGCCAGTCCATACATAATATGGTGTAAACGATGTCATTTCTGACACAGGTAGAACCTTAACCTTTGCCAACTTAAGCGTTACAATTTTATTAAGCGTTAAGTCCTCATCGGCAAGCGATGCGGTAAGTTCAATGTCAGCAGGTTCGCTACACTTTAGAGTAACGGCTCCACTTGTTGCTACATGATCTTCATCTCCACTTGCCCAAGAAACTGAATTCTCTGTACCCAATGTAACATTATTAAGAACCGAATCGTAAACTTCCGTTTCATTGAATTCTATAGGTGTAGCTGCCAATTTTGCTTCATTGTAGTTCTGCGTACCCTTAGGCATAGGATACATGTTTTCATTGAAAATGAAGTTTTCTGCCCATCCTTCTGCTGTCAATGCAGTTGGAGCCGAACCGATAAGATCCAAAGTATTTTGTCCGTTTGCAGAAATCGGCTTTGTCCTTTGGTTATCGTAATAGTTCTCGGTTGCTGTACCAGTACTACTTGTACCGAACAAAGCATTCTCGGCAACTGTACTTGAAACGAGGGTACCAGTATTTAGGTTATACGATAATGTCGAATGCTCGGTGTTCTGTCCTGCAATACCACCGACCAAAGTGCTTGTTGTTCCGTTTACATTACCGCCGTTGTTGTTATATGTAACATCGGTATATGCAGTGTAACCGCAAATACCACCAGCGTATGTTGTTCCTGTAACAACTGCACTGTTTGTACAATATGTTATAGTATTACGCTTAGTAGCATGCGAAGCCATTGGCGAAGAAGCCACAATTCCGCCGACATACTTCTTTGCTGTTACAGCACCGCTATTAGCAGACTTCTTCAATTTACTATATGTGTACATATATCCGACAATTCCGCCCGCATACGAAGTAGATGCCGTTGCATTAACAGTATTGTCGTTTCTGCATGAATCAACAATACAGAATAGGTTTTCGGAATCTGCGCCATCCATACGACCAGCAATACCACCAGCGTATGCTAAAGCTTTAACAGCGCCTCTATTTACACAACCATATATTATGCCGTCGTTCTTGAAGTATCCTACAATACCGCCGGCATAATTGTTCGATGCAGTAACAGAACCCTTACTTACGCAGTTTTCAATTATATTCTTGCTTGAACTTACTGCACTTACATAACCAACAATACCTCCGGCATTGCTATATGCATTTACAACAACATCGGCAGTACAATTAGCCACATTTGCATAAGAACCAACCACACCTACTACACCACCGACATAATTTGTTTCGCCAGCACTTGATACAGCACCCGATACTTCACAATCATTAATCGGCGAGTAATTTGCAGCAGTTGTTCCTGCGATTCGTCCACACAATGCTCCAACATAGCTACCAGTTGTTGTAATGCTAACATCTGTAAGTTTCAAATCGTTTATTTCACCGCCATAAACATAACCGAACAAACCAGCATAGTCATTTTCATAACCCGTTATAGTAAGGTTTTGTATCTCATTGCCGTTTCCGTTGAAAATTCCAGAGAAGCCCTTATCCGAAGTATTTCCTATTGGCTCCCAATTTTCACCTGTCAAATCAATAATTGCAGGCGTCAAGATAAATGTAACGCCCCTATATCCATCATTATTAAGAACTCCCTTGTATGTTCCTGTTCCTCTATTGTTGACAGCGTCACGGAATGCCTTCAAATCGTCAATGTTATCAATATTCAAATCTGGAATTGTCGAATAATCGCACAAGAAAATCACTTTAGATACGCCATTCAAGCTTGGGGTAAGTATTGCAGAATTCAAATCTTGTGGATCGAATACTGTTGCGGTAGTACCTGAAATACTTATGTAATCTGTGTTATTATTATCCCACGCTGTTGCTTGGTCTCCTAAGGTAAACGGAGAATTAGTAGTATTCACTTCATCCCAATTAGCCAAAAGGAATACAGGAATAGAAGTTACTACAGCAAAATCATCATCCACTGCGATAACTGTCGGGATAGGATATGAACCCTCAACAAATGTCCAACGCAGAGGAATCCAACCATCACCAGTAAGTCCACTTGGGGTAGTTCCAGTCATTGCCTCTGTCAACAAACCTACAGCCTTACCGCTTTGGTCGGCACTTGTTCCATCGGTTGCCGAGATACCCTTTACGGTTGTACGCTGCTTATCGTAGAAGTTGCCTGTTGCTGTTCCCTGATTGTGTCCTACAATAGCACCGCCTTCATTAACAAGCGATGTAGAAATACAATATAGTACACTTGAAGCTGTATTACTATTATTTGCTGTTATACCGCCAGTCAGATAACCACTACCAGTAACATTACCACCGTTGTTGCAATATCTAATACTAGAATTTGTATTTTTACCGGCAATACCTCCTACATAATCACCATTACAACTAACTGTTGCAGCATTAGTACAACTCTGAACGCTATTGATATTAGATGAACTGTTTCCATACGAGTAACCGGTTATACCGCCAGCATAAGATGTAGCTGCCGAAACAGAACCTGCAACCCTACATGTATCAATGGTTGAATAATAGTAATTATAACCAGCGATACCACCAGCATACGAAGCTGCAGCAGTAACATTTCCGTTGAAAGTACAATTGTTTATCGCAGAATAATTATCGCTGTTGGCACCCTTGATATAACCGCAGATACCACCGACATTGCTCTTACCCGAAACGTTACCTGCAACATTAAGGTCGTTGATACTTCCTCCAATAATATATCCGAACAGACCCTTGTTATCTGCTTCTGGAGCATCGACATTAAGACCTATCACATTCTTTCCTGCTCCATAAAAATTACCATTGAACGGATAACTCGACGACTTTCCTATCGGTTCCCAGTTTTCTTCGCCACTCAGATCATAGTTTGCACTAGCAGATGTCAGCTTAAAGTTCTTGCCAGTAAAACCGCCAACATTTGGTACGCCCATATATGAACCTGCAGGACCATTGTTTACTGCATCGCGAAAATCCTTCAAAGATGCAACATCAGGAATAGGCAAAGGATCCTCTGTTGATGGATTGAATACCTTAGCAGTCTTCTTCCAACCTTGGTATGTAGCAGTAAGAGTTGACATATTATATGTACTTGTAACAACAGTAGCCTCGCCGGTGCTTTGATTTATTGACACATAAACATCATCGCTACTACCCCATGTCAAATCAGACATTACACCAACATTAAAGTCTGCTGTTACCAAATTGTAATTCTGACTTCCAAGTTTTACTGGAACTGCAGCCAACTTAGTTGCGTCAAGTGAACTTATTGCAGTTGGAACAGGATACCTATCGACAGCTTCTGTCCAACCTGAAGCAAATAGACTATGTGTTCCTATTAAATTAACCGTCTGGTCACCAGTAGCACCAGCATCAGATGGATCACCATCCTCTCCCACTTCAGCAATACCATGCATGTCGACACTACGCTGATTGTCGAAATAGTTGTTGGTTACAGTTGCATCGGAATGCTTGAAACCTACTACACCACCACCAGTATATACAGTACCTGCATTTATATTGTTCAATACCTGAGCCATATCGTCGGTTTCGTAACCAACTATACCACCAACATTATTAGTTGCACCCGAAATATTACCTGCATTGATACAACGCTGTACTTTCGAGTTTGAAATATAGCCTGCAATACCGCCTATCGACGATACACCTGAAATATCCATGTTGCTTGCACAATCTTCGATCACAGATTCAGCATCGCTATATGAAGCATGTCCGCATATACCACCCACATAGGTAGATGTCGAAGAGCTTATTGTTCCTGCAGTTACGCAACGTCTTACCGTTGATGAAACCATCTTGCCTACAATACCGCCAATCCAGGTAGAGGTAGCAGTTATATCTCCATTAAACGAACAGTCTTGTATCGTTGACTTTGTTGCACAGCCTACTATACCTCCACAATAAGTTGTAGCCTTTAGAATTGTGTTACCAGTTCCAGTTTTTACATTCAAATTTTTAATTGTTGCATTTTCAATATAACCGAACAAACCGCGTGGAGTGCTGCTCGATGTGTGACGCAAATTCGATACAGTATGACCCTGACCATCGAATGTACCCTTGAAAGGATTTGCTGCAGCACCAATAGGAGTCCAGTTGGCTGTGATAGTTATATTTGAATTCAGCTTTACTGTCGTTCCTGAGAAGCCATCAATATTAGCTATACCCTGATATTCACCTGTAGAACCGTTGTTTACTGCCGTACGGAATTCTACCAATTCATTGTAATTGGAAATTACAATTTGCGAACCGAATTCGCTGTTCGTCAAAGTAACCTGTTTTTCCCATCCGCCGAGTGATGCTATCATCACGATTCTACTAAAATCAGTGGTACCTACTGTAACATCGCTTCCTGATATTGTAATGGATTCAGCTGCAGATGCAGGTGTTGTTGTCAACGACCAAGCAATTCCTTCGGCAGTACAAATACTATAGTTGCTTTCCACATTCTGGTTGTCCTCTGTTCCTCCCAAAGTTACAGGAGCACAAGCCACTTTCGCTGATGAATGAGATGCTATATTAATAGGTATAGGATATGAGCCAGTATATGTTGTCCACTTCCCTGACGTTAGAGACGATACCAACGACATCATTTCAGCAGTTGTCTTTGCTTCTCCATTGTCGGTTCCAAGAACACAATGCTTTGAATCGTAGAAGCAGTCGGTTACACTACCTGCGTTAGTTCCATATATCTTACCTATATCAAATACTGTAATAAAGTTTAGGCATTCGTTCAGGCTAGCACCATCGAGTACATTACCAGCAATACCACCTACAACACTATTGTTTGCTGTTACTATAGCCGCATTGACATTATAACTTACATCAGTATTTTGCGCATAACCGACAATACCGCCAACCGTTCCTGTACCGCGCAAGTTCTTCGACATGCTTGCACATCCGGTAATTACATTCTTCGTCGTTGCATTACCTGTCGAATAACCGCAGATACCACCAACACTTGTTGACGAACCAGCAATCTTTGTTCCAGCAGAAGTACAATTGCTTATCGTAGTAAATGCAGCAGCGTATCCGCAAATACCGCCTACATAACCCGATGCTGTCAATGATCCATTGAAATGGCAGTTGTTAATTACAACATTTCGCTCGCTATTCGTACCCTTTGCATAACCTACGACTGCACCCGAATACGACTTTGCACTTATGGTTCCGCTCAACTCAATGTTTTCTATCGTTGAACTTGTAGTAGTTGGGAATACATAACCGAACAAACCTGTGTAGCTGCCCGATGCAGAAATTGTCATATTTGAAATTGTATACCCTTCGGCACTTCCACCATCAAAATTACCTCTGAACGGATTGGTTGATGTTCCTATTGCAACCCAAGTGTTTTCGTCATCGGTCATATCAATGTCAGCTACAACCTTGAAGTTTACGCCAGCAAAACCATTGTCGTTAGCATGTCCCTTGTAACTTCCTTCCAAACCAGCATTTACTGCATCGCGGAACATAACAAGTTCTTCGTATGTTGAAATAGTCAAAGGATCCTCATCTATGGCAACACTTACCAAGACTTTCTTGCTATAACCGTCCTTTGAAGCAACAAGAGTTGCATTACCTAATTCCCCAGTAACAATAGCATATGTACTAGAAACAGATACTATATCATCATTTTCAGAAGTCCACGAAACTCCAGAGGATGGGGATGGCGACAAATAAAAGTTAGTTGCAACGGCATTGTATATTTCTTCATTTTCAAATCTAGCAGCCGCCTTTGCAATCGCTCTCACCGGATCATAAGTAAAATCCGACTGCAATGGATAGCAACCAGTGGATGTTGCCCAGCCAGACAATGATATACCAATGATTTCTGATGTTTTCAAACCTTCTGCCTGATCGGTTACATCTGCTGCATTAATACCACCAAGCACCGAACGCTGCTTATCGTAGTAATTATGCTCAGGAGCAACATCATAGTCGGTATCAGCAAAGAGACCTATCAAACTCGAACCCGAATTTACCGTCGCAATGTTTATGTTTTGATTAACATAAACTACCCTATTGTTTGCACATGATCCAATAATACCACCTACTGTTGTCGTCTTTCCATATACATTACCAGCGTTAAGATTGTTCTCAACATTTGAATATCTATACACATATCCAGCAATACCGCCTATATAGCCATTGCCCGAAACTTCAGCAAGGTTGATACAATTGCTCAAATTTGTCATCTGCGTTGTAGCGTTACTTCCTCCATAATAATATCCGACAATACCACCCATATAGCTTGCTCTTTGATTAGGAGATTCAACACTACCCGTAGCAGAACATGATGTTATGTCTGAACATGTCGCTGCATAACCACACACACCACCAACGTATGCACTGCTTGTGGAAGTAGTCGTAACATTACCTACAAAGTGACAATTCTCTATTAATCCATGTGCTGTTGCACTACCTTTTAGGATACCACAAATACCGCCAAGATATGTAGTACCTCGTACATTTCCCTCCACTGTAAGGTTCACTATCGATCCTGACTGTACATAACCGAACAATCCCTTGTTGGCTTCACTTGCCGAAACATTCAACCCCGAGATTGTATAACCAGCTCCATCAAAAAATCCACAGAAAGGATGCGCAGTATTTCCTATGGGCTCCCATGATTCCCCTCCCAGATCTATGTCGGCAGAAACTGCAAAGGTATACTCGGCAAAACAATTATACGAGACAGCTCCTTTATAATCAGGCGCGACTCCATTTATTGCATCACGGAAAGCCTTCAAATCGTCACGGTTTTCAATTGGCAATGGATCAGGCAATTCAGAGTCATCACGGGTATCAATAATTATCACCTTCGACAGATCACCAATAGTTGCAGAAATCTCTGTACGACCTGTAGGTGTGAGGAATGTTGTACTACTACCATTTGATTCTATAGTAATGTAGTCAGTATTGCTACTTGACCATGTAACATCAGTGCCCGTAGCTGTAAAAGGATTATATACATATTCAGGCAAATAATCATCAGCATTCATGAATATTGTAGCCGATGTTACCTTTGCAAAATTTGATGATGCTAAAGGCAATGGAATCGGATAAAAACCCGCATTGAACTTCCAGTGTGACGTATTCCAATCTGCACCTGTAATACCCGAAGGAGCAAAATCATCAATAACACTAGTAATACCTGCAGTTAATAAACCTACATATCGATTTTCTACATCTTCATAATTCTCATCATCACCACTAACAACACCATAACCTGGATTTGAAGAAATTTGCTTGTCATAGTAACAATAACTTATCGTTACTGCACCTCCCTTTCCAGAAATAGATCCGCCACGCGGAACATTTCCACCGTTCAAACAATAGCTTAACGGAGTAGATTTAGCACTATAGCCCAAAATACCGCCCGAATAATCGGAAGTTCCAAATACGCATCCTCCATTTACATTGTATGTAAGTATTGCATAATAAGTATAACCCACAATACCACCAACATACACATTGGAACCACTTATAAGAGCAGCATTGACGCAATTCTGCACAATTGGCTTGTAATTGCCCGTACTGGATGTACTATATGCATCACCGACAATACCACCGACATAACTATATCCAGAAACTCGTCCTGCGGTTGCACATTCCTCAATAACGGTATAATATGCAATACCAGCGATACCACCTACATACGAATCCGATGAAGAGGCATTGACCGTACCATTGAATGTACAATTTTTAATATTGGCATTACGGCGATAAGTACCATCTACCGAATAACCGCAGATAAAACCGCAGATACCTCCAACATACTGAGAACCGGAAACACTTGCCTCGACATTGATGTCCCGAATAAGAATATCTATGTCTCCAACTGCGCTTAAAGTATTGGACCTTACATATCCGAACAAGCCCCTGTACGAACCGCTGGTGCGGAAGTTCTTGATAGTACAGTTATTTCCGTTAACACTTCCCCTAAAAGGATAAATAACATTCTTGCTTACCCAATAACCGATTGGTGTCCACGTATTTCCACCAAGGTCGATTGTTAGTGGATTAGACGGATCGTCACCAATGTTAATAGTTTTACCTGCGAAATCTTCAACATTCTCCTTTACTAGATATGCCAGACCTGCAAGTTCATTAGCCGTCCAAATGGTATATGAAGCATCAGATTCATGTCCAAAATACCAATCGGTATCTGTTGACGCTCCATCCCACGCCTGCGAAAAAGCACTTGTTACGCACAAAATTTGCACACAAATGCACAATAGTATAAATTTATATCTCATAATTAGACAATATTTACACAAAATTAAAATTACAAAAATTAACACTTTTAACAACTTGCAAATATACTAATGTTCAACGAAATAACAAATCTTTTTTTCATTTATTTCACTATTGCAGATTCAACGACCAATTACAAGCTTTATATTGTCCGAACAGAAAAAGATGGACAAAGAAAAATAACCATATCAAAGCAATTAAGACCCACTTAATAAACACATATAAATCAACACAATACCCGTGTATAAACGACAAGAAACGACTAATAAACGAAAGTAAATGTTTAAATACCGACTAGTGATTTAAGGACACCCGACCTTTGCAGCGAATTTCGAAAAGAAGTTCGAACAAAATGTTTAACGTTTAAAATTTTTGACTATGAAATTAGGCGGACATATAGAAATTGAATGCAAAGTCGGTTCTGTTCCAGAATTGGTAAACGAAATGTGCGGACACAAGCTCGTAAGGTTTCTGATTGCTGTTATCGACAGGCGCATAAATAGTGATAGGTACTCGCAGCGCACAAGCTGGTACACTGTAAATGCACTGGGCGATACTGCCGAAATGTTACTTGAATCGAAGCTGCATATATGCGATAATATATTTGTCAGTGGTAGATGGGTAATTGATGGAAATCGCGATGTACTCGGTAATAGTAATTATACGTATGAGATTATTGCAGAAAGTGTATCTGTGGCAAAGGATGACTGTGCGAGGGGATATGAAGTGGCATAGAGGTAAAAACTAAATTACAATGACAAAGGCAAATGAGATATTGCAAGAGGAGATTGCTGCGACCAATATGATTGATGAGATAAAACAATCTGATGATCAACTGGATATCTTAAAAAAGGAGATTGGTCTTTTTTCTGAGAACAGTCCATCCTATTGGGACTCCCCATCGGACAATGCAAATACATCTATTACGAGTAGCCCTACCGAGACAATTCGTACCTCAAAGAATCCAACGGCAAAAATTATAAAAAATAAGAGAATGGAAAGACATTCAATTATTATTCGAAAATCGGTACATAAAGTAAATTTACCCCCGAGCGCATTAAATCTTGATTTGCAAAAGCAAAAGAATTTTGTTAAGAAAAAGCAGTGTGAACATTATGTAATAAGCCTATACAACGCAGCAATTAGAGGAAAATTTTACGGCAAACCTAAAGAAATAGGACTTCTCACAGAATCAGGGAAGATTTTTCTTGAAAAATTGTCTGGATTAAAATTACGGAATAAGGTTTCATTTGTTTTAAATCCATCAGACCTATGCCATATAAACGGTGATCATTGGGGCAAAGAAAAAGATGAAGGCAATAATATTCCATTAGAAATAAAGGATATACGCAATTTGATATACATACTAATGTCCCCTGATATTGTAATGTATTTCAATGACAAATATAGTAGGAAATCTTTTTATCTATTGAAAAACAATGGAAATGGCACCTATAACATTGATGAAATATATGCAAGTAGAAATGGAAATCTTACATTAAAAACAATGTATAAAACAAAAAAGAGCGCCGATCAGCGAGTTATGGACTTAACATCCCTACTCTCTACGTCCGGAACGTACTCTGCCGTAAACTCTTCGGATGCAAAAATACCAATTTTATTCCAATGTGCAAGTGAAAATTTGGAAAACATAAAGTGAAAAACAATAGCATATCTATGAACCTACTTGACGGCAAACCGATTGTGGTACTTATTGACGATGAATTAATTGCCAATCGCAAAACGAATAGGCCTTATATCCACGTGGTTACATTAACAAAAAACACCAAGCGGATGTTGCGGTTTCCATTGCAGTTCTTGGAGATAAAAATCTCGTCACCCATCCTCAAGGAGAGATTGCAAAGGTATTACAAAATTTCATAAGCTCAAACAAAAATGAGAAATAATAGATTGAAAGCAATGGAAGATACAAACAACATATTACAAAACAAAATCAAGCTATATGACCAAGAAAACGGCACCGAACTAGCACGCTTTGTCGCTTTTCTTGAAAGAGGAAAGGTTTATGAAGGTAACGAAAACATTTTTTTCTATGTTGGTAATGTTGGTGAACTATTGCAAAAGTATGGACTAAAAGGTAAAATTACGATTGGGAAAATAGTCTTCAACAAGCATCACACAATAGTTGGACACGAACTCGACACAAACGATTGGATTAATGCAATTCAAAATATAAACAATCCGCTTGCCATCTCAAAATATCTTAATAGGGACAATTCATTTCGTATATATACGACAGTAGCATTGGACGGAAATGTTGTCTGTTTGGGAGTTGATGTCCGTTTAACGAGGAATAATGTCAAAATAACCAGTATAAGAACAGCTTTTTGGCGCGATGTAAAAAAGATTGGACATAGCGAGAACGAACAGTTGATATATCCAGAACCATAAAAGAAAAGTCGCCGGGTTAATTGATCTGCGCCATCCCGCAGACACGCTCCCAACGACTTAGAT
>JAEEGH010011874.1_pt1 | contig 19672 bp, 16 predicted proteins | sample 9134181 | NCBI WGS metagenome assembly JAEEGH01 (sample SAMN16246544, study PRJNA631951) | gut metagenome | biome: gut microbiome; feature: rumen; material: DP-attached | host: Bos | place: Iran: Karaj | collected 2018-10 | reverse complement strand
CAGCGGCAGCTACGAGCGTAAGATCAATGGCGCCCCGGGCGTCTATGTGGTCCGCCTCATCAACGGCAACGACGTGAGAACGCAAAAGGTGGTCGTCAGATAATTGTGGCTACTGGCCACTGGCTATTGGCCTCTGGCAGCTCCTACAGAAGGAAAGACCTTCCCTCTTCAAAAAGCTGCCAGAAGCCAGAAGCCAAAAGCCAGAGGCAAACGAATCCAAAGAACGAACATAGAATCAGAAAACAACATAAAAACATAATACGATGAAGAAACTAGCACTGACAATCGCAATCGTCCTCGGAATGACATTGACTACCTTCGCCGATGGTGGCGGCCTGTTCCAACGTGGCACCATGCCTGAGCAAGAGAACGGCATCTTTGGCAAGGGCACCCGCACCAGCTCGCCCCTGCTGCCCCTCCACAACGAGACCACCGACCAAGACGCCGACGAAGTGCCGATGGGCACCGGCATCGCCGTCCTCGCCGTCCTCGGCGGAGCCTATCTCGTGGGCAAGAAACGCAGAGAGGAATAATTGGGATCTCCCTGAAGCGGGTATTTTTAATCCCCCCTGCCCCCCTTAAAAGGGGGACGCGCAAAGCGGCGCAAAGTCTGCGTCCGGTAGGCGTCCCCCTCTTGAGGGGGTGCCCGAAGGGCGGGGAAGTTGAAAACACCCAAGCTCCGAAGGGAAACGCCGGGCGTTCGACGGAGTCAATCTTATATACCCTCTAACCGAAGGAACCCGAGAAAGAGCCCTCGGCATAGTTCAGGTCGAGTCGGTTAGAGACAGAAAACGAAAAATGTTTCCTTTTCATACTTTTTTTGAGAGGGCCGGTGGCGCAAGCTGCCGGCTCTTGTTTTATGCCTTCTTGCCCACCAGTCTGACCACGAGCCACAGCACCGAGAAGCCCATCAGGAACGCCGCCCACGAGGGCAGACCTAGGGCTGTGGGCAACACGCCCACAAGCAAGGCCGTGGCACCCACGGTGAGGGCATAGGGCATCTGCGTACTGACATGCTGCATGTGGTTGCAACTCGACGCCAACGAGCTCATGATGGTGGTGTCGGAGATGGGACTGCAGTGGTCGCCCATAACGGCACCCGCCAGCACCGAGGCCACCACGTTGTAGAACAACGGCATGGTGGCGTCGACCGTCAGGCCTTGCTTCTGGCAGAGCAGCCACGAGGCGGGAAGGATCAAAGGATAGAGGATGGCCATGGTGCCCCACGAGGTGCCTGTGGAGAAGCCGATGAGGGCGGCCAACACGAAGGTGAGCGCCGGCACCAACACGGGCGACAGCGACCACTGCACCAGCAGCTGCGAGACGAACTCGGCCGTGTGCATGTCCTTGGTGACCAAGGCGATGGACCATGCCATGGTGAGGATGAGCACCGCGTTGAGCATGCTCTTGAAGCCCTCCACCATCTCCTCCATCACCTTGCCGAAGGTGAGGCTGCCACGCAACAGCGTCACCACGATGGCGGTGAGCAGCGATGCCAACGACGCCCAAAGCAACGCCGTGTAGGAGTTGGCCGCGCCGATGGTGGCCGACAGCTTGGAGAAGAAACCAGAGGAGGCCTGCCACACCGTGGCATCGTAGCCTGTGACCACCAAGCCGATGACGGTGCCTATGACCAATACAAAGAGCGGGATCAAGGCATCGACGATGTGGGCAGGACGCGACACGCTGTCTCTCATCTCCGTCTCCATCGCTGTGGCCTGGCGCGCCTTGCGCTCGGCCTTGAGCATGGGGCCGTAGTCGCGCCTGCTGAGGATGAGCATCAGCACGAAGGCGAGGGTGAGGAAGGGATAGAAGCTATAGGCCAATGAATGGAAAAACACAGAATAGGCCGAGGCGTCGAGTCCGATGGCCTTGATACCGTCGGAGATATAGCTCAACTCGGCGCCTATCCAAGTGGTGACGAAAGCCACGGCCACCACGGGCGCCGAGGTCGAATCGACGATATAAGCCAGTTTCTCGCGCGACACCTTCAGCTTGTCGGCGATGGGCCTCATGGTGTTGCCCACGACGAGGGTGTTGGAGTAGTCGTCGAAGAAGATGCAGAGGTCCATGCAGAAGGTCATCAGCTGTCCCGAACGCGGCCCGCGCGCCCGTTTGGAGAGCCAGTTGACCACGCCCTGCATGCCACCGTTGGCGGTGATGATGCGTACCATACCGCCGATGAGAAGGGTGAAGACGATGATGGTGACATGATCGGCGTCGGCGAGCGAGCCCACGACATAGGTATCGACCACGCGCAGCAACCCGCCACCTAAGGCCGAGGCCGGACTGGCGCCGCCATACAAAGCCATGAGAAAGGTGCCCGTCAGGATGCCAACGAAGAGCGACGAGATCACCTCTTTAATTAATAAGGCCATGACGATGGCCACGAGAGGCGGCAGAATCGACATCCACAGCGGCATGGGACAGCCGACGGGGCCGAAGGCATAGAGCAACGCTATGCCTGCCACCAACACGAGGGCCACCGCGAGGGCTATCCATCTGTTCTTCTTGCTTTTCATTCAAAGGCCAAAAATACGATTTTTTCAGAAAATTCGTTCTATCAAAGATTTTTGGTCTTATATTTGCACTTTAATTATGGGATTCCCTGCGGGAATGGAGTTTGCATTAAATTTATAAGGCGGCGGCTTCAAGCACCTTGACGATAGTAGACTCCTCAAGCCGCCGCGTAATACAACAACACCGCTCTCCATTCCCGAAGGGAATCTAAACTGAATATCTAAACAACTAACAAAATAGAATCATCATGAAAAAAACACTCATCATCGCCCTGTGCTGCCTCACCGCACTGCTGGCGGCCTGCAACAAGGAAAAACCCTACGAGAAATTCATCGGCGACTACGAAGGTAGCGGCCTCGTCAACGGCAAAATAACAACGGTTTTCCTCACCCAGGAATTCGTTCAAGAATTCAACGACGTTGAACTACCTATGAAGATCAACCTCGCACCCGGCGATGCCGACAACAAGGTCATCCTGACCTACATCAACGATGAACTGGAAGAGACCTACACGGCCACGGGCACCATCACTAATAACGACGTCGACTTCGACCCCGTCACCATCAACACCACTGTGGAGAATTATGTCGTGAGCGCCACTTTGGATTTGACTGGCACGCTGGCGGGCACCGCCCTTACCTTGAACGGTGTTGTTACGGGCGACGGCACTGTTTCGCAAGGTGGCTTGTCCCTGCCCTACACCATTGAAGGCACTATGACCGGCACCCTTAACAAAATCGTTGTGACCGAATAAAGGTAACTTGCAAACCAATTGGAAATGAAAAAGTTATCATTCGTTCTGTTTGCCTTGGTCGGCCTTATGCTGACGACGGGCTGCAAGAAAGACCCTACTCCTGAACCCACGCCCACCCACGACGACCCCACGGTGGTGCTTGCGACGGGTGCAGGCTATCTGGCTGAAGGCGACGAGATCGTGGTAGGAGCCGACTTCAACGTTGGCTACACCTGCACTGGCGACAAAATCGTCAAAGTGACGCTTACTTTCACCATCGACGACGAGGTCGTCCTCGAGCATGTCAATTCATACGATGGAGAGGACATCGTCCAAAACACCGAGATACTGTCGCTCTACCAAACCGGCGACGTCACGATGACCATCATGGTGACCGACACACAAGACAAGACCGCCACGGTCACGGTTAACTTCAAGGTCGTCGCCCCCAGCGTGACTGACGACTTCAACGGCACCTACACAGGTCCCGCCGTGCTGAGCGGCACCGCCGAGATACAAGGCTTGATCACCTACCCCCTGCCCGCCGACACCGCGACAATGACGGTAAAGATCACCGCCCTCGGTGATGGACAATACGAAGGCCGCTTCATCTACAACGACGAAGAACACGTGACCACTGGCACACTCAACGGCGCGGTGCTCGTCTTCGAGCCCTTCAACAGGGAGATCGTGATGGAACAGGAAGCCTTCAACCTCAACCTCACCCTGACCTTCAACTTCGAGGCCGTCAAGGTGGACGAGCAACTCGACGTCGACGCGGTGGTGACGGGCGATGGCAACGTCACCATCACCAGCATGGGGATAGAGAGCCCCTGCTCGTTCGACGGCAACATGAAAGGCCTGTTGGACAAGACCGAATAAGCGAAAAACAAAGCATCATCATGAACAAGACCATGTCATACAAGAGCATTGCGGCTGCGGTCGCGATGCTCTTTTTGCTTCTCGTCGGCTGCAAGAACCCCATCGTCGACGACCTGCTGAACATCGAACTCGACCAGTACCAACCCATCGAGGAGTTTGCTGCCGCCTATGACTCTCTCACCTTGGGAGAGCGGGCCCAGACCGACGCGCCTTACGACATCGAACAGACCATCCGCGTCATCAACGCCATGGAGCTGGCACAGGTGAACTCCGAGAGCTTCGACGAGTTCCTCGACTATATGGCCGGCCAAGACTACACGGGCGTGGCGCCCGACGTGCTCGAGGCCAAGCGCATGCTGTTTCCGCTGCTGGAATACACCTACAAGCTACAGCAGACCGACGAGCAACTCAGCGACGTGTGGATGCTGATGCGCAGCGTGGCCAAAGGCGGCGAGAGCCTGACGGAGAACACCTCGCTCGTCGAGCTCATCATGATGATGCACAGCGACATCTTCGCCATTTTCCACCTCGCCTCAGGCGGCGACACCGAGAAAGCCCTTGAAGAGGCCTTCGCCCAATACGAGAACGACGCCAAGCTGAAGGCACAGGTACGCGAAGACCTGGAGCGGCTGCGGCTGTCGTACCGCAAATACTTAGAGTACTACGTGCCCATCTACAAGAGATACATGGAGGAATATGACGCCCTCTGTGTCGAGAAAGACCGCGCCTACCTCGACCTCTACGGAGGCCGTGCCGACGACGCGCTGCTGCACACCAACAACATCCTCAAGAAATACCCCAACAACGGCGAGGCCATGCTGCTGCAGTCGATGGGACTCATCATCGAGAGCGCCTCGGAGGTGGACCCGCGTCCCACCATCACCATGAACGACATCGAGACGCAGCAGCCCAACCCCGAGAACAACAACGACTTCGATGACCGGCCGCGGCTGCCGATGACCGTCAAGCAACGTCAGGCCGATGACCTGCTACAACGCTATGCCCAGCTCTACCCCGACCGCACCGCCCCTGCCCTCGTCTTGGAAGGACTGCTCTACCAGCAACTCGGCGACCAGCGCTCCGCCATGCTGCGCTTCCACCAGGCCTCGGCAGAATACCCGCGCCAAGCCGAGAAACTCACCGACATGCTCGACGCCTACAACATGCGAACCTATCTCTGCAAGACGCAAGAAGGACAGTACCTGCGCCGCCTCTATGCCTCCACCATGGAAGGCTACGGCCTCTTCAGCCCTAACCTCATCAAGGCGCACCATTACGCCGCCAACGGCGACATGGAAGAGAGCCGCAACGAGATCTTCAACCACTTCTTCCGCCGTGGCAACCAAGGCATCTACGACGAGTTGCTCTCCGACATGCAGTTCTGCGAAGAGAACCTCTACGGGCCCTTCAAGAGCCTATTGCTCGAACAGTCGTACCTCGACGTGAGCGTGGAGCCCGAGAAGAGCTGGCTCTTCTGGCACAAAGACAGGGTGCTGCACGTCAAGATCAGCAACCGCTCCGACCTCAAACTCGAGAACGTGCGCGTCTTCCTCTGCATCCACTACACCGACATGTACAAAGACGAATACGACGTGGTGAAGGTGCCCAAGACGCAAAACATCATCGAACCGCGCTCCACCGTCGACCTGGAGACCGTGGAACTCACCTACCGTGACAAGGGCTACGACGACATCACGCGCATTCGTGCCATCGCCATGACCGACGACCGCATCTGCTGGATCGACGAGGTGAGCTACAAAAACGCCAAGGCCCTCGCACCCTACCGCAGCGAACAAGGCGGCATGAGCGAACGGCAACAACAGGCCCGCGAGGAATACCTCAGCAACTACTCGATAGAGCCCAAGAAGCTGCAAGCCACCCTGCGCGAAGGCGTCAGCGTGATGGAGCCCGAGGAAGACCCCTGCGCCGAGAAGTCGGGCTGGAAGAAATTCACCGGCTGGTTCAGCCGTCCCGACAACACCCTCAGCATCGAGCTGCCCCGCACCTTGGTGATGACCGACCCCGTGTTCTCCATCCATCCTCTGGATGCCTCCGACGCCATCCAACCCGACGAGAACTACCTCGCCGGCACCGCCATCCACCTGCATTTCGACTATACGCCCAAGTGTGGCGAGACGTTGCCGCTCTACATCTACACCGAGGCCGCCGACTTCAAGGTTGACATCGAGTACCGCGGGAAGGAGTCTACGATTCAAGGTGTTACTATTCTTAGGGAATAAATACGCTGTACGGAGCGTGTATCGGAGACACACCATTTCGTTTACCCCACATACAGTGTGGGGGATGACATACTGGCGTCCCTCTGCGGCGTGTCGGAGACACGCTACCCAAAAATAGTAGGGATGGTGTGCATTGGGTAACGGAGGAGGATTACTCCTTGCAGTCGTGATCCTTTTTGGGGAGGGCTTTACCAAAACTAAAACGAGCGCGCTACGCAGCGCGCTTTTTTTTATGCCCAACCCTACCTGAATGCGAGCATTCGGCAGGGCTGGACATAAAAAAAGCAGGACTGTCGTCCTGCTCGTTTTGGTTTTGGTAGCGGGGGGAGGATTCGAACCTCCGACCTCCGGGTTATGAGCCCGACGAGCTGCCTCTGCTCTACCCCGCATCGTGCGAAAAATCTCGGAAAATGAAAAAAATCCCTCCCGAAATCGGCTGCAAAGATAATAATTTTGTTTCTTTGCAAGGTTAAAATCAGGAAAAATTTTTCATTATGGCACATAAAGCAGGCTATGTCAACATCATAGGACGTCCCAATGTGGGCAAGTCCACCCTCATGAATCAGCTCGTCGGCGAGAAAATCTCCATCATCACATCGAAGGCGCAGACCACACGCCACCGTATCCTCGGCATCGTCAACGGCGACGATTTCCAGATCGTCTTCAGCGACACCCCCGGCATCATCAAAGACCCGGCATACAAGATGCACGAGGTGATGAACCAGTTCGTCAACGTGGCCCTCATCGACGCAGACTTGATCCTCTTCGTCGTCGACATCACCGACAAGAAGGTGGAAGAAAAGACCGTCGAACGCCTAAAGACCATCGACATTCCTGTCTTTGTGCTCATCAACAAGATCGACCTATCGACACAAGAGGCTGTGGAACAAGCTGTGGCACAATGGCGCGAGACCCTGCCCAACGCCACCGTGTTCCCGCTGTCGGCGCAATACAACGCCAATGTGGAGTTCATCTTCAAGCAGATACTGGAAAAGCTGCCCGAGTGCCCGCCCTACTTCCCCAAGGACGAGCTCACCGACCGCTCGATGCGCTTCTTCATCACCGAGATCATCCGCGAGAAGATCCTGCTCAATTACCAACAGGAGATCCCTTATTCCGTGCAAGTCGAGGTGGAAAGTTATGAGGAGACCGAACACCGCATCCACATCCGCAGCGTCATCTATGTGGCCCGCGACTCGCAGAAAGCCATCATCATCGGCAAGGGTGGCAGCGCCATCAAGAAACTTGGCATGCAGGCCCGCACCGACATCGAGGAGTTTACGGGGAAGAAGATTTTCCTGGAACTGTTCGTCAAGGTCGACAAAGACTGGCGCGACAACGAGGCGGAGCTGAAGCGGTTCGGGTACGAAGCCTAATGTTGGTTTTAACGCTTTGTTTCTGGCAGTCATTGCGGACTTGATCCGCAATCTCCTTTTTAGAAGGACTGCCAATAAGCAGATTATTGCACCACAATCTTCTGAGTTCTCACCTTCTCACCGCTGACGAGGCGCAGCACATACACGCCCTGTGTCATCCCCTTTGTAGAGACATTTCCTGAAACGTCTCCCACAAAGACCACCCGTCCTGTCATATCCACGATCTGCAGCGATGCGCCTTGGCACGGCGCTGTCAGACGGATCTCCCCGTCGGCATAATAAGCGAAGGTCTCATCGCCGTCGTTTGCGTCCCCGCAAACGAACACCAACTTGAATCTGTTGACATAGTCGTTGGCCGTGGCCTTGAAGGTGTAGGAGGCTGGTCCCTGAGCCTGTCGAAGGGCCAGCAGGTCCACATCGGCGCCAGTGAGGTGGTCGACGAGATGGAGATAGTCCAAATCCACGGCATCGGTATTGAAACACAGGGTGTATTCTCCATTCTTTGCTGCCTTGAAACACAGGGGCATCTCGCCCATGGCCTCGGCATTCACCGCCGCGAAATCCTGGCCATCGACGGGGACATACAGCTTGCTGCCCTCCTCACGGAAGCTCTTCTTGGGGAGCATATTGCCCTTGCCAAATCGCAGCAGGGCATTGTCGAGGCGGTTGTTGCCTTGCATGAGACTCATACAGAGACTGTGGCTCTTAGAGGCGGGAGCGTTGCGGCTGACGGTAAAGGTCTGGTCGGCCGTAGAGACCACAAAGAAGCCCTGCATCGGACTGACGGGGCCTTCGCTGACTTCAAAGCCTGTGCCGGCCGCGTTCATCACATAGAAGGCCAGCGACGAGCCTTGTTCCGTGACCAGATAGGCATCGCAGACGAAGGGGTTGCCGTAGAGGGAAAAGGACTCCCATCCCCCGTCTTCGTTGTAGACAGGCTCAAAAGTCACGTCCTCCGCATTGGCCCCGATGGTGCCAGTGAAGGTAATGCAACGGTTCTCGCGTGCGGCATAAAGGTAGCCTTGTCCGTTGACCATGTCGAACTGGGGATTGGCATTGCGGTAGTTTCTCCACTCCTGATCGCTATTGCCGTCCCATTGATAGAAGTCGAAATGGAGCTCGCCATCCGTGATGCCATTATAGTTGTCAACGGCGAGGCCATCCACGTGGTTGGGTGCGGTCGACGTATAGGTTGTGGTGCCTTCCAAAGGCGAGGCGATGAGCAGCCATCCATCTTTGCCGCCTACCCAATGGGGAGCGGCAGCCACGTTCTTCTCCACGACGACCTCCATAGCGGTGTTGGTGTGGAGTTGTCCGCCATCGGCGATGGTGAGCGTGGCGCCATTGTCGAAGACGATGGCGTCGGCCTGGGCCGTACATCCGCTCGGTATGGTGACATCCGCAATGACGAAGACGTCATCGCCTATGGCAGGCACCTCATTGTGAGTCCATTTCGAGGCGTCACTCCAGCTGCCTTCGGCGATGAAGACGTTGGCATCGGTAGGCAGGTAGACAATATTGCTGAAATAGCCCCATCCGTCGGGGGTGGTCCAGCCCAAAGAGGCATCGGTATAATTGGCATGGCGATAGGTGTCCATCTTCCCTATCGGCACATGGAGCGTCACTTGGTTGGTATAATAACTCTGGCTGTCGCCGATGCCGTTGGCATGGAAGCAGAACACATCGTTATACTCCCATACGGGAGGAGTGGCGGCACGCACAATCACATCCTGAAGGTTAGGCAGGCCGATGAAAGCACCTGTCCCCACCGAAACGAGGGTGGAGGGCAAGTCGATTTCAATCATCGCCTGGCAGCCTTGGAAGGCAAAATCGCCCACTCGCGTCACGCCCTCAGGCAGGCTGACACGGGTCAGATGGGTACACAGGCGGAAGGCCAAAGGCGACACGGCCGTGACGGGATAGGTGGTGCCACCGACGGTGATGCTGGCCGGCACCACCAGCTGCCCCGCAGCATATTGCGAGATGCAGGCGTTGTAGCCCGACCCTAATTGGGCCGTTGTACCGCTGATGGTGTATTCCGCCTCAATCACGGAGTTGCCCAAGGTCGCCGTGCCTTTCACGACGCTGGCCAAGGCCCACGACGGCAGCAGCCACATCAAGGCAATCAACAATATAGGATGTATGTGTCTATTCATTTCGGTATGATCTCAAGGGTTAGTTGTCCAGGCTGCTTTGGTTGTAGTTGTTCTTCACATTGATCACGTCGCTCAGGGTTTGGTGGTACGACATCCCTGCCAGGGCCCTAATGGCATTGTTTTCCTCCGTCCCTGCGAAGAACTCGCGTCCTGTGCCCACATGGTCGAATTGGACACTGCCCACGCTGGCGTGGAGTTTGATGACCCATTGTCCCAGGGCATTGCCCGCCGTCTCGCGGTTGACCTCAGGCACGACCGTGTCTTCGTAGCTGTGGTACATGAAGATGGCGTGTTGAGGCTGCCAGCCACGCACCGTGCAGTTGCTCTCCAAAGCGAAATGCACATCTTCGACGAGGCCGCGATGGGTGGGCAGCGGCACGTGCACTGTGGTGTAGTTCGGGTAGGCCGCCAACATATTACGAAGGTAGGTCATGAATTCGGGCTTGATGATGTGGCTCAGATACGCCTTGCCGTCGGAAGTCAGCACAGAACGGAAATAGTCGGAGTTGTCATACAGGTCCTCCCATGCCTCCGTGATCTCGTCGGTGGTCAGGTTCTTTTGCGTCAGCCACGTGATGATGCCCGTCTCTAAGAAACGGTCGACGAAATAATCACTCAACTGGTGGTTCTTCATGTAGGGGTTGGTGTCGCACATGGCCTTAAGGATCAAGGGCAACACCACGGGCATCGACAGCGCGTAGCCGTTGTTGTCGCGCGCCGTATAATACATCAACGTCGAGATGAGGTCGTAAGGACCGTCGCCACACACCGAGCCTGCGAGATGCAACTCGTCGGTAAGACCGTTCTGCTCGATGAAACGTTGCGTCGCCAAAGCCACGCCGCCACCCTGCGAATAGCCCACACAGACGGAGCGCCAGTTGCTGCGGAAGGGATGGCGGATGCTGTTGACCTGAGAGTCGGTATTGTAGAGGGCGATGCCATAGCGCACGGCATCCACCACCTGACGGGCGGTAAGTTCTTGATAGATATAGGGATGGGGATTGTTTCTTGTGATGCCGTAGCCCTCATAGTCGGGGAGGATGACCAAGTTGTAGTAGGCCCTGTCACTCTCCGAAGCATGGATGGTGCCGCTGCTGGCATGCATCATCATCATGCCTACATCCGAGAGGGTGCTGCCCGTGTTGTTGTACTCCGAAGGGCATTGCGTGTTGCTGGTGATGGTCACGTGGCAGCCGATGATGACACCGTTCACGTAGTCGGGGTCGTTGTCGGGCATGCAGGCCAGGCTGCTAAGCACAATGGGCTGTCCCTCAGCATTGATGGAGGGATAGTTGAAGTTATACCAATGCATGTCGTACCACCAGCTGTTGTCATGGTTGTAGAAGCCCGAGCCGCCATCCTTCTGCTCGGCGTTGCGTCGCTTGGCGGTGCCTGGCTCGGTGTTCCATTCGATGGCCGTCACGCTGCGGGTGGTGTCGACACGTCCCGTCTGGGCATCCGTTACGATATGTGTCGTAACCGTCAGCGTGGCATGGCCCATCTTGGTGATGGTGGCATCGCTGGCATTGATTTCCTTGGGGATGTCGTTGACGTCAACCTGCGCCCATGCAGCCGTAAGGCAGGTTACGACAAACAAAAGCATCAGGACAAATCTTGCAATGTCTTGATGGATAGGGATATGTATTTTCTTCATAATGTGGTCTGAAATAAGCAGCAAAAGTACGAAGAAATCCGCTTACCCCCGGCAACTTCTTTCATTTTTCAAAGAAATCACACGAAATCGGCCTAAAATGCCTATTTTTGCAGCCGATTTAAATTCAAAGTATTATGTCAAACATTGTAGCTATTGTGGGAAGACCCAATGTGGGAAAATCGACGCTCTTCAACCGTCTGCTGAAGCAGCGCATGGCCATCGTGGAAGAGACGAGCGGCGTGACGCGTGACAGGCACTACGGCAAGAGCGACTGGAACGGAAAGGAATTCACCGTCATCGACACCGGCGGTTATGTGGTGGGGTCGGACGACATCTTTGAAGAAGAAATCCGCAAGCAGGTAGACCTGGCCATCGACGAGGCCGACGTCATCGTCTTCATCGTCGACGGTCGCGAAGGCCTGCATGTCCTCGACGAGGACGTGGCCGTCATCCTGCGTCAACAGAAGAAACCAGTGCTGCTGGCTGTCAACAAGATAGACGAGCCCAACAAGGAAGTGCTGGCGGGCGAGTTCTACGCCTTGGGACTGGGCGAGCCCTACCCCATGTCGGCCATGACTGGCACGGGTACCGGCGACCTCTTGGACAAGGTGTGCAAGCTGCTGCCCTCCGACACCACCGACTTCGACACCGACCTGCCTCGTTTCACCGTGGTGGGAAGGCCTAATGTGGGTAAGTCGTCATTGATCAACGCCTTCCTCGGCACCGACCGCCATATCGTGACCAACATCGCTGGCACCACGCGCGACGCCAACTACACGCGTTACAACGCCTTCGGCATGGAGTTCATGCTCGTCGACACCGCCGGTCTGCGCAAGAAGAGCAAGGTGGAGGAAGACATTGAGTTCTACAGCGTGCTGCGCTCGGTGCGCGCCATCGAAGACTGCGACGTGGCCATCCTCATGCTCGACGCCACACAAGGCTTCGAGGCCCAGGACATGAACATCCTGCGTCTCATCGAGAAGAACAGGAAAGGCTTGGTGATGGTCGTCAACAAGTGGGACCTCGTGGAGAAAGACTCCAACACCCACCTTGCCTACGAAGAGCTGATCCGCTCACGGACAGCACCCTTCACCGACTACCCCATCATTTTCACCTCGGCCATCAACAAGCAGCGCATCTATAAGGTTCTGGAGACTGCGCACCACGTGTATGAGAACCGTGAGCGCCGCATCCCCGTGCGCGAGCTCAACGACAAGATGCAGGAGATCATCAACTCGGTGCCGTTGCCGACGGCATCACGCGGACGTTTCCTGAAGATCAAGTATATCACTCAGCTGAAGAGCATCTCGCCTCAGTTCGTCTTCTTCTGCAACCTGCCCAAGGATGTGAAAGAGAACTACAAACGTTTCTTGGAGAACAAGATCCGCGAGACTTGGGACTTCCACGGAGTACCGATTCAGTTGATTTTCAAGGAGAAGTAACATTTTGACACGGGACTTCGGGACACGGGACACGAGACACGAGACCATCGTCCCGCGTCTTAAAGTCTCGCGTCTCGAGTCAAAAAAAAATGGATACCGAAGAAAACATCGTCAGGATGGACAAATGGCTGTGGGCGGCGCGCCTCTTCAAAACGCGCAGTCTCGCTGTCGACGCCATCAAAGGCGGCAAGGTCAAGATCGACGGCAACGCCGTCAAGCCCTCTCGCGAGGTGAAGGTGGGCGACGTCTTCCAGGTGCAGATCGACCAGCTCCACAAGGTGGTGGAGGTGAAGATGGTCATCAAGAACCGCGTCGCCGCCAAGCAGGTGCCTGAGGTCTACACCGACCTCACGCCCAAGGAGGAATACGAACGCATTGAGTTCATGCACGCCTACCGCGCCGAGTGGCGCGACCGTGGCGCAGGGCGTCCCACCAAGAAAGAACGCCGCATGATCGAGCGGATGAAAGACGACCTATAAACCCATTGTACCATGAAGAAATGGTGGCTCATAGCACTCTTCGCCTTTTCCGCTACACAGCTGTCGGCACAAGGCCTCTATCTTGAGCCCGGCATCCGCTATGCCCGCCACCTGCCCCTGCCCATCTATGCCGACTACCCCGTGTATGGTGCCGACGTCCGCCTCGGCTGGCAGACCGACGGCTCAGAGGCCTGGGAGAAGTTCTTCAACTATCCCCTCGTCGGTGTCGACTTCCGCTTCGAGCACCACACGATGAAGGACTACTTCGACGAGGAGAGCCAGAAGATCATCGACCTGGGCAACAGCTACGCCGTGTTCGGCTACTGCAACGGGCATATCATCAACCGCCCGCGCTTCCAGTTCGACTACACCTGGGGCATCGGCATGGCCTACTGGCCCAAAGGCCACAACCGCCTCGTGAGCTCGCCAGTGACGGTGCACCTCAACCTCGACTTCGGACCCGTGTTCAAGCTCAACGACCAGTTCGACCTCTACGTCCGTGCCGTGTTCTCGCATGCCTCCAACGGCGCCCTCAAGGTACCCAACAAAGGCATCAATATCCTGGGTGCGCAGACAGGCTTCCGTTACTTCCCCCAAGGCCATGCCGTCGAGATCCGCGACAAAGACTACACCTTCGAGAAATACAACCTCATCTACGTCTTAGACGGCATCGGCGTGCGTGAATCGAACACCCAGCTGGGCCACTATTGCTTAGGCAACACCTTCGAGGTGGGCTATTCGCGGGCCTGCCATCCCTGTTTCCGCTACGGCGGCGGTATCGATGTGCTCTATACGGGCGAGAACAAGGTGATGTATGAATACAACCACGCCGAAGACCAGTTCAAGACAGCCGATTATTTCAGCATCGCTCCCTATGTGGCAGGCGAGCTGTGCTATGGCAACTTCATCGGCCACCTCTCCTTCGCCTACTATGTGTGGCAACCAGCAGAATACCTCCCACGCCATTACCAGAGATACTACGAACGGCTGTCGTTCCGCTACAATTTCGGCAAAACGTTCTTCGCTGGCGTGGGCATGAGAGTACATGCCACCAAGATTGACTACATCGAGTGGACAGTGGGGGCCAATCTTTACAAATGGTAAAAAAAGTAGAGACGTAGCGCGCCACGTCTCTACAAAGGTTTTTTCCGTTCAATACAGAATCAGACCATCAGTGCGCCGACGAGGCCCAAGATAGCGTAGAATTCTGGCAGAGCGGCATAGATCAGCGTGTTGGTGAACACGTCGTGACCTTGGCTGATACCCACGATGCCGTTGGCGCAGACCTGACCTTGACGGATGGCCGAGATCATGCAGGCGAGACCCACGCTGAGGCCCACGCCGAAGATGATGAAGCCCTGCGTCGGGTTCGCGTTGGCCACAGCCTCCTGCATCTTGCTGAGCAGCATGAAGAAGGCCACGAAGCCGTAGATACCCTGGGTGGCCGGCAGTGCCGACAGCACCATGAAGTTACCCGATGCCTCGGGACGTTTCTTGAGACCGCCCTCGGCAGCGTTGCCCGCCGTCGAAGTGCCGATTGAGCTTCCGATACCTGCCAAGGCCAACACGAGGCCCAGACCGAGATAACCTAAGATTGTTGCTAATACCATAATGTTGATTGTTTATTTGTTGATTTATTGATTTGTTTAATTGTTTGTTTCCGAAAGGGGTTTGTATTTCCTGCCCGTGCCCTCGTAGCCTGAGTTCTTGAAGAACTCGAGGAAGTTGAGTCGCAAGGGATGCACGAAGGCGCCCAAGATGCACATGGCTACGTTGAGCACATGGCCAATGACTACAATGAGGATGAACCAGATCCAACCGGCGCCGCCGTCGCCACGAGCCTGCAGGCCGATGGCGTTGAAGGCCTCACCGAGCTTGGCACCCGCCAGGCCCAAGGCATAGAGACGCAGGTAACTCAGCACGTCGCCGAGCAAGCCCGTCGCCGTGTTGTAGGTCTCCCACAAACCCGAGCCCACGTTGAGCAAGGGGTTGCGGTGCAGGTTGTTGAGGAAGAAGATGCCGAGAGCCGAGAGGCTGCCCAGAACGATGATGACCCATTTGGTCACCGTCTTGTCCATGACGCCCATCAGGGCCAAGCCGCCCACGATGATGCCACCCACGATGAGCAGGGTCCAGCCCCAGGTACCCAACGAGTTGGCAAAGCCTTTCACCTTGGTGCTCTGATAGGTCTTCACGATCATGGCGAGACAGATGTGGACGATACCGACGAGCAGGGCCAGCACCATCGTGCCGTCGTAGCCGAAGATCTCCTTCGGCACCATGCATTTCTTCACCACGTCGGGGATCCAGCTCCACTCGAGCATGTCGGTGGAGAAGAAGGTGTGGAACAGCACGCCGATAATGGTCGTCGCGATGCCCAGCACCACACCCAATGGGGCGATCTTCGGCAGTTTCTTCTTCAGGCCGATGCCCAACAAGATGAGGACGAGGCCATAGCCCGCGTCGCCCATGCAGAAGGCGAAGAACAGCATGAAGAAGATGGAGATGAAGATGGTGGGGTCGAACTCGTCGTATTTGGGACGGCCGTACATGTCGGTCAAGATCTCAAACATCGACACGAACTTATTGTTTCTCAGCTTGATGGGCGGGTTGTCATCCACCTTGGCCTTGTCCACGAGATAGAACACCTGCTCCTTGTCGAGCAAGTCGCGCAAGGCGGGCTCGCTCTCGGCGGGGGCGAAGCCTTCGAAGACGGTGATGTAGTCCTCGGCGGCTTTCTCGCCCGACACATGCGCCAGGTGCAGGTCGAGTTTCGACAGGGTCTTGTCCAACTCGGCTTGCAGCACCGGCTCGTGCCATTTCAGCTGGGCCAGACGGTGTTCTTTTTGTTTGGCCTGAGCCTCCAGGTCGGCGATCTGCTGCTCGATGGCGGCATAGTCGCTGTCGGGGGCAGGCAACTCCTTCAGCGGGAAGTCGTAGTCGTCAGTGTCCGACACCACCACGAAATAGTGGTAGCCATCCACCTTGGAGATCTCGCTCAGCGCATACTGCTCCTTCCATTCTGGCTCGATGGCCTTGGACTTGTAGAAGTGGAGCTTCAGGCCCGTTTCCTTGAGACGGTCGAAGCTCTTGGCGTCGAACTGACCCCAGGGCTTGCGTTCTTCCACGTCCTTGTGGAGCTGCGGCAGCTGGGCCTCGATGGCTTCTTTGTCGCGCACGGTCTCCATCACCGCCACGGCGAAGTCGGTAGGCTTCTCGCCTGGGTCGTCGGCCTTCTCCACCTCCTTGAGGTGGGCGAGGGCCTTGCGGTAGACCTCGGCACGGGCCGACAGCTTCTCCGACTGGTCGTCGACGGGCTTCAGCGAGCGCGTGATGTCGACCATGCCCACCGATTGCAGCTTAGCGAGGAAGGCATCGGCGTCGCCGCTCATCAGGATGAAGTCATATTTCGTCATTTCAGTTACCATCTTCTGCCTCCTCTTCTGCTGTGTGTTTGCTCTTCATGATTTTCTGCGAAGCCTTGTCGAGATTCTCCGCGTCTTCCATGTATCGCTTGATTTTACGTATGGCTTCGTTGTAGCCAGGAATCTGCACCTTCTCGTAAAGGTTGACTTTCTGTGTGGTCTTCTTCCGCTGGTAGTCGAGGATGCGGCTCACCTCGGTATAGACCTCCGACTCGATGCCCAGCTGTGCAAGGTTCTTCAGGATCTGCACGCCGTCGGCATACCACATGGGCTTGGTGAAGAGGTTGATGTCCTTCACGTCGAACAGCACCTCCTCCAGCGACGGCACGGGCACGCCTGCAATCTTGACGGTCTTCAGCTTGACATCGGTCACCGAAACCAGTCCTGGCTCAAATTCATTCCAAAGCCGGGCCATGTACTCATACGATTTGAGTTCAGCCTCTAACTGTGCTACAAGACCCTCCGAACGCTCCTTGGCTTTCTTCACCTCAACACGCAGCGCACTCTCCTTGCTCTTCAGCGTGGGCAGGGCGCGGGTTCGCGTCTTGAGCTGCTTGTTCATCTCGTTCAGCGAAGTCTTGTTATATTGAAATTTGATAGCCATGATTATTCTTTAGAAATCTTTTCTATCTCTTTCTCAAGTTCTTCTTGTTTTGCTTTTATTTCCTTCGTCGTCTTGGAAATCTGAACGAGCTTCACAACACCAAATACGATGAAAAATACAATAGCAGCAAATAAAGTAAAATATAACAATCCTTTAAAATATGGATCGTAAAACAAATAATCTAATGGATCTAGATCATTTGAATCAAACCTATTAGTATTACTAACATCCAAAATACGGAATAACATATATTTAATAGCTAACAACATACTAATCATTTTTTCTGTTTTCACTTATTATCTTTCCAGTATTTCTCAATGAGTTTATCCTTCAGACCCGTCTCTGCCTTGGTGAAGTATTTGCCGAACAGTTCCCAGGCCGTGTCGAGCATCTCTGTAATCGGAATGTTGACGTCGATGGCAAGCAAGCGGGTAGCGTATTCCTTGGCATAGTCGAGGCAGCGCAGGTCGAAGTCGCTCAGGTCGAAGCCGTTCTCCAGCTTCGTCTTGGCGTTGGAGGCGTCGGCGTACAAACGCACCGAAGTGTTCATCACGGCGCTGTGGTCCTCGCGGGTCTTCTTGTTCTGCACGTGTTGTTTCAGACGCGACAGCGAACGGAACGGGTCAATGATGACCTTACCGGAATCGGCGTCGGCACGGAGGAAGAGCTGTCCCTCGGTGATATAGCCCGTGTTATCCGGGATGGCGTGCGTGATGTCGCCGTCGTTCAGCGTGGTCACCGCGATGATGGTGATAGAACCTCCCGAAGGAAGCTGCACCGCCTTCTCGTAGATCTTGGCCAAGTCAGAATAGAGCGAGCCGGGCATGGAGTCCTTCGAAGGGATCTGGTCCATACGGTTGCTCACGATACTCAGGGCATCGGCATACAGCGTCATGTCGGTGAGCAGCACCAGCACCTTTTCGTTCTTGTCGACAGCGAAGTATTCGGCTGCCGTCAGGGCCATATCGGGAATCAGCAGACGCTCGACAGGCGGCTGGTCGGTGGTGTTCACGAAGCTGATGATCTTGTGCAGAGCGCCTGCGCTCTCAAACTCATGCTTGAAGAACAGGTAGTCGTCGTTGGAGAGGCCCATGCCGCCAAGGATGATCTTGTCGACATCAGCTCGGAGGGCCACCATGCTCATCACGCGGTTATAGGGTTGGTCGGGGTCGGCGAAGAAGGGGATCTTCTGACCCGAGACCAGGGTGTTGTTCAAGTCGATGCCGGCGATACCCGTGGGAATCAGCTCGGAAGGCATACGACGTTTGTAGGGGTTCACCGAGGGGCCGCCGATCTGGCGTTTCTCGCCTTCCACGGCAGGGCCGCCGTCGATGGGGTCGCCGTAGGCGTTGAAGAAACGGCCGGCGAGGTCGTCGCTCACATTCAGGCAAGGAGGCTCACCGAAGAAGGTCACTTCGGCATTGGTCGGGATGTCTTCCGTGCCGCCGAACACCTGCAGGGTGACGGCTTTATCTTTGATCTTCACCACCTGTGCCAGACGACCGGCCACGAGGGCCAGCTCGTCGTTGGCCACGCCTTGTGCCTCAAGGGTCACGGTGGCCTTGGTGATGGCAGTCAGCTGCGTATAGATACGTTGAAAGGCTTTCTCACTCATGTTTCAGTTCCTCCTTAAGCTGGTTCAAGTATTTGTTGAATTGTTCCGACTGGTATTCCGTGTAGTTCATCTGACGGCAGATGTTGATCAAGCCCTTGAAGTAGGTGGTACACTCCTCAAAGTCATCGAATTTGAAGCTGCGGTCGCAGATCTCGAGCACCAAGTCGAGCATGAACTTCTGGCGTTCCAGCGGTGAGCAGCCGTCGATGTCGTCGAAGGCATCCTGCTGCAGGATGACGAAGTCGATGAGCTCCGACTTCCAGTATTGCTCGTGGTACGACATCGGCACGCCGTCGTCGCCCAAGATGTTGATCTGCTCGTAGGCATCCTTTCCCTTGCGGATGATGTATTTCGTCTTCGTCACCTTGTCGACCCAACCCTTCTCAATCTTGCTGTCCAGATACTCGATGATTTCGGGATATTCAAGGTATTTCGAATAGGAGTCGACGGGGTCGACGGCAGGATAACGCTTCTTGTCGGCGCGGTTCTGCGAGAGGCCGTAGAAGCAACGGGCCGCTTTCTTGGTGCTCTCGGTGACGGGGTCCT
>JAEEGH010011873.1_pt1 | contig 19673 bp, 13 predicted proteins | sample 9134181 | NCBI WGS metagenome assembly JAEEGH01 (sample SAMN16246544, study PRJNA631951) | gut metagenome | biome: gut microbiome; feature: rumen; material: DP-attached | host: Bos | place: Iran: Karaj | collected 2018-10 | reverse complement strand
TCCCCCTGCCGCAGGCCGCCGTCCGAATAATAGTGTCCGACGTAGTCCTTGGAGTACCAGGCGGAGGTATAGGGCAGGTCCACCTCGATGGCATATCGGACGTTCTGGTACATGCGGTCAAATGCGTTACCTGGGGAAACCCCGCTCCGCGTGTTGCCCGGCCAGGTGACAATCAGATTGGGAATGCCGCTGGGGACCGAAAGCGTCATGTAGGAGCCGGTCTGATTCAACATGGAATAATCAATGCCGTCCAGGTCGGAAAGCAGCGAGCCGGGATAGCCGGAGTTCTGCAGATAATACCCGTGGGGATACTGCCCGTCCGCGTCGAAGTTGCCGTTCACGTATCCGCTGTCGTCGTCGTTGCTGCTCCAGCCGTGCAGGATGGAGTCGTCGCCGCTGCCGGAGATATGGTCTGACATTTCGTCGGCAACGTCCTGGTTGATCTTCAGATAATACCTGTCATCCCAGGTCATCAGGACGGGAAATTTCTTGCCGAAGGTCTGGCTCCAGGAATACCTCGGGATACCCTCGACCCATTTATAGACCGTCATTTTGGTAATGGTGGGGTCCCGAAATGCGGACCCGTCTATGATCAGATCCGAGGCCTCCGTCGTCAGGGCCGGCCAAAGGCTGCCCAGGCCCAACAGCACCGTCAGCGCCGCAGCCGCTGCCCGGCCGAAAGAATGCTTGCGCTTCATATCGTAATCTCCTTACGCGATTGTTCGCAGTTCTGTGGAATCGTACGGGATGGACAGAGTTTCCGACCCCGGCGCGCGCGGCTCCGTGCGTCCGGGTCGAAAGCCCTCCAGCTTCCTTCCCCCGCCGCCGCGAACCGGCGCAAGCCGGTCCGCGGCGGCAAAGGAGGGGTGCGGCAGATCACTTCACCGTGATATTGCCGCCGTTCTTGTTGACCCATTCCACCATGGGGCCCTTGAGCAGGGTGAGCGCCAGGATCAGAACGAAGATCAGCACGAAGCCGATGATGGCGTTCTTCAGCGCGCCCTTGGCCTTCTCCCGGTCCTGGGGCTCCTCCGCCTTGGCGTACTTGACGCCCAGAACCACGCAGTACAGCGAACCGACCGCAAACACGATGGCGAGCATCGGCGTCAGAATGCTGTTGAGCAGCTCAACAATGGGTGCAATAACCTTATCAAACATGTTTTTCCTCCTTGTGAGATAATGTTTCATAATCCGGCAGCGGAAACGCTTCAGCTTCCGATGATCGCGATACGACCGCCAGCTTACTATCATCACTATAGCACACAATGCGTACAAAACCATTACAAAAATCGCGATTTTTTCAAATTCAGAAACAATGTTCTGACGAAGAAAAGCTGCCGCGGAACGTCGGAACGGGACGCCGCGCATGCTGTGCGGGGCGTCCCGTTCTGTTTTCGTCCGCAGCGTCTTCCGCTTTTGCGGCTCTCATTGGTTCATAAAGCGGAAATACAGCGTCCCGGCCGTCAGCTCGGCCCAGGAATACTGCGTCATGTATTCTCCGCGGAAGGCGTTGATCGCTTCCGGGTCGTTGTCCAGCAGCCGGTAGTAGTCACAGTCCAACAGCTCCCGGCGAACGGCGAGCTGCCGCCGCTCGCGGATCAGGACCTTCTCCATTCCGATGGCGCGCAGGGTGGCCCGCAGGTCGCTCAGCAGCAGGCGGATGCGGCCCTTGGCGGCGGTCAGATCCTCCTCATCCTCCCAGAGCGCGGCGGCGATCTCCTCCGCGGTACAGGCCGCTCCGACGTTGTTCACGAGAATGGCAAAGAGCTCCTTTGACTGCTTTCTGGAAAACAGGACGGGCTCTCCCCGGAAAAACACCTCGAAACGGCCGAAGCAGCGGACCTGCAGACGGTCGGGCGGCGTCTGCCGCGGCTCAGGCAGCGCGTCAAGCTCCTCCCGCACCCGTTCCGGCGTCAGGGGCTTCATCACGTAGCCGTGGGCACGGAGCCGGAAGGCCTCCACTGCGTATTGCGAGTAGCCGGTGACAAAAACGATCCGGGTATCGGGGCAGAGGCTCTTGACCCGTACCGCCAGCTCCAGGCCGGAGATGCCGGGCATTTCAATGTCGGTAAACACGACGTCCGGCTTCAGCCCCTCCGTCTCGATGGCCGACAAAAGATCCGCCCCCAGGGAAAAGCTCCGGATCTCCGCGTCCGGCACGGCGGCGCGAACGGCGTTTTCCCCCTCCCGAAGCAGGATGGGTTCGTCGTCAAGCAGTACGATCTTCATTGCGGAAGCATCTCCCCTTTCGCGTTAACAGACTTTTGTTCAAGCATTCTTTGGCAGGATCATCGTCACGGTGGTCCCCTTGCCGATCACGGAGTCCACCCGGAGCTCGCCCCCGCTGATCCGCTGCAGGCGTTCGCGCACGTTTTTCAGACCCACGTGCGAGCGCTCGCTGTCGCCGGGGATCGAATCCGGAACGAAGCCCGGTCCGTCGTCCGTCACGCTCAGCTCCACGCGGTCCGGGAAGTCCCGGGAACGGATGATCACGGCGCCGCTTCCCGTCTCATTCTTCCGCACGCCGTAGCGGATCGCGTTCTCCACGATCGGCTGCAGGGTCAGGGTCGGCAGGAAGAAGCTCTCGCATTCCAGGTCGAATTCCACCCGCAGATCCTCCCCGAAGCGCAGGCGCTGCAGCTCCAGATAGCTCTCTACGTGCTTCCGCTCCTCCCGGAACAGGATCGGACGGTCCTCCGTCAGAGCGTCCATATTGTGCCGCAGATAATCGGAAAGCTTATCCAGACCCTTCCGGGTCAACTCCGGATCGGAATAACTGAGGGAGCGAATGGTGCTGATCGCGTTGAACAGGAAATGCGGCTGGATCTGCGCCAGCAGAATGTCGATTTTCAGCGAGGCGTTCTCCTGGGCGTGCCGATAGAACTGCTCCTTGCGGTCCGAGACGATCATCAGGAACAGGCAGAAAAGGGCGATCATGCTCGCCAGCACGCCGAAGCTGATGCCCGGTATCAGGATTTGCAGCAGAATGCTGACGGCCGGGATCGAGAGAAAGGCCCAAAACGCCAGGTATTCTCTCCGACGGAGGCGTTCCCGATAAAAAAGCAGGACGCCAACGTCAAGCAGGATGCCGGCGGCAGTCGGAACGTAACAGAGCAGATACCCGGGTCCGCGCTTGTAGACGTTCCCGGCCTCAACGGTGTAGAACAGGCCCGTAAAATGGGAAAACGTCAGCAGAAGCACGTGAAGAATCAGAATCCCCAGAAGCATGTACCGCAGAGAGCTGCGGTACAATTTTGCAACGATCAGCAAATACCGGGAGGCAATGTAGACAAGCAGAAAGGAGCTCAGGAACTCCAGATAGCAGGCAGCAAGCAGCAGCGTACGAACAGAATGACCCGAAACGCCGCTCAGCATCTGCCGGCAGGCCGTGGCGGCGCCGAAGAGAAGCAAATCCGCCGAGGCCAGAATAAAAAAGCGGTCCAGATGCCGGTCCACCCGCGCGCCGCGCAGCACGTAAAACAGGCCGAAGACGGAAAGCAGCAGTCCTGCCAGATTCACCGCGTTATTGAAGGAAATCACAAAGCCGTTCACAGCAATCGCCTCCCGGGAGCAGACCAGACACGGCCGCACGCCTCCGCCGCTTTCCCCGACGGCCGATCCCGGGGATCCGAACGGCTTTCCGCACTGTAGCATGCATCCGAAAAGTCCTTCCGGCAAGAAGCTGTCTGCAAGAATAATCTACCACAAAAACCGACTTTTTTCAAGCATCGGTTTTCTCCTCCCGACCGTATGTATTCAGCCGGTTTTCTGCGGTCTTGCAGGCAGTCGGAAGCGACAGACGGGCTCTGAACACGTTCTGCCGCGCACGCCGCACAAAAGCGTTCCAATGAAAAAATGTTTGTCCCATCTCCATTTTTCAGGGATTTTGTAACGGTTTTGTATGCTCTGTCTGTTATACTGTTCACAAAGCACAGAAGGATTCCGCTTTTTTCCACGAAACAGTCTTTCCCCAAAAACACCGCAGAAAGGAAACTGATCATGCCGACGGATTATAAAGTTTACCCGCAGATGCTGAAGACCATCGAATCCATCCAGAAGTCGATGAAGCGCAGCACCTTTCAATCGCTCAGCGACGACGACAAACGCAACCTCTACGCCAGCGTCTTCGGCGCGCGCTTTGCCGCAAACGCCGAGCGCAACAAAAAGAGCACGCTCAAGGGAACCGTATCCGTCCAGGAATTCGAGCAGAAGCGGAACGCCCTGATCCAGTGCCCCACCTTTCAGACCTTTATCAACCGCACCGTCGAAAACGATCCCGACGGGATGAAGCGCCTGCTCACCCAGGGTCACGGCGGAGCCGCAGAGGACGCCTTCAAGTCCTTCGTCATGGAATACGACAGGCTCCCCTCGGACGTCCCGGAGCGCTATATGCCCACGGCGGAGAAACGCATCGAGCAGCAGCAGAAAAAGCTCGAGGGCATCGATCCGAAATCCGACCAGGCGCTCCGGATCTACGCGGAGATCTTCCGCTGCCGCCGCGCCGTGGGCGCGGTGCGGAAAAAGGGCAGCACGCTGGAGGTCCCGATCAACGGGCAGAAGTACGCCGACACGGAGGATCTGGCCGCAAACGAGGTTTTCAGCGGCTTTGTCAAGCAGTACGGCGGCGCGTTACGGACCGAAGCCCTGGCCGGTCACGGCGGGGCCGCGGAGGATCTGTTCCGGGATCATCTGTTGAAGCAGGATCACATCCCCGCCGGCGCGCCGGCCGATTACATGCCCACTGCAATAGACCGTCTCGACACGCTGAAGGCCCGGATCAAATCGGGCGGCACCAAAGAGGAGCAGCGGCTGCGTCTGACTGAGATCATGGCCACCCGCGAGGCGGTGAACGCGGTTCGGGGCGACGCAAAAAGCCTGTCTCCGCAAATCGGGCCGGAGGAGCTGGAGGCCGCTTACCAGAAATGGAGCAAATGCGAAACCTTCCAGAGTTTCCTGCAGCAGAAGCCTGCCGAGGCCTACGAGGCCAGTGTGGCCGGTCACGGCGGCAAGCTCAAGGACGTCTTCATGGACTACGTCCTTCATCTGGATCACATTCCCGACGACGTGCCTCAGGACTGCATGCCGAACGCCGACAAGCGTCTGGAGGCGCTCAAGGAGAAGTATCAGGCCGCAGACTATACCGGAAAGACCGAGGAGGAAAAGCTCGCCCTGGCGGCGGAGCTCATGGCGACCCGTGAGGTCGTGCAGGCCGTTCGCGGCAAAAAGGAAAGTCTGGAGAAGCCCGTCGATCCCGCCAAGCTAAACGAGGCGGTCAACAAATGGAAGGCTTGCGCAGCCTTCCGGGACTTTGTGAAGGACAAGCCCGCCCAGGTCCGGGAGGGAGCCACAAGCGGCCACGGCGGTCTGATGGGCGATCGGTTCAAGGAGTTCGTTTTAAGCCGGGACAGCCTGGAGGGAGACATCCCCATTGATTTTATGCCCACAGCCGCCGCCCGGATCGACGTTCTGAAAAAGAAGCTCCAGGACAATCCGAATCCGACGCCGGAGCAGAAGCAGCAGCTCTGCGCCGAGCTGATGGCGACCCGCAGCGCTGTTTCGGCCGTTCGCGGAAAGGCGAAGTCCCTGAACGTGCCTGTGGACGCCGCCACGCTGAGCCAGGAACGGGAAAAGCTCACCAAGAGCACCGCTTTCCAGGCGTTTCTGAAGGACAGCACCCGCTCCGCCGCTGTCCGCGCCGCCGCCTTAGCGGGTCATGGCGGTGCTCTGGAGGACGAATTCAAGGACTACGTTCTGAAGCTGGACGCCATTCCGCAGGACGTTCCCGACCGCTACATGCCCACCGCCTACGACCGAATTGAGGCTCTGCAAGAACAGATGCGGAAGCCTGACTTCCCCCAGCGGGAGAATGCGGCAGATCTCTACGTCGAGCTCATGATCGCCCGGGAGGCCGTCAACGCCCAGCGAGGCAAATCGGACACGCTCAAGGTAAGGCTGGAGCAGGCGCGAATCCGGGAGGCTTCGCAAGCCTGGAAAAACTGCACGGCATTCCGGCAATTCGTGAACGATCCCGACAGCGGCGCCAGAGCGGCTGCGACGGCAGGCCACGGCGGCGCCCTGGGCGAAGCCTTCCGGGACTACGTCAAAAAAATGGAAAGCATCCCGGAGGACGTCCCGGAGCAGATGCTTCCCACCGCGCTGGAACGGAACGAGGCGCTGAAGGACAAGCTCAAGACGATGGACCCGCTCGTTTCGGAGCCCGATGAATACGCGTCGCTGTACGCCCAGATGCTGGCCTCCCGCGCCAGCGTCGGCGCGATCCGGGGGAAGAAGGAAAGCCTGGAAAAGCGGATCGACCCCAAGGAGGTCAACCGCAGAGCCAAGGAGCTGACCGAATGCAGCGCCTTCCGCGCTTTCCTGGACCGGAATCCCGAGAAGGCCAGGCAGCTTGCGGGAGAAGGCCACGGCGGCAAGCTGGAGGAGAGCTTCAAGTACTACGTCCAGACCATGATCCGCCTGCCGACGGACGTGCCGCAGGCGTATATGCCCACGGCTGCCGCCCGGATTGAGGGGCTTCAGGATCAGATCAAGGGAGACGACTTCAAAAACGCAGCGCTGGATACAAAGGTGACGCTGTTCGCGGAGCTGCTCGGGGCGCGCCGTTCCGTGGACGCCGTGCGCGGGAACGCCGACAGTCTGAATCTAACCGTACCGGCAGAGGAAGCAAAGGCGCACGCCGACAAGCTGATGAAATGCACCGCCTTCCGGGAGTTTATCGAGAAAAACCCGGACGCCGCCAAAAAGGCCGCCGCGTCCGGTCACGGCGGCGCCCTGGAGGACGCCTTCAAGGACTACGTCAAGAATCTGGACCGGATCCCGTCGGACGTGCCGAAGGCGTACATGCCAACCGCCCTGGAGCGGACCGAGATCCTCCAAAAGAAAATCAAATCCAGCGCCTTCCAAAGCAAGAATATGTACGAGCAAAACCTGATCTATAAGGAGCTTGTCGCGACCCGCGCCGCGGTTGAAGCCATCCGCGGCAGCAAAAAGAGTCTGGACGTTCCCATAGACGCGGAAAAGCTGGGCGAGGCGCGCAATCAGCTCTACGCCCAGGGCGGCGCGGACAGCTTCTTTGACGAAGCAAGCCGGACCATTCTCAAGGACGCCGCCGCGGCGGGGCACGGCGGCGCGCTGGAGGATAAGCTCAAGGCGGATTTGCTGCTTCAGGCCGCCGTGGAGGGCGTGGTTCCCGAAGCTCCCGCCCGTTATCAGCCCACAAGCGCGCAGCTCCGGGAAAGGATCCAGCAGGAGCTGGCCTCCGAGCTGAAGGTGCCCAACAATTCCGCCTTCGATACGGAGAAGGAAATCACCATGAAAAAGGTAGCGGGCATGATGTATCTGACCAAGCTGGAGCGGAAGGCTCAGGCCGAGGGAAGCCCCGTCCCCACCCTGACGCACAAGGAGATGCAGAAGAACGTGGATACGCTGATGAAATCAGCGGCCTTCCGGAAAATGTTCGAGGGGCCGAATGCCGCCCGGAACGTAGCGGCTCAGGTTCGGGACGGCCGGATGACAAGCGTTTTTGAAAATCTGGACCGGAACAAAGCGCTCCTGGATCAGCAGCGCCAGAACCAGCTTCAGCAGAACCAGCTTCAGCACAACCAGAACCAGCTTCAGCAGAACCAGAACCAGCTTCAGCAGAACGCGCAGAATCAGCCGCAGCAGCCAATTGAGCAGCAGCAGCCGCGGCGGCGCAGCAATTCCATGTACGTTCCCAGACATGCGGAAGGGCATGGTCTGGGCTTCGGAGATTGAGAAAGAGCCGGGCATTCAGAGAACGGAAGCAAGGGGGCGGCGGTATGAAGCAAAAAGCGACCCGGTCGGAATCCGGAAAAACCCGAAGCGATTCCCTGGTGGACGCGCTCCAGGCACTGGCGGCGGAGATGTCCAGGGCAAGCACAGAGCTTGAGGCCGAGGAGGGCCTGAAGCAGCTTCATCAGATTCAAGCGGAATATCTGGACAAAGCAAGCCCTGCCGGTGCGCCTGCGGAAGCCCGCCGGAATGCGGAGGCGCTGATTCTCTGGCTGGAGGCCAGGCTGGAGCAGCTTCGCCAGCAGCTTGCGCGAAAGTGTCGGGCCCAGGAGGGAGCGCTCATGGAACGGATCGCCAGGCAGCGCGAAGCCGATTCCCCCGACCTGCTTCCTTCTCAGATGATTGACGCGATCATGCGAGCTGCCGACAAGGCCGACACGCAGACGACCGCACCCGCCGCTTCCGATGGCAAGACGGATCTGTCGGAGCGCAGCCCCGGCGACCCGCCCGAGCCACACGGGAGGAAAGAAAAGAAGCCGGCAGAAGAAACGCGGACGCCGGCTTCCGCGACGCCGATCGCTCCGGCGGCGTCTCCCTCCATGCCCCTGCGTCCGGAGCGTCCGTCTGACGGCGCTTCTCCGGCCGTCGGCGGCAAAGCCGCCCCGCCAAAGCCCGCCGGAAAGCCTGCGGAGAAGTCCGAGTGGACCAAGCACGAGCGTCTTGCCGCCCATCTGGCGGCTTCGGTTCAGGATGACCCCAGGTTCTTTGAAAAGCTGCGGGCGGCGGCAAAGCGAAGCGGGACGAGGCCGCGGGCAGTCCCGGGTCAGCGTGCATCGGAGACGAACTACCGTACGGTTCGCGCTCTGAATCAGCGACTGGTAAATCTGGAGCTCCACGCCAAAGCCATCGCCAGGGCGGCGGAGCGCCGGGAGCCTGTGGCTTCCCTGATGAAAACCGCAGCCCGGGAGCTCAAGGGCTTTCTGCAGGATTACAGGAGCGCAAGAGAGGATGCTTCCGAGCTGTCCGGAGAATATGAGCGCCTGTTTGGAGGCTACGCGGAACAGCTTTCCGCCATGAAGCCGGTGAAAGGCCGCGCAATTTTGGATTTGTGCCGGGCAGAACGGCAGCCGAAGCCCATCGAAGCGGCGGAGGATGCGCCAAAGCGCGAACCCGAGGTCCCGCAGTTGGTCCTCAAGCGCGAGGACGATTGAGACCCGTCTCAGCCGGGTCCATGAACAAGAATTTTTAAGAATTGGAGATGAACGCATCATGCCAAAGAAAAGTGAACTTCTGACTGCTTACGAGCAGTTCTACGAGCAAATGAAGCAAAACGAGCTTTTGCCTGTCCTCCAGCCCTTTTTTGAGGCTGTAAAGGCGGCGGATGACGCCATGTCGGAGCTCCACAGGCGGGACCGCTACGGGCGTATTCCCCTTCTGAGCGCCGCCAAACGGGATCAGCTCCTTCAGCTGCACGAAGCCCTGGGCCAGGAGGCGGAGAAGCTGATTGCAGGAAACGCCCTCTCCGAGGAGAAAAAGGACGCGGTAAAGAAGCTCGCCGCGCTGGGCGCTTCCAACTACCGCCATCTGCGCAGTTACGATCCCGCCGAGCCCCGCTCCCTGCCGGAGCTTTTGGAGGACGTGCGGACCCTGACCCTGGATACCCGCGGCGCTGAACTGAAGGCCAAGCTGGGCAGCGCCCAGAATTCCCGCCAGCCCTTGACCTTTCTGGATGACAAGGGCAGGGAAATCACAGGCGTCTTCACGCCCCGGAAGGATTCCGATATCTGGGATCGCTGGGATCGGGCCTTTCGGGAAGGGGCGGCGAAAGCCAAGAATCTCTCCCGGGAGGGGCGGGACATCCTGACCAATTTGATGACCCGGCTTGGAAGTCCGGAGGGCGCGAAGCTCCTGGGCCTTCCGGAGGACGCCGATCGCGGCACGCGGCTGGCAGCCTTTTACCGCCGCGTGTTCCAGAACTATAAGCGCACCGCCGCGGAGGAGCTGTACGATACCATCGCAGGGCTCTATACAACGCCGGAAAAGCCGATGACGGGAGCGGACGCGAAGAAAGCGCTGGGCCACGGCATCAACTTCATTGCAAAGGCCATGGACGACGACGGCACAGCCATTATCAACAACAACCTCATCGCCAAAATCCACGACGGCGCCCGGATCGACAACCGAAACGCCGCCATGAGCGCCGTGGCGGAGCTGCTGAACGTACCCAAACTGGTAGCAAAGTCCGTCCCCATGAAGATCATCGACCGGGACGGCAGGGAGATCGAAGGGACCTTTATGCAGGAGGCCGAGGGCGTGGACGTCTCCAACATCCGGGACGAGGACGGCGGCTACGGCAGCGCTGCCCTGAAGGACCACGACGGCAGGGGAATCAAGAGCATTGCCGACCTGCAGGTCCTGGACTTCATCTGCGGCAACACCGACCGCCACGCGGAGAACGTTACTTATCAGTTTGACAAACAGACCGGCAAGTTCATCGGCGTCCAGGGCTATGACAATGACACGGCCTTCGGCACCTTGATCCCCAAGAAGGGGGACTTTGTGGCCCATCTCACCCTGCCGGAGAATATGCTGGCGGTGTCCCAGTCCATGTATGAGCGGCTGAAGCAGATCACACCCGAAATGCTGAAGTTTACCCTGCGGGGCTACGGTCTTTCCGAGCAGGAGCTGGAGGCCGCCGCCCAGCGGATGCAGATCGTCAAGGACACCGTGGAAAAGGATCTGGACTACTATCAGAAGCGGGATCAGGACATCCGCGAGGGCAGGCCCGTAGAGAAGCCGGACAGGGACATCGTCGGCTCGCACTGCCGTTTGGTGCCGGACGGGGATTTCAAAAAGCTAAATTGGTCTTATCTTGGCCGGACCGTCTCTCAGAACTGGTACCGGCACGGAAAGCCGGTCAAGGAGCAGATGGAGGGAAATTTCTTCACCCGTGCCTTCCAAACCGTTAAGAGCATCTACCGGGTGTACCGCCAGCAGCAGGAGGGATACAAGTCCCTCAAAAGCGCGGTCGCGCTGGGCTCCGATAACCGGGCCAACCCCAAGGGCGCAGAAGCCGAGCTGGAAAAAGCCCGTCAGCTCGAGCTTGCATTGGCCCAGCGGACGAAGCGCTTTCACAGCTCCGGCAAATACGAAGATATGCAGGAGGCCGTCAAAAACTACCGGGTGTTCCTGGAAAACCTCCGGCAGCGGCTCGAGGATTCCGGAAAGGATATCAAGCTCATGGATTCGATGCTGCTTCCCAGGGAGGAAGCCCTCCCCCGGATCATGGACTCCGTGATCACGCTGGAGGACCTCAACGAAATGCAGCGTCTCAGCAAAGAGATGAAGCGCACCGCCCAGACCTATTTGAACGGAAAGGATCTGAACCGGGAATACGAGCCTTACACGCAGAATCGGATCGAAGCGGCGAAGGTGGTGAAGGACTTCGGAGAGAAGGGCTCCGCCTTCTCCGAGGAGGAGATTCAGACCGTGGATCGGAACCAGCACCGGGCCCAGGAGGCCATCAACCGCCGCTTTGGTGACGTGCTGGAGGCTGAGAATTATGAAGAACCCAAAAAAGAGGAGCAGCAGCTCCGGAATCCCATGAACTGAACTGCACGACGCAGAAAGGAGACCCAATATGGCACCCCCCAAAAAACCGAACTTTCCCAACGGGCCGATTCTTCAATGATCCATCCTGACGCACGAATACCGGGATGCCGCGCACAGTTCTGTACGCGGCATCCCGGTATTTCGTTCGGCCGCAAGGTGTTCTTACGCCGGTTGACCCGCTTTGCCTGCGGCGTTCGGCCCCTTGTATTCCAGACACAGCATCGTCAGATCGTCGAACTGTTCCGCATCCAGCACGAAGCTGTCCACGGCTTTCCGCACGTTTTTCAGCACCTGCATCGGAGACGTATCCGGGTTTCCGTTCAGCGCTTCCATCATGCGCTCCGTGCCGAACAGCTCCAGCGAAGCGTTCATTGCCTCCGGCACGCCGTCGGTGTAGACGAACAGCTTCTCGCCCGGCTCCAACTGCATTTCGTACTCTCTGTATCGGACGCCCTCCATCGCGCCGACCACCAGGTCGTGCTTATCCTTATAAAGCTCGAAGCTCCCGCCCGGCCGCTTGAACACGGGGTATTCGTGGCCTGCGTTGGCGCAGGTCAGCTTTCCGGTAGACAGCTCCAGCATGCCGATCCACACGGTCACGAACATCTCGGCCTCGTTGCTGGGGCAAATGGCTTCATTGGTTTTCGTCAGGATCTCTGCGGGCGACTGTCCCAGCATTGCCATGCTTTGCAGGATGATCTTGCAGGCCATCATGAACAGCGCGGCGGGCACGCCCTTGCCGGACACGTCGGCCATCACCATGCACAGATGATCCGGATCCACCAGGTAATAATCGAAGAAATCGCCGCCGACCTCCTTGGCCGGGTCCATGCTTCCGATGATGTCAAAATCCGTGCGGTCCGGGAAGGCCGGCACGATATGGGGCAGCATCGCCGACTGGATCTGCGTGGCCAGGGTCAGCTCCGCGCCGATGCGTTCCTTTTCGGCGGTCACGCGCTTGACCGTCTCCAGGTATTCCACGGTTCTATGGGAAATATTTGCGAAGGACCGCGCAAGCTCCTCCACCTCGTCGCCGGTTTTAAAGGCGTCCTCCATTTTGAATTCCAGGTTTGTTTCGCTCAGGTTCGCAATCCTTTTGGTGATGGTGTTGAGCGGCTTGACGATCCGTTTGCTCATAAGAAACGCGCCAAGCAGCATCACCAGGAGCAAAACGACCAGAACGATCCAAAGCCGGGTCCCTGCCGCTGCGCTTCGGCTCCGATAAGCAGTTACCGCTTCCTGCTGGATCGCCTGATAATCGTTCTCAAGCTGCCGAACGGGCTGCCCGGCGTCCGCTTCGCTGTAGGCAGCCAGAAGCGTCCATCCCACGGTTTCCATCGGAACGCCGATGGCGTAATAGGCTTCCTCCGCCACGTGCACCAGACGCACGTCCGTTTTGCCCTGCATGGCGTCCCGAACCAAAGCGGCAAGCTCCTCATACTCCGAATTTCGCAGGTCTGCTGCTTCCGCAGAATTCGTTACCCGGAAAAAGCCGTGATCCGGGGGCGCGATGATCAGATGTCCGCTCTGGTTGACCACCCCGAGAAATCCGCCGTTTTCCGTCGTTTTTTCGATGGTCTGCTGCATATCATCCAGGAAAATATCCGCTCCCGCCACGCCGAAGAGGGTCCCGTCCTTGCCGTATACCGGCAGCGCGCAGGTGACGCACATCCGACCCGTGCGGTAGTCGTATTCTGCGTCGGAAAAAATCATTCTGCCCGCATCCACCGCCTGGAGATACCAGTACCGGCTGCAGGCGTCGTAAGGTACGTAGGACCCGTCCTCGTTGATCCAGTTGCCGGGAACGGTATCGGCCATCAGCGTAGCGCCCTCCGGCAGGGTAAACCAGATATTGTCCGTCCCGTAGGCGCCGCAAAGGGAAAGCATCAGGTCCGTCATGTTGGCGATGACGCCCAGCTTATCCTCCACCGCCGTTTCGCTCAGCCCCTCCTCGAAGAGGACCTTCACGAACAGCTCCCCGTCATGAGAGGCGTCCGGTCTTTGCCAGGCCGCGTGCGGCACCTCGTCCGGGTTTTCCAGCAGCTTTCCGGCATAATCGCCCACCATCTGAACGCCGACCGCCCGATCGTGGAACAACTGATCCGAAACCACGGCCTCCAGCTCGGTCTGGCGGTCCATGTTCTCCACGATGACCGCATCCATCATCGCTGCAGTGGTGCCGGTCATGGAGGCAAGCTGCTTTTCGTTCGTTCCTTGGGTCAGGCCGGCCAGGACGTTGTTCTGCGTCACCATGGACGCCACAAACACAGCCGCCACCACGAGCATCGAGATCAAGACCAGCGTCAGGACCTTGTTTCGATCCCGCCGATCACCAAATGCTTAAACCTTTTCAACGGATCTCACTCCTTTTCATTCCGCAGGAAATCGTACCGGCGCAGCAATCGGAACGCAGGCTGGAACCCTTCCCTGCCGTTTCAGCCGCTTCCGGGGCGCTCGCCTCCGTTTTTCGTATTCTCTACCAGTTTAACATGATTATATCACGGCTTCCGTTCAAAACCATTACAAAATCAGTGCGCAGAATCTGAAAATCGGATCTTTTTTCTAAGCAGGAAACCTGTAATGATTCAGTACGGATCGTGTGCTATAATCACAGCAAAGCAATTCCGTAAGCAGCCGATCACAAGGAGAAGCTCGACGCCCTCCGGAACGAGATCAAGCCGGACGATCCCGCGGCTCAGGCCAAGCGGGAGCTGCTGCACGACCGGGACAACAAGACCTGGACCCGGCAGAACGCCGAGGACCTCGCCGCAAAGGTCATCCTGGGCATGACCATCGACGAAAGCTTGACATTTCCGCCGGAATCCAATAAGATAAACGCATCAGTTACAGAAAACGCCGCAAACGGAGGGAGTTCTATGCTGACCAACGATAAAGAGATCCGGGATCTGAAACACGACATTGCGACCGAGGTGTGCCGCCTTGCCTGGGCGGGAAATCTGACGGCGGAGGCGCGGGAGATGATCGTCTTCCGTGTCAGCCCCGGCCCGAAGCCGGAATACCGCTGCTGCGTCTATAAGGAGCGGGAGATCGTCCGCGAACGGATCCGGCTGGCTGCCGGCAGGAATGCAGACGTTACGAATGATACGACCAACGTGGTGCAGGTCATTCGTCCTGCCTGCGACGACTGCCCCACCTCCACCTATTCCGTTACGGACAGCTGCCGCTTCTGTCTGGGCAAGGCCTGCATCAATTCCTGCCGCTTCGGTGCCATCGGCAAGGGAGAACGCGGCATGCACATCGACCCGGAGAAGTGCAGGGAATGCGGCCTGTGCGCAAAGGCCTGTCCCTACGGGGCGATCATCCATCTGGAGCGCCCCTGCAAGAAGGTCTGCCCGGCGGACGCGATCAGTTGGGACGAATACGGCTTCTGCAACATTGACGACAGCAAGTGTATCCACTGCGGCCACTGCATCCACACCTGCCCCTTCGGCGCCATCGGCAGCAAGATCTTCCTGGTCCCGGTCATTGAAGCGATCAAGGCCGGAAAGCGCGTGATCGCCATGTGCGCCCCGGCCTCGGAGGGCCAGTTCGGCAAGGAGATCGGCATGGCCGCCCTGCGCGCCGCCCTCAAAAAGGTCGGCTTCGCGGACATGGTGGAGGTCGGGCTCGGCGGTGACATGACGGCCCTCTACGAAGCAAAAGAGTGGATCGAGGCCAAAAAAGAGGGGCGGAAGATGACCACCTCCTGCTGCCCCGCCTTCATCAGCATGCTGCGCCACCAGTTCCCGAAGCTCTACGAGGAAAACAAGTCCGCGACCGTCAGCCCCATGGTCGCCGTGAGCCGTTATCTGAAATCGCTGGACCCCGACTGCGTCACGGTCTTCATCGGGCCATGCATCGCGAAAAAGGGCGAGACGCTGAACGCTTCCATCGTCGATAACGCGGACTACGCGATCACCTTCGGCGAGATGACCAGCCTCCTCGAGAGCCGGGGCGTCGAGCTGACGCCGGTCGCGGAGGACTATCAGGAGAGCTCGATCCACGGCAAACGCTTCGCCGCCAGCGGCGGGGTCGGCTCTGCCGTGCTCGAGGCAATGAAGGAGCTGGGCGAGGACCCCTCCGGCGTGTCCCTGCTGCGCTGCGCGGGCGGGGCCGAGTGCAAGAAGGCGCTTGTCATGCTGAAGGCCGGCCGGCTCCAGGAGGATTTCATCGAGGGCATGATCTGCCCGGGCGGCTGCGTGGGCGGCCCCTCCAGCCGGAAGGCCGAGCCGGAGCTCAACAAGGCGCGCGCCGAGCTGCTGGCAAAGGCGGACGGGCGGCAGATTCTGGAAAACCTGAAGCGCTATCCGATGGACCGGTTCAGCATGTACCGCGACGGTCACCTGGACGGCACGGAATGATCCGAGCGTCCGGTGAAACGGCCAGCCTTCCGAGGTGCAAAAAAGCCTTCGCCCCTTTGGGGGAGAAGGCTTTTTTGGCGCGGCAAAACAAAGGATGCGGCGGCGAGGGTGCCGCCGCCCGACAGCCCGCCGGGCTGTCGGATTTGATCGTTCGACTCCCTTCATCCGTATACCTCCACGAAAAAGAGGAAGCCGCCGGCTTCCTCTTTTTCGTGGAGCGGATAAAGGGAGTCGAACCCTCCTGTTCAGCTTGGGAAGCTGACGTTCTACCGATGAACTATATCCGCGGATTTTCGATTGCTGATTCATTATAGCAGATACCGCGCAAAAAATCAATAGAAAATTGGACGATTGCGGAAAAACAAAAACGGCGGATCGCGGAAAACAAAGCGCAGCGCACGGATCCTCCCTTCGTTCTATTCCGGAAAGCTGCCTCATATCCTGTTTCAGGATTTGAAAACGAGGTGGACCAATGGAAGAAACGATCATCAATCAGGCGCGGCTGTGCGGAATCATGGATTCCGTGCCGAGCTTTTCGCACGAGAACCACGGGCGGCAGTTTTATCGCTTCGTGCTGGCCGTGGAGCGGCTTTCCGGCACCGTGGACCGGCTGAACGTCCTGACGGACTGGGAGCTGCTTGACGCGGCGGACCTCTGTCCGGGCGAATGGGTCGCGGTCACGGGGCAGGTGCGCTCCTACAACGAGGTGACCCCGACGGGGCGGCATCTGCGGATCTCGGTCTATGCCGAGGATCTGGACGGGCTCTGCGAACGGGCGGACAACCGGATCGAGCTGACCGGGGTCCTCTGCAAGGACCCGGTCTACCGCCGGACGCCCCTGGGTCGGGAGATCTGCGACGTGATGCTGGCGGTGAACCGGCCCTATCACCGGACCGACTACGTCCCCTGCATCTTCTGGGGCCGGACCGCCCGGACCGTGGCCCTCTGCAGCGTGGGCGACCGCCTCCATCTGACCGGGCGGCTCCAGAGCCGGGAGTACGTCAAGACCCTTGCCGACGGCACCACGACGCGGCGGACGGCCTTCGAGGTCTCGGCGATCACCGCCGAGACCGTGGAGACGCCGGCTTACGAGCCGGAGGTGAGCGCGTTATAGATCACGTTCCGGGAGACGCCGGTCTCGGCGGCGACCTGCCTGGCCGCGTCCTTTTTGCTCATTCCGTCCGCGATCAGGCTGCGGGCGAGATCAGCGGCGGCCTCCGGCGTGACCGTCTCGGCCCGCCGCTCGCTGCCCGCGACGATCAGCACGAACTCGCCCCGGGGCTCGGCTTCGGCGTAGTGCGCCGCTGCCCCGTGGAGCGTCGTGCGCAGGATCTCCTCGTGGAGCTTGGTCAGCTCCCGGCAGAGGCTGATCTTTCGCTCCGGGCCGAAGGCGGCTTCCAGCTCCGCGAGGGTCTCCCGCAGACGATGGGGGGCCTCATAGAAGATCATCGTCCGATCCTCCGCCGCCAGCCGCTCCAGGCGCTGGCGGCGCTCCTTTTTCTGCGGCGGGAGAAAGCCCTCGAAGGCGAAGCGGGCCGTGGACAGGCCGGAGACGCTCAGGGCCGTGATGGCAGCGCAGGGGCCGGGGATGGCGCAGACCGGGACGCCCTGCTCGGCGCAGAGCCGGACCAGTCCCTCGCCGGGGTCGGAGATCGCGGGGCTGCCTGCGTCCGTGACCAGGGCGCAGCTCTCCCCCGCCTGCAGACGGGCCAGGATCTTCGGCCCGCTCTGGGCCTGGTTGTGCTCGTGGTAGCTGACCAGGGGCTTTTTGATTTCCAGATGATTGAGCAGCCTGACCGAGACGCGGGTGTCCTCGGCGGCAATGAAATCCACGGCGCTCAGAGTCTCGGCGGCACGGGCGGAGACGTCGCCCAGGTTGCCGATCGGCGTGGGGACTAAGTAGAGGATTCCGGGCATGATTCGTTCCTTTCCTGGAGATGGTAGATCCTGCGGCAGTCGGCGCTCGGCGCGCCGTCCGCTTCGTATAACACGCAATCCGGCTCCACGGCAAGGCCGGGCCTTCCGCCGAGCACGGCGCGGATCAGGACCAGAGACGGCTGCTTGTCGGCCCGGTGCCGGACCAGACGCAGGCGCTTGGGCTCAAGACCTGCGGCGCGGAGGGCGGTCAGAACGTCCGTCAGCCGCTCCGGGCGGTGGACCAGGTCGAGGCTGCCGCCGGTCTGAAGCAGCCAGCGGGCCGCGGTCACGGCGTCCGTCAGCGTGCAGCAGACCTCGGTCCGGGCGATGGCGGCGGCAGGGTTTTCCGGGGCCGCTCCGGCGGATACCGGGTCGTAGGGCGGGTTGCAGACCACGTGGCGAAAGCCCCCGTGAGGCAGGGCGGTCCGGTGCTCGCGCAGATCGGCGCACAGGACGGTGAGCCGGTCGCCGAGGCCGTTTTCCGCGACGCTCCGGCGCAGGGTCGCGCAGGACGCCTCCTGCAGCTCGACGGCGGTGACGCTCAGGCTCCGGTCCCGCGCCAGCAGGAGCAGGCCGACGGCCCCGGTTCCGGCGCAGAGGTCGCAGACCGCCGCTCCGGGCGGGATCCTTGCAAAATCCGCAAGCACCATCGCGTCGGTGCCGAGGCGGAACGCGTCCTCGGACTGGTAGAATTTCAGGCTTCCGTGGAAGAATTCAGGGTGCATGGCATTCTCCTATAAAAAAGGATGGCTCCGTGGGAGCCATCCTTTTTTTGCGTACCTTACTCCGCGAGCTTGATCGCTTCGACAGGGCAGGCGGCGGCGCAGGAGCCGCACTCGACGCACTGTTCGGCGTCGATCACATACTGGGTCTCGCCCTCGGTGATGATGCCGAGCGGGCAGGTATCCGCACAGGTGCCGCACTTCAGGCAGGCGTCAGTGATCATGTAAGCCATGGTTTTTCCTCCTTACGGTTGGGGTTGTTTCTTGCTGCAAATTCATAATAACAGAATTTTTAGAAAAAGCAATAGGAGAATCATGAACTTTTTGAAAATTAGCCTGGGCTAACGGTTTCCCGCTCCGTCTGCGCGGGCAGAATCATTCCGGTTTCTCAGAATCGGAAGGGAGCGGATCTTCGTGCGAATCCTGGAACAGTTTGCGGTCCCGATGCGCGGGCCGCGGGACCCGGTGCTCTGCCGGGACGCGGAGCTGGAGGAGATGGTTTTCGTCCTCTGCCGCAGGCAGAAAAACAGCCCGGCTCTGGTCGGGCCGCCGGGCGTGGGAAAAACGGCGATCGCGGAGGCGCTGGCGGAGCGGCTGCTCCGGGGCCGGGTGCCGGTCTGCCTGCGGGGCAAGCGGCTCTACAGTCTGAACATGGCGGCCCTGGTCGCGGGGACCAAGTACCGCGGGGAGTTTGAGGAGCGGGTCCGGGATCTGCTCAAGGAGACGGCCCAGGCAGGCGACGTGATCCTGTTCATCGACGAGCTGCACACCGTGATGGGCGCGGGCGGGGCCGAGGGCGCCATCGACGCGGCAAACATCCTCAAGCCCGCCCTGGGCCGGGGCGGCGTCCAGATCGTCGGCGCGACGACGGACGAGGAGTACCGCCGGCACGTGGAGAAGGACCCCGCCCTGGCGCGGCGGTTCCGCCGCATCGACGTGGCCCCGACGGACGCGGGCCAGACCCTGCGCATCCTGCAAAGCCTCTGCCCTGCCCTGGAGCGCCACCACGGGGTCCATATTCTCCCCGGCGCGCTGGACGCGGCGGTTCGGATGGCCCAGCGCTATCTGCCCGAGCGCAGTCTGCCGGATTCGGCTCTGGATCTGCTGGACGAGAGCGCGGCGGCGGTCAGTCTCGGAAGCGGCGCGGGGGTGGACCGGGAGGCCGTGGCGGCGACCGTCCGCAGACAGACCGGCATCCCGCTGGAGCGGCTGAAAACCGGAGACCGGGCCGCTCTGCTGGGACTGGAGGAGGTTTTGAACCGGGCCGTTCTGGGGCAGGAGGCGGCGGTCC
>JAEEGH010011870.1_pt1 | contig 19676 bp, 25 predicted proteins | sample 9134181 | NCBI WGS metagenome assembly JAEEGH01 (sample SAMN16246544, study PRJNA631951) | gut metagenome | biome: gut microbiome; feature: rumen; material: DP-attached | host: Bos | place: Iran: Karaj | collected 2018-10 | reverse complement strand
GTGGGAAATCGGCCTCAAGATGGGGACGATTTTGTCGAGAGCTTGCAAATGGGCGTTTCACAACATAAAAGATGCGTTTCACGGCATTATCAGTAAAAGAAATCATACAAATATCCGAAAAACATATCGGATTATAAGCAGTTAAGGACGGCGCCCGGGATTAATGGATGACGCGATTCATCATGCAGATCCCGGGTGCTTTTTTACGAAGGAATGGAATACCATGAAAATTGCGATCTGTGATGATGAAAAAAGAATACGGGATATGCTTTCTGATGCAGTCCGGGAAGTGTCCCCGGACGTGGAGATAGAGAGCTTTGCGGATGCGGGTCCTGTTCTGGCGAAGAGTTATGATGCGGATATTTTGTTTCTGGATATTCAGATGCCGGGAATAGATGGGATGAAAGCGGCAAGGATAATCCGCGGTATCGGAAAGAAGACCGTCATCGTTTTCGTGACTGCGCTTGAAGAGCAGGTCTTCAATGCTTTTGATGTCGGTGCGTTCCAGTATATTGTTAAGCCTTTTGATCATAAAAGGATAAAAGATGTCATACGAAAAGCTATATCACAGGCCGAGAAACAGAAACTGATCGAGAAGACTATTGCAGAGAAGGAAAGTGACACCACGCGGTTTATCACGGTAAAAAGCGGTGGAGTAAATACAAGGGTTATCATCGCGGACATAGTGTATGCGGAGATATTTGACCGCAGGATTGTTCTGCATATGGAGAACCGGGATACGATTGAGTTTTACGGAAGGATCTCGGAACTGGAGAATCTTCTCGGAAATGATTTCTTCAGGGTTCACAGGGCATATCTTATTAACCTTGCATTTGTAAGATCGTATGATTCCAAGACAGTCAATGTGCACGGTGAGGAGATATCTGTTGCAAGGGGAAAATATCAGGATCTGATTAAGGCGTATCTGTCATACGGTACGAGAAGCATGCTGCCTCAGTAAAGATTTGGGCGAGGAATCAGATGCGGGTTAAACCCGCATCTAAACAGGAGCGAGCGTTTATGATCGATCATATCATCGAAAACTTCACCGGTATTGCAAATGTTTACATACAAGCCATGATCGCACTGTATCTGCTTCTTGCGGCGGTACTGTTCGGGTATTGGCTGAAACCGTTTGTCAGAAGGCGCAGGTCAGCATATGTGACTGCGCTCATATATGGAGTTCTGACAATTGTGATCAGTTATATTGACATGAACAGAACACTGAACAAACTGATCAGCCTGTGTATTGTTGCGCTGTCTATTCTGATCTGCTGGCTTCTTGACGTGAAGAGAAATCCGGTACAGAAGATATTTCTGTGTTCCGTATTCAGGCTGATCAGCTGGCTTACCATGGAGGTTCTGACAGAGATCGGCTTTTTTGAAACCGAACTTACCCTGCGGTCCGAATGGTATACCAGGAGTGCGGAATCCGCGGTGATCGAGTTTTTCTTGTGGAATGTCCTGCAATATGGACTTGCAATTCTCTTATTGTTCATTACGATCCGTATTATTCACCGGGTATACAAGCTGAAATCAGCGGAACTGACATGGAACGAGCTGGTAATGCTGTTGATCCCGATATGGACGATATTGCTGGTAAAGCCGATCATGGCATCGTATTTCTATCTCTGGATGGACGGCATTGAGAACGGAAGTATCACGGAGAATGTTCATGGCAATGTTTACAGGATGTCATTCAGCATCTTATCGGTAATTACTGTGATCATCACAATAACCATGTATCAGCGGATTAAAGAAAAACAGGAAGAGGAATTTGCGCAAAGGGCCGTTGACAGCCAGATCAATGATACTTACCGGCATGTGGAGCATGTCGAGGAGATGTATGAAAAGATGCGCGCAATGAGGCATGATATCGGCAATCATCTGACTGTGATCGAAGGCCTGGCGCAGAACGGTAAGACAGAAGAGCTCGCCGGGTATATCGGAGAACTGCAGGTGCGTTTTGATGAACTGCAGCCCTCTGTGAAAACCGGAAATGCCGTTACGGATGTTGTTTTGTCCGAGGTGTATGAACAATGCAGGAAAAAGGGAATCGCATTTGAAAGCAGATTTGTATACCCGGAACAGCTGAAGCTCAATCCCTTTGATATGAGTGTGATCCTTACCAATGCCCTGCAAAACGCTATACAGGCAGCGGAAGGTGTTGGGGATCCCGGGATTATGATCACATCCGTGGTTCGGGAACGGTTTTTCATAATCAGCGTTAAGAATACAGTGTCCGAGAGGATTCCGTTAAACGAAGAAGGGATTCCTGACACTACAAAAAAGGATCCCGGTCATGGTTATGGTCTGAAGAACATTCGAAATATTGCACAACGATATAAAGGGGATATGGAGATCCGGCAGGAGGAAACAGACGGGAAAAAGTTCTTTGTGTTGAACGTAATGATGATGGGATAATATATCGGCAGCTTGCTTGACGGCAGGCTGCTTTCTTACCGTTTACAACAAAAAAGTGTACGTTCACGGCATCAGAGTTCATGCCACTTTTTTTGTGTCCGAAATAGGTGATGAAGCCGAAGACTGATGGAATACAAAAAAACTGAGGATAATGAATATGAATATAAATATGCAAAACCTGAACATTCTGCGCAACCCGACGCTGAAAAGTACACAGGAGCGTATGGATCGGCAGCTGAAAAGGGATAACAAGATTGCTTTCTTTGAGCAGCAGAAAGAAAATCTCAAGGATATGAAGGCAGATACCCTTGATGAGATTTCGAGAAAACTGTCAATGCTTCAGGGATATAATGACCAGATTGCGGCCGCGAAGACAGAATACAATCATTCGCAGATGTTTCATGTGCTTGATGAAGCAAGAGAACAGGCTGAAAAGATTGCCGAAGAGGCAGAGAAGTACGCACCGAAGACGCCGGAAGAAAGACGTGAGGACATTATCGAGGAAGCAACCGGCGCAGAAAAAGACGAAGGCATGCTGGACGAAATGCTCGATGAGATCAGTGAATTTGCGGAGGATATGGAAGAGAACCTTGAGGAATCTCTTGAAGAGTTAACGGAAGCGATGGACGTTCAGGTTCAGGAGAGTGATACCGGAATAGTAGCTGAGGAATTGACACAGATGCAGGAGATTTCAGGTGCTGCTCCGGATGCGGTCGGGAACATGCATATTCCTGAAGATTATAAGCGGATCGATATCCGCATATAGATAGAAAAGGATTTCACACAACAGCCAAAGGAGGGCGGGAAATGTCTATGGAGATCAATAGTAATTATAACAGTGTAAGCAGGACCTATGCCGGCGAGTCAGAACAAACGGCCAAGACCACGCAAGCATATTTGAATGATCTGCGCAGGAAATACTCTGATATTAACATTACGGTGGTTGATTTCAAGAGTGAGCGGCAGGAGCGTAATTATATGCTTGGCTGCAGCGGAGGGAACAATGTCGCTATCTCATCGAGTGTTATTGAGCAAATGGCTCAAGATCCTGAGACTGCGGCAAAATATGAAAAGATCATTGAGGATGTTCCCAAGGTTTTTGATGAACTGAAAGAACGGATCGAATCCGAACCGGGATGCAAACTGATAGCATCAGGAGCAATGATCGATAAAAACGGAAAGGTGACATACTGGTCTGTCAGCAGCAAGACTTCCGAGGGGCCGGGCAAAGATGAGAAATTGAAGAAGATGCTTGAAGAAAAGCGGCTTGAACGGAAGAAGCAGGAAAAGGCTGAAGCAGAAAGACTGGAAAAAAGAAGGAAAGAAGAATTACAGGAGCTGATCATTGCAAAAGGAGATTCCGTAAAGAATATGTTATCAGATATCAGGGCCGGCGGAATCAATAAAAGCAGTGTTGAGCCTATAAACGGTACTGAACCGGGAAGCCGGTTTGATATTACTGTCTAATCTAATCATGGAATGTCAAGGAGCGTACAGCGCTAGTTGAGTAGATCGAAAGGAATCAGATGCGGATAAACCCGCATCTAAAGAGGAGGATAGAACATGAACATAAGTATAAATAGTATAAGCGGAAATAATACCGGCTTACAGCCATATGGATTGAAACTGGATCAGGGCTTGGATTCGGTTGGCAAAAACCTGCAGAGCCGAATCGCTAATGCCCAGAAGCAGATTCAGAACCTCGGTGATAATGAGGATATGTCGCCCGAGGAGAAAATGAAGAAGCGACAGGAGATACAAAAACAGATCAGCGATCTTCAGAACCAGCTTCGCCAGCATCAGATTGAGCAGAGAATGCAGGACAGGCAGAGGCGTGCTTCGATGGATGATATGCTCGGCGGCAGAAGGCAGTCCGGAAATAATACCGGGAGCAATACAGGATTATCGGATGCCAGCATGCAGGCGATCATTTCTGCGGATGCTGCAATGAGCCAGACGAAAGTACAGGGAGCGGTAAAGTCTCAGATGGAGGGACAGGCTCATGTACTGAAAGGCGAGATCAAAATGGAAGAAAGCCGCGGAGGAAATGCGGAAAAGCTGAAAGAAAAACTGGCCGAGCTGGAGGCAAAGGTGCAGGATCTGACATCTTCCCAGATGGAAAAACTTTCCGACATCACTCAAGAGACGAATGAGTCGGCGAAAGCGTATAAAGCTGATAATGTCGGAGAAAGGGGTGAAAGCGGATCTGTCGAAGGGGTTCCTAAGGAAAGTACTGCGGATACAGGGATGACGGAACCTGTCGGAGGAAATGTAGATATAAAACTGTAACAGGTAAATGCAAATAAAGCAAGGACGCACAAAGGATACTCAGCATACTACGCTAGTCGAGTATGTAGCAAGGAAGCAGATGCGGTAAAAAACGACCGCATCTAAAGAGGAGGTCATATTACATGTCAACAATCAGAGATTACGTCAGCAACAACAATTATTTCGATGATCAGTTCAATCGGAACAATAATTATGCGAATAATTTCCTGTCAGGACTGAACTTCAGTACCGACAGCGGAAGCGCATTTAATGTATCGGATTATGACATGATCAAGAACGGAACATACACCAAGCTCATGAAGGCATATTATGCCCAGGAAAAGGCGCAGAAGGCATCTGCGGATGGCGACAGTGCTCCGAAGCTTACTCTCATGGCCGGCAATGCCGGAGCGATGGCCAAATCGGCAGAAGCACTGAATCAGACTTCGTTGTGGGAAAAGAAGACTTTTACCGAAAAAGATGAAGAGACCGGCGAGGAAAAGCAGCGGCAGGACTATGACTGGGAAGCCATAACAAAGGCAATGAAGGCATTCGTGGAGAATTATAACAAAACCGTTGAGGCTGCAGGGGAATCAAATACAAAGGGCGTTCTGAGAAATGCGGTTTGGATGACCAAGACCACTTCCGCAAATGAAGGCATGCTTTCCAGAGCAGGGATCACGATAACAACAGGAAACAAGCTTGAATTGGATGAGGAAAAACTTAAGTCAGCGGATATATCCGTTCTTAAGACGATGTTTACTGGGCACAGTTCATATGCAGGTCAGATGGCATCGAAGGGCAGCACGATCGCAACAGCTGCAGCCAATGCAGGCGGTACATATAACAGCAGCGGCAAGTATTCATCAGCATTGTCGCAGATAGTATCCAGTAAGATCGACACTAAGGAATGAGAAAAGGAGCGTGATCATATGTCAATAGAGATAACAGGAGTAAATACAAGCACGGTAAATACACAGTATTACAGCACAAGTACGATAATTAACGCAGAGGATAAGGCTCCTGCGAATGTAAATGCCATCGATGAAAGTGCGACCTATGAAAAGGGTGACTCGGTATCAAACGGTACGTACAGCATCAACAAGATGAGCCAGGCAGACCGCGAGAAGATCGTTGAGCAGATGAAGGCAGATGCCGCACAGCGTCAGGAGCAGCTGGTGAATCTTGTCAGGAAAACGCTATCTGCGCAGGCTTCGGCTTTTGGCACAGCAACCGGAGATAATTTCTGGAAGATGCTCTCGGGCGGGAATTTTACCGTCGATGCGGCAACAAAAGCTCAGGCACAGAAGGATATCGGTGAAGATGGCTACTGGGGCGTAAAGCAAACATCCCAAAGGCTTTTTGATTTCGCAAGTGCGCTTGCAGGGGATAATGTAGAGCAGATGCATAAGATGCAGGCGGCTATGCAGAAGGGATTTGATCTTGCCACAGGAGCCTGGGGCAAAAAACTTCCGGGAATCTGTCAGGACACCATGGATGCAGCAAATCAGCTGTTCGAGGATTATTACAAGTCCAAAGAAAAAGAAGATGTGCCTGAAACGTATCCTGTTTTGAGTTAAGGAGGGCTGCGAAATGCTTATATCGTCAGTAGTAAACAATCTGCAGGCCAACATCTGTGTCTCGGGCAGTAAAAATGTGACCGGAAAACCGGCATGGAACGGGAAGCATGCATTTACCTATCTTGAAGACATGAACAAGGCCGGTCTGGATTATGGCGCGCAGGCTACAAAGTATTATTCGTCAAAGACTGCGACTGATGGAGAGATGACTGTTGAAGATATGAAGAAGCAGATAGGAGAATGGTTTTCCGATTATACGCTGACCGACTATGAGCCGAAGAATGTCGTCAATGGAAAGCATTATCTGTATATTGATGACAGCCAGTTGAAGAAAATGGCTCAGGATGCTGGCTATCGCGCCAAGGTATATGGCCTGATGGATCGGGAGATGGAAACCGGAAGGGAATATACGCTTACTTACAGCGATGGAAGGAATAAAACATCTCATGTTACCGGCAGTATCTTTTCGTTATGCGAGAAGAACCGAAAGTATGACTGCGGTAATGGAGTTCCTTACCTGGGAAGCTGCAATACCGATGCCGGCTGGTCGACTTCTCAATCACACATTCAGGTTCGTGATATGAATTTCCTGTACGATCATCTTGATCCGGCTAAATCGGCACGAAAGAGCAGAATTGCGGCAGCGAAGGAACATGCCGAACAGCTGGCAAAACAGCGGATTGAAAGAAGACAGAAAGAAAAAGAAGAAGCCGCAAGGTTGGAGAAAGTCAGAGAAGAGGAAAGGATGAAGGAAAAGAAAGAGTCCTCATTTGATATCGAGATATAGTTTTTAAACCAAGGGGTTCCCTCCCGGGGTTCCCAAAAACAGACGGTGTCAGAACCCCTTTCTTACTGGATTTTTTTAAAGAAAAAATTCAAGTCTCTTACTCCGCACTAGCGAGTGGGCCCTTCGTACGAAAGTACGAAGGGCCCACCTTTTGTTTGTCCGGGAAAAGTCGCGATGGTTCAACGCGCTTTTCCCAAACAAAAGGCAGCGAAGCTGCTCGCGGTCATTCCGAGGTGGTTTCGAGGAATGACTTCCTTTATACGATGGTATTCAGTTCCCCGGATGAGCGGTGTTATAATTCGATTGATAAGGGAGACGGAGGGGTCTTTTATGCTTTTTTTGATGATGCTGATTGACTCGGAGGAAGACCGGTCAAAGTTTGAGATCATATATGAAACATATCACAGGCTGATGTTCTTTCTGGCAAGGCAGATCTTGCCGGATGATAGGGATGCGGAAGATGCAGTTCAGGAGTCATTTATCAAGATAATTAAAAATCTTGATAAGATTTCTGATCCCAAGTGTCCCAAAACGAAGCATTTCATCGTTATTATTGTTAAGAGAACAGCAATCGACATTAAGAAAAAGAAAAAGCGTGAGCCGGAACTTGTGACAATGGAGGAAGAAGTCATCGATTCATATTTCAATGAAGATGATCGTTTGAATTATAAGGAGATTGATGAGACGGTATGTTTATTATCCAAACTTCATGATAACATGCAATAACAACTGCTTGTGGAGGGAAAATGAAGAAAAATGCCGAGAAGTTAAACGCTTCCCGGTATTTTATTTCGCCGAAATAACGCTTTTACGGGCTTTATAGTACTGATATAATGAAAAAAACAGTATTTTGGGGAGGGTAAAACATGATCTACAAATGTAAAAACTGTGGGGCAGCCATTGAATATGACGCAGAGTCCGGCAAAATGGTGTGTGAGCACTGCGGATCCACTTTTGTTCCCGGGGATGACAACGAGATCCTTGGAAAGAGCGAGATCAACGATACCATGGAGCAGAAGATCTACTGCTGCAGTGCATGCGGTGCGGAACTCATGATCAATGATGTGGAAGCTGCCACTTTTTGTGCCTTCTGCGGACAGCCCACAATTGTCTTTAACCGTGTTTCTCGGGTGAAAAAGCCGGATATCATACTTCCGTTTTCCATTACTAAGGAACAGGCGAGAGAAGCCATCAACAACAAGATGAAGGGCTTTTTTGTGCCAAAGGCGTTCAGAGACATTAAGCCCGATCTGGTTCGAGGGATCTACATTCCATATGCCTTTTCGGATGTGGAGTTCAAAAACAGATTGATCATACGGGGAGAGGTACACAGAGGCAAGAACTCGGTTACAAAGTATTATTACCGTAATGTATCCGGAAAACTCAAGGCACTGCCCATTGATCTTTCAAAAAAGTTTGATGACAATTCGGCAATGAGACTTGAGCCTTTTGAGGGAAAGTTCGAGGAATTCAATCCGTCCTACCTTTCGGGCTTTTATGCGGATTGCCGTGATGAGACGAACAACAGCCTCGAAAATAAAAGGGACTTCCGTGCGAAGAGCATAATCAGAGACAGAGCGATCTTCACTGTGTCCGCAACGAATAAAGAGGTTATAAGGGAAGATCCGAAGCTTAAGATCGACAATGTCAGATATGGTTTGATGCCTGTGTGGTACTTTAACGGCGAGGAAAATGGAAAAAGATTTACCATCATGGTGAACGGCAGCACGGGAGAAGTGGTGGGAGCAGCACCGCCCAACAAGTTCAGGATGTATCTTATGGGCATTCCCATCTTTCTGGTCCTCCTTTTTGTTATGGGAGTCATTTGCGGCATGATGGCGAGCGTCATGTTTTTTGATGTAAGAGGGCTGGTAATACCGTTTTTAATTGGCGTGTTCATCTGGATAGCATATACAAAATATGCGGATAAAAAGTATGCATATGGACAGAGCTGTGCCCTGACACAGAAGGAAGCGACCTACAAACTTGTAAAGGAAAGACAGGAGGTATAGAAAATGGACATAATTTATGATATATTTATCGGAAATCCCCTGTTTTGGATTGGAGCGATCGCGGGTGGCTTCATGGCATATTACACCGCTGCGGCAATTGTGTTCTCGGTGGTGATAAAGTCCAACGACTGGGGTTATCAGGATGAAGGCAATAGGACCATCGCCGGTTTTAAGATAGAAGATGAAGAGGACGAAGTGGATGACGATTTCCCGCTTTATCCCGAGAATGAACCGGAAAAAAAGAAAGGTTTCTTCCCCTTCTTCAGAAATTAAAAGTTTTACAGGAGCATATATGTTATGTGAATTACTCCTATGTAAGGCTGCGCTGCTAAGTAACGCAGGACGGGAGAAGGATGCAAAGGAAGCATATAGGCAGGCGAAGGTTTTTGGGGCATTATATTACGATAAAGAACGGTATAATATCCTAGAAGACTGCCTGTATAAGGAAAAACTGAAATAAGAGATTTGAGAATACTCATTTAATATTCAAAGTATTCGCATCTCAAGAAATGGATTAGGAAAACAGATATAAGGTTTCTAGGGGTTCCCTCCCGGAGTTCCCAAAAACAGACGGTGTCAGAACCCCTTTCTTACTGGATTTTTTTTAAGAAAAAATTCAAGTCCCGCCAACGCTTTCAAAATGTATTTCCATTGTAATTCTCCTCAAAGTTCTGAATTTAGAAGCATTATACACCATAGCGTCCAAAAAGCGCAGAGTTTGCAATGTTTTAAAACATATCAAACTTTCCATTCTTTTGAGCAATCCTTTCAGCAAATCCGAAAATAGTATATGTCAGCAAAGCATATACCACACCGGTGAAGAGTTCTGCTATTATCAGCACAGAGAACTCTTTGATATTTCCTTCAAAGAGCTTATTCATAGCTGAGATGGCTTTTGTAAGAGGCATCATTTGTGCTATTACTTGTCCTGCCAAGGGAAGCTGCTTAATTGGGAATTCTGCTCCGGTAAATATCATTAGCAAATAGCTTACAACATTGAGCACAAGGTGCATACTGTCCGTCATTAATCCAAATACAGATATGAAAAGGCCAAAACAAGAGGCGGAAATCATAGCAACAATAATAGCTAAAGCAACAAGTGGCATGTTGACACCTGAAAAATCAACACCAAAGGCAAGACTTCCAACAATTAAGCCACATACTGATGAACATACAGCGAAAAGTGCCGGGAATACTCCGCTTGCTAATATAAGAGACATTTTCGAACAAGGCGACGCAATGATTGAACGTAGCCTTCCAAAATAACGCTCGCTGATAAATACTCTGCCTAATCCAAATATACAGGCGTTTGTACAGAGTAGAAAAGCATTTCCAATAACCCAGCTTGTAAGATTAGAGGTGTTAAAGCTGAATGTTGCAATTAAACAGTAAAAGATCAATGTAACAAGCGGATATCCTATCTGCATCAATGCAAATTCCTCAGCTTCGAATGCTGCGCTTCTTCCTTTGTGATAAAGAAATGCCTGATCCCAAAAACGTCTGATCATTATGCCACCTCCAGTGTTGCTGCAATCCTTACGCGCCTGTCTATTCTTCTGTAAAGAATCATTGACAGTACCCCATAAACAGCTGTCAATCCCATAAGGACGCCCAGTTTTTCATAAAATAGTGTTTTATCTGTAACTCCCCATACAGCCATTCTCATAAGCTCTATAGCATATGTTGGAGATAAAGCATAACTGATAATCCTAACGCCATATGGCAGTACCGAAACAGGGAACACAAAACCACATAGAAGAATTATTGGTATCTCTATGCAATTCATGTAAAGTTCAGTTTTCCTGGACAAAGTCAAGATGCAGGCTATCACTGATGAAATAACAATAAAAGCTATAATTGCTGCAAATAATGCTATAAAGAAATAAAGCGGACTGGCAAGATGCAATGGTATTCTGAAAAGAACTTCAGCAGTAATTAAAGATATCACCATAGTTAATAGTGACATTAATGTGTTTCCGATTATTTTACCTAAAATAATTGAAGGAAAACTTGCCGGTGCTGCAAAAATCAATGCCAAGGTGCCACTAAATCTCTCTCTGTTAATATCTCCGGCTGATGAAAAGCAAATGCAGCCCCACAAACCCATTAATCCAGCACCCAATACAACATAAGCCATGTAATTGGTTTTGCCGGATTCTTTGTACATTTCGTATAATAGTATAGTATTGAGAATTGGATTAGCTATAAGGCAGAATCTGAACATTGGACGGGCAAAGGATTGCTTCATCTGAACCAACATCGTGCTAATTATTATTTTGATCATACAGATACCCCCTTAACAAGTTCAACGTAAGAATCTTCCAAAGAGGAATGTGCCCCTTTTATGCTCTGTGGTGTGCCTTTAGCAATAACTTTTCCTTTATTTATGATTACAAGGTGGTCACAAAGCTCTTCAACTTCAGCAAGATTATGTGTCGTTAAAAGAACTGTTTTTCCATCTTCTTTAAGTTTACGAATTATATCCCTAAGCATTCTGGCTCCTACTGGATCAAGTCCAACTGTAGGTTCATCCATAAAAAGAATTTCCGGATCATTGATAAGCCCTCTTGCAATCTGAAGCCTTTGTATCATTCCTTTTGAATAGGTTTCAGCAAGATCATCAGCCCTGTCTGCTAAATCCACAAGTCTGAGTATCCGGTCAATGCGTTCATCCTGTTCCTTTTTGGGGATTAGGTACAGATTTGAAAAGTATCTGAGATTATCTCTTGCAGATAATCTGCGATAAACACCCATCTCCCCACCAAAAATAAAATTGATTTTGGATCTGATTTTCTTTTCCTCCCCAAAGGTCTTATAGCCTAAAACTTCACATTTTCCGGATGTAGGAGCAAGCAGAGTAGTGAGCATCTTTATCGTAGTTGTCTTTCCTGCACCATTTTGGCCCAGGAGACCGAAGATTTCTCCTCTTTTTACTTCAAAAGATATTCCATCTACTGCTTTAACTACTTTCTTTTCTTTCTTAAATAGCCCTTTATTACTGACAAATTCCCTCTTTAGGTTTTCAACACAGATTACTCGTTCCATACACATCCTCCTATTGTTCTATATATATCGAATTAGATTATAATAGAAATAACAGGAAAGTCAATAAAAAAAAAGCGAAGCACTATTGTTCAAATGCCTCGCTTTACGTAGCTAATATACCCTATATATTTAAATCGTCTGTGATTGCTTGTATTACTTCTTTCACCCTATTGCTTGACAATCCATAGTACTTTGAAGTCTTTACCGGTTCTTCTGTTATAAGACCGCTCTCTTTGAGTTCGCTCATATGATGAGAAATAGTAGAAGGTGCAAGCTGCAATTCCTTAACAATGTCCTGCCCTTTCATTGGACCATTTTTAGATAACAGTTTCAGTATCTGGTATCTGGTCTCGTCTGAGAATGCCTTAAGCGCTGATACTGTATCTTTTATGCTTTTTTCTTCCTCTCTAATACTACAGACAAGAATCTGTTTATTGTGTTTTGTTCCATTTTCATAAAATAATCTGAAAGATTTTCCGGGAACCAATAGCGAAGGAACAAAATAATAGAATTCATAAGGTCCACGATTATGAAAAGTCTTTCCCATAATATTCTGAGAGGTTGTAAGCGGATCAGCTTTTTCTAAAGCATCTGTTACCTTTTGCTCAAATGACTCTATTTCCACGGACCTATTATCTATAGCTCCCTTTAGAGAAGGCTTGTTCATATCTTTTGCCAGCTCAAAGTATTCTTTAATAAATCTGTTGTTTTGCCGGACAAATGAAGATAGTCCGAGATAGCTTGGACAACGGTCTTGTGCTTTTGAATATAGTAAATCCAGTGCTGTATCATCGTGAAGAGCTTGTTTAATTTCTTCCTGGCTTATTTTGTAGTAGCTCCAGTCAGCTATTCTAAATAACCTTATATCATCAGGTATGGACATTAAATGATCATAGAATCCTTGAAGTGTAAATGATTCATCGAACACATCCAATAAAATATCAAATATGTTATACAAGTATAGATTCTTTACAGCCTCATAGGTTTCAAACAAGAAATGATAATGGTTTTTCCAATCATTTACCTGTTTTTCTCCATAGATGCTTGAGCACTCCTGATGTAAATCTTCACCATTCAGTAAACTAAAGACTCCAAATATTGGTTCAATGTCAGAAGAATATGCAAATATGCAGTTTTTGGATTTTTTCTTAAAAATCAACTTGACTCCTCCAAAAGTTTATTCTATATTCATCGAAATAGATTATATCACAAAAAGACTCGAAAAGATGTCATCTAAGGAAGAATTATCATTTTTGTATGGTTATAAGGAGGCGATTATGAAATACTCATACAAAGAAATGCCTGAACAGATGAAAGGAACATTCGGGGATTTTTCCCGTAACTTCGGTTTTTCATGGAAAGAGTTCGTGATGACCATACCCTCTCCGATGTTTCTTGTTACAACTTATAAGTCAAACGGCAAACCCAATGCCTGTATGCAGTCCTGGGCGACTTTTACCAGTGCGGATCACGGTAACGGCTTTTATGCCATACTCGCCAGCGTTAATAAGAATGGCCATCTGTACAAGAGTCTTCAGGAAACAGGGCAGGCTGTGATCAATTTCTTTTCCGCCGATCACCATGCTGCCTGTATGGATACCATCAAAAACAATCAGTTTGATGCAGATGAGATCACCGCATCCGGGCTTACAGTTACTAATGCTTCGTGGGTTAATGCACCCATGGTCGGAGAATGTTTCATGAACCTTGAATGTAAGCTTGCCTGGGAAAAAGAAATCGTTCCAGACGACGATCACGTGATTCTTTGCCTTGAGATCATCGGTGCTCATATCGATGAAGATCATTTAGCGGACAAGACCGGCGATAATGGGCTTCTTTATAATATCCATTATCCCGTCAACCCTGAGAAAGTCGGCAAAACCGCCCACGATTACGCAGGAGTACTGCAAAAGAAAATTGATGTTATGGAGTATTAAAAAATGAATAAACCTGAGAATTGAGGGTTTAGGAAGTGAGCAAGGAGTTAACAGCACAAGAGAAAAAAGTGATAGAACAATATTCCGGTTTTACAGAAATATCGAAAATGCCGCTATTCATGATGAAGGCGTGTGGATGAAATTTTAGGAAAGAAAGGTATTTATTTATGTTAGTGGAAGAAAAATATAGCAAAGAACACTTATCAGCTTTATTTGACAAATATATCAAGAAACTTCGGATTACACCGGACTGGGATATAAAGCTTGAATTTGTTGAAGATAAAACCTGGCGAAAGACCGGTGATTTTAAGATTGACTGTGATGATAAGAAAGCAATTTTACTTTTAAACATAGGAAATCCCAAGCAGGAAAATCTTGAAGAAGTGATCGTGCATGAGTTAATGCATATCAAAATGTATCCCTTGGATCAGGTGACAGAGTCCTTAATTACAAGCCACTTTGAAGAAGGGACTCCGGCATGGAACTTTGCCTATAATCAGTTTTTCAACGCATTGGAACAGACTGTTGAAGAGCTGTCAAAGTGCTTTTTGCTTGAGTTTGGTGATGACAAAGATTTATCCTTTGGCAGATGCAGCAAAATGAAATCCTTCAACGAACTTTATGACGGGCTGAACAATATTGAATGATAAATACTCAGGTTAATATCACCACTTCGGTAACAAAAAAAGGACATCCAATCGGATGTCCTTTCATTATTAGCTAAAATGGACCGCTAACCCCGTCCCTTAGGACCATTCGAGGTAGCAATTAGTAGCGCTCGACGATTGCTGCGCAGCCCATGCCACCGCCTACGCAGAGGGTTGCAAGGCCTTTATTTGCTTTACGTCTCTGCATTTCGTAAAGAAGGGTAACTAAAATTCTGTTACCTGAGCATCCAACGGGATGGCCTAAAGCGATAGCGCCGCCGTTTACGTTTAAGATGTCCTTTGAGAAGCCAAGGTCATGCTGAACGGCTACAGACTGTGCTGCGAAAGCTTCGTTTGCTTCGATCAAATCGAAGTCGCCGATTGAATAGCCTGCCTTCTTCATTACTTTTCTGGTTGCGGCTACAGGACCGATACCCATGATGCTGGGCTCAACGCCTGCGAGTTCACCGGCAATCCATGTGCCAAGAGGCTTTACGCCTAATTCTTTTGCCTTTTCTTCACTCATAACAATGATACATGAAGCAGCATCGTTGATACCTGAAGAGTTGGCTGCGGTAACAACACCGCCGTCCTTCTTGAAGGCGGGCTTAAGGCCTGAGATACCTTCAACGGTAACGCCTTTACGAGGACCTTCATCTGTATCAAAAATTATTGTTTCTTTCTTTTTCTTTACTTCAACGGGAACAATTTCTTCCTTGAACTTTCCTTCTGCGATTGCCTTTTCTGCCTTGTTCTGTGACCAAGCCGCAAATTCATCAAGCTGCTCTCTTGTTAAGTGCCACTGCTCTGCAATATTTTCTGCAGTCATACCCATGTGGTATCCGCCAAAAGCATCAGTTAAAGCATCCTTTATCATTGCATCCTGAAGTTCACCTGAGCCCATACGGTATCCGTAACGTCCCTGCTGTAAAAGGTAAGGTGCCATGGACATGTTTTCCATACCGCCTGCCACGATGATATCTGCATCGCCCATGCTGATAAGCTTTGCTGCAAGGTTTACGCAGTGAAGGCCCGATCCGCAAAGCACATTAATTGTAGTTGCGGGAACTTCAACGGGAATTCCTGCATTTACCGCTGCCTGTCTTGCGGGGTTCTGTCCAAGGCCTGCCTGAATAACGCAGCCCATATAAACTTCATCAACCTGCTCGGGCTTTACTCCCGCTCTCTTAAGTGCTTCCTTGATTACGATTGTTCCAAGGGCGGGTGCGGGTGTTGTAGAGAGTGTACCTCCCATTGTTCCGATTGCAGTTCTGCATGCGCCTGCCAATACAACTTTTCTTGCCATATTATTTACCTCCAATTCCAATTACATTTCTACGCCTAGTTATGATAATTCGTCAAGAGTTTTTTCTCACTCCCCCGTATTCTTATGATAAAATAGTCTAAGCATTTAGCCTAAAGGAGCGAATACATGAATAATTCTTGCATAGATTACCGCGTAGTGCCTTTTTCTGCCGATTATATCGATAAGGTTATTAAATACGAGAAGCAACTTCGCATCGAAGAGCCGGATACCTACTATTGGGAGCCGGATGAAACTTACAGAAGCAATCTCATAAAGTCTTTTACCGATCCTCGCTTCGTGAATTCTCTCTCCCTTCTTGCTGTAGAAAAGGGAGAAGTTATCGGGCGAATCGATGCCAATATTATTTCTAGCCGCGCCGATGCGGATTGCGGTTCAGCCTATCTTGACTGGATCAGCGTATTAAAAAGCAAACGTCATAAAAAAGTCGCTCAGGAATTGCTCTTCACTCTTAAAGAGGAATTGAAAGGAAGAAATATCCACCTTCTCATCGCTCTGATGGCAAGAAACGATGAGGCACAGCGATTTTACAGAAGCATCGAAGGCGCAAGCATCCATGATGAAGGTGTGTGGATGAGTATTTAGAAGTTTTCTAGATGGACATCAAGTTTGAAGAACTTAATGCGTGTTTATTCTGATTTTGGAGAGCGTCCTATCATTTTGGGATGTCACAAAGATAACTTCAAAGCTGCAGTCTTTTATGAAAGGCGCGGCTTTTCAAGAACAAACTACATGGAAGGAAATGATATCTACTACATAAAAAATGATTGTCGAAGTTAAAAGCGTAGAACAATACTCTTCTTTTATAAAAGAAATATCACAAGACCCTATCTTCTCTGACCCACATTTTTCATATAATCCGGACAATCTGTACAAGGCAAATCAAAAGAAAAACGAGAAGATTTTTGTATCAAGCCACAACGGGGTTACAGACGGACTATTCGTGTGGCTTATCATCCCGGAAGAACAATTTGTAGAACTTATAGTGGGATTTTCTCGTTCTGAAGAAGCGTGGCTATCGATGATAGACTACATCGAGGCAAGCAATCCAAATTCGAGGATTGATTTTGTATATAATCCACGCAATACAATTTTAAATAGTATTCTTAAAGCAAAAAATGCTGAATTTGAAGCGCCTCAGGTGAAACTCAGGTTAACAAATGAGGTTTCTTTTGGTGCCTCTCAAAACGTCTTTGAGCTAAATGAACAATATAAAGAACAATACACTTCTTTGCACGAAAAGGATACATATTGGACAGCGGAGAAGGTGCTTGATGCAACTGAACGCTTCAAAATAATTGTGTCGATTGATAAGGGCGAACTTGTGGGATATTTAGACATTACTTCTTGTTTTAAAGAAAACGAAATATACGCGCTTTTTACTAAGAAAGGCTTCGAACACTTCCGCAAGGACATGCTCGCTAAAGCAATTGAAATTAATAAGCCAAGCGGAATGATGGTTCTGGTAGATATCGATAATGCATCTGAAAATGCTCTGTATAAGGAAATGGGCTTTGAAACAATTGTAGGCTCAGAAAGCGTTTATGCTTCTTATCTAAATAGTCGCATCTAAGTTTTATTAATCCTTCTATCCAATAAAGCTTCCATTTCTTTAAAATTCGATGACCGTAATCCAATTTGCTCACATTTATCTCCTTAATCAAAAAATGAGCCGCTTCAAAATGAAGCAGCTCATATAATCCTTTTCGCCGGTAGGGATTCCCGCTATTAAAACTCCCATTTGTTTTATATGGTAGGGTTCCCATCTGATATAACTCCCGTTTGTTTTATATGGTGGGGTTCCCATCTAATATAGGTCCCGTTTCGCTTGGCAAGGAAACCAATACATCTTTTGATGTTCCTTCATATTAGTACAACAATCTCGTACCGTCAATGCTTTTGTACAAAAAATTAGTATTTGACTTTGATGAACCACCACCCCTGTCCCTGTGGGCCACCGTTTTATATGAAATGCTTGAACTCCATTTTAGGGCGGTGTTATTATTTAACTTAAATTTACGATTGAGAGAGGATTTTAACTTAATGTTGATACAAGGACATTCAAAAAAAGATATGTCGCGCATAGCGCTTGGAACCCACCTTGGCGACGTAAGCGACGAAGTTTCAGCCATGTACCAAGAAGCAATCAAGTATGCCGTTCAAAACGGCATTTATACAATAGACGGAGCAATCAACTATCGCGGTATGCGCTCAGAAAAAGACGAAGGAATTGCCATCCGTGAGCTTATCAATACCGGAGTTATAAATCGTGAAGACATATTTGTAACTTCTAAGGCAGGGCTTCTTTTTGGCGATATAACAGAAAAGACGAATCCAAAAATGTATCTTGAAAACATTTTAAAACCTCAAGGTATATCGGATAGTGACTTTACCAATTATGAAGGCCTTAGACAGACTCTTAATCCTGCTTTTTTCGAAATAGCCCTTAATAAAAGCCTTGAAAATCTTGGCCTTGAAACTATAGATCTTCACTACATTCACATTCCAGAAATAACCCGCTTAGGAATGGATGAGTCCGGTTTCTATGATAAAATGGAGAATCTTCTTTCTTGGTACGAATGTAAGGTGAAAGAAAACAAGATTAGAAATTATGGTATCGCCCTTGAATTCATGGGTAAAGAGCCGCAAGAAACCAAATGGCATTTTGAGCTTGAAGAAATAAAGAAACGCGCTGAAAAGGTGTGTGGTGGGGAAAGTCACTTAAAATACGTCATATTTGAGTACAATATGCTCTGCCCTTATCCTTGTACCGTGCTTAGCCAACATGTTAACGGCGAAGCACTGACTCTCGCCGACGCCTGCCACAAGCTTGGTTTTAAGACCGTCGCAAGCATGCCGCTTGCCATGGGCGATGCACTAAAAGAACACTCCCTAAAGGAGCTCCTGGAATTTGCTTTAGCGGGATGCGACCATATAATTGTCGGAAGTAAAAATAAAGAACATATCAAAGAAATGCTCGCTTCCTCCAATATTTTCTGTACAAATTTTTAGTATTCATTTTCATTTTGTGTTATGATGATACTCAAAGGAGAATCTAGCATGGATACAGATTTTGAAATCAGAGATCATATAAGAACTGTTTTAATTGAATGCAGAAAAGAAAAAGGGATCACTCAATCAGAACTTGGAAAGGTTGTGGGAAAGAGTAAAACCGCTGTGGCATCTTGGGAGCAGGGGCTTTCTCTACCTGATGCTGCTACTCTCTACCGCTTGGCTGCGTATTATCAAAAATCAATCAGCCACATGTATGGAGAAGACAAAAAGGGTAAATAAGGGAGAAAAAAAGTGGAAACCGCGAGCAATTCTAACAAAGATTTTGGAATAAATGAAATGCTTGATATGCAACGCGCTTTGCAGGAAAAGTATAAAGACAAATGGGAAGGCATATCGCCTGAGGTAGGTAAAAATAAACTGCTTTGGATGACAGGTGAAATCGGTGAGGTTATTGATATCGTAAAGAAGCACGGCGACCATGCCTGCGATATTGACAGTCCCCATCGTGAGCATCTGATTGAAGAATTGGCGGATGTACTGATGTTTTATAATGACGTTTTACTTTGCTATGGAATATCGGCAAATGAATTAAAAGAAATCTACACAAAGAAATTTAAAACAAATATGGAACGCTGGT
>JAEEGH010011866.1_pt1 | contig 19680 bp, 14 predicted proteins | sample 9134181 | NCBI WGS metagenome assembly JAEEGH01 (sample SAMN16246544, study PRJNA631951) | gut metagenome | biome: gut microbiome; feature: rumen; material: DP-attached | host: Bos | place: Iran: Karaj | collected 2018-10 | reverse complement strand
TTCGACAGTTCGCCGATGCCCATTGTCTGTGTAACAGGAAGGTGTATAAGGTTCTTCAGAAGCTCAATGACGACAGCCCAGACAGGTCCTAATGCAAATGCTCCGATAAGTGCTGGAAGTTCGGCAAAGTCGAACTTTAAGAATACCGGCATGAACGGGAGCGGTATCTCCAGATACATAAGGAGAACAGCCATAGCGGTAAGGATCGCCGTAGCGGCAATTCGACGGATCATGATCTTGCGTGCAGCATTAGAATCCGCCTTAACGGTTAAATGAGTTTCAGACATAGAAAATACACTTCCTTTCTTCCGGACTTTACCGTCGGCCCCTGGAATCACACCGGGTCAACCTCACCGTAAATATTTATGAGGCTTGCGGGCTTACGTTGTCTGACGTTCACCGCCGGTCGGAGAATCACACTCCGCCTTGGACGCTTCAAATTATACTCACGTGGTAGGAATTGTAAAGGGTCAAAAACGGCCCGATTTGGCCCAAAAATTTTACTTTATCCCTGGATTTTTTACTTTATCCCTCAGTTTCGCAAAATCTATTGATTTATTCTTGCAATCTTTGTACTCTCGACGATATTAATACCGGGAGGTACAGACCCATGGGACAGGTAAAAGACAACTGAATGACTATGACGATGTTGCATAGAGCACGTCACAAAAATGATCTGGCAGTAAAGGAGAATAATATGAAAAAAACTATTGTATTGTTGTTTTCAATTGTAACCGTTATTGCGTGCATGACTTTGCCAGTGGTAGCTGCTTCTTATAAACTTACATACTCTTGGATGGATACTTATTACAGTGGCACTTCCATGGTGGATAAAGGATATGCGGATTTTACCAGATCACCTAAAAGATCTGATCCAGGAAACAATCCTGAAACAGTAACCATGAAGACGTGGTTAGGCGGGAAAGACTCCCAAAAACGCGGAATGCGTACAATGACCACATTTATATTGATCAACAGCTGCTGCAACAGTTCTTATCCTGTTGATCACCAACATGTTAACCATGTAGGAGCAACCTGCGTAATCAAATAAAACCAGATTGTCCGGGGGACGGCAGTATTATTCTGCCGTCCTTTTACAGTTCATCCGGAGTTCATATTGGAAAAGAATATGCGTAGAAATAGAATTGGAATAGATATATTTCTTATAGTTTTTATTTATTTTGCAGTGCTGGTCGTCGGTTTTGTTTTCGCATGCACCGACGCTGAATATAACTATAACCAGCAGATAGCCAGAGGTTTTATAACCAAAGATGCGGTCTTCTTTGACCTGGATGATCTGTCTTACCGGACGGCATCTGTTTCTTTTACAGATGATGAAGATAACTATCCGGTCCGGCTAGATCCGATAGATGAATCATTCGTATTGAAAAACAAAACGCTCAATGATGGCCGTACAGCTGTGGAAACATTATTGATGTCAGGCAGCGGGAACTATCTGGCTTCACTGCACAATGGTTTGTTGAGAGGGGTAACTTACAAGGGTAAGATCATGCCTCCTCCGCTTGTTTCAGGGCGGTTTTTCACGGAAGAGGAATGTCTGTCTGACTATCCTTTTGCAGTCATTGGAAGAAAGTACAGGGATTCATTATTCTCCAGAAATGGTAAGCAATACTTTGAATACATGAACAGGGAGTATGAGGTAATTGGCATTGCCGGATTAAGTGGAGATTCGCCAATCGATGAAGTGATCTTTGTTAATCTCGGAAGTCTTACACCTGAAGAACAGTTGAAAGGCATGTATTATATCGATTGCAGCAGTAATAACGGGGCTATTTATGATGAAATGTGCCTTAAATCACAGGGACTTTTCGGGTGCGGACTAAAGATCCGTTCAACACCCAGAGCTTTTATCGATATTGTTGCAGACGGTATGTATTTGAAGAACTACCTGAAGATCTTAATGGTTCTGCTCGGAGTGATCGCATTTATAAATGTTCTCATACAGTCTATCAGAAAGAAAATGGTAGAGATCGCAGTAATGAAGGTACAGGGCATCAGGCTCAGGAAAGTGATAGTCAGGACAACAAAAGCATTTGTTATTGCATTTCTTGCAGGAAGCTTAGCGGGACTTTTAGTTAACATCGGATTGACGGTTTTCGGAGTCTTCTCTCTTCCAATTAGTTGGCTGATCAGATATTGCGCGGCAATGACGGGCGCAGGGTTCCTAATGATGTTTGTCTGGATATTTGTAGTTTTCCTTGTTGAATGGAAGCTCGATCCAAAAGAGGTAATACAAAAGGTATGAGAGTAATAATCAACAATATCTTCAGATCGGTAAAGAATCATCCGAAGGCGAATCTCGTGATCCTTCTTAACATGATCTTATGTACAATGACCGTCTTTGTTCTGCTACAGAATTACTATTTTCTGAGGAATCATTTTGACAAGCATTATGGTTATGAGGTAGCCAGACACTACGGCCTCGAAATGAGCAATGACGAATACCGGGAAATGTTGTCAGATAAGCTGAATAAATCTCCTATGTATTATGTCGGTCAAGAGGTAAACAAGGAGATAGAGAGCAATCCCCATTTGATGCTCTATCAGGCTGGCGAAATAGCGGTTCCGATGTGGCTTGTTGAAGACAGATTGAAACTTGAAGACTATAAACAAATAGATGATGGCATGAAGGAAGCGTTTTTAAGGTCTGGAGAATCCTTTAATGAGGATTATTACACATACATATATTTCATGAATGTGCCTGTAAATGCTGAAAAGGTATTTAATCTGACTCTAAAGGAAGGGCGTTTCTTTAATGAAGATGATAAAAAGGCATTTGATCCTGATGTTCCTTTCCCGGTAATTTTAGGAAACGATTTTGCTGCTACATTTAAGCTTGGCGATACGATTGATCTGAAGGGTGATAAAGGTGTAGTAGTAGGTATTCTGGAAGATAATATGTACATGAGCCTCTGGGGATACGTAAAGTATCTGGATGACAAGATACTTACTGTGCATCCGTTAGTGCCCAGAGATTTCAGTATGAGCATGGAAGACTATTACACTTTGTATGAAGAGTTAGATCAGGTCTATTGTGATGATCCCACTATGGATGTCCAGAAAGAAATCAACAGGATCACTGCAGCACACGGCTATTACACATATGAGACAAATCCTATTGACGGCATCGAGATAAGCGAGACCAAAGATGTATCCTCCAAAAACGTGGCGCTCATAGGAGTTCTGGCACTAATCGCATGCATCATATGCACTTGTTCATTAAGTTCAGTACTGTATAACCGCACCGTTCAGGACAGGTCTGTGTTCTGCATTTACATGTGCTGCGGAATCCCGCTCTGGAAGATAAATCTGTCTTTGATCATCGAGATGCTCGTATTCCTCGGTGTCTCATTTTTCCCGACATATGCTTTGTCGATAATGGAATACGGGAAGCTGCTGGTGCCTGCATGGCAGATACTGGCGTTCTCGGGAATCATCGTTCTGGTATCGCTGATACCGGTATTTAAGATCAACAGGGAAAACAATCTGGATATGCTGATCCGCGATAAGATCGTCTGATAAGGAGATAAGGAAATGCCATTAGTTGAATTTAAGAAGATTTGCAAGAGTTTTAAGACAGGCGGCAAGGAGACGGTTATCTGCGATAATTTCGATCTGGCTGTCGAAAAGGGCGAGCTTGTAGCGATTATGGGTAAGAGCGGATGCGGAAAGACCACGATCCTCAACATGATCGCGGGAATAGAACCTATAGACAGCGGTGAATATATTTTCGACGGCGTTCCGGTAAAGATAAAAACTGCATCTGACGGCGTCAAGTTCAGACGCAATAAGATAGGCATAATCCTCCAGCATTTCGCGCTGATCAATGATTACAACGTCTACGAGAATGTTGAACTGGGGCTTTGGGAATCAGGACTTGGCGAGAAGGAGATCCGCCACCGTACGCATGAGATGCTCGAATCGCTTGGCATTGCAGATCTCAGGGACAAATACCCCAATAAGCTCTCAGGCGGCGAGAAGCAGAGGGTCGCAATAGGAAGGGCATTGGTCTGCAAACCGGCCCTGCTCCTGGCCGACGAACCGACGGGAGCTCTGGATGCCGAGACGGAAGCGGAGATCGTGGCTCTTATTAAGAAACTTAATGAGGAAACCAATACTACAATGATCATTGTCACACACGACAGGGAAGTGGCCGACAACTGCAGCAGGATAATCACTCTGGATAAGCATTGATGCCTGTCTTATAATCCCTTGGTGATAATAGTGCTATAATGTGTTACTAAAGCACAACTATAAAAGACAGAGATTGTCTTGTCGGAGGGATTATGAAAGTTGAAAAACTCGTTGAGATAATAGGTTCTGATTTTTATTCCGGTGTTCCGGACAGTCAGCTCAAGGCTCTTTGCAATTATCTGATGGCTACATACGGAATAGATCCGAAGCATCATGTTATCGCAGCAAACGAAGGCAACTGCACGGCTCTTGCCGCCGGCTATCATCTCGCTACGGGCAAGGTTCCGGTTGTTTATATGCAGAACTCCGGCGAAGGCAACATCATCAATCCCGTCGCATCACTTCTGAACGACAAAGTCTATGCTATCCCTATGGTATTTATCGTAGGCTGGAGAGGTGAGCCCGGCATTCACGACGAGCCCCAGCACATCTACCAGGGCGAGGTCACAGTTAAGCTCCTGGACGATATGAATATTGCTTCATTCGTCATCGGCAAGGAGACCACAGATGAGGAAGTCGAAGCCAAGATGGCAGAGTTCAGGGAGATCCTCGCAAAGGGCAAGGACGTTGCATTCGTTATCAGAAAGGGTGCGCTCTCTTTTGACGGCAAGGTCGAATATAAGAATGACAACAAGATGATCCGTGAAGAGATCATCCAGCACATAGTCAAGGCTTCCGGCGAAGATCCGATCGTTTCAACCACAGGTAAGGCTTCAAGAGAACTTTTCGAGACACGTGTTGCAAACGGACAGTCCCACAAGTACGATTTCCTCACTGTAGGTTCTATGGGACACTCTTCATCCATCGCTTTGGGAGTTGCAATCAACAAGCCTGATATGCGCATCTGGTGCATTGACGGTGACGGTGCAGTCCTCATGCACATGGGCTCCATGGCTGTACTTGGTGCAAACAAGCCCAATAATCTCATTCATGTGGTAATCAATAACAGCGCTCACGAGACAGTAGGCGGAATGCCGACTGTAGCAGGATCCATTGATCTCGTAGCTATCGCAAAGGCCTGCGGCTATCCCACTGCAGTATGCGTCGATACTTTCGAGGACCTGGACAGAGAGCTCGAAGCTGCTAAATCAAGAAATGAATTAAGCCTCATTGAAGTTAAATGTTCCATCGGTGCCAGAGACGATCTCGGAAGACCGACTACAACGGCATTAGAGAACAAAGAGAACTTCATGGATTATATTAAATAATCAGAAATAATATTTGTGGTCAGTGCCTGTGTAGATGCCCTCAAGGGGATCTGCATATGGCTTCTGCATTAATGCGCTCAGAACATAATCCATCATCTGGAGCTGTTCTTCGGATGCGTAATAACCTCTTCCGTTAATGGATACGTTATAGACATCCGGTGAGTTCGTCTCCTTGGGAAGGATCCTTATCTCCATGTTGTGGGAGATGATCAGGATCTCGACCAGATAGAGCGTGTAGTCATTGCCCTTGGGCGACTTCCAGCTGCCGAGACTCTTATATTCCTTGAAACTTACGGAGAAATCCGTGTTGTAGTAGCCGAGCCAGCGGAAAGTGGCATCGTAAGCCTTCATCTTGTAAGTGTCCTTCAGATAGAAGGTATCGATCCAGCTGCACTGGCAGTCCCTGGCGCCAAAGTCATAAACGGAGCCATCTTCAGGCTTTATCATCATCGAGATATCCGTCTGCGAACGGAACTTGATGTTGCGCCTCATGAAGGCATAAGGGCCGTTGCCGACCTCTCTGGAATCTGAGACAAAAGTAGGCTCAGCCGTGGTCTCAGTTGTGGCTTCAGGATCTGATGAAGTCTCGGATTCCTCCGGTTCATCGTCCTCAGTATCCGATGGTTCCTCTGATGACTGGACGGAGGAAGCTATAGTTGATTCTGATCCTTCTACTTCAAAACTCCAGTCAGATGAATCCGGAAAAAGAGTGATCTCAGTCTCTGAACTCTCGGTTTTGCCGGATGAATATGTGTTTATCGACTGACATGCACAGAAAAGTACGCTTGATACGATCATCAAAGCGATAACATGTGTGAAATGATGGTTCCTTGTTCTACGAGCCATAAAAATACGCACCTATCCTTATTTTTCCCCAAGAGCATTATAACCCTTCCGGGCATTAAGTCCAGTTATATTAACTGATGGTCTTCCCGGAGGGCTTGTTGAAGAAGATCTTCCCGGCTTCAAAACCGAGAACGACCTGACCGTTCCTTACGAATGAGAATCTCGAGGAAGTCTTCTGCTCGTTGCTCCTTACGACCAGCTTATCGAAGGTGCCCTCTTCGCCTGATCTAGCAAGATAATCCAGGGCTTCATTGCCGCATTCGGGCGGCAGCGTGAACACCAGATTGTCGCAAAGGCCGGCACGGAGGAGCCAGGGCTGGACGGACAAGGACAGCGGCGGATAAGCATCAGGGAACAGGGAGTGACGCTTTAATGTGAGCTTATACCTGTTGCTCTTAAGCTTCTTTACGCCGACAGTATAGTAAGCAGGGAACGGAGGTCCCGAGAAGTCATCGAAAACATCATTAACGTCATCAAGACCTAACTGCTGCCAGCCGGTATTGATCTTAACGGGATCGTCCTTAGTAAACTCGTTGATCGTCTTATCGATCTCGGTCTGGATGCTCTTGGAAAACTCCAGATCGGAATAGACCTTATTATTCTGATACCTTACAAATGACGCATATGTCGCCTCAAGGAGGAGCTTAAGCCTCTTGACCTTCTGGTCAGGGAAGAACTTCAGCGCCCTCGCGATCCTGATGGCACTCTCCGGAAGATTGCTGTTATAGTCGCCGGATTCAAATCTGATCCTGGCATCGTGATATACCTGAAGGTATGTGTTGTAGGCGAGGATGGGATCAGGGTTACCTGCATCGCCCATGAGGAGCATGTCTGCAAACTTGAGCTTGGCCTCGGAGATGCCGTAATTGGATGCTATGGCAAAGTAAGCAAAGGCCTTATCGAAGTCAGGCTTGCCCGTGAGCTTGCCGTCGTAGTAGATGAAGCCCAGTGTATTCGCGGCATAGCCGAATCCGAATTCCTTAAGTAGGATCGTAAGGAGATTTACCGCCTCAGCGTAGTCGCAGGGGAAAGCGGCATTGCCGCCGTTACATGCGAATGCCTTTATCTTAAGAGCCTCGAAAACATGCTGCTTGCAAAGGATATTCGTGAAATCAACGAAGTGGTTGATGACGTCTTCCCTCGCATCTGACAGAAGCAGGCTGTTATCCCAGTGATTGAGGAAGGTGATCATCTGATCCTTCGTATATGTGCGCTCTTCGGGCGGGAGGTCCTTATTCTCCTCGTAGTTCTCGATCATATTGATGAGGGCAGGAAGACCAAGCACCTCGGAGGCATTGCCCTTAGGGAAACCGCCGTTCTCATCGAAATTATCGGCGATCTTGGCGATCTTCAAGAGGATCGTTACTATCATGTCCTCGTCTGTCTCGGGAAGAGGAGGCAGGGGAAGATCCATAATGTTGTCCGGGTCAGGTCCCAAAAGCTCATCGAGACAGAGGTCCTCATAGAAATATGTGGTGATGGGGCACCACCAGTCGAAGGCAAAGTCGTCGAATGAGAGCTTCTCATCCTCAAAATGGCAGAGCGCAGTCTTAAGATCCGACAAAAGCATCGGATATTCATTCTCACACTGTACGTCAAAGCCGTCGTCGGGATAAGCATCAAGGTCTGTGCCGCCGACGATCTCGATCCAGCCGATGTCATATCTGCAAAGATCGATCAGCTTGTCCTGTGTCATAAAGATGTAGGGTCTGCGTTTACTCATACAAATATTATAGACGCGCAGGGCGCCGTATTAAAGTCCTTGACAAGCCCGATAATGGGACAGAAGTCCGGGGATTACTCTACAGTAACGCTCTTAGCGAGGTTTCTGGGCTTATCGACGTCGAGTCCTCTTGCGCAGGATACATAGTAGCCCAAAAGCTGGAGCGGGACGACAGCAAGGGATGCCGCGAAGAGCTCGTTGATCTTCGGAACGTAGACTACGAAGTCTGCCGAATCCTCGATCGCATAGTTGCCGAAAGAGGTGAGAGCCATGAGATAAGCGCCTCTTGCCTTGGTCTCGACAAGGTTCGAGAGGGTCTTCTCATATAGGCCGCTCTGTGTGAGTACACCGATAACGAATGTGCCTTCCTCGATAAGGCTTATAGTGCCGTGCTTTAATTCGCCTGCAGCGTAAGCTTCGCTGTGGATGTAGGAGATCTCCTTCATCTTGAGGCTTCCTTCAAGCGTGATCGCATAGTCGATGCCGCGGCCGATAAAGAAAATATCCTTCTGTGCGGCAAGCTTTGCAGCAAACCACTGGAGACGCTCCTTGTCCTCAAGGACCTTGTTGATCTTGCAGGGAATGGACATTACTTCTGATGTAAGCTCCTTTGCCTGCTCTTCTGTGATCGTGCCTTTCGCGAGTGCCAGCTTGATAGAAAGAACATAGCAGACAGCAAGCTGAGCGGAATATGCCTTTGTCGTAGCAACGGAGATCTCCGGACCTGCCAGTGTATAGAGGACATAGTCTGCCTCACGAGCGATCGAAGATCCGACAACGTTTACGATAGCAAGGGTCTTGATGCCGTTCTTCTTGGCGTCTCTTAAAGCTGCGAGGGAGTCAGCAGTCTCACCGGACTGGCTGATAATGATGCAGAGCGCGTTCTTGTTGAGAGGCATCGTTCTGTATCTGAATTCTGAAGCGAGCTCGCATCTTACAGGGATGCCCGCAAGCTGCTCGATGATGTACTGTGTGCAGCATCCTACGTGATAAGCGGAGCCGCAGGCAACGATATAGATCTGCTCAAAGCTCTTGAGATCCTCGTCTGTAAGGCTTGTAGCGGAGAGGTCGATCTTATAGGAATCGCCGTCGGGAACGATAACAGAATTAAGAGTATCCTGGACTGCCTTGGGCTGTTCGTGGATCTCCTTCATCATGAAGTGCTCGAAGCCGCCCTTTTCAGCTGAAGCTGCGTCCCAGTCGATCTCTGCGGGAGTCTTCTCGATCGTGTCGCCGTCAAGGTTATAGAAGGTGACACTGCCAGCCTCGAGGCATGCCATTTCGAGATCATTGATGTAATAGACCGATCTGGTGTACTTGAGGATAGCGGGAACGTCGGATGCGAGGTAGGAAGCGTCCTTGTCGCAGCCGATGATCATGGGTGAATCCTTACGTGCCACGAAGATCTTGCCCGGGTGATCCTTGAACATTACTGCGAGAGCGTAAGAGCCTCTTACACGTACCATTGTCTTGGCGAGAGCCTCGATCGGGTCGTGTGTGTATTTCTTGTAGTAGTAATCGATAGTCTTTATAGCGACTTCGGTGTCTGTCTCGGAATAGAACTTGTAGCCCTTGCGGATCATCTTGTCGCGGAGTTCCTGGTAGTTCTCGATGATGCCGTTGTGAACGCCTACGACATTGTAGTCATCTACGATATGGGGGTGAGCGTTGTTCTCTGTGGGTTCGCCGTGGGTGGCCCATCTTGTGTGGCCGATACCGCATGTGCCCTTGAGTGCTGCACCGCCGTCAGTCTTCTCGGCAAGGACCTTAAGTCTGCCCTTTGCCTTTACGACCACCGGATTAGCTTCACCGTCTCTTATGGCAAGTCCAGCTGAGTCGTAACCTCTGTATTCAAGCTTGGCAAGACCGTCCAGGAGGATGGGAGCCGCCTTTTTCTTACCTGTATAACCGACTATTCCGCACATAGTGAAGTACTCCTTAATTATAATTTAAATATTGTAACACCTGGCATTTTCATGTTAAAAAACAATCTGGGTATAGTTACTATGCCTAATCGGTATGATTTGAGCTGCGAAAACTTTTCGTCATATGTCGAAAATAACTATTGATAATTGTCCCCGAACCATTTAAAGTAAGTTGGCTGTATATAAGGAGAGGTTATAACAGCCGGTCTTAATTCACTTTAAGGAAGGTGGAAGAGCATATGCTCGAACTGCAGAATATCAGCTTCCATGCGGATGACAAAGACATCCTCAAGGACATAAATCTCAAGATCGACGATAAATTCGTCGCGATAACAGGTCCTAACGGCAGCGGCAAATCAACGCTCCTTAAGATCATCATGGGAATCATCACCCCCACATCAGGAAGGATCATCTTCGACGGCCAGGACATCACTGATCTTCCGGTAAACGAGAGAGCAAATCTCGGCATGAGCTTTGCCTTCCAGCAGCCCGTAAGATTCAAGGGCCTTAAGGTCAAGGACCTCTTGAGCATCGCTGCAGGCAAGGATGTCAGCAAGGACTGCTCATATTTAAGATCCGTAGGTCTTTGCCCCAGGGATTATCTTAACCGCGAGATCAACGATACTCTCTCCGGCGGAGAAATGAAGAGGATCGAGATAGCAATGGCTGCCGCAAGAGGCGGTAAGCTCAGCCTTTTCGACGAGCCTGAGGCAGGCATCGACCTCTGGAGTTTCCAGAGCCTTATCGAGGTTTTCGAGAACCTGCGAAATATAACCAACGGCAACATCATCATTATCAGCCATCAGGAAAGGATCCTTGAGATCGCTGACAAGATCATCTATCTGAAGGACGGCACGGTCGACAGATACGACGATTCAGCAAAGATCATGGATGAACTTAACATGAGACGCAGAGGCGGATGCGACTGCGCTTACGGTCAGAAGGGGGTATCCTGCAATGGATGAACTCGAAAAGAGAATGCTTAAAGAAGTTGCAGAATTAGACAGCCTTCCGGTCGGCGCTTTCAATATCAGGAGCAACGGTGCGAGCGAGGCCAGAAATTCCACAGCCAATATCCAGATCGAATCCAGGGAATCCGGCGACGGCATCAACGTCTATTTCAAGGACGGCACCAAGAACGAGTCCTGCCACATCCCGGTAATCATCTCCAAGTCCGGCCACAAAGAGTGCGTCTATAACGACTTCTTCGTAGGTTCTGACTGTGACGTCGTAATCGTTGCAGGCTGCGGCATCAGCAACTGCGGCGGCCACGACAGCCAGCACGACGGCATCCATACTTTCCACATCGGAAAGAACTCCAAGGTCAAGTACATCGAGAAGCACTACGGCGAAGGCAACGGCACGGGCAAGAGATTCATGAACCCGACAACCGTCGTATATCTCGAAGAGGGTGCCACCATGGAAATGGACACATCCCAGATCGCCGGAATCAATGACACATACAGGATCACAAAGGCTGAGATCGGTGCAGACGCAACGCTCATCATGCACGACAAGATCCTTACGAACTTCGACCAGACAGCCAAGGCTGAGATCACAGTAGACCTCAACGGCGACGGCTCTGTCTGCGACATCGTAAGCCGTGGTGTTGCCAAGGGCGAATCCGAGCAGGACGTCATCATCGACATCTCCGGAAATGCCCAGTGCAAAGGCCATGCCGAGTGTGATTCCATCATCATGGACAAGGGCGTAATCGTTGCAACACCTAAGCTCAAGGCCACATGCGTTGACGCATCCCTGATCCACGAGGCTGCAATCGGCAAGATCGCCGGCGAGCAGATCACGAAGCTCATGACTCTCGGCCTCAGCGAGCAGGAAGCAGAGCAGAAGATCATCGAAGGATTCCTGAGATAAGGTATTGTTAGTTTGTTTTTTAGGGCCGGCTCGAAAGGGCCGGCGTTTTTTGTAATCCATACTTGCGCGCGTGAATCACGGCAGTTTGCCAGGCCTGAGCCTGAGTTTTAGCCGGGATTTTAAATATGAACGGCGGAATGAACGGTACTGCCGCACGATTTGCCGTTCGTTTGGCCCAAAAATGCCGTTTTGAACGGCAGAATGAACGGTACCGCCGTATGATTTGCCGTTCGTTTTCGAACATCAGGCTAAACTCTAGGCGCCGCCTGGAATTCCGCCCGTAAAACACCCGAAAATACCCCAAACTCCAGGCTAAACTCTAGGCGCCGCCTGGAATTCCGCCCGTAAAACACTCAAAAATACCCCAAACTCCAGGCAAAACTTCAGGCGCCGCCGAGAATTCCGCCCGTAAAACACGGATTTGGCGGGAACAATACACCACATCCGTCCAGCCACTAAACCAATACACCTCACCCCAGGAAAATCACTCAAAATACATGCGCGCAATTGAAGGTTTTACGCATATTTGCGGAAGGATTTGTGATAAAATTACTTTAACAAATTTTTCCGGAGGAACTGCATATGGGACTTAATTTCCGCAAATCGATCTCTTTGGGTAAAGGCTTGAAGCTTAACTTAAGCAAATCAGGACCCAGCGTTTCATTTGGTAAGAGCGGATTCAGGCAGTCCGTAAACCTCAAGGGCCAGGCAAGGACCACGGTCGGAATTCCGGGAACAGGTATCTACTACACAAAGAATACCAACGTAAAGAATGTGGTAAGCGGACTGACCGGCAAGGTTCAGGATGCTAAGAATAAGAAGGCTGCCGGAAAGGCAGCAGCTGAGCCCAAGGCAGCTAAGGCTCCGAAGAGCACAAAGGCTGTTGGCGCAGCCGCAGCCGCAGCCGCAGGAGCAGCTGGAGCAGGCGCAGCAGCCGCTTCCAAGCCCGCAGTTAATGAAGAACTCATCGCAGCATCCAAGGCAAGGGTCGAGGAATTTGCAGCAGGCATCGAAGCTCTTAAGTCGGTTCATAAGCAGTCTGACGGCTATATCGACTGGGAAGCGATCGCAAACGGTGCGGTATCAGGCCAGCTTAAGGAGCTCCAGCCTTTTGCACAGAGCGTTCTTGCAGGCGATATCGATGCATATTTTAAGGTTATTGCAGAGGTCGGACCTTTCGATGATCTCCTCGAATACGGAAGCGGATTTGAAGTTGGAACTGACGATCCGAACACAATGGAGATCGAATTCCAGGTTAAGTCCGGCGATATCATCCCGACACAGTATCCTGACATGAAGGCTTCTGGCGAGATCGTCATGAAGGATTTCACGAAGTCTGCTTACTATGAACTCGTTCAGGACTATGTATCGAGCACAATGCTCAGAGTCGCAAGAGACACATTTGCGCTTCTTCCTGTAAGACAGGTCCTCATCCACGCTGTAGACAAGGTCTTAAACCCTGCAACTGGCAACGATGAGGAAGTAACGATCGCATCTGTAAAGCTCAAGAGAGATGCACTTGCAACACTGAATTTCGAGCGTATCGATCCTTCTGACTGCCTCGAGAGCTTTGAGAGCAACGTTAAGTTCAAGAAGACAACAGGATATGCTCCTGTTGACAGAGTGCTTGCTTAAGCGGACAGAGATTTTATTGCCATAGTGTAAACTTTCAGTCGTTATCATGAGAATATTCGAAAAGGTTTATTGCTTTTCGAAAAACGGATAATTAGACTAACTTCATACGTGCTTTGCTGACATTTTCGGATTGTTGATTAGAGGTCCTTTATGGCTGACCGCAGAAGAATTGCTTTACTTGTAGCGCAGGCTGATGAATACTATCAGTCCCGGTTTATTGAGGGCTTTATTGACAATGCATTCCAGCACAATGCTGATGTCCTGGTTTTCGCAAGCTATCTGAAATATCAGAATAACCTCGGGCGTGAAGTCGGCGAGACGTCGATCTTCTCGCTCGTTCCTTTTGAAGAGTTTGACGCGGTTGCCGTTATGGCGGACACTTTGCAGTCACCGGGCCTTGCGGACAGCGTCGAGGAGATGATCCATGAGCGCTGCAGGTGCCCCGTTGTCTTCATCGATAAGGAGAGCAAGTATTTCCCGTCGATTTTCCCGAATCACTACGATGCGGTAAAGCTTCTGGTAAACCATCTCATCGAAGAGCACGGATATACCGATATCGCATTCCTGACGGGCAAGGCATGGCACCATTATTCGAAGCAGAGACTTCAGGCGTTCATGGATGCCATGAGCGAGCACAGTCTTTCGGTCGGCCGTGACAGGGTATTTTACGGCGACTTCTGGTATACGAGCGGCGAGAGCTTAGGAGACCGCCTCATCAAGAAGGGCGGCAAGCTTCCTCAGGCAATTGCCTGTGCCAATGACTGCATGGCAATAGGACTTTGCAAGGCGCTCGAAGAGGGCGGGATCAGAGTTCCTGAAGACATAGCTGTTGCAGGTTACGATTCGACGGAAGAGGGAAGATATTCACCCAAGCCGGTCACTTCGATCAAGATCCCCGCCAGGGCAATGGGTTCTTATGCTCTCGAGAGGCTTATGGATTCTCTTGAAGGCAGGAATAGCGGGACATTTAAGGAACTTGGCGAGTTCTTCCGCGGCAGGACATGCGGATGCAGCGAGGATAAGGTCCAGTACGAGACCAAGCTCCGCAGCCGCTGGGATACGGACACTTCACATAACAGCGTATTCTCGTCCTTCAACCATCTCGATGAGGATCTCGTTATCCAGAATGATTTTGACGGCCTCATGAAAACGACATTCTCTTATGTTTTCCAGATAAGGGATTTTGAGAGCTTCTCCATCTGTCTCAACGATAAATGGCAGACCAAGGCAAAGGCGATGTCCGGCGCCATCGACGATTCGAGACTGTCACCTGAGAGGCTTTCTGATACTGAAAAGTTCTTCACGAGAAAGATGATGCACGTCATCGCGTGCCGTCCCGAAAATCTTAACTGCGACAGAGTAAGTGATGACGTTTACTTCGACAGGAACGTCCTAGTTCCCAGGCTTGATGCCAGCAGACAGAAGCCGGAAGCGTTCTTCTTCACGGCTCTGCATTTCGAGGAATCCATATTCGGATATGCGGTCCTCTCATATACTGAGGCGAGATCTTACAGGAAGTCATACCGTTTCTGGCTCCACAGCATAATGAGGGGTCTTGAGAACTTCAGAAGATACGATGAACTCAATGAGATCAATAAGAAGCTCGAAGCAAGCCTCATCAGAGATCCGCTTACGGGTATCTTCAATTACAACGGTTTCCTAAGGCAGACTGAAGACATCATCGCCATGAATCCGCTGGGTGAGACAGAAAGGCTCGGCGTTCTTGCTGTCGACATCAAGAATCTTGCAAAGATCAATAATGACAGCGGAAGAGCGGCAGGCGACAACGCGATTATAAGCATCGGACGCTATCTGGGCGAGGTTTTCGCAAGAGGCCGCGTATACTGCATGGGCAACGGTGAGATGGTCGCAATGGAAGTCGCCGGAAACAATGTCGATGTAAATGACCTCATAGAGCACAGGGTCAGGGAGCTTTCTGAGAAGATCGAACTCTTCAACGCATCTCTTGAAGAAGGAACCAGAAGACTTGAGGTCTACTATGGAACTTCGGAGGGCAGACCCAGGACGAAGGCTGATTATGAGAGCCTCGTAAGCGTTGCACTCTCGCGCAAGAACGGCCAGAAATCGAGCCTTCAGAAGCTCAATGCGGACGGCTTCAACGATTCACAGATCGAAGAGGCGAAGGTCGTTAACGAGATCCTCGACAAGAATAAGATCAACTATCATTTCCAGCCGATCATCAATGCGAAGAACGGCGAGATCTATGCATATGAAGCATTGATGAGGGTCGATACGAATCCTGTCATCCCGCCGCTTCTGGCCATCAAGTATGCGGGGATCTTCGACAGGCTTTATGATATCGAGAATGCGACATTCAATAATGTCCTGGCATATATCAACAAGAATGCCGACAAGTTCAATCCGGAGGCGAAGATCTTCATCAACTCCATTCCGGGCCAGCGTCTGAAGAATGAAGACATGCAGATCATGGCTGATAAGGCGAAGGCGTTTGCTGGCAGGCTTGTCGTTGAGTTTACCGAGCAGTCCGAGATCGACGATGAAGAGCTCAATGCGATGAAGTCTGAGTACAGGAAGGCCGGATTTGAGACCGCCGTAGATGACTACGGAACTGGTTATTCCAATGTAAGCAATCTTCTGCGCTACATGCCGAACTATGTAAAGATCGACAGGGCGCTTCTTGCAAATATCCAGGATTCGCCTCAAAAGCAGCACTTCGTCAAAGACATTATCGAATTCTCACATGACAACAACATAATGGCTCTGGCAGAAGGCATCGAGACGGCAGAAGAGATCGAGACGGTAATTGGTCTCGGCATCGATCTTATCCAGGGTTATTACACTGCACGTCCTTCCGGGAAGATCTTAAAGTCGATCCCTCAGGCCATTAAGGAAGAGATCGTTAAGTACAGCTCCAACAGGACAAAGAACCGCACAAAGAGAGACTATATAGCAGGAAGAGAAGCAAGGATCTCACTGCCGATCCTCATCAAGGAAGGCTACAACACGATCCATGTCACATCCGGTCATGTAACTCACAGGGATCTTCACATCGTCGGCGTGCCCGGAGATGAGGCAAAGATCTCCCTTGAGATCGAAGAAGGATATAAGGGTAAGATCGCGATCGAGAACTGTTCATTTACCGGAAAAGCAGACGAAGCTGCGATCAGTATCGGTGATGACTGCGAAGTCGTTCTTGCACTTACCGGAGAGAATTCCCTTACGGGCGGCGGCATCAAGGTATCTCCTTCCGCAAGCCTTACCTTCGAGGGCGTGGGAAACCTTTCCATAAGCTCGACCGGCGTTGAGGCTTTCGGTATCGGCAACGATATGGATTCTTATCACGGAGATCTTGTTTTCGATCAGGACGGACTTATCGAAGTCTCTGTAAATGCGAACCGAAGTGTTGCAATAGGAAGCGGCCTCGGCGGACACATCACCATCAGAAGAGGCATGTACAAGCTCAACCTCATGGGCCAGCATTCTGTCGGAATCGGTTCCAACACGGGCGATATCGATCCTCTTATCAGCAACTGCTTTATCGGCATCAAGAGCGCAGCTCAGTCTGCGGTCGGCATCGGTTCCTTCACCGGAAGATGCGATATGATGATCGAACACTCTTCGGTAAATATGGATTTCGAGGGCTCCGACGTGGTCATGCTGGGTTCCAAGCAATCCGAAAAGCTCCAGATAAGCATCTACAGTGCGACTGTCATCGCACAGTCCAAAGCGCCTGACATTACTGTCGTCGGCTCCGGCACGGCTGCTCCTTCAAACGTCATTATCGACTACGTATCTTTGAGAGTCGATCTGGGCGGCATGCAGGCAGGCATCTACAGGGGAGTGGATGACAGGGTCAAGGTAAGGGTATCCAATTCCAGGGTCGAAGGCGTCATATTCACGAGCCTTGATATCCCGAAACATGCAGATGACATGGATTTCCAGGTAACGGGATCCATTACAAAGCTCGATATCAACGGCCGCCTTTACGAACTGAATTCGAGAGAAGCTTAAATATCCAGATAGATAGGACAGTGATCAGAACCCATGATGTCAGTCATCATGTTGGATTCTTTTACGCGCGGATTGAGCCCGTCTGTCGTGAAGAAATAGTCTATTCTCCAGCCTACATTACGCTCTCTTGCGGCGGTCTTGTAAGACCACCAGGTGTAGCATTCCTTATCATCGGGATGGAGCATTCTGAAGGTGTCGGTAAGTCCCCTTTCGATGAATTTGTCCATATATGAGCGCTCTTCGGGAAGGAATCCCGAGATCTTTGAGTTTGCCTTGGGGTTCGACAGGTCGATCTCCTTATGCGCGGTGTTGACGTCGCCGCAGCAGATTACTTCCCTGCCCTGTGCTTTGAGGGCGTCGACCTGGTCTAAGAAGCAGTCGTAGAACCTGAGCTTGAATTTAACGTAGTCATCGCCTCTTCCGCCGTTCGGGAAGTAGATATTAAAGAGCACAAAATCGCCGAAATCAGCCTTGATTACACGGCCTTCGTGGTCGAATTCCTCAACGCCGAAGCCGAATTCGACGCTTTTGGGTTCGATCTTCGAATAGAGTGCTGTTCCGGAATAGCCCTTGCGCTCAGCTGAATAGAACCAGCTCTTATAGCCCGGGATATCGGTGATCTCAGGGCCTAACTGGTCTCTCATGGCCTTGATCTCCTGGATGCCGATCACGTCTGCGCCGATCTTCTCAAGGCTCTCTGCAAAGCCCTTTGTTGCCACTGCCCTTATTCCGTTTACGTTCCAGCTCGCTATTCTCATATAAACCCCCGTGACTTATAATTGTATGGGTAGATTTTACTATTCTTTGGCTTTGGAAGGAAAGGGAAATGAGGATATTAGGCGCGATGCTCGGAGGAACGATCTCCTCCTACAACAGTTCCGGTACGGTAATGCTGGGGACGCCCTCATTTGCGCGCAGTTTCCTTCTCGAAAATTTTCCTTCCCACGAATTCTCATTCCCTGAATTTAAGACATATTCTTCGGAGGATGCGACTCCTTATCTGTACCGTGATGCCCTGAAAAAGATCATCTGCAGTACAGAAGGCTTTGACGGGATCTTAATCACCCACGGCACTGACACATGTGCTTTTTTCGCGCAGCTCGCAGCAAGGGTATTACCGTCACTTGATATCCCGTTTGTGATCACGGGTTCCATGAGATCTCCTGATGTCGATCCCGATGAGGCTTCGGGCAATCTGGGCTTTGCTGTAAAGTGCCTTGAAGAGGGAAAGAGCGGAGTTGTTTTCAGAAATGCGGAAGGGGCAGAGCAGCTTTATAAGGCGCATCTAATTATGTCGCCTGATATAAACGGGATCTACACTGAATTCAGTGAAGGCTCAGTCCCGGAGAAGAGAGATTGCACGGAATTTCTTGAGAAAGAGGAGCTTTATAAGATCCTTGTCATTCCTGCTGTCCCGGGTGCATCGATTCCTGAGGACGGATTTGACAGAGTCCTTATCTGCTGCAACCATTCCGGCACCGCGTCAGCAGACCTCGTGCCGCTGGTAGAGCGCTGGACCGCAGGAGGGATAAAGTGCTTTATGGCGCCAATTCCTTCAGGCGCGGGAGTCTATGAGAGCAGAAAACGATTAAGGGATGCGGGTGCTTTGGAATTGCCGGGAATGCCCATAGAAGGTGCATGGTCGGAGGTATTGATAAGATGAGTTTGCCGCCTAAGATATACGACGAGAACGGCAGGGCGTCGTTTGGCGGAAGCCAGATGTGGCTTCCAGATCCGATGCTTCTTAACAGCGGATGCGGAATAATCGCTGGTCTTGATGCAATCACGCGCCTTAAGGGCGAGGAGGGCATGACCAGGAAAGAATATTTCGAAAGGTTCTTTGAGGCCAAGGACTATATAAGGCCGATCACGGTAGGAAAGAAAAGGGAGCCCAGGAAAGTCTTCGGCAGGGAGTTCCTGGGGAGCCTCGGGGTCAGTGCAGGCAGATTCAGAAGGGGCATAAGAAAGCTTGCGGTCAAGGAAGGCCTTAATATCAGGGTAAAGCCGATTCTTTTCAAGTGGTGGGAGAAGATCCCTGAATATCTTAAAGGCGGCGATCCGCTGGTAATGCTTTTCGTATCACCCTTCAAAAAGATCACGGTCGAGTACCCTGACTGATGGAAAGCTATGTGCGATTACCACTGGGTAACCGTGACGGAAATGGACGGGGATGACCTCTGGGTCTCCTCATGGGGCGAGAGATGCCGCATGTCGGTTAAAGAACTTAAAAGATTTGGCGTCATTTTCTTTCCTACCGTGA
>JAEEGH010011865.1_pt1 | contig 19680 bp, 13 predicted proteins | sample 9134181 | NCBI WGS metagenome assembly JAEEGH01 (sample SAMN16246544, study PRJNA631951) | gut metagenome | biome: gut microbiome; feature: rumen; material: DP-attached | host: Bos | place: Iran: Karaj | collected 2018-10 | reverse complement strand
GCATCTCCCTCGAAGACTTCACTCCCGAACAGCGTTCAGCGTTCAACGTACAGCATGCGGCCTACGGCGATTTCATCCGTACCCATTTGCGCTACGACCCGCTGACGCTCAGCCAGCAGATCGAGAACCGCTTCGACCGCATCACGCTCGTCAACAGGGCCAAGACCGAACGGCTCACCATCGACACCAACCTGCGCTTCCACAACATTGCCACGGGCAACTACCGCTTCATGGAAGGCCTGGTGGTCATCGAGCTCAAGCGCGACGGCCTCTGCTCTTCACCCATCCTGCCCCTGCTGTGCCAGCTACGCATCCGTCCCCACGGATTTAGCAAGTACTGCGTCGGCTCCGCCCTCACCAACGAAGACCTGCGCCGCAACCGCATCAAGCCCCGGCTGCACAGCATTGAGAAAATGATGAAATAATAAAAAAAATAGAATAGGATATGGAATTTTTCAATTTGTCCAACGATTTCCTGATGATGTTCGTACGCCTGCTGATCAACATCCTGACCACCTGGCTCATCATCGACCGACTGTACTACCGTAAGAGTCGCCGCCGCGACTTCTACTTCACGTTCATGCTCATCTCCGTAGCCATCTTCTTCATCGTGTTCTTCATGATCTTCGTCCTCGAGGATCTTAAGGGTAAGACCTCGATGGGAGTAGGTATCGGACTCTTCGGCATCTTCTCCATCATGCGCTACCGCACCGACACGATGCCCGTGCGCGAGATGACCTACCTCTTCGTCATCATTGCCATCTCGCTGGTCAACGCCGTCTCCGTCAACGTGCCCCTCTTCGAGGTGCTCCTCACCAATGCCGTCATCACCGCTGCCGTCTGGATCTGCGAGCTGCATATCAAGACCCTCCCTTCGCGAATGGTACAGTACGACCGTATCGACCTCATCACCCCCGACCGCCGTCAGGAGCTCATTGCCGACCTCGAGAAGCGCCTCGGCGTGAAGGTCGTCAAGGTCGATATCGGTTCCATCGACTTCCTTCGCGACATGGCGATGATCCGTGTCAGCTACCAGGGTGAGCATCCCGCCATCGGCGAAGAACTCAAGCTTTCTAAGGACCAACTCAAACAGTTCTGATGATGACAGCGATTCTGAAAGTGGTAAAAAAGATTTTACCTTTTTATCTTTTTGCCTTTTTGCCTATGACCGCCTCTGCCCAGAGCGACGACTTCGGCCTCGACTTCACCCTCGAAGCCCAGAAGAAACTCTCCAAGAAGTGGAGCCTCGGTCTCGAAGGCGAGCTACGCACCCGTGATAATGCCTCGACCAACGACCGCTGGAGCCTCGGCCTCGACATCGACTACAAGATTGCCAAATGGCTCAAGGCATCGGCAGGCTACACCTACTTGTACGACAATCAAGTCCAGACAAGCTACTACTTGCCGACCGATGACGACGTACTCGAGGGCGATGCAGAGGCAGGCGATCCCAAGAAATGCGCCCAATACTGGGCTCCCCGCCACCGCTTCAACGTGTCGCTGACAGCCAGCCAGAAATTCGGCAACTGGAAGCTGTCCCTCCGCGAGCGCTGGCAGTACACCTATCGTCCTGAATACACCGTCGACGAGCGCTGGAGCTATCTGAAGCAAGCTTACGACGGCAAGCCCCATACCTACAGCGGCAAGGGCAAGAACGTGCTCCGCAGCCGTTTCCAGGTGGAGTATGCCAAGAAGGGCCTCGCCGTCACGCCCTATGCCAACGTCGAGCTGTTCAATGCCTGGAGCCTCCAGAAAGTGCGCTATAATGTCGGCCTCGACTGGGACATCACCAAGCACCACACCCTCGGAGCCTTCTACCGCTACCAGTCCGTCAGCAGCGATGACGACGACAACGAGTCCAACCGCCACATAATAGGCCTCGGCTACAAACTAACATTCTAGGGCACCGATCGGTGCCCTAGAATGTTAGAATAGTGGCTGATGCGAGCAATGCCCTGCGCTCACTGCTTCAAAAGTTCCCATCCTCGAAGCATGGCGAAATAATCCAGCGACGAAGTACCATTCTCCTGTATCGCCATGGCCACACCGACCATCATCCAACGGGCAGGGCATTCCATCGGGATACCTATCGGCTCGTCGGGATCTATGCCGGTAAGGCGACTCACGTTCTCGATGTAGGCACGTGTGTTGTTCTCCGACTCAGGTGCCCATCTCGAAATGATGCCTCGGATGGTATAGAGACGGTACTTGTGATAGTACGCCTTTGCAGTCCCCTTTTCCTCGCGCACCTTTTCTATCAGGTGGTCGCGCATCAGTCGGTTGGTCTTGCTGCGAGCAGACGATTCACTACTGATAACGATTTACGACGAATTTATACATTATTTAATAGAATGGTTCTAAACACAGCCAATTCAAGACACAAAAACCAGCACCTCGAAACAAGGTACTAGTCATTATGATAACGGCGAATTTGCCGTTTATGATTTTCTCATTTCAACATTCCAAGTATAGTCTCTGGGGATGCCTGCAACTTAGTGACAGCACATAAGCCATTACCCATGTCCTTTACACTCGCTCCAAGCAGATAGACGGAGTCATCAATAATGTCACATCAGGGACAGACCCCGTTGTGACACCAAACCACCAAATTAAATCCGCAAATATTCGACTTCTGCGACAATAATTTGGGCCATACTAGCCATTTGTCGCAATACGGACCACCTGTCGCAACAAACGGAAGAAGAATACTGCAATTTATTTGGATTCAGCCCAAAATCCCCTTACCTTTGCATCAGATTTTTGATTCATACATGCATAAGTTTGGTTTTAGTTAGAGATTTTCTTTTTCCATTTTGATTGATAAGTTTTAGGTTTGTAAGTTAATTGTTTGTTAGTAATGTGAACACGATTTGGGCCCGCAGTGATGCGAGCCCAAGTTTTTCTTTAAAGTGCACAAGGTTCCTGTCCCCTTGTGCACAAGAAAGAGACGCTCAGGATTGTCCCCCAGCAGGTCTTGGCAATGCAGCTTGACACAGTTCAGTTGACGTACCCCTTTAAATGTAACATGACACAGAAGGGTCGGGCACCTTTGTGTCATGATTATCTGTGATCATTCTGTTTTATATTTTATCTTTGAAAATGCTATCAAGTCGTGAATACCTCCACATTCTATCACATAGCTTGTCTGTTTTGTAATATTCAGAATCGTAATACTTCATTTTTTCAACATCAATATTATCCCTTCTAGCTATTTCCTCAGAAACATATTCGTAAACATTCTTTCTTACTGCTTGTGGAAGTTGCTCAATGGGAATATTTGGGTCCTCTATTGGTTTCCATTCCAATTGATTATTGCTTTTGTCAACAGATAAACCGTCAAATAGATAATCATAAACATAAGTTGATCGACCATCTTCTTTTGGTTCTTTCACTCCTTTACCTTTAACTACAAATGCCCTAATAAGTGCAGATGCTCTATATTTTAACTCTAAGTCGTCATTTTCAAAAGAAATATCTACTCCCGATATATGCGGATTAAGAGTGCCAATTTCAAAAAAGTCTTTTATATATTCGATATTCTCGTCGTTCTGCCCCTTTTTCTTATTCTTTATCCATTTCTTTTTGTTGCGATGATACATGATTGGATCTTTTATTTCACCATTTTCTTCATGGTAGTAAAATTCTACACTCGTAATATAAAGATCATATCTCTTACTACAATGGAAATATCCACCATACATAAGATATTTAGCCAAATCCATGAATAATACATTTAATTGTTTTTCCCTTTTTTCTTTATCCAAACGAATGTCATACTTCGTCTGAAACTCATTTAGTTTTGCAATTAACGAATTCATAATCAATTGATTTTTGTGATTTAAATAATTATCGAAGTGCAAGGTATAAGAAGTTTTTGGATTTTGCAAGTTTTGGAGTGACTTTTTTGCGTGGCATTGCACAAATCGCCAAAACTGTGCATCTTAAAAGAGGTTAAAGAAGAACAGAATAGCTGCGTATTTGGCATTGATGCCACTGGCTGTACCTACCCTCATATTGTTGTTGTTCCGAACTGTTCCATCAGAACTGATGGTGCCAAGACGCATATTGTTGTTGTCGCGTACTGTTCCATCAGAACTGACTGTACCCAGTCGCATATTGTTCTTGTCTCTGATTGTACCATCTTTCTCGATAGTGCCGAGTCTCATATTGTTGCTATCCCTGATGGTTCCATCATCGAATATCTTGCCAAGGCGCATGTTATTGGCATTGCGGATCGTGCCATCGGATTCAACCTTACCAAGTAGCATGTTGTTATTGTCGCGGAAAGACTGAGAATATCCAGGACTTTCCACGAACAGGAACATCAATAATGCTATAATCAATCTATACATCACGTTGCAAAATTACAAATTATTTCTGATAATACAAATTAAAATGGTAAATTCGAGTCATTTTCATCAGGTTCGAATGGCAAATCCGATGGCTCTGACGGTTTCTCCTTTCCTTCACAAATAGTGTATTCTGGGAACCATTCTCGTGGAGTGAGAATGCTATCAACACAAAAATTCTTTGTATTCTTGTATTTGTCATCCAATGCGAGATAAGCATATTTCTTTGCGATTTTTGCCTTAGCTTCATGTTTCACATATTCACTCAAGTCCGCAGTTAAAACGGTCTTGAACTCTGAGCTGCTGAAAACAGCTCTTTGCACTTCTTCATTCCACGTTTCAAACTGTCGGACTACACCTATTAAATCCATCTTCCTCAAATAATAAAAAGCTAGATTTACATTTTGGAAAAGGATTGGACTAATAATTTCATCTTCCCCCATATCCGGATACAATGAAAGATGGGTATAATCGCTGTCCTCAGTACAGACATCGTGGACTGTTTTATAAAGCAAATCACGGGCTTCATCATCTGATAATGATCTACCAGTATGATAGAGCACAGAAAGATAGTCAGTAATCGACAGCTTGCTCCTGTCAATAATATAGCTCTTATCCTCTGCTAGTCTCAAACAGATAAAATAATAATCTCTATCATCGGTAAACTTATCGATATTTTGAGATAGGTATTTTGTAGGGAAGTAACGTATTACTACCCAAGAGCTTTTTCCTTCATGTGACTGTTCCCACAACTCTTTTATCCTGGGCTCAAATGATTTGTCCCAGTTGTCAACAAGTTTAGAATATGCCCATAGTCTATCTCCCTTTCCCGATTCAAGGAAAGCTTGCATAATCTTCTTCTGATCCTTCCAGTCTAGATGGTCAAAGCGTCTCTGAATTTCTTTGCGGGACTCAGGAACTTTGCCACTTTTCTTGTTGATGTAGTTCTTAATCAACGTGGCTATTGGAGTATTTCGTTTTCTTTCTTTTGATTTCATAATTCGATATTAGAATGGTAAAATCGAGTTGTTTTCCTCTGGTTCAAAGGGTAAAATAGCAGCATTTTGCCATTTCCAATCATCAATCAGTAGTATCGCATCTACGAGTACTTTTTCATTTGCCTGATGGTTAAAGTCTAATTTATCCACATCGTCATAGTCAATGTTTACGTCAATAACGTTATTCCATATAGATGCATACGGCAAGGGACATGCAGAATCAAGACAAAAAAGCCGAAGAGTTGTTCCAAACAAGGTATATCCAATAGCAACAACAGAATGTCCATATTTCCTTTTGGGATTCCAGAATGCAAGTTGTACAGAATAACCTATATCTATTTGTGCCATAATCATATCATGTATTTTTTTCAGATTATCTTTATCACGGTTTCTGATAACATATACATCGATAGGTATCTTGTTGTTGAAAGAGCGCAATAGCTTTATACGTAATTCCCTCAACGAATATCCCCTTGTAGTACTATAATTAAATTGTCTTTTCAGTTTCTTTATATATTCAGGTGCTTTGGCACTTACTTTACGTAACAGGTCTTCTCTGTTAAGTATTCCATGTAATATCAGCAACATCATAAGGCTATATACGGCACACCTACCTTCAAGATTGCCTTGTCTTAGGAATACTCTTGTTACATTCCCCTCCCTGCCGTAGGCATGAAGTATTCCATCCTTTAATACAATATTATTTATAACATTGATTGTTTGCATACAATTATTTCTTTATGTTCCATGTGATGCAATGTAATGCACCACCATTTTTAGCAATATCTCTCATTCGGAAACCTCGCACGACACATCCCGGATTAGCCTCACGGACATACTTTAAGGCTTGCTTGTCTTCTGGTATTCCAAAAGTTGGCATGATAATCTTATTTCCCACTTGGAGATAGTTGATATAGGCCCAATTGAAGTCTTTATTTGGTTTTGGTACGTCAAAAAGCATTTCTATCACCTCGAATCCTATAGCCTCCAAGCGGTATCTGATTTCATCTGCTTCTTCAGGATAATAATCTCGATGATTGGACATTAAGACTCTATTATCACCAGCCCAATGTACAAAACCGTCTGCATGTCCATATACATCAGTGTTAGGCTCCTGTGGATTATCACAATGCCAAGGCAGGAAAATAACCCTAGAATCAAGAACGTGACTTATGTAATCACAAAAATCCGGGTCATATTTCTCCTTTCCGTTTTCTTGGAACACCTTATCTGTGAGCACTAAATGACCTGCACACGTAACAACGTTTCCTCCATCAAGCGTTATATCATATTGGCTCTTATTGCTATGATTAAGGATCCCATCGGCTATGGCATGTGAATCCGTGAGATAATCATCTCCAGAGTCTTTCAGGTAGTCTGGATTGTAATTGTAAACGATGAAGCGGTCATCAGATATCTGAATGGGCATATAATCACGAATCCAAATATCTTTCGTACCCTCGATCTCACCCCATTCAATATCCATCTCATTGAATAGTTTGGTAAGTCGTGAATAGGTTCTGGGATAGAACTTTTTCAATTTATCGGAGATATACACGAAATTAGTCATGGTATCATTAAAGTTATCGGCTGGAATATCAGATATGCTTGGCAATAGCTCTTTAAGGTTACGTTCCTGCTTCTTAATCTCCTGACGGATTCGTTCCGTCTCTTCGAAACTATGGGGAACAACCACTTCGCTATCATCAAGAGTCGCTCCTGGAATTTGTTCAATCCAGTCAAACATAACGTTCACGATGGTTGCAATCTTATCTAATGAAAAGATAATATGTTCCTTTTGCAACCAATTAGAGATAGATCTGACGGCAGAGTTGAAATCTGGCCAGCCACCATAACCAACCTCAACATTCCAATAATTGCCAAACGCATCGTCAATGGCATCCCAAATATCATCTGGGAGTTCGAAATCAATGCCGTTTAAGACTACTTTATGCATTACTTCTGAAGAAAATGCTCCTGAAGCTTTGGGGTCTAATAGATACTTTTCCATACATACAAGCTTTTTGAAATTCGAGTGCAAAGATAGAACGATTTTGCACTCAAACCAAATTTTCAGAGCAGAAAAACGCAACGCTCTAACAATTATTAACCACCTGATTATCAATTATTTAAATATAAATTTTATGTATAAATATACAGGGGTATACCCCTGTTAAAATTATAATTAAATATAAGCTTGAAAAAGGTGATTTACATATTTTAAGAGTCCAAATGAAGTAATGACAAAGAAAGGGAACTCCCATTTCTGAGAATTCCCCGTGTCCTTTTTGAAAGGCATATGTAGAGGCAAAACGGAATCCTTATCTGCGTCCGAAATGACCTGCATTACTGTGACCATGGCGTGGTGTGTGTAGTCGCTGGGACAGATTCTTGGGTATGACGGCTGCTATGACTCAGGTACCTGTCCCAGCGACTAGGTCGGAAGTCATTAAGTCATTAGTCATTAGTCATTAAGGAGAAACATATCACGCGAGGACTTCAGAGTGCTGTGCTGTAGTGCTGTGCGCAATCAAAATATGGCAGCGATTCTCGAGGACAGGATGTGCGCTTTTATCTGCCAGGTTGGTTGCCGCCGCCACCGGACCAGCACGGGAGAAAACATGTAAATCGAAATTTCGATTGACATCGAGCGCACACGGGGTACGGAGATACGAGAATAGACTAAGTGCGGAGTTTTCTGCCGAAAGAGTAACCTCTTCCCCTCCTGAGTCAGTGCTTGGGCGCAAAGGTGCCAGACCCCTTTGCGCCCTGTGTGAACAGGGCGACAGTCCGTTAACACTATTTAAGGGGAAGGGTTGACTCGCTTTAACAAAATAATTCGTACCTTTGCACGCGACAGACAATTAGACACGTATGTAGTATGAGGAGACTGACCACACTTCTATCCCTGCTCATCGCCCTGAGCATTCAGGCGCAGATGATGAACCCTGTGCATTTTTATTCAGAGTTGAAGGAACTGAAGGGGGGTGAGGCGGAACTGGTCTTCTCGGCTACCATCGACCCGGGGTGGCATGTGTATTCGACGGGCCTTGGCGACGACGGGCCGATATCGGCTTCGTTCAACGCCGTGAAGATGGACGGGGCAGAAACCGTGGGCAAGTTGCTGGCGCGCGGCAATGAGATCAGGCAGTTTGACAAGTTGTTCGGCATGGAACTGCGGTATTTCGAGAAGGCGGTGACCTTCGTGCAGAAGATCCGCTTTACGAAGCCCGACTACGACATAGACTGTTATGTGGAGTATGGTGCCTGCAACGATGAGAGTTGCCTGCCCCCGTCGGAGATGACTCTGAAGAAGCAGGGCAAGGCTCCTGTGACCCAGGAGGCTTTGAAGAAAGAGGAGAGTGAAAAGAAGATAGAGAATAGCCTAAGCGCTGATTCTGCCGCAAAGGATACCTCCCTCCACACTCCTCCCTCCACACTCCTCGAACCCTCCGCCGATACCGGAACTTCCGCCGACCTCTGGCAGCCAGTCGTGGCTGAACTCCGCTCGGCAGGTGAGGGTGACGACATCGCCGACCACTCCTTATTATATATCCTCCTGATGGGATTCGTAGGCGGCTTGCTGGCGGTCTGCATGCCCTGCATCTGGCCCATCATCCCGATGACGGTGTCGTTCTTCCTGAAACGGGCCAAGGACGACAAGGCGCGGGGTGTCAGGGATGCCATCACCTATGGCGTGAGCATCATCGTAATCTATCTCGGTCTCGGCCTGCTGGTGACGGCTCTCTTCGGCAGCGACACGCTCAACGCCATGTCTACCAATGCCGTCTTCAATATCTTCCTCTTCCTGCTGCTGGTGGTCTTTGCCCTGTCGTTCTTCGGATGGTTTGAGATCAGACTGCCCGACAGTTGGGCCAATAAAGTGGATCAAAAAAGTGAAGAACTCTCCACCAAGGCGGCAGCATACTCTTCACTCTTCACCCTCCACTCTTCACTCTCCATCTTCCTGATGGCCTTCACGCTGGTGCTCGTATCCTTCTCCTGCACGGCGCCGATTATCGGGCTGCTGCTGGTGGAGACGACGACCAGCGGCAACTGGCTGGCTCCCGCCCTGGGCATGCTCGGCTTCGCCCTCGCCCTGGCCCTGCCGTTCACCCTCTTCGCTTTGTTCCCCTCGTGGCTGAAGCAGGCTCCTAAGTCGGGCTCATGGATGAACATGCTGAAGATCGTGTTGGGCTTCATCGAACTGGCCTTTGCCCTGAAGTTCTTCTCTGTCGCCGACCTGGCATACGGATGGCATCTGCTGGACCGCGAGGTGTTCCTCTCGCTCTGGATCGTCATCTTCGCCCTCCTGGGAGCCTACCTCTGTGGCTGGCTGAAATTCCAGTCAGACGAGATCGGAGACGAGCCCCACAAGCCGATGCCCGTGGTGTGTATCATGGGCGGACTGGTATCGTTCGCCTTCGCCGTCTATATGGTCCCGGGCCTCTGGGGCGCACCCTGTAAGGCTGTCAGCGCCTTTGCACCGCCCATGAGCACGCAGGACTTCAACCTGAACACCAAGGTGGTGGAAGCCCGTTATACGGACTATGACCAGGGCATGGCTGCCGCCCGTGCTGAGGGCAAGCCCGTGCTCATCGACTTCACCGGCTTCGGCTGCGTGAACTGCCGTAAGATGGAGGCCGCCGTATGGACTGATGCCCAGGTGGCCGATATGCTGACGAAAGACTTTGTGCTCATCTCCCTCTATGTCGACGACAAGACGCCGCTGGCAGAGCCCTTCGAAGTGGCCGGTGACGGTAATAGCGAAGCCAAGACGCTGCGCACGGTGGGCGCCAAGTGGAGTTATCTGCAGAGCCATAAGTTCGGCGCCAACGCCCAGCCCTTCTACGTGATGCTGGATCCCGCCACCGGCAAACCCCTTGCCGGCAGCCGTGCCTACGACGAAGATATCAGCGAGTATATCCGCTTTCTGAAGAAAGGCTTGGCGGAATATGGTCGGCTGACACAATAAAAGGGGCAGAAGAACGTTATTATCCTAAAGAGTTTCGACAGAACGTGAGAAGCGCTTGGAGAATGATGATGACATGCGTTCTTCTGTTCCTTTGTCTTTGCACAAAGGCGCAGGAGTACGTGAACTTGACGCCACAGCAGGTCAGGATCGACTCGCTGTTGCCCGTCTATACGTATCAGAAGCAGTTGGGCAGCCATTATGCCGACTCCGTCTGGCACGTCAGCATCGAGTATCCTCTATTTATAGATATGTCGGCAGAAGACATCCGCCGCTACCAGCAGATCAGCGGCCAGCCTCTGCCTGCCTTGCCTGAGGTGAGGCAGGGGGTGGGCGTGGTGCGGAAGCAGGGCGTGCTCGAGGTGTCGCTGGTACCCTTGGTGTTCCGCGACGGGAGATACCAGAAACTGGTGTCGTTCAAGTTGAATGTGACCGCCACAGGCATTGCCAGGACGCGTGCCGCCGGCACGGACGGAGAGCGCTATGCCGACCACAGCATCCTGCAGACAGGAACGTGGGCGAAGATCAGCGTCGCCGAGACGGGCTTCTATCAGTTGACGGACGCCCTGATCAAGAAGGCAGGCTTCTCTGACCCCTCGAAGGTGAGGCTGTATGGCTACGGCGGGGCGCTGCAGCCCGAGAGGCTGACGGGTGACTATCTGGCAGCGACGGACGACCTGCAGGAGGTGCCTACCTGCGTCGTCGACGGGCGCCGGCTGTTCTATGCCGTAGGGCCTGTGAACTGGGAGTCGCCCACCACCACCGTCCGTACCCGGAACCCCTATTCTGAATATGGCAGTTATTTCCTGACGGAAGGCGACGAGGAGCCGCTCTCCATCAGCCAGGAGGACTTCACGGCAGCCCATTACCCCACAGCCAATGACTATCACGACCTGTATGAGGTAGACGACTATGCCTGGTATCACGGTGGGCGTAACCTCTTCGACAAAAGGCTCTTCACGATCGACAGTCCGCGTGACTATACCCTCCATGCCAATGGCGAGACCGGCACCCTGACGGTTGCGCTGACCTACGACGGCAGCATCGACGCCACCATCGCCGTCAACGACTCCGTCGTCGGCACCGTCTCGCGACATGTATCCCTCGACAGTTACACGGAGGCCGAAGAGAACGTCACCAACTATCCGCTGACGAACCTGAAGGCGGGGGAGAACACCGTCACCATCACCCAGACCTCTGGGGCGAACCTGCGGCTCGACTATCTCTCGCTGACACTCGATAGCCCCAAGGTCATGACAGACCTGCAGGCCTCGGACCTGCCCGTGCCCGACTTCCATTACCTCATCATGAATCAGGACCATCACGCCGATGAGGCTGTGGATATGGTCATCATCATCCCCACCAACCAGCAGGTGCTGACAGAGGCAGAGCGCATCAAGGCCTGGCACGAGGAGCAGGACGGCATGAGGGTCAGGATCGTACCTGCCGACGAACTCTTCAACGAGTACTCCAGCGGCACCCCCGATGCCACCGCCTACCGACGGTATATGAAGATGCTCTACGACCGTGCCGACTCCGACGAGGACCTGCCGCGCTATCTGCTGCTCTTTGGCGACGGCGCCTGGGACAACCGGATGCTGTGTGACGACTGGGACGAGGAAGATCCGGACGACTTCCTGCTCTGTTTCGAGAGCGAGAACTCATTCAGTCACGTGAACTGCTACGTCAGCGACGACTTCTTCTGTCTGCTCGACGATGAGGAGGTGATCCAAGACAAAACGTCGTATAAGGGCAAGCCTGACGTGGCAGTAGGCCGCTATCCTGCCCGGACGCAGGAACAGGCCAAGGTGCTCGTCGACAAGACCCTCAGTTATGCTGCCAACGAGTATGCCGGTCCCTGGCAGAACGTGATCTGCGTGATGGGTGACGACGGCAACAGCAACACCCACATGTCGACCGCCGACCGGGTGGCTACCCTCGTGGAGGACAACTACCCAGGCTATCAGGTGAAGAAGATCTACTGGGATGCCTACCAGCGCACCTCTTCTGCCACGGGCTATTCCTATCCGGAGGTGACCCGTCAGATCAAGCAGCAGATGGCTGACGGGGCGCTGTTCATGAACTATAATGGTCATGGTGCGCCTTATGCCTTCTCCCACGAACTGGTGATGAAACTGGCCGATTTCGAGACCTCTACCACCAACCGGCTGCCGTTGTGGCTTACCGCCTCCTGCGATATCATGCCCTTCGACGGACAGGAAGACAATATCGGCGAGACCGTCATGCTCAGTCAAAGGGGTGGGGGCGTGGCCTTCTTCGGCACCACCCGTACGGTCTATGCCAACTACAACGAGGCGATGAACCTCGCCTTCACCAAGTATGTGTTCAGTCCTGGCTACACCATCGGCGAGGCGGCCAGACAGGCGAAGTGCGACCTCGTCAGCACCGGTCGTGACACATCGCCCAACAAACTGCAATATTCGCTCCTGGGTGATCCGGCCCTTCGGTTAGCCTGCCCCCAGGCTCAGGTCGTCATCGACAGCATCAACGGCCAGCCTGCGGGCGCTGCTGTCACCCTCGGTGCCGGTTCCATCGCTACGGTCACAGGCCATGTCGTACGGGGGAAAAAGGCGGCAGACGATTTTCAGGGTGTCGTGACGGCAACTGTCCGCGATGCCGAGGAGACCATCGTCTGCAAACTCAACGACACCTCGTCGCAAGGGGCTGAGACGCCTTTTGTCTATCAAGACCGCACGAAGACCCTCTACCAGGGCTCCGACAGCGTGAGGCAGGGCGTGTTCCGGTTTACCTTCGCCGTACCCAAGGATATCAGTTATGCGGACGGCAGCGGACTGATGACACTCTATGCCGTCAGCAATGACAACACGGAGACGGCTCACGGGCAGACGGACGGTTTCGTCCTCTCCGATAGTGAGACGGCTGCCAATGACTCCATCGGACCCTCTATCTTCTGTTACCTCAACAGTCGTTCGTTCTCCAATGGCGACAAGGTCAACGCCACACCTTATTTCTTCGCAGAACTCTACGACGAGAGTGGCATCAATGCCTCGGGCAGCAGCATCGGCCACGACCTCGAACTCGTGATCGACGGCGAACTGGCGCAGACCTATAACCTCAACGATTACTTCACTTTCGACTTCGGCGACTATCGCAGCGGCAATGTCGCCTTTAGCATACCCGAACTGTCGAAAGGCACTCATAACCTGCAGTTCAGGGCCTGGGACGTGCTGAACAATTCGTCTGTCTCCCGCCTCTCGTTCCAGGTCGATGACGATGCCTCCTCGGGCAATGTGAATGTCATCTGTACGAAGAACCCCGTCTGGGACCAGGCCACGTTCATCATCACCCAGAGCATGACGGGTATGGATATGGACATACTGATGGAGGTGTTCGACCTCTCCGGGCGTCAACTCTACAAACGGGAGTTGAAGGGGGTCGCTACGAACGGTGCCTATGCGCTCAACTGGAACCTCTGCCTCAGTGGCGGTTCCCTGCTGCGCACGGGGGTCTACCTCTGCCGGTTTACCGTGGGCGGAACTTCGAAAACCGTTAAATTGATAGTACTCAAACAATAAATAGGTGGCAGGAAACGTTATTATAGGGCGTGAAGTAGAAGTTAAGGAAGATTATGAAGATAAAAGTAGATTAAGGAAGATATATGAATATGAAACAATTTAATAGTGGAAGGTGGAAAGTGAAAAGTGGAAGGAGATTACTCCGACCGCTGAAACTGTTCATGATGGTATTCGCTTTCCTCTTTCCTCTTTCCTCTTTCCTCTCACCTCTTTTTGCCCAAGACGAAGACAAGGTCCAGATGTTCAATCCCGTGGAACATGCTGTCATTTCGCAGACCATCGCCCCTGATGCCCGCGGTGCCTCTATGGGTGACATCGGCGTGGCTACCGACCCCGACGTGAACTCCCAGTACTGGAACCCCGCCAAGTACCCCTTCTGCATCAGCCGCTCAGGCATCGCCCTGAACTACACCCCGTGGCTGCGGCAACTCGTCAATGACATCGACCTGGCCTATGTGGCAGGCTATTATCGCATAGGCGACTACTCCTCTATCTCCGGCTCGCTGCGCTATTTCTCCCTCGGTGAGGTGTTTGCCGACGATGGCATGAGCGTGAAGCCCTACGAGATGTCGCTCGACGTGGCCTATTCGATGATGCTTAGTGAGAAGTTCTCCCTGGCTGCCGCCATCCGATGGATACACAGCGACCTGCGCTATGACTACAGCGAGGACTCCAAACCTGCCTCTGCCTTCGCTGCCGACCTGGCGATGTACTATAACAATTACATTATGCTCGGCAGTCGGGAGTGTCAGTTGGGCTTGGGTCTGAACATGTCGAACATCGGCTCTAAGATCTCCTTCTATGGTGACGACGAAGCCCAGTTCCTGCCTGCCAACCTCCGTCTGGGTGCCTCGCTGATGGTGCCTGTCGACGAGTACAACCGCTTCTCCATCTCTGCCGATGCCAACAAGTTGATGGTGCCCACGGTGCCCCGTCAGGAGGAGGGCGAGTCGAACAGCGACTATCAGGACCGCGTGCGTCGGGAGTACAGCGACGTGAGCAGTATCAGCGGTATGTTCAAGAGTTTTGGCGATGCTCCCGACGGCTTCAAGGAGGAACTTGAGGAGATTACCTGGAGCCTCGGTGCCGAATATGTGTATCACGACCAGTTCTCCCTCCGTGCAGGCTATCACCATCAGTCGGAGTCGAAGGGCAACATGAAGTACTTCACAGTCGGCGGTGGCTTCCGCATGAGTGTCTTCTCCCTCGATGTGGGTTACGTCATTTCCACAGCGAAGAGCAATCCTCTCGACCAGACCCTCCGTTTCACCCTCGCCTTCGACATGGACGGTATTAAGGATCTGTTTAGGAGATAATGATATTGTTTATAGTTGATAGTTTATAGTTTATAGATGATAACCTGGCAAGCCCTTGTGTATTATCTGAATTCTATAGAAGTAATCAACTATAAACTATAAACATTAAACTATAAACAAAGAAAAAATGAGCATTCGAGTAGGCATGGGCTTCGATGTCCATCAGTTAGTAGAAGGCCGCGACCTCTGGATGGGCGGCATCAAGATTGAACACAGTAAGGGCCTCTTGGGTCATAGTGATGCCGACGTGCTGCTGCATGCCGTCTGCGATGCCCTGTTGGGTGCAGCGAACATGCGCGACATAGGCTATCATTTCCCAGATACCTCTGCCGAGACCGACGGCATGGACAGCAAGATTATCCTGCGCGACACCATCGCCCTCATTGCCACGAAGGGCTACCGGCTGGTGAATATCGACGCCACCATCTGTGCCGAGCGCCCGAAGATGAATCCCCATATCCCTGCGATGAAGGCCTGTATGGCTCAAATCTGCGGTTGCGATGAGGACGATATCTCCATCAAGGCCACGACCACCGAGAAACTCGGCTTTACAGGACGCGAGGAAGGCATCTCTGCCTACGCCGTATGCCTGATTGAGAAATAGCAAGATCATCGAAACCGGATAGTAACGGGCGCTCTTTGCCTGTTTCTTAGTGAACTTTGCGACAGAATTTCAAGCCTTCGCTTGGATTTTGTCGCAAATTCCTTATTCTGTCCATTCTATTTCTGAAGATATACGGCAAATAGTTTGGTTTGATGCCGATTCCTGTTGTAATTTTGCATCAGAAATATTTAATAACACAAAAAAATAGATTTATGAAGACAAGTAAAATTTCAGCAGTTTTGATACTTTGCAGTATCGTAGTTTCGTTCAGTTTCACCGCATGTTCAGATGATCTCAACACGATCGATTCCATTCCACAGATATCCCCTGCCGTCGCCGGTTACTCCGTATCAGATGTTCATGTAACGGCATCAGGCTATGTACGCACCAGCGTTAGCCAGAGAGCACTCTCACGTGGTAATGCCAATGAACTCCGCCCCGAAGACGTAAGCATCACATCTATCTCGGAAGCCGAGGCCAATGCCCTGTCGACGGGCGAGTCTGGAGACGACGGCTCGAGTATCTGGTACGCCTACAAATGGTTCACGCTAAACTATCTCTGCAAGACCGCTGACGGTTCGCAGAAAGAACTCTCCGAACTGATTGTATGCCCCTATCGTTTCATGTCTGTCTGCACACCCAGCCAACTGATTATTGGCTGCCACAGCACCATTACCAGCGACGATCAGCGCCCCACCAACTTCAGCAATCTGGAGAATTTGGGTGAGATCAATATGCTCGCGCTGTTTTCAAGCATATTGAGCCAGAATGCTCTGGTGATCGTTCCCGACTACGAGGGTTATGGCTCCACCAAGTCCTCTCCCCATCCTTATTGCAACCGCGAACTGACTGCCGAGCAGGTGGTAACAGGAGTCAAGGCAGGTCTCGCCTGGTTTGAGAAAGAGCAGACGAAGATGGGCGACAACTGGTCGGCAACAGCCATCGGCTATTCACAGGGTGGTGCCGTCGCAGCAGGTGTGTTGCGTTACTGCCAGCAGCATGGCGAGAACTCACTCCGACTGAAGGGTGCCGTATGCGGTGATGGTCCTTACGATCCGCTGGCCACGCTGAAGCGCTACATCACGATGGATAAACTCTACATGCCCGTGGCTCCTGCCATGCTGCTCAAGGGCGCCATCGATACCGACCCTGAGATGCAGGCCGCAGGTTGCATCTATCAGGACTTCGTCACCGATAAGTTCTACGATACTGGTATCTTCGATATGATTAAGGGCAAGCAGATGACCACCGACAATATTCAGGCCGCTCTGCTCAAGCACTCTTACGATCATGGTGATGACGGCGGTTTCATCATGAAGGCTATGACGGACGATGGCTTCCAGCCCTACACCAAGAATAATTCCGTTGATGACAAAGGCAAGAAGCGCGACTTTGAACTCGAGAACGGCAAGGGCTACAACTTCTGCAACGTCGACCAGTGCCTCAAGCCTGGTGTGATTGCCTACTTCACCGACGGTACCATCACAGGCGACGTGCCCGAGGCAAAACTGAAGGCTCTGGAGAAGTCGCTGGCTAAGAACGCGCTGACAGCCGATAACTTCCAGCCAGGAAGCGGATTCACCTTCTTCCACTCCACGGGCGACGAGGTGGTGCCCTACTGCAACCTCGAGAGTGTGCGCAACACATGGGGAACCAATCAGATCAAGACCCTCTCTTACCAGTCGTACGTCTCACTACATGTAGGCACAGGATCTATGTTCTTCACAATCTACTGCGGTAGTCTGGTTGATGAAATCCTCAAAGGCACATGGGCACCCAGCGAGCAGTCCGTTGGATAATCCAGAATACTGACCATCACAAAAAAACTAAAAAAGGCCCGCTTGTAAGAGCGAGCCTTTAATGTTTTCAGCGATGAAGCCATTACTTCCACCAGAAGTCATCGACGAACTTGCCTTGTACGTAGTCGGTGAAATTACCATTCTCGTCAGCGATGTTCTTTCTCTCGGGTACAGGAGTGAATGTGTCGTCAACCAGAATCTTACATGCAGCCTTACCTCTTTCAGCGTTAAGAGGCATCCATACACCGTTCTTATAGACCTCGATAATGATATTCTTAATCTGCTCAGGAGTCTTGTACGTGCCAGCGACTTCAAATATAACAGGATCAACATTAGGACCTTTACCAGTGTTATACATCGGATGGTTTTCGAGTTCGGGAGTTGTATCTCCGAATACCTCATGTACCTCTCTGCCCGCATCACCAGTTCCTTCGGCACCTCTCACTCTCAGCGGAAGCACACCACCGGCACAGATCAGTTTCAGAGTAGTCTTGCTACCTTCTGCCTTCACGATGTCGAAGACAACATCGTTGAAGTCGAAGTCACCGGCTTCAGCTGCCGACAGGTCCTCAGCAATCACGCGGTAGAGCGGATTACCACCCTGGAAGCCTGGGCTACATGGTGTCTGAGGAATGTTGATGCTGGGCTTGCCAAACTTGAAGCCTGCTCCATAGATATTATTATCTATGCTGAAGCCAGATTTCGCAATAATAAACGCCCTGGGGTCGTAAGTACCGGTGCCATCGCTGTCATATCCCTGTGCAAAATGTGTCTCTGCAGAAACATACAAGTGGCCGCCATAGGCTACAGCACCATGACTATTGATACTTTGAAGATAGGGGTCTCTGACAATATTCTTAGCTTGGAATACGGCATATTCGCTTTCAGTGCCTTCAGTGGGACCAAAGATACCAAATCCGTTGTCATCGTCACGGCTAGACTCAAGTTGAGCTGTTTCCGTAACTTTGAATACAGCTTTCGGCCCCATCACGATAACAAATGGGCCTGATACGGCACCTGTACTTGAATCCCTACCTCCATAGAAATTCTTGGTCAATACACCGCCGCCGCCATCAATCTTAAATGCTCCTTGAACTGATGAAATGTTCATTTCGAAATCATTTTCCACTTCAAGGAAGCAATTGTTGATCACGTTCCAACTTCCAGCAATATAAGCATAATCGTAAGTCGTCCAATGTCCGTTGTTTACCCAGCCTGAGTTGTTGGATTCAATTGTTGTAGTGCCTTTAACAGTCCACTCGGCATTGTTCTGCACAGCAGCGGCGCGTATAATAACTTCTGCACAATCAATGGTGCCATCGTTGACTATTCTGTCATTGGCATTGACAATCACTCTTCCTGTCCCTGCTGTTTTTCCTGTTGTTTCCAATTTTCCTACATTATAGATGATGCTGGATGCCGTTAGTTCAAAAGATTCAGCTTTGATGGTTCCATGATTGTACACCTCTGATCCGGCATCTATCAAGAGGTGGCCTGTGGTTTCAAGTACGGCATTTGCTGCAATATAAATCTTAGCCTTCAAATCTTGGGCAGCTGTTGCGCTTAATTTCAAGGTCGACCCTTCAGTCAGATAGATTTTCTGACCCTCTGACGTAAATTTTTTGTTGGACATGTCAACATAACCTTTTACATAAATAAAGCAGTTGGTGCCATTATACACATCAACTTGTGCTGTGTTCTCGTCTATAACAAAAGAACCTGGCCCTACTTGGCGGTCTGGCATTGCGCTAGCAGTTGTAGGAATTTGGGCTTCTGTCAAGAAATTGCTGGCAGGGCAATCTGATGGGAAAGTAATGCCAGTAGGCTGCATGTTACCTTTATACTGAGCGTAAGTGCCTACTGCACGTGTAAACGAACGCGTACTGGAACTCTTGCTGCTGAAACCCCAATCTACATTAGGACCTACCTTGCCAAATGCTTTCTCGAAAGCGGCGGCATACTTTTCGTTTACAGTTAATTCCTTCTGCTGATCTTTCTTCTCTTGCTCTTGTCTGTTCCGCTCGTCGACAGCACCTTGATCATAAAGATCATTCTTTGAGCAGCCCGTGAATGCAATGAGAAATG
>JAEEGH010011864.1_pt1 | contig 19682 bp, 15 predicted proteins | sample 9134181 | NCBI WGS metagenome assembly JAEEGH01 (sample SAMN16246544, study PRJNA631951) | gut metagenome | biome: gut microbiome; feature: rumen; material: DP-attached | host: Bos | place: Iran: Karaj | collected 2018-10 | reverse complement strand
CAACGAGTCGTTCGGTTACACCGAGGAGAAGCTCGTTTCAAGCGACATCATCGGCATGAAGTTCGGTTCGCTGTTCGATGCCAACCAGACCATGGTTAGCAAGATTGGCGACGGCAACTCTCTCGTTCAGGTTGTTGCTTGGTACGACAATGAGAACTCTTACACTTCTCAGATGGTTCGCACCATCAAGTACCTCGCTGAGCTGAAATAAGATAACAGCCAAGCATACATAGAATAGGCCGCCCGATTCTTTGTCGGACGGCTTTTTTTGTGCTTTTGCAACAAGTAATAAAAAAGTTTTCAAAACATCTGTTTCATCTGCTTCCATCTGCAACACGTTGATGAACAGATAGTTACAAGAAGCAGATACGGAGCAGATGGAAGCAGATGTGTCACCATTATAGAGAGGGAGCAGATAAAAACATCTGTTTCCTTCTGTTTCTCACGTAAATGACTGATATTGTGAGCGTTGCAGACAGAAACAGATGAAACAGATGTTTTGCAAACTTTTCTTTTCTATAGTGTATATCTGCTTCAGATATAGAATCTGTCACTCTACCCTTTAGGCTCCATCACACAGCGATCTTGGATAGATCACATCGTGATTTAGGTTACTTCACGTTGCGATTTAGGATGGATTGCATCGTGGTTTAGGTTGTTTTGTGTTGTGAAACAGGTTGAATGACATTACCTTTCTGCCTAAACAGTTTGCTTTTTATCTGCAAATTATTGTTAACGCTCTAAACTTTTAGAGTAAAACATTTGCTCATTCTAAAATTTTAGAATACATTTGCAGTGTCATTCTAAAAATTTAGAGCATTATGAAAGATAAATCGAAACTGACACAGGCCGAGACACAGGTGATGCAAGCCTTGTGGAGCCTTCCTGAAGATGGAGCATTATCATCAGAAATCATGGATCGCATGCCTGAACCAAAGCCGGCACCCACCACCCTACTCACGTTTCTGAAGATTCTGAAGGACAAGGGCTTTGTATCTTCCACGAAGGAGGGCAAGGCCCAGCGATTCCGCGCTGAGGTGTCGAAAGATGGCTACACCCGCATGTATATGAAAGAGGTGAAGCAGACGTTCTTCGGGGGTTCGCTCTCCTCTCTCGTCTCGTTCTTCGCCAAAGAAGAGCAGCTCAACGATCAAGAAATACAAGAGATACTGAATATCATTGAGAAGAAAAACTCCTAATCCTTGATTCACTTATGTACACACTTGTCCCTGGTCTATATCCTTTAGCCGCCATTGCGGTGTGCGCACTGCTTACGCTCATCTATTTCAGTGTGGTGCGCCTGAAGTGTTCGGCTCACTGGGCGATAGGGTTCATTTTTGCCACGATGCTGGTGACCACGGCTTTTTCACTGGTGAGTCCGATGCGATGGGTTGAGCTCGACACAGCAGTCGAACTTCTGGTGGAGCCCGAAGAGACCTCGGTGACACCTGTCACAGTGGTCGGCTTAGCTGATGAGCCTGTTCCATCGCTCAAGGTGAAGGCCAGAGAGTCCCTCGCCACTGATACACCGACCTTCAAAACCTTGCTGCACAATGCTTCCCATCTGTTTGGATGGCTGTGGCTCACCGGAAGTTGCGTCATGCTGCTCCATCTGATGTGGCAACTGTTGCGGTTGTTCTTGCTGAGACGTCAACAGGAGTATGTGAGCCAACAGGCTCATGTCCGGGTGTATACCACCGACGGCACCGAAGCCTATTCGTTTGGGCGCAACGTGTTCATTCCTCGCGGATTCGACGAAGAGATGCGCTGCTTCATGACTCTGCACGAACTGGCCCATGTCAAGCGGCATCATTTCCTGTGGCTCTGCGTGTTCCAGGTGTTGCTGGCCGTGAACTGGTACAATCCTTTCTGCTGGTTGTTGTTGCATGAGATGCGACTTCAGCAGGAGTTGCAAGTGGATGGCGACGTGCTCCGTCAGGGCGTTGACCGCACTGCCTATCAATATTCCCTGCTGCGTGCCTCAATGCTGGGTGGCAGTCCTGTGTGGATTCTCTCTGCTTTCGGTCGCAAGCCTATCACCCATCGTGTGGCGTTCATGAATAATGACATCAACGCACGCTCCAATATGCACCGTGCCGTTGTTTCCTCCTTGCTGGCCCTCTTGGTGCTGTCGCTCTCTGTGGTCGTGGCCTGCCAGAACAACGCGAAGCTGAGGGAGCACCCTTTAATGGGCTGGTGGAAGATGGACTTCACCAAGAACACCGACAGCGATACTGAGATGTATCCTTTTGGCAAGCAGATAGCCTTCTACAACTACGACACCTTCCTCACCATCACCTACCGTACACGCAACGGCAAGACATTGTACTTCACTTTTTCGGCAGAAGAGACCCGATTGAAGGGCGACACGCTCGTCGATGCCTTGGGCGAACCCATGCGTTACAGATTTATCGACGAGAACACGTTTCAGAACGAGTGGTATAAACAGCCCTACCAGAATGCTATGCCGCAGGAACCGGAGATTACCGACCAGTGGAGCCGTATCGAGGTGGATGAAGAACTGCTGGAGCTGTTCCAGACGCTCTATCATGCCGATGAAGCCCACAGCGGAAAGTTCGATGGTGTGTGGCAGTGCGAAAATCCAGAGAAGGCGCACAAGTATTTGGTGGTCAATGCCGACTTGGCGCTATTGCTTTACTTCCATCGCCAGGAGCCAAAGGCTTATCGGGCTGCCGGTCATGGCTATTGCGGAAGACTCCAAGATTTTGGCGAATTTCTACAGATAGGCTACGAAAAGCCTGTGCAATACACCATGCCCGATGCCGACCGCTTCATTGTCAAAGATGATACCGAAGAAAAAATTTACTGTCGCATCCCCATGCCAGCCAACTTGAAGCGCATGTTCTCTGCCCCGATGACCCACGAGCATTGCGACCAACACTCCTCAGATGCTGGGCAGCCAGAGGAACCAGTCAGAAGAGCCTGTGTTTGGCATAGCTGAGCACATGCCCGAATTCCCCGAAGGACAAGCTGAAATGTACAAGTGGATCAGTCAAGTCATCAAGTATCCTAAAGAATGCGCGGAAGAGAGCAAGAGTGGAACTGTCAGGCTCCAATTCATCGTCGAGAAAGACGGGAGCATCAGCCAGCCACGCATCCTTTCCTCAAGCGACCCGCGCTTTGAAGCCGAGGCCCTGCGTGTCTTATCGCTCATGCCCCGATGGAAGCCAGGCCGCCAGCAAGGACAAAGAGTCCGATGCAGGATTACGCTCCCTATCACGTTCCGTCTGCACTGAACTTTCTTATTTCCTGATTCTCCTGTGAGGATCATCCACTATATCTGAAAAGAAACAGAATACAAACTGATTTTTCCTGTTCCGAAATGGTAATGGGTAGCCAGGCCTGTACCCAGACGCTAAGGTAGGAACGACCGTATGTTGAACCCTTTAAAATAACTGAAAACAATGAAAACGAATCTTAGAAACCACTCTTGGCTGCGCCTGATGTGCGCAGCAGTTGTAGCACTGTTCTCCATGACTGTAATGGCTCAGACTGGCGAGGACGAAGTATTGAACAAATGCGAGGTAATGCCCCGCTATCCCGGTGGTGAAGCCGCTATGATGAAGTTTCTCTGCGACAACGTGAAGTACCCCAAGGAAGCACAGGAGCAAAAGAAGCAGGGGCGCGTCATCGTGCAGATGGTCATCCGCAAGGACGGCACGCTCACCGACTTCAAGGTTGTGAAGTCAGCCAGCGACCTGCTGGATGCCGAAGCCCTGCGCGTGGCTAAGCTGCTGCCGAAGTTCACCCCCGGCAAGGAGAAGGGCCAGCCCGTCAGCGTGCGCTATACCTTCCCCGTTGCTTTCCGCCTCAAGTAGTTATTCCCCCTTTTCCCCGTAGGCAGCGGTGATGCCGCTGCCCACTACCCACTTTTTCCCTTTTGCCTTATGAAAAGACTCCTTTTGCTGGCCCTGCTGGCCAGTACAGCCACCCTTATGCCCGCTCAGAACGAGCCACAGGACAAGAAACAATCCTCCACGGAGCGCACCGTCTCTCTCTGGGGCCATGTAAAGAACTTCCTCACCCGTGAGGGCATCCCCAACGCACTCATCACCGTGATGCGCCCAGACTCCTCAGTCATCGACACCCTGCGCACGTTCAACATGGGCAACTGGCAGGCCACGAAGAACGATGCAGGCTATAGGCTGAAGGTGCCTGCCCGTCCGCAGAAGTTCATCATCCGGGCCGAGCATCCCGACTTCGAGACCACCTACGTGAACTTCGAGATCAAGCGCATCTCGCGCAACACCTACTTCGATGCCCCGTGGCACCTCATGAAGCCGAAAGCCTCCAATGAGAGCCTTTCGGGCGGTACGCTGGGCGAGGTAGTGGTGAAGAAGACCCGTGTGAAAATGTTCTATCGGGGCGACACCATCACGTTCAACGCCGATGCCTTCAACATTCCCGACGGCTCTATGCTCGATGCCCTCATCCGCCAGATGGACGGTGTGGAACTGAAAGACGATGGCCGCATCTTCGTGAATGGCGAGCAGATTGACGAGCTGCTGCTCAACGGAAAGGACTTCTTCAAAGGCAACAACAAGGTGATGCTCGACAACCTGCCAGCCTATACCGTGAAACAGGTGCAGACCTACCGCAAGACCACCGACCTGAGCACCTATTACGGTCAGGATGTAGAGAAGAAGCGTTTCGTGATGGACGTAAAACTGAAACGAGAGTATAATCAAGGATATATGGGGAATGTGGAAGTAGCTGGCGGAAAGCCATTTAGCGAGGATTTCTGCGAACGCTACCTTGCCCGTCTCTTCGGCATGCGCTACACCAATAACTCGCGACTGAGCATCTTTGGCAACATGAACAATGTAAACGAGAACCGCCGTCCGGGCAGCGACGGCGAGTGGAGTCCCAGCAACATGCCGTCGGGCGAACATGAGAACCGCATGGGCGGCATCGACCTTCTCGTCGACGAGAAGGACAAACGGTGGCGCGAGCATGCACAGGCCAACGTTCATTGGGTCAAGAGCAACAACATTCAGCTTGCCAGCATTGAGCAGTTCCATACCAATGCCCCCTCTACCTATCAGCGCAGTGCCAATCAGAGCAAGGAACAGGGGCTGGGCATCAACGTGCAAAACAACTTCCAGTTGCAAAAGCCTTTCTTCCTCTACAACGGCACAGGCTTCACTTACACCGAGGGCGACAAGACGATACTCAACCGTTCGGCACAGTTCCATGACGACCCTTCACGCTACGGCCACGTCAACGACCTGCTCGACAGCATTTTCTCAGCCTCACTCAGTGTCGAAGTTCAGCAGATGCTGGTCAACAGTGCGCTCCGAAAAGAAGAAAGTTCGCAAAACAGCACCGACATCTGGTCGAACACCTCACTCAACTACAAGTTGCCTTCGGGCGACGGCACAGGCTTCGACCTGAACTTTAAGCACTCACACGAGCACAAGTACAATGAGACGGAACAGCAGTCGTGCTACCAGCTCACGCCCTCAATGAACAACATTCTGAACCGACATGGCCGCACGCCCTCACGCTCCAACTACGGGGCCATATCGCCCTTCTATCGCATCACGTGGCCCAGCGGCTTCTATCTCTACACCGAGTATCGCTTCTTGTTCCGTCAGCGCGAGAACACAAACGAGCTATTTCTGGCCGACACACTTGACTTGCAGAACAACTACGACCGCACCCACCGCCGCGTGGAGAACCGACTGGCCATCACCCCCGGCTTTCAGCGAGAGGGCGACGGCAAGTACATACGCGCCTTCTACCAGATGCACTTCTACAACGTGAACGAACGGCTTGACTACCGCAGTGCCTACGTCGATACCTCGCTTGTGCAGCACTGCTGGACCATGTCGCCCGAACTGCACATTCAGCTCGCCTCGCACAACTGGAGCCGAAGCATCAACTTCTTCTATGGCATAGAGTTCCAGACACCCGACTTGTTCCAGAAGGTGGACATCCTGAACAATGAGAATCCGCTCATACGTCGCTACGGCAACCCGAACCTGCGCGGCGCCACCAACCACCGCATGCAGTTCAGCATGAACCGCAACTGGCGCGAGAAACGCATATCCCACAACATCGGCGGCGGACTGCGCTTCTTCCGACATCAGGTGTCGCAAGGACAGATCTACGATGCCACTACTGGCATCACCATCTACCGCCCCGAGAACGTGGAAGGCAACTGGCAGACCTATTTCTTCAACTTCCTGAACATGCCGCTCGACAAGCCCAAGCGCCTCATGATGAACATCTATACCCACGGCGACTACACTCGCCACGTTGACATTGCTGCCACCACCGCCTCTCCGGCTGCCATCGCTTCCGCTACGAATGTCGGGGCTTCCGCTATGCAACAGCAGCCCCTCACCCACGTCAACAACTACTACATCGAGAACCGCCTCACCCTCAGCTACACCTTAGGCAACCTGTCGCTCAGCCTGCCCACTTACATAGAGTATCGCCACACCACCAATCAGGAAGGCACCATCACGCCCATCAATGCCCTGAACTTTCAATATGGGCTGACTGCCAACTACAACTTCAAGCGCAACGACGAGAGCCGCTTGCCCCGATGGCTGCAGGGCTTCACACTGGCCACCGACCTGAAGATGTTCTCGCGCCGAGGCTATGGCTCAGCCGAGCTGAACACCAACGACCTGGTGTGGAATGCCTCTATCGCGCGTAGCTTCTTCAAAGAACGCCTCACGGTTCGCCTCGAAGGGTTCGACCTCTTGGGACAGCTGTCATCGACACTCATTTTCATCAACGGACAGGGGCGCACCGAAACGGTCAACAACACGCTTCCACGCTACCTGATGCTCCACCTGAGTTACAAGCTGACAAAACTGCCGAAGAACAAGAAAGGAAAATAAAAAAAAGGAATCACGAAACAAATAACACGAAAAATCATCATAAAAAAGTTAGTAAAATAAAAGATTGCAATGCCTAAGTCTATCACCAGAAGAGCACGCTAACGCAGAGAGTCTGCCCCACGGGGACAGACTCTTTTCTTTCCCCTCCCTCAGGGTGAACAGGGGAAGGTTATTCTTTTTACTTATATCAACAAAACGGGGTGTAAAGGAAGGTTTCTTTCTGCTTTTTTGGCGGGAAGGGTAAAAATGTGTACTTTTGCATCTCTTTTCAGTTCAATAGGTATTTTAAAGAAATAATGAAGACTTTCGATTTCACGCCGAAAATGGTTTCGGCACTTCGCAACTACGACCGACAGACGTTCATGGCCGACCTCATGGCTGGCGTGATTGTCGGCATCGTTGCCCTACCGTTGGCCATCGCGTTCGGTATTGCCAGCGGTGTATCGCCCGAGAAGGGCATCATCACCGCCATCGTTGCAGGACTGGCTATCTCGGCCCTGGGCGGCAGTAAGGTGCAGATAGGCGGCCCCACAGGTGCATTCATCGTGATTGTGGCTGGCATCATCAACCAGTATGGCATGCAGGGACTGACCATCGCCACGCTTATGGCAGGCATCTTCCTCATCGGCTTCGGACTGCTGCGGCTGGGCACCATCATCAAGTATATTCCCTACCCCATCATCGTGGGCTTCACCAGCGGTATTGCCGTGACCATCTTCACCACACAGGTGAAGGATCTTTTAGGCATGCAGATCGAGGGGACTGTGCCAGGCGACTTTGTGGAGCGGTGGATGGTATATTTTCAGAACCTGAGTCACATCGACCTCTGGAGCACGGTGATAGGACTGGCCAGCGTGGTGATCATCACAATTACGCCAAAGCTGAGCAGACGCGTGCCAGGTTCGCTTGTTGCTATCATCGTGATGACCATCGTGGCACTGCTGCTGAAGGAGTATGCCGGCATCACCACCATCGAGACCATCGGCGACCGCTTCAGCATCAACTCCCAACTGCCCGATGCCGTAGTGCCCGAGCTGTCGTGGGAGACGGTGAAGGGACTGGTGGCTCCGGCTATGACCATCGCTGTGCTGGGCGCCATTGAGTCGCTGCTCTCAGCTACGGTGGCCGACGGTGTGATAGGCGATCACCACAACTCTAACACAGAGCTGATAGGTCAGGGCGTGGCCAACATCGTGTCGCCCCTCTTCGGCGGCATTCCCGCTACGGGAGCCATTGCCCGCACGATGACCAATATCAACAACGGAGGCCGCACGCCTGTGGCTGGCATCGTACACGCTGTGGTGCTGCTGCTCATCTTCCTGTTTCTCATGCCGCTGGCAAAGTACATCCCGATGGCTTGTCTGGCTGGCGTACTGGTAGTGGTGAGCTACGGTATGAGCGGATGGCGCTCGTTTATGGCACTCATGCGCAACCCGAAAAGCGACGTCACTGTGCTCATTCTGACCTTCCTGCTCACCATCATCTTCGACCTGACGGTGGCCATCGAGGTGGGTCTGCTCTGCGCTTGTCTGCTGTTTATGCGCCGTATGAGTGAGACCACCGATGTGAAAGCCATCAGCGACGAGATTGACCTGAACGAGGATGCCGATATGGAGCGCGGCAACCTGATTCACCTCACCATTCCGCAGGGTGTGGAGGTCTATGAAATCAACGGTCCTTACTTCTTCGGTGCAGGCAACCGTTTCGAGGACATCATGAGCCGCTACGGACAGCGCCCGAAGGTGCGCATCATACGCATGCGTAAGGTACCATTCATCGACTCAACGGGACTGCACAATCTGGAGAACATGTGCTTGATGAGTCAGAAGGAGGGCATCACTATCGTGCTCTCAGGTGTGAACGAAAAGGTGGAGACCGTGCTCAAGCGCAATCACTTCGACCGACTGCTGGGTGCAGAGAACATCTGCAACCACATAGACCTGGCACTGGCTCGCGCAGAAGAACTGATCAAGAAATAGAGCGTTTTTTTGCAGATTTCAGGGAGTTCAGGAGTTCAGAAGTTACTGAGCTCCTGAACTCTTTATAATAGATGTATAGAACTGTGCATACTGCCTGAGCACCGTTTCCTTTCTATATCGGGCAGCCTGTTGGCGAGCCTCAACGCTCATCGCACTGCGCAGGGCAGGCGACTCAATGAGCTGGCACATCTTGGCCGTAAGGTCGGCCACGTCGCCATTGCGGGCCAGTAGGCCATCGGTGCCGTGAGTAATGATGTTGCGCGGCCCGTTGTCGCAGTCGAACGAAACGACAGGCAAGCCACACGACATAGCCTCAATGAGAATGAGGCCAAACGACTCCCAACGAGAAGAACAAACGAGGAATGAGCTCTGCATGTAGGCATCGTAGATGTCTGGTGTGGCTGGATGGATAGCGGCACGACGCAGTGCGAGCATCTGCACCTGACGGTTCAGTGCATCACGGTCTTCACCGTCGCCGAAGATGTCGAGCTGCCAGTCGGGATGAGCGGTCTCTACCCCAGCCCATGCCTGCAACAAAAGGTCGAAGCCCTTCTGATGGTTAAGACGGCCCACAGCGATTACTCTGCGCACATCGTCTGTAGGAGTGACGGTCTGAGCCGGATAGAAAGCCAGCGCATTGGGCAGGCAGACGGTTGTGACCAAAGGGCTCCAACAACGGGCATCGTCGGGCGTAAGCGCTATCAGCGCATCGAAGCGAGCAATGGTGCGCTTCAGCGACCAAACGCCCCACGCAGCTACCATCCGTCGGAAAGTATTCGTCTCCTCACGCTGATAGAACACATGATCAATCATGCCTGTGTGGGCCTCCACAATCAGGCGTTCCGAGGTTCGAGCCTCCAGCAGAGCGTGCTGCTCATGAGCATCCTTATCGGTGCAGACCACCACATCGGTCTTGTGAGTTTCCAGAAAGCGACGCAAGCCAAGCGTGAGCCGACGGCACAGCTGCCATCGCTTGAAAGGCCGCAACAAGAAGGAATGATGGTGAGCGGAATAGAGCCGTACATTGAGGTTCACACACTGCACCTTCGGTGACAGTTCATAGGGATAAGGCTCGCCGTTCTGCTCGTAGGTGAGCATCGTGACCTGCCACCCCTCCTGCTCAGCCAGATAATTGGCCTTCTGACAGAAGACGCGCTCTATGCCGCCCCGACACACATTGGCATGATGCAGAAACACGATTCGCATAGCTCTTCACTCACTAACACTCTGACTGCACTTCACTCACCACTTTCGCCATCTGCACCTTCCATGAAAGGTGCTCCACCGTTTGACGAATCTCAAGCGGCGACATGCGCAACTGCTCCTCAAAGGCCACGATACGGGCCACGTCAACTGGCGACTCGTCGGCAGGAACCCTCAGCACGTAGGGCTGATGGTCGAAGTCGCTGTCGTTCTCGGAATAGACGAAGGGCAGTCCTCGACTGGCATACTCGCGGTTCTTCAGCGTCTTGATGTCGCTGATGCCACTACGATGTCGGGCCAGACTGCCAATGGCGAATGATGACTGATCGAACACGGCATTCAGGGCATCGCCAAACAGCTGGTCATGAAAGATGACCTTGTCCTGCAGACCGTACTTCTCTATCAGTTCGGCAAAGCCGGGCGCATGCTCGGAGTTGTGCATCTCAGTCTTCCACACACCGCCAACGATGTGGAAATAGACCGGCTTTCGCGGAGCAGCCGAAGCGGTGCGGTAGTATTCGCCCAGTCCGGCAATCAGGCGGTCGTACCCATGCCAGAAGTGTACCTCGGCCACACCAATGAGATGAAGCTCACGAGCGGTATCGACACGCTGATGCAAGGGCATGCTGTCGAAATCGACACCATTGCTGATATTGATGGTGCGCTGTCCGAAGATGAGCTGTTCGCTGGTGAAGGTGACGATAGCTTCGAGCTGACGGGCCAGTTTGCGACGGTAGAGCTGATCGATGCGCAACTGCAGTCGCTCGATGCGCGAGAAACCCTGAAACTCCTGATCGTATGGATAGGTGGGTATCTCCATCACGCTCTTGATGCCTGCCTCCTTCAGGTCGCGGAAGAAGCGGACCAGCCAGGGATTGGCATTCTGGAAACAACGGGCATAGACCATCTGAATGCCATTGAGCACGCAGTAGTCGCGCAACGCGCCGTATGACGTGCGCTGCCGCATACCAGCCATACGCCCCGTGCCGTAGTCTTCAATGACGTGAAGGGTCGAAGTGCGTCCGTTCTCAACACTGATGAGCCGCTGCCAATGACCATTCTCTCCACGATCGTAATAGCACAGGTGAACCTCATGGCCATTCTGCCACAGACCCTTCACCTGATAGTGTATTTTCTTTGAAATGCCGCTCACGTCGGAGAAGCCGTGATAGACCAGAAAGAGTATTTTCATCCTTTATGCTCGTGCAGTTTTAGTTTGACAAGTATTGCCACCCAGAGTTTGTACCAAGCCCATCGAGACTGCCGGTAGTCGGTGGCAAAGACGTATTGATGCTTGAAACGGGCTATGTTCAGCTGATGCCCTCCCTCACGGAAGATGCTGTTCTTAGGCAGCACATTCTGCCGCCACAGATGCTCTTCATATTCGGTTGGCGAGAGGCGACTGATTTCCATGAGCGACACATTGGTGCCATAGTCTTGATGGCAGTCCTGAGTGACGCGCAGCAACCGTCCGTCGATGGTGATGAGCGAACCGCCATTTCGCCCGAACTCATTGCTGGTGCAGATGGGTGAAGCCGGATGCCGCCGGAACTCTCCGTGCTGCAAATCGTCGGTCACATAGAGTTCCTGATAGTAGAGCCAGTCGCGCTGATAGGACGTGAACAGATAATACGTGCCGTCCTTGACGTAGATGTGGCTATCGTTGAAGTTGTAGTGTATGCCATTCTTTCGCTCCTGATGCAGGAGTGTGCGCACTTTTGAGAAAGAGGTGAGCTCGGCATTGTCGGCCTTAAACAGATGGATGGCATCGCTCTCCTGCGACTCAGGCACCATATAGACCTGGCCTTGGTCTTCAAACACGTAAGGAAATGAGAGATGGAACGGCTGGCGGAGCACGATGACCGGTGCTGTCCACGACCGCAGGTCACGAGTCTTCACCATTGCAATCACGCCCGGGTCGTCCCAGTGCTGCAGCTCATAGAAGAGAAACAGCTCGTCGTCCTTCACAAAGAGGAACGAATCGGCCTGAAAGAGCACAGGCTTGGGCTTCCACAGACCTTTAATATCGAGTTGATAGACCAGCTGCTGCTCATTGAGTGCATCGAGCGAGAGCTGGTCGCTGGCAAAGATGGCTGCTGCGAAGGCGCCTTCTTTTCTGAATAATCTGTCAAGCATCGGTTACTTTCCTTTTGTTAAACGTTCAAACAGCTCTCGCCATTGAGCCATAATCACATCGGCTCCGTAGCGCGCCATCGACTGTTTGGCCTTGCGGCCTAACTGACAACGCAGCTGCTCATCCTCCATCAGCAGGCACACCTTCGCGGCAAAAGCCTCTATATCACCGTCTTTTACAAGGAACCCATCTTCCCCATCGGTGATGATATAGCGCGGACCGCTGGGGCAGTTGAACGACACACAAGGAACGCCACACCCCATAGCCTCCTGAAGCACCACGGGAAAGCCTTCGAAGCGCGACGTGAGCACACAGATGGAGCTTGACATGTACTCCTGAAGCATGTTGCGCGTGGGAGGCATAAACGCAATCTGCTGTTGCAGACCGTACTCCTGTACTTTGGCTTTCAGTTCGTCGAGCATAGCACCGGTGCAGAACATGCGCAGCGTCCAGTCAGGATGCCGCTGAGCCACCAGTCGCCACACCTCTATCAAGCGGTCGGGTGCTTTCTCATATTCGGCACGGCCCACATAGATGACGCTCTTCTCAGTAAGCGGATTGGTCTCAAGAGGATAGTACTGCACAGCATTGTTGATGACCTTCACCTTGCGCACAGGAGCCCAAAGCTCTTCCTCCAGCGTGTTGAGCACCACCACCTCGTCGAACCTGAGTGCCGAGGCGTTCAGCTGGTGCTCTATATAGGCAGCCAGCAGGCGGTACACCCCACCCTTCAGCCGCAGATTGGGCAGCGCTCGTATGTTCTTCTTCGTGGTGTGTACCTCAGCAATAGCAGCTTTGGCATACTTCTTGAACAAGCCTACGAACTTGGCATCGCGACTGAACGTAGAAATCACTACATCGGGACGAATCTGCCCCAACATGCGGTTCAGTCCTTTCTCATAACGACGCATTAGCTTCAGATAGACCGCGAGTCGCTTCAGCGGACCATACTGGTACTGCTGGAAGAAGTTGATACCAAGATCTACCAGATGCACTTTCGGCGAGAGCGGGAAGAACGGTGGCAGACCGTTCTGGGAGTCGGTAATGAGATAGACCTCATAGCCCCAGTGGTCGGCCATATAGTTGGCTTTATTGATGATAATCTTGTCGGCACCACCCACATTGATGAAGGCCGGATAGATATAGGCAATCGTCATAAGCATTAGCGTTTTTTCAGATGAAGTACACCTCGCAGCGCATTGCCCACCTTACGGCGCAGCAATGCCCAGAATGGCCCCATATCACGATGGTCAATATAAAGATAGGAGTCGGCCCTTCGGAAGTCGCCCAACCACTGAAAGAAGGAGGTGCTGCCCTTGGCAACCGACTCTTTCAGATCCTCCATCTCATACATCACCACCAATGGCTTGTCACGCAGCTGAAGGTCGCTCTTGTCGATGTGTTCCTGCAAGGTCCATTTGGCAAAGAGCCAAGGGAGATTCGCCCCGAAGTCGGCACAGGCATGATTGAACATCGTGTTGCGGAAGTTGATCTCCATGAAATAGGCTGTGCCGTCGGCATCAACTATCAGTTCGAGTTCGAAGATACCCGTATAGTGTGCAGAACGCATGAGGTGTGACACTTTCTGCTCAAGCGAGGCATCGGTAAAGGGTGTGATCTCGCTGAACACGCCAAAGCCGTTGTTGGCAAATCGGAACGACGACTTCTTGACGAGCAAGGCCACCTCGCGTCCGCCATCAATGCTGATGCCCTCAATGGGTGTCTCGTCTTTCTTGTGAATATACTTCTGCAGCAGCACCTCGTCGATGCCCATGTGCTGATAGGCATCGAGCAGTTCTGCCTCATTGTGGCAAACGAAACAGTTGGCTTTCCAATAAGGGTTCAGCGAATTCGAAGCCTTAGTGAAGATGGGATAGCTGAGCGTGTGCGGCAGTTCGCCCCGCTTCACCTGCTCAGTAGGAATTACGTTCAGCCCGCATTCATGAGCCAGCGCCATCTGTTCTTCCTTATTGATGAGCTGGCGTATGCGTCCCTTCTGCCCTGCATTCCAGAAATAGAACTTCCCTTCGAGCAGGTCGTAGCAATCGTCGATGGCACACATGAAGTCATCGCGGTCGGTATAGAGAAACGGCTTCACCGCCTCGTTGCCCCAGTGCTCAGCCACATAGCGCGGAGCCTCGGCTATCGACTTCACCTGATGCAGTTCACCCAGATACTTGCTCTTGGTTATCAGATAAGGTTGCTGTTCGGTAATGACTACGATGGGCTTGATGCCATGCTCGCCAAGACAGCGCATCTGTCCGAGCGTGTTGCTGTGGTCGCTGCCTATGATGATAAACTTATGCTGTGCTAATTCCATGAATTCACAAATTTGATGCAAAAATACTTCTTTTTTGTCAGACCGCCAACTTCTCACTCTATTTATTTAAGTGGTACGCACGAAAACGCCCTCATCTCTCAGCGAGTTTAACTTAAACACTCGGAGCGTTTGACTTAAACTCTCGGAGCGTTTTGCTGAATGAGCGCAAAGACAATTTATTTGGTAGTTTGAGGATTTCTTCCTACTTTTGCATGTGCAATAAAAAATATATGGAAGAGAACATCAAATTCAGCGTTACGATTCCTGCCTTCAAAGACAAATACCTGAAGGAGACCATCGACAGCGTGCTGGCACAGACCTACCAGAACTATGAGGTAGTGATTGTGAACGACGCATCGCCCTACGACCTCGACAGCATTGTGAGCCAGTACAGCGACCCACGCATTCGCTATTTCAAGAACAAGAAGAACTGTGGAGCTCGCGACGTGGTGGACAACTGGAACATCTGCCTGAGCCACGCTACTGGCGACTATCTGATTTGCATGGGCGACGATGACAACCTGACACCCCGCTGCCTGCAGGACTTTGCAGAGCTGATAGGGAAGTATCCTGAACTGGACTTGTTTCATGCCCGCAGCGAGATTATCGACGACGACTCAAAGTTTGTATGTCTGCTGGAGGAGCGACCTGAGTGGGAGTCGGTCTATTCGCTCATCTACAACCCACGCAACACCCATCTGGGCGACTGGCTCTTCAAGACTGATACGCTCCGACGGAACGGAGGCTTCTACAAGCTGCCCTTCGGATGGCAGAGCGACGACATCAGCGCCTTCATCGCAGCAGCCAGTCACGGCGTAGCCAACACGAAAGAACCTGGGTTCCAATATCGTGGCAACGGCCTTTCCATCAGTCATGACTTGAAGTGCATAGAAGACAAGATAGAGGCTGTAAGAGCCTCGGTAAGATGGCGGCTCGAATTCGTGGCCGACAAGCACCCCAACGATGCTGAGGACCAGCGGTTGGTGGAGCTGATCAAGCGCGATGCCAAGAAATATGAGTACAGCGAGATTGACGATATGGTGGAGTTCGACATCAGAAAGAACTTCTGGAGCCGCAGCTGGTTCTGGCTATGGAACAGGGGCAAGCACGGCATCTCAATGAAACGCTACGCGAAATGCGTGCTGAAGACAATCAAATACAAGATAAAGGGGTGATAATCACCCCTTTATGCTTTATTACTTCTTCAAAAGATTCTCTTCCGAATCCTCGTAGTGATCGGTCTTGTGGAAGATGCGGGTGATGCCCTTGCCCTGAATCTTGACGCGGTTCCACAGGCTCTCCAACAGCGAACTCTCGTTGAGCGTGCCGTAGCCCGTCACGGGACGTGCCTTACGGTTGTAGAGGAACGCAATCTTTCCAAACCGTTTCAGTTCGAGCGCCAGCGAGCCGTCTTCTCCTCGACGAATGTCGGTCCGGATCTTCACCTGCTTGGCATAGTCGGCACGGAAGGCAAAGGTCATGCCGCGAATGTTCAGTTCGGGCCGCTTAAAATGCTGCACCCAGAGGAAGGTGTCGCGTATCAGTTCGAACATGAACAGTCCGAAAGCCGAATGTTTCTCGTCAGGATAGAAGCTCCAGAAGGTTCCCACGCAAGACACGTCTGGCTTTGACAGTTTCCCCATCATCAAGTCAACATACTTTGGAGGATAGAACGTGTCGGCATCGATAAAGAAATGATACTTGCCGCGTGCATGCTCCAACCCACACTGGCGGGCAAAGCCTGGGCTCTGCTTTGTCTCATTATAATATGGCAGTCCGAAGGCCTGATACACCACTTCGGTCTCGTCCTTCGAATTGTTGTTCACGCCCAGAATCTCGATGGGATACTTCGTTTGCAGTTCGCTGAGCGACCACAGGCAGGCCGGCAGCCTATGTGCCTCGTTATAGGCAATGACAACCACCGACACCAAGGGCTCGCTGCTCTGCAAGGCAGCCAGTCGCTCGCGGGCCTCACTCACCACCTGCTGAGGAACTTCCTGAAAGGGTTTTCCGTAAATGGAAAGATATTTTTCGTACCAAGCCATGATGTGCTTATGCTAAATGATCAAACAACTGTTTCCACTTCTCTGCCAGCACGTCTAAGCGATAACGCTTCACGTTCTCCAAGGCGCGACTGGCCATCTCCCGTCTCAGCTCTTCGCTCTGCATCATTCGTATCAGGGCATCGGCAAGCTGACCTACCTCACCTGTCGGCACCAACAGTCCGTCTTCGCCATCGGTGATAATGTCTTTCGGGCCGCAAGGACAATCGAACGACACCACAGGCAGTCCGCAGGCCATTGCCTCGACCAGCACCATACCAAAGCCCTCGAAGCGAGAACTGAACACGAACAGCGAACTACGGCAATAGGCTGCCTGAATGTCGGGAGTAGTGCTTTCCAAGTGGCAGCGGCTCATGTCCAGACCCAGTGCTGCTGCCTGCTGCTCGTAGGGAGTGCGGTCGCCCATTCCGTAAATAGAGAGCTGCCACTCAGGACAAGCCTTCTCTACCCTGCTCCACGCTTGCAGCAGCAGGTCGAAGCCCTTCTGATAGACGTAGCGCCCAACGGCAATGACCTGATGCTCGGTCAGCGGACTCTGACGAGTAGGTTCGAACGACAGCGGATCGGGAATCACACACACGTTGCTCAGTTCTGGCCACGCCTGGCGGTCTTCCTCGGTAAGCACCACAAACTGGTCCAGCCTCTTCAGCTTCGACACCAAACTACGCATCCAGAACTTGGCAAACAAGTTCTTCACGAAGTTTGCCTCGTTGGCTTCAAAGTTGCGGTAGTTGGCGCGGTTCACGTGCAGTTCGCCCATCTTCTTGCTCCCATCCTTGATACTGCTGAGAAAGTTGACCTCGCGCCGCAACAGGGACACGGTGATGTCGGGCCGCAGGCGCATCAGTTCCTCCTTCAGTCGCTTGCGGAACAGTCGCTGTTTCTTGAGATAGACAAAGATTTTCTTGATGAAGGAGCAAGTCCACAGTTCTTCGAAATTGATGTCGAGATGGATGACCTTGACCTTCTCCGACAATGGATAGAAGAACGACTTTCCCTTGCCATCGGTCAGGATGATGGTAATGTCGTAGCCGAAGTGTTCGGCAAAGTAATTGGCCTTCAGCGTGAGCACGCGCTCAACGCCGCCTGCCATATAGAGGGCGGGGGTGCAATAGACTATTTTGTGCTTTCGTGCTTCCATTTTGTCAGCTTCTTGCATATATCGATTGCAAAAATACAATTTTATTTGGAAAAAACGTACAAAAACACTATCTTTGCGCAGTTTTTCATCAAGCTATGCCCAAAGTCAGCATCATCATACCCGTCTATAACACGGGGCAATATCTGGAAGAGACCCTACAATGTCTCTGCAAACAGACACTTTTCAATATTGAAATTCTGGTGACCGACGACGGTTCGACCGACAATAGTGCCGACATCGTCAGACGCATGCAGCAGAAAGATGAGCGCATCAGGTATTTCTATCAAGACAATCAGGGACAGTCGGCTGCCCGCAACAGGGCGCTGCGCCACGCAACTGGCGAGTATATCTACTTCATGGACTCCGACGACCTCATCGACACCGATGCTCTACGACAGTGCTACGAATATGCCGAGACTACAAAGGCTGACTTCATCTTCTTCGATGGTGACATAGAGCGCGAAGAAGGCGCACAAGAACTGCCCTGGAACTATAAGCGCACTCATCTTTTCGAAGAGCGCAAGCCCTATCGCGGCGAAGAACTGCTGAGTCGTGTGATAGACGAGCGCAAGCACAGTTGCGTGGTGTGGCTGCTGTTCATCCGTCGTAGCTATCTGGAGCGCATCAAACTGCTTTTCCATGAGGGCATCATCCATGAGGACGAGCTTTTCACCACCAAGCTCACTCTGCAGAGCAACCGCGTCTATTGTCTGAAGAAATGTTTCGTCACCCATCGCGTCAGATCAACATCGACAATGGGCACCCGTTTCTCGCGCTACAATGTTGACTGCTATCTCACCGTCATCGACGAGCTGCTGCGCTATCATCGCTCTCCCATCATCCACAAGTTTGCACGCTACACGCTCACCCTCGTTTTCTACACAGCCCATCTCATTCCCTTCAAGGACAAGCCCGGCGTGTTCTGGCGTGCCTTCTGCTCTGGCTACCTGAAGTACATCAGCCTGAAGTCGCAGTTAGTGTTCTGGCTGAAATAACTTCCCTACTCTATTCCGTTGAATACTTAAATGCATCGAACGAGCCGTCCGATGCGTTTAACGAGCCGTTAGATGCGTTTAACAAGCCGTCCGATGCATCGGACATATCGTGAATGTTGTGATGGGCTGTGAAAATATCTCTAATTCGTTTCGCTATCTCAGCATTATTTCGTAATTTTGCGGCTTGTAAAGCTATTGCCCCGTTCGTTCAGGGGCTAAAAATGTAACAAAATGAAAGTAATGAAATTTGGCGGAACGTCCGTAGGTTCCGTAGAAAGCATCCTGAGCCTGAAGAAGATTGTAGAGGCTGAACAGGAACAAGTGATTGTCGTGGTGAGCGCACTGGGAGGTATCACCGACAAACTTATCGCCACCTCCCAATTAGCCCTCAATGGTGACGAGGCATGGAAGGATGAGTTCGATGCTATGCAGAAACGACACCACGACATGGTGGATGCCATCATCACCGACAAGCAGAAACGAACTACACTGCTCGCAACGCTCGACGATCTGTTTGAGCAGTTGCGATCTATATATTATGGTGTCTTTCTGATTCACGACCTGAGTCAGAAGACGCAAGCCACCATCGTAAGCTATGGAGAGCGGCTCAGCTCGCACATCGTGGCTACGCTCATCAACGGGGGCGTGCGCTACAACAGCCGCAACTTCATCAAGACCACGCCCAAGCAGGGCAAGCACGTGCTCGATGCCGAACTGACCAATCAGCTGGTGAAGGAATCGTTCTTGACAGCAAACTCTCCACTCTCCACTCGCAGTTCTCGACTGGTTCCCGTAGTGCCGGGCTTCATATCAAAAGACCGCGACACAGGCGAGACAACCAACCTGGGACGTGGCGGCAGCGACTACACCGCTGCCATCATTGCCGCTGCACTCGATGCCGACGTGCTGGAGATATGGACCGATGTAGATGGCTTCATGACTGCCGACCCGCGCGTCATCAAGACGGCCTAT
>JAEEGH010011858.1_pt1 | contig 19693 bp, 9 predicted proteins | sample 9134181 | NCBI WGS metagenome assembly JAEEGH01 (sample SAMN16246544, study PRJNA631951) | gut metagenome | biome: gut microbiome; feature: rumen; material: DP-attached | host: Bos | place: Iran: Karaj | collected 2018-10 | reverse complement strand
ATTCTTCACAATCGAGTGCCTCCGATCAGGGACAAAACGAAGACCTTACCGCACTTGACATCGAAGTCAAGCGAGGCACAGGTCGTGGTTTTGAGGACATCGCCGGAATGCAGGAACTCAAGGATCTGTTGCAGAAGACCGTGATTTTCGTGTTGCAAAACAAGGAACTGGCCGAAGAATACAAGCTCACGCCTCCCAACGGCATGTTGCTCTACGGTCCTCCTGGCTGCGGCAAGACCTTCTTCGCCGAGAAATTCGCTGACCAGACCGGTTTCAGCTTCATCCTGGTGAAGTCATCGGATCTCGCCAGCGTCTATGTCCACGGCAGTCAGGAGAAAATCGGCAAACTGTTCAAGGCGGCCGAGGCCAACGCCCCCACCGTGCTCTGCTTCGACGAGTTCGACGCCTTTGTCCCCAATCGTTCCGCCCCAGGCAGTTCCTACGTTTCCGGTGAGGTGAACGAATTTCTCTCACAGCTCAACAACTGCTCCAAACGCGGCATCTTTGTCATCGCCACCAGCAACCGGCCCGACAAGGTGGATCCCGCTGTGCTGCGCACGGGACGCATCGACAAGCAGATTTATGTGCCCATGCCCGACCTCACCGCCCGTCGCCTGATGTTTGAACTCTACCTGAAGGATCGCCCCTGCGAGGGCATCGACAGCGAGGCACTGGCCCGCAAGGCCGACGGCTATGTGGCCAGCGACATCGCCTACGTCGTCAACGAGGCCGCCACCATCGCCGCCTTTAACCACGAGAGCATCACCCAAGAGCTGATGATCAAGACCATCGAGGGCATCAAGCCATCGATCAACAAGGACCTGCTCAAGGAATATGAGGAGATGCGCGACAAGATGGAAGGCATCAACCACAACAATGCACTCCCCAAAGTCGGCTACATCAACTAACAACAAAAACTAAGGACTAACAACTATAAAATATGGACTTGAACAAACTGATGATGGAATTCCTAGCCGAAGAGGGCTTCCGTCCGCACGAAACAGAATTCGGCATCGCTTTCAAGCAAGAGGGCATCAATTTCCTCTACTTCAAGGACGAGGATGACGAGCAATACTTCAGGCTCATGATGCCGGCAATCTTTGTGGTTACCGAGGACAACGAGGACACCATCATGCGAGTGATGGACGACGTCAACGGCACCATCAAGGTCGTCAAACTCTACACCATGGACATGGACGACGAGAACGGCAAGAGTGAGACAAGCGTGTGGGTCGCCTTTGAAATCTTGGCCGACACCACGCCCGAGCTCAGCGACATCGTTCCCCGTGCTCTGGCACTGCTACGCAGCGCACGCATCGCTTTCCTCGCCAAGCTCGAGGAGGTCGCCGACCATTAAACGACATCAACACAAATCACAATGAGGGCGAGCCTTTCAGTAGGCCCGCCCTCATTATTTATACATCAGGCTAGCGGAATCAATTTCCTGCCAGCATCAGGTCAATAAGAGCAGTCACATCTTCGATGTTGATATCACCATCGGCCTTGACGTCGGCACAAATCTCACAAACCTCGCCAGAACCCAGCAAAGAGTCGATGAGAGTGGTCACATCCTCAACGTTAACCAAACCGTCGTGGTTCACGTCACCCATCTGATAGTCGTGCTCAGAAGCCTCAAGCAAGGTAACGGTCTCAACGTTGCTGGCAGCCTTTGTGCCGTCGATGTAGTTAGCTTCTACATAGTAGGTGTAGGTAGCGCCAGCAGTCAGATTCTCGACTACATAGTACTGGTCGGTGATGCCGGTGATGATGCGGCTATTCTCGTCGCCAGTCTCTACGACGGCCTTGGCAGGAGTTTCCTCGCCGCCGATGACGGTCACGCTATAGAGGTAGAAGCGCTTCTTGTTGGCGATGCATGAGAGGGTCACATGCTGGTCGGCATCAGCGGGAACGCCAATGAGGACAACCGTGTAGTCGGCGGCCTCGGTGGTCAGTTCAACGGTATCTGAAACCTCGCCGCAGGAGACGATTACCGAGCTGCCGTCGTTCAAATAACTCATCGCATTGAACTTCACGGTAACGGTGCCGCCGCTGTTGGTCAGGTCAAGGGCGGGAGTCGTCAGGTAGCCGGTCTTAGTGCCTGCACCCAACTTCAAGCCGCCGCCACCTGCCAGATAGACGCCATAACCCGTCCAGCCAGCATTGTCGCAGAACTCATCAAGCTCGCCATTTTCGCCCAGGTCACGGTTGTCATCGCCACTGGGAACATCCTCGCTGTAGAAGGTCTCGGTCAACAGGGTAGCACCTACGGGCTGATCCTGCTTGATGTTGACATACAGCGTGTAGTCCGTCACATACTGCTCGGGAGTGATATCGAGCCAGTCGGCACGGAACGAGGTCGTGGTCACATACTCCTCGTCGGCGGGCTGCATCTCAGGCGCAAGGGTATCCATTGTGGAAGTGCCGTTCAGGGTAACCGTCACATCCTCGGCATCGGCACTGCTCAGTGTAATCGATGCATTGTGCATGCCAAAGGCTGTGGGTGCATAAGTAACAGTAACGGCCTTGCCGTTCATGGCATCGGCAGCGCTGATGGTCGTCGGGTTGATGCTGTAAACGCCGTCGGCATCGGTCAATGCCAGGGTCACGTCACCGGTGAGGTTGGCACCCGAAACGTTGAAGGTAGCCGTTGTAGTCTCGCCAACGACTGCAGTCATGTTCAGGCTAGTCGGATTCACGGTGAGAACAGGATTGGTATTCTCGGCGAGGGTAACTTGCTCAACGTTGCTGGCGCCGGCACCACCATTGATGTAGTTGGCCTCAACATAGAAGTTGAACGTGCCACCAGGGGTGAGACCGGTAACGGTGTAATTCTTGTCGGTGATACCGGTGATGACACGATAAGTCTCGTCGCCGGTCTCGGAGGCCTTGAGCTGCGGTGCGGCATATTCGCCGGCATAAACCTTCACGTACCTCATGTCGGGCATACCGCTGGAGGTAATCTTGATATTGTCGCTGCTGGCGCAATTCACAACAATGGTGTACCAGGCGAACGAGACGCCGCTCGGGAGCGACACGCTCTTGTTGTCAACACTGGTAGTCACGGTGAGGGTATTATTGTTGTTATAGGGCTCGGAATAAATCATGACAGTCACCTTGTCATAGCCGGTGAGGTCATAAGTACCACTCTGAACATAGCCACCTGAGCTCAAGTAGGATGCGCTATTGGAGCCGTAATAGGTCAGTCCGTAGGAAGACCAGCTTGCAGGAATCGCATTGGACTGGGTCCAGTCGATAGAATCGAGCAGGGCAACAGCGGGCTTGAACGGCTTGTCGCTCACATACAGGGTGTAGCTCTCCACGTTGCCGGCGGGAGTCTCGTCGGTCCAGGCAGCGTTGAACGAGGTGGAGGTAACGTTGCGGGCCTCGAGCATCACAGGATTGTAAGTCTCCAGGTCGGCATTACCATTGAGCTTGACCGTCACACTCTCGGCATCGGTGCTGGTCAAAGTGACAGTTGCCTCGTTGGAACCGATACTGGTGGGAGTATAGGTTACTGTAACGTCCACACCATTCTCGGCCTGAGTGGCACTAATGCTGGCCGTGCTCAGCGAGAAGGCATTGTCGCCGCTGATGGCCAGTCTCACGTTGCTGGTGAGGTTGGCACCGGTAACCTTGAAGGTAGCGGTCACGGGTTTGCCCACAAAGGTGTTCATCGTGAGCGTGGCGGGGTTAACCGTGATTCTGGGATTGGTAAGAGCACCTGCAGGGGGCTCGATGCCGATAATCATGGCCTCGCCATAGTTGAAGACGTAAGAGCCCGACTGACCCGTTGCACCGGTAGCGGTGGTGAAGTTGTGCAGGGTGCAATAGCCGTTGCTGTCGCCGCTCCAGCCCCAGTTCACGTAGTACTGGCCGCTGGCATTGCAGCCAAACACGTTGAAGGCGTGGCCCGAAACGCTGTAACCGTAACTTACATCATAGGCCAGATACTCGATGGGACGGCCGTTCTGCAACTCGTTCATCATATATTCGTTCCACTCGGCATCGGTATACTGCTGCGGGCCATTGGTATAGGTCCAGCCAGATGACACGAGCTCGGTGAGCAAGAGGTATTGGGCATCGGTGTAACCCATGTTGAGGCATCCCTGATAGATTTCGGGGTCGTTGGCACCACTGGCGCTGGTGCTGTACTGATAATCGGGAATAGCCTGGCCTGCATAGCGCATCAGCCATGCCACGGCATCCTTCTGCTCAGCGGTGGAGCTGTAGTTGGTCGGGCCGGTGTATTCGTCGATGATGTTAGCCCAGTCGGCTTCGCGTTCAGGAAGTGCAGCAGCGCTGAGACCGCCTGTATTAGAGAGGGCAGCTACTGCAGGGTAGGTCTCGGGCCATTTCCACTTGTAGTAGCACATGGCCAACGACGTAGCCGGGCAGCCCGTGACGGCATGACGGCCGCCACTGGAGGGGCACTGGTTATTATACGGTGCACTCTGGTCCCAGTTGGCGGTTACCAGCGGTGCAACGGGTGAGGTAGCAAACTTGGGGAGTTTCAACGGTGCCCGGGTACCGGCCTTGATTCCGTCGATCTGATATTTATACTTGTTGAGCAGCCATTGCATGGCGGGGGGAATGTTGTTTATGTCGAGAGCGCCCTCCTCACCGTACATCAGAATCTGCGGTGCCTGATCATCACCGGCAACGACTACGTAGGATTTTGTTGAGTTAAAGATATAGTAGTCCACAGCGGTGGGCTTGGCTACCGAGGCTTCAGCCTTGACAAGCTGGAGATTAGAAGCGGCAGCTGCTTTAAGATGCCCTGCGGCTACTTGTTTTCTAAGAAACGCGTTGGCTGCGGCCTGCGCCTGCGAGGCGGTCACATCGGCGGCAGACATTTGTAAAGTCGCAAGAGTGACTGCAATAAAAAATAAGATTCTTTTCATAATTTAAAACGGTATAAGTTTTTAATAAAAAAATAATCAGTTTATGTCAAGCCCAAATGGCAGTTTTCTGATTTCGACCCGCAAAATTAAGGAAACTAACAGAAACGACAAATAATTTCCCAACAATTATTACAAAAAATCGCCATTCGGTTAGAAACAGCGAATTTGGCATGTCATCAAACTCAGCACAAGCTGATGCAAAAACCATGCGAGGCACCTTCCTGGTGAAAGAAGGCGCCCCGCAGTGGGTTTATGATCTATTTAGAATACTAGTCGATGATCAGAACTTCAAGAGTAGAGGCCTATTAGCCACCATCCTGGTATTTGAAGTAGTATCATTATTGAGCAGCAAGTCGATGAGAGCAGTCACATCGGCAATGTTGATATCACCGTCGGCCTTGACATCGGCACAATCAAGGTAAATATCTGTCGTGGAGCCTAACAGATAATCAATCAGACGTGTCACGTCGGCGATGTTCACGTCTCCGTCGTGGTTCACATCACCCAGCTGGAAGGCAGGAGTGTTCTCGAACAGGGTCACTTCCTCGATATTGCTCCAGTCACTCTCGGTGCCGTCGATGTACAGGGCCTTCACCTTGTAGAGGAAGGTACCCTCGGCAGTCAGGTTCTCAACGGTGTAGAACTTGTCGGTGATACCGGTAATCAGGCGATAGTCGGCATCGCCGGTCTCGGTGGCAGTCAGCATCATGGTTGCGTCACCGCTATAGACCTCAAGTTTGGAGATATCAGCCGAGTACTGAGCATCAGTGGTAGTGATGGTGATCTTCTCTCCAGCACTGGCAGTTACTACCCAAGCACCAGTCTGGCCTTTGCTGAGGTAGCGATTAACGGCTGCAGTCTGCGGGGTTGCCACAGTAAAGTTACCGGCGCCATCATTAGTATTGGCCGTGGTAATCTTCAATGTGAAGGTAGCGTTCTGGTAACCTGCAGGAATGGTATAAGTAATGTTACCATAGGAACCATCATTGTTGTAGTTGTTCCTGAAATAGATGATCGAGTTCAAGCCACCACGCACGTTGGTGCCGCCCCAAGGAGCAGGCAACGTGATTGTGTAATAACCAGTGGAACTGCCGGTAAAGTCAGTTCCAAGAACGGTGCTAAGAAGCTCTACCTCGGGCTCAACGGGCTTAGCCGATACCTCGAGGGTATAGCTTTCCACGTTCTCGGCAAGGGTTTGATCGGTCCAGTCGGCACGGAACTTGGTCAGGTTGATGTAATCCTCGTTGGCGGGCAACATCACGGGAGCATACTTGGTCAAATTGGCAGTACCGCTCAAAGCAACATTCACGGCATCGGCGCCACCGCCACTGATGGTAACAGAAGCATTAGTCGTACCGAATGTCGTGGGAGCATAGGTCACCGTCACGGTTGCGCCGGACTGAGCCTGAGCGGCGCTGAAGGAGGTGGGAGAGATGCTGTAAACGCCTCCGCCGTCGTTAAGCGTGAGCGTAAGCCTACCCGTCAAGTTGGTACCTGTCACAGTGAAGGTTTTAGTCGCGGTCTCACCTACCACATTGTTGAACGTCAACGAAGTGGGATTAACAGTGATGGCGCAAGCGGGCTGGGCAGCAGTACCATTCAACTGAACGGTAGCAGTCTCAGCGCCGCTGCTGGTGAGGGTTACAGTACCAGTATGATTACCGGCGGTTGTGGGATTGTAGGTAACAGTCACAGTAGCACCCTGACCTGCAGCGGTTCTGGTGATATTGTTCTTGTCAATCGAGAAGCCCGTGCCGCTGCATGACAGGTAAACAGTACCCGTCAAGTTGGTACCGGTTACCGTGAAGGTTTGGGTTACGGGAGTGCCCACAGTGGTACTCATGCTCAGCGACGTGGGATTTACCGTAATCTTAGGCGTCGTGGTAGCAGTACCAGACACGCTCACGGTCTTGCTCTCGGCGCCACTGCTTGCAACCGTGATAGTACCGTTCTGGGTGCCGCTATAGGTGGGCTTATAGGTCACGGTGATGGTAGCACCAGCCTGAGCCTGAGCAGCAGTCAGGGTCGACGGAGAAACCGTAAACGAAGTGTTAGAGCTAGAAATATTCACATCGCCACGCAGGTCGGTACCGTTCACTGTGAAAGTCTTGGTATAGGTCTCACCCGTGGAGCAGCCGGTAAAGCTCAGCGAAGTGGGATTAACGGTCAACACGGGAGTGGTTGTCGTGCCACTGCCAGGCTGAATACCAATCACCATCTGCTGGTACTGGTTGAAATTATAGCTATACCAGCCCGAAGAGTAGCCAAAGGAGTTCAACGAGCACCATGCATTGCCTTCTCCACTCCAACCGAAGTTACAGTGGTACTTGTTGGTGCTGCTATTGTAGCCGTCAACATTGAAGGCATGACCACCGGCACTGCTGCTAACGGCCATGAACACGATGGGACGGCCAGCATTCATCTCGGTCTGAATCATCGAAGCCCACTGGCTATCGGAATACAGGGTTGCACCGGTATTGAGGTTGGTCTTCAAGACAAGACGCGTTGTGCTGGCATCGTAGCCGAAGAGCTCGAACATGTCAACAACATTCTGTGCATCATAAACACTGATACCGCTACCATCAGTACCATAGGCCATCTTTTCGGCCTGTCCCACATAGCGCATCAGTGTTGCCACAGCATTGCCCTGAGCAGTTGTATAGCTGCTGCTATATGAATTTTTCATATTGTTCCAGTCAAAGGTAACAGAAGGCAGCGCTGCCACGTTGACTGAGTAACTGTCGTTCAAGGTCATCGTGTAGGCCGGAACCTGGGGCGTGGCGGCCGTCGGATACTTCCAGAAGTACATGACCATCGATGCCGAAGTGGCGGGACAACCGGTCAAACACTGGTAGCTTTTATTATTATAGGTAAACTTACACTGGCCCCAATATGGTGCCTCCTGGTCCCAGTTGCAATCCAACAGATAGGTGCCACCCGAATCGCTGCCACGCAACGACGGGTCGTTCTGCGGACTGACGATGGGATCGACTTGCAGTCCCGGATGCTCCTGCAGGAACATGATCTCATTCTTGTACTGGAGCAGCATGTCCTGAAGACCTGGAGCCAGGTTGTTGATGTCTTTCAAGGGACGGTCACCCACCATGAGAATTTCCTCTGCACGGTCATCACCGGCAACCACGACGAAGGTTGTCGAGGTGTTGTAGATGTAATACACGGGCTGACTGATTTTTGCAGAGCCCATCTCGGCCTTGAGCAGCACGGGATTGAGTGCTGCGGGAGCCATCAGTTTACCGGCATAATACTCTGTCAAAAAGCTTTTAGCTTTTCTTTGGGCTGTTGTCTGATCGACAGGTGCAGCCGTCAGCGACATTGCCACAACAATGGCAATCAATGAAAGAATGATTCTTTTCATAGATAATAATTTAATTATGATTAGTAGATCTGTTTCATAAAAGGTGACACAAATATACAACAATATTGTTTTTTATTCACATTTTTCAAAATAAACTGTAGAAATTAGGCGCTTCTTTCTAAAAATTTATCATTTTCGGTAAAGGCGAATTCGGTTGAATGAGTCCTCATTTCTTTCCATAGCAGTCTGCTCAAAATACATAAATCGGGGTGCCACCACGTGAGTGACACCCCGGTTTGGATTTAGGATCTATTTAGAACACTAGTCGATGATCAGAACTTCAAGAGTAGAGACCTATTAGCCACCATCCTGGTATTTGAAGTAGTCTCATTATTGAGCAGCAAGTCAATGAGAGCAGTCACATCGGCAATGTTGATATCACCGTCGACCTTGACATCGGCACAATCCTCGTAGAAGACATTGGCAGTGCCCAGCAGATGGTCGATCAATGCCGTGACGTCGGCGATGTTCACGTCTCCGTCGTGGTTCACATCACCCAGCTGGAAGGCAGGAGTGTTCTCGAACAGGGTCACCTCCTCGATATTGCTCCAACCGCTCTCGGTACCATCGGCATACAGAGCCTTAACCCTGTAGAGGAAGGTGCCCGCTGCGGCGAGGTTCTCAACGGTGTAGAACTTGTCGGTGATACCCGTGATCAGTCGGCCGTTCTCATCGCCAGTCTCCTGGATCATAAGCATGGTGTTAGCTGCGTTGAGGTCGCCAGCATATACCTTAATGCCTCTCAAAGCGAAATAGTTGGCTGTACCAGCGATGGTCACTTGATCACTAGCGGCGCAGTCGAGCACGACAGTGTAAGTCGTAAAGTCGTCGGTGGCCAGGGTAAGATTCTGTGAAGCGCTGCCAGTAGAAATGCTCAGTTGGGCTGTGCCATAGTTGCTTGCATAGTAGGAGTATGCATCGATGACAACGGTCACCTTGTCATAACCCGTGAGGTCATATGTGGGCGAAACAAACGAGCCGTTCTGTCCAGAGATGACATAGCCGTTGTTCACCCACAGATAGTTGTTGACCGTCCAGCCCTCAGGAACATACTGGGCATAGTTAGCAATCTGGTTAGGCAGCTGGTTATTTTCGGTCACAGCGGTCACGTTGCTGAAGTCGATGTTCGCAATCTCCTGTACCTCGGGAACTTCGGGCTCATCGGGCTTGGGAGTTACCTCAAGGGTATAGCTCTCCACATTGGCCTCGGGAGTGGCATCGGTCCAGTCGGCACGGAATTGGGTCAAGTTGATATATTCCTCGTTGGCAGGAAGCATCACGGGGGCATACTTCACCAGATTGGCTGTACCAGTCAGGGTAACGGTCACATCCTCGGCATCAGCACTAGTCAGGGTAATGGTAGCGTTTTGAGTACCAAATGCGGTGGGAGCATAGGTTACAGTAACATCCTTGCCGTTCATGGCATCGGCAGCACTGATAGTTGTCGGCTCAATGCTGTAAACACCATTCTCATCATTCAACGTCAGCGTCACGTCACCGGTAAGGTTGACGCCAGACACATTGAATGTGGCGGTTGCAATCTCGCCAGTAACAGCTGTCATGGTCAGAGCAGCAGGATTGGCAGAAATGGCAGGAATGGTATTCTCCAGAAGGGTTACTTGCTCAACGTTGCTCTTGTTGATAGCATCATTGACATAGTTAGCCACAACATAGAAATCGAAAGTGCCACCCTCAGTGAGACCGGTAACGGTGTAGCTCTTGCTGGTGATACCGGTAATAACACGATAAGTGGCATCGCCAGTCTCGGTGGACTTAAGCTGAGTTGCGGTGAGATCACCTGCATAAACCTTCACATACCTCATGTCAGGCATACCACTGGAAGTGATATTAACATAGTCGCTGCTAGCGCAATCCAGAACGAATGTGTACCAAGCAAATGAGCTAGATGACGGAACAGTCTGGGTTTCGGTATCAACGCTGGTAGCCACTGTGAGCGTATTGTCGCCCTGATAAGGATTAGAATAAATCATCACGGTTACCTTGTCATAACCAGTGAGGTCATAGGTTCTGCTCTTTACATATCCGTCAGTGCTCAGGTAGCATGCGCTGGTCGAGCTAAAATACTTGAGATTATACTGGCTCCAACCGGTTGGCAGAGTGTTATCAGCAGTCCAGTCGGTGGTATCGAGCAAGGCAACTTCGGGTTGAATTGGATGGTCCTTATCTTGCACATAGAGGGTATAGCTCTCCACATTCTCAGCAGGGGTCTGGTCAGTCCAGGTTGCGGTGAACGAGGTGGAGGTAATATTGCTGGCCTCAAGCATCACGGGAGCGTAAACCTCCAGGGGAGCGGCCTCGGCAGTACCGTTGAGCTTGACGGTCACAGACTCGGCATCGGTGCTGGTCAAGGTGACAGTAGCCTCATGGGTACCAACTGCAGCGGGATTGTAGGTTACAGTAACGGTTACACCATTCTCGGCCTGACTTGCACTGATGCTGGTGGTGCTCAGCGAGAAAGCATTATTGCTGCTGACGCTCAAGTTCACATTGCTGGTGAGGTTAGCACCGGTAACAGTAAAGGTGGCAGTCACGGGAGTACCTACGGTGGTGTTCATCGTGAGGGTGCTGGGGTTAACGGTAATCTTGGGAGTGGTAAGAGCACCTGCGGGAGGCTCAATGCCGATAATCATGGCCTCACCATAGTTGAAGACGTAAGAGCCCGATTGACCGGTAGCACCAGTAGAGGTGGTGAAGTTGTGCAGCGTGCAATAGCCATTGCTGTCTCCACTCCAACCCCAGTTCACGTAATACTGTCCGCTAGTATTAACACCAAACACGTTGAAGGCATGACCTGCAGGCTGGTAGCTACTGCAGTCATAGGCCAGATACTCGATGGGACGGCCATTTTGAAGCTCGTTCAGCATCCATTCGTTCCACTGTGCATCTGTGTAATTCTGAGTGCTATTGGAATAGCCCCAACCAGAAGATTGAAGCGTGGTAAGTGTCAGAAGTTGAGCATCGGTATAACCCATGTTCTGGCAACCTTCCAGAATTTCGGGGTCGTTGGCTCCACTGGCACTGGTACCGTACATATAATCGGGAATCGACTGGCCGGCATAACGCATCAGCCATGCCACAGCATTGGCTTGAGCAGTGGTATAGGAAGTATTAGTGGGACCGGTGTACTCATCGATGATATTGTCCCAGTCGGCAGCACGCTCAGTAAGTGCAGCAGCACTGAGACCGCCAGAACTCGAGCCATTGATGGCAGCTACTGCGGGGAAGGTCTCAGGCCATTTCCACCTGTAGTAGCACATAGACAGCGAAGTGGCCGGGCATCCGGTGACGGCGTGACGACTGCCACTGGTGGGGCACTGGTTATTGTAAGGAGCACTCTGGTCCCAGTTGGCCTTAACCAACGGCGCAATGGCTGTGGTGGCAAACTTGGGCAACTTCACCGGAACCATGGTGCCAGCCTTGAGGCCATCAATCTGATATTTGTACTTGTTGAGCAGCCATTGCATAGCGGGGGGGATGTTGTTCATATCGAGAGTACCCTCCTCACCGTACATCAGGATCTGCGGTGCCAGGTCATCACCAGAAACTACTACATAAGATTTTGTAGAGTTGAAAATGTAGTAGTCCACAGCTGTGGGCCTGGCTACCGAAGCTTCGGCCTTGACTAAGCGGAGGTTGGATGCAGCGGAAGCTTTAAGGCGTCCAGCCTTTACCTGTTTTGTAAGAAACGCGTTGGCTGCGGCCTGTGCCTGAGAAGGGGTCACATCGGCGGCAGACATTTGCAGAGCTGTAAGAGCGACTGCAAGAAAAAATAGAATTTTTTTCATAGACGAAATTCGGTATTAATTATTATAAATAATGGTGCTAATCTAATTGATTAAAGATTTATGATAACTGTTTGTTTGTGACATGCAAAATTACGTAAACCATAGGAATATTCCAAATTTCTATTAGAATTTATCATAAATAAACAGGACAAACTACTATATTAAAACTTCATTCTGGACGGATTCGATTAAAAAAAAGGCCGATTCGCCGAATAAATGTGCCGTATAATAAAATTTAGTTAATTACTGTGCTCCAATGCGATGTTTTGAGTACTTTTGTGCCCAACTGACAATGAAAGCAGAGAAAGACATCAATCAACGACGCAATAGTGAAGAAAAGCGGTGCACGCTGGTGGGCATGACGTGTGACGTGTGCCTGTCGGCGTTGAAAATCGTCACGGGTGCCGTGGGGCACTCCAGCGCCATCCTGGCCGACGGCATCCACAGCATCAGCGACACGGTAACCGACGCAATGGTTTATGCGATGGTGCGGCTCTCGGGCAAGGGCCCCGATGATCGTTACCGCTACGGCCGGGGCAAATATGAAACGCTGGCGGCCTTCCTGATCAGCATCCTGCTGGTGATCGTTGCCCTCGGCCTGATGATTGAGGGCGTCAACGATGTCTGGACGGCTCTGAACGGAGGTACACTGGAACGGCCACACAACATCGCGCTTGTCGTGGGCATCGTTGCCGTGCTTGTCAAGGAAAGCCTTTACCACTATACCCGCCTGAAAGGCCGCAAAACGGGAAGCAATGCCCTCAAGGCCTATGCCTGGCATCACCGTGCCGATGCCCTGTCGACGGCCGCGACCCTGATGGGTGTTGCTGGAGCGATGTTCCTGGGCGAACGCTGGCGTCTGCTCGATCCGTTAGCCGCTATCGCCGTGAGCGTGCTCATTCTTGTGCTGGCCTACCGCATGGGGCGCCCAGCCGTCGAAGAGCTGCTCGAAGTCTCGCTGCCGCGCGACGAGCAGGACAAAATCGCTGACATCGTCAACAACACACCGGGTGTAAAAGCATTCCACAACCTGCGCACACGCCGCAACGGCAGCCTGCGCGTGGTGGACATGCATGTCAAGGTTGACGGTGACTTGAGCGTTTCTCAGTCCCACGAAATCACCAAGCTGATTGAAAAACGATTGAGCGAGGAACTGGGCGAGGTGATGACCAATATCCATGTTGAGCCTTACCACGGCCACAATATCTGTGAAAAGAATGGAAACAATTAAACTCATCAATACTTTACCCCGCGTGTTTGCGGGTCATGACGGCATCCACAGCGAAGTGTGGCTGCAGGACGTGACCCTGGAGCGCGGGCAACGCTATCTCATCAGTGCCGAGAGTGGCACGGGCAAGTCGTCGATGTGCAGTTACATCTACGGCTACCGCCAGGACTACAGCGGTGACATCGACTTCGACGGGCAGAATATCCGTTCACTGACGGTCGCACAGTGGTGCGAAATACGTCAACGGCACATTGCCTATCTCCCGCAGGACATGCGCCTGTTTGGAGAAATCACTGCACTAGAGAACGTCGAGCTGAAGAACCGGCTGACAAACCACAAGAGTCCCGAGGAAATCCGCCAACTGTTTGAGGCCCTGGGCATTGCCGACAAAATGGATAGCCTGGCCAGCAAATTGTCCATCGGCCAGCAGCAGCGCGTGGCCATCATCCGAACGCTGTGTCAGCCTTGCGACTTCATCCTGCTGGACGAGCCGGTGAGCCACCTCGACGAGGAGAACAACCGCCTCGTCGCCCGACTCATCACCGACGAGGCCCAGCGGCAAGGGGCGGGCGTCATTGCCACCTCGGTGGGCTATCACCTGAAGATGGAAGGTGCCAAAACCATTAGCCTCTAGGCTATAGATGCCCTTCTCTAAACTCTAAACACTAAACTCTAAACTTAATCAATGAACGATATCATCTGGAAGCTGCTGCGGCAGCACATCAGCAAGGGACAACTCATCGGCTTCGCCATCGCCAATCTCATCGGACTGACGATTGTCCTGCTCGCCGTACAGTTCTACCGCGACGTGAGACCCGTATTCAGCGACGAAGAAAGCTTTATCAGCAAGGATTACCTGATCATCACCCGTGCCGTGACCGGAGCGGGAGCCATGATGGGCAGCAACGGCGAATTCAGCGAAACCGACATCGCCGACCTGGAAGGTCAGCCATGGTGCCGCCAAGTGGGACAGTTCATCAACAGCGACTTTGCCATCGACGCGCAGTTGGGCGTGGGCAGCGGACATGCCATGCACACGCAGTTCTTCTTTGAGGCCATCCCCGACGAGTTCATCGACATCGACCCTGCCCAGTGGGGCTTTTCTCCCGGCAAACCCGAGGTGCCCGTGGTCATATCACGCGATTATCTGTCGCTCTACAACTTCGGCTTTGCCGCCACCCACGGCATGCCCAAAATCAGCGAGGGACAGGCCGAGATGCTGCCGCTGGAGTTCACCCTGAGCGGCAACGGCAAGCGTCAGGTGATGCCAGGCCGCATCGTGGGCTTTTCCAACCGCCTGAACACCGTCATCGTGCCCGAGGAATTCATGGAGTGGGCCAACCAGTATTTTGGCACCGGCGAGGTGCAACATCCCCAACGTCTCATCCTGGAAGTGAGCAGCCCCGGTGACGTCAAAATCGAGCAGTACATGGACGAGCACCACTACGAGGTGGCTGGCGACAAGATGTCGTCGAGTAAGGCCAACTACTTCCTCACCGTCATCAGCGGCATCGTCATTGCCGTGGGCATCCTCATCAGCCTGCTGTCGTTCTTTGTGCTGATGCTGAGCATCTACCTGCTCTTGCAGAAGAATACCCAAAAGATCCAAGACCTGCTGCTGTTGGGCTATTCTCCCGACCAGGTCTCCAAGCACTATATCCTGCTCGTTGTGGGCCTTAACGCTGCCGTGCTCGTGCTGGCCATTGTACTGATGTTACTCGGGCGGCTGGCCTACATGGACATGATTCACGCTTTCGGCGTCAGCGGTGCCAGCGTTTGGGTCGCCATCCTCGTCGGACTGATCATCATGGGCGCCATCACGGCCGGCAACATCCGCGCCATCCGCCGCAAAATCAGCTCCCTCTGGCTCCACGAGAAATAATCCCGTGTTATCCATCGCTGAGATAGGAGCACCTTTAATGGTATATTTACATTAAAATACACAAGTTCGGAGGGGAAAAATTTGTTCAATAATATATAATGTAGTACTTTTGTTGCAAAATTAACCTACTAACATAAAACAACAACTTAAACTACTGATTATCAAATGAGTATGGAGAAGAAAATCGTGGAATGCGTGCCTAACTTCAGTGAGGGACGCAATATGGCCATTATCAAACAAATCACCGATGAGATTGAACGTGTCAAGGGCGTGAAGCTGCTCGACGTGGACCCGGGCGAGGCTACCAACCGTACGGTTGTGACCTTCGTGGGCGAACCTGATGCAGTGCTCGAAGCTGCTTTCCAGGCTGTTGGCAAGGCAGGTCAACTCATTGACATGCGTGGTCACCATGGTGCTCACCCGCGTATGGGTGCCACCGACGTGTGCCCCCTCATCCCCGTGGCCGGCATCACCCTGGAAGAGTGTGCCGAACTGGCCCACAAACTGGCCGAGCGCATTGCCCGCGAACACAATATCCCCTGCTACTGCTATGAGGCTGCTGCCATGAAGCCCGGCCGCCAGAACCTGGCCGTGTGCCGCGCCGGCGAATACGAGGCACTGCCCGAAAAGATGGGTAACCCCGAGAAGGGTCCCGACTTTGGCGACCGTCCCTTTGACGAGGGCGTTGCCCGCACGGGCTGCACCGCTGTGGGTGCCCGCGACTTCCTCATCGCAGTGAACTACAACCTGAACACCACCTCGACCCGCAGGGCCAACGCCATCGCCTTTGACGTGCGCGAGAAGGGCCGCCCCGTGCGTGAGGGCAACCCCATCACCGGCAAGATCGTCAAGGACGAGAACGGCAACAACGTGATGAAGCCCGGTACCCTGAAGGGCACCAAGGCCATCGGCTGGTACATCGACGAGTACAAGATCGCTCAGGTGTCGATGAACATCACCAACATCAACGTAACGCCGCTGCATGTTGCCTTTGACGAGGTGTGCCGCTGCGCTCAGAACCGCGGCATCCGCGTGACGGGTACCGAGATTGTGGGCCTGATGCCCAAGCGCTGCCTGATCGAGGCCGGCAAGTACTTCCTGGAGAAGCAGCAGCGCTCGACGGGTATCCCCGAGGAGGATATCATCAACATCGCCATCCACTCGATGGGTCTGGACGACTTGAAGCCCTTTGACCCCAACGAGAAGGTAATCGAGTTCATGCTCGAGGCCGACAATAAGACCGGCAACCGTCTGGTGGACCTCACCGTGACCGGTTTTGCCGACGAGACCTCGCGCGAGTCGCCCGCTCCCGGCGGTGGCTCCATCAGCGCCTACATGGGTGCCCTGGCCGCTTCGCTGGGCACGATGGTTGCCAACCTGTCGAGCCACAAGCCCGGCTGGGACGAGCGCTGGAACGAGTTCAGCGTGTGGGCCGACAAGGGTCAGGCTCTCAAGGTCGAGCTGCTGCACCTGGTTGACGAGGACACCGATGCCTTTAACCGCATCATGGCCGCCTTCGGCATGCCCAAGAAGACCGAGGAGGACAAGGCTGCCCGCACCGCCGCCATCCAGGACGCTACGCTCTATGCCACCCAGGTGCCCCTGCGCACGATGAAAGCCTCGTTCAAGACCTTCGAGATCTGCCGTGCTATGGTCGAGACCGGTAACCCCAACAGCGTGACCGACGCTGGCGTGGGCTCACTCGCCGCACGTGCCGCTGTCATCGGTGCTGGCATGAACGTGAAAATCAACGCTTCCAGCCTGACGGACCGTGCTACTGCCGAGAAGCTCATTGCCGAGGCTAACGAACTCGTTGCCAAGGCTAATGTCGAGGAGGCCGAGATCACCGCAATGGTTGAAGAGAAGATCAAATCATAAGCCTTTGGCTTAGTTTAGGGCTTAGAGCTTAGGGCTTAAAGGCTAAACTGTTTAGAGAACAACTAAAAACAATTATAATTATGACCAAAGAAGAATTCATTGCCGACATTCGCGGTGGCATCCCCGAGGAACTGCCCGAACTGCAGGCCTACGACACCGAAATTAACCATGCGCCCAAGCGCAAGGACATCCTCACTCCCGAGCAGAAAAAACTCGCCTTGAGGAATGCCCTTCGCTACTTCCCCAAGCATCTCCACGCCGCTCTGGCTCCCGAATTTGCCGAGGAGTTGAAGAAGTATGGCCGCATCTATATGTACCGCTATCGTCCCAAATATGAGATGTATGCCCGTCCCATCGACGAGTATCCCGCCCGTTCGCGCCAGGCTGCTGCCATCATGCTGATGATCCAGAACAACCTGGATCCCCGTGTGGCACAGCACCCCCACGAGCTCATCATCTACGGCGGCAACGGTGCCATCTTCCAGAACTGGGCACAGTACCGCCTGGTGATGAAGTACCTGAGCGAGATGACCGACGAGCAGACGCTCGTCATGTACTCGGGACACCCCCTGGGCCTGTTCCCCTCGCACAAGAATGCGCCCCGTGTGGTAGTGACCAACGGTATGGTTATCCCCAACTACAGCAAGCCCGACGACTGGGAGCGTGACAACGCCCTGGGCGTGAGCCAGTATGGCCAGATGACCGCCGGCTCCTACATGTACATCGGCCCGCAGGGTATCGTGCACGGCACGACCATCACGGTGCTCAACGCTGCCCGCAAACAGCTCGTGAAACGCGGACAGAAGGGTGGCGACATCCACGGCATGCTGTTTGTAACGGCAGGTCTGGGTGGCATGTCGGGTGCACAGCCCAAGGCTGGTAACATCGCCGGTGTGGTGAGCGTTACCGCCGAAATCAACCCCCTCGCTGCCGAGAAACGTTACGAGCAGGGTTGGGTAGACGAGCTGCACGACAACCTCGACGAGCTGATTCCCGCCATCCGCAAGGCTGTGGCCGACAAGCGCACCGTCTCGATGGCCTATGTGGGCAACGTCGTTGACCTGTGGGAACGCCTCGCAGCCGAGGACATGCATGTTGACCTGGGTAGCGACCAGACGTCGCTGCACAACCCGTGGGCAGGCGGTTACTATCCCGTGGGCCTCACCCTCGATGAGAGCAAGCAGATGATGGCCGAGGATCCCGACCAGTTCAAGGAGCGCGTGCGCGCATCGCTGCGCCGCCAGTGCGCTGCCATCAACAAGTTGGCCGACAAGGGCATGTACTTCTTTGACTACGGCAACGCCTTCCTGCTTGAGTCGAGCCGTGCCGGTGCCGACATCATGACGGCCGATGGCAAGTTCCGCTATCCGTCCTACGTGCAGGACATCATGGGCCCGATGTTCTTTGACTACGGCTTCGGTCCCTTCCGCTGGGTATGCACCTCGGGTGATCCCAAGGATCTGGAAACTACCGACCGCCTGGCAGCCCAGGTGCTCGAGGAAATCCGCAAGGACGCTCCCGAGGACATCCAGGGCCAGATGGACGACAATATCCATTGGATCAAGGAGGCTGGCCCCAACAAGCTCGTTGTGGGTTCACAGGCCCGTATCCTGTATGCCGACGCCGAGGGTCGTGCCAAGATTGCCCTGGCATTCAACGACGCCATTCGCAGCGGTGAGCTGAGTGCTCCCGTCGTGCTCGGTCGTGACCATCACGACGTGTCGGGTACCGACTCGCCCTTCCGCGAGACCAGCAACATCTATGACGGCTCGCAGTTCTGCGCCGACATGGCTGTGCAGAATGTCATCGGCGACTCCTTCCGCGGTGCCACGTGGGTAAGTATCCACAACGGCGGCGGTGTAGGCTGGGGCGAGGTCATCAATGGTGGCTTCGGTATGGCCATCGATGGCAGCGAGGATTCGGCTCGTCACATCCGCGAGATGCTCTTCTGGGATGTGAACAACGGTATCGCACGCCGCAGCTGGGCCCGCAACAAGGGCTCGATGGACGCCATCCGCCGCGAGATGGAGCGCACGCCCGAGTTGACCGTTACCATGCCCAATCTGGTGGACGATGACGTCATCGACAACGCCGTGACCATTTTTTAAAACAATCGACACAAATCCATAAACCTTTAAATAAAGAAATGACACATCAAATCAGTGCCGAGCATCTCACGGTCCAGAAGATCGCCGAGATCATCGAAGGCCATCAAACGCTCAAACTCAGTGCCGATGCCATCAAGCGCATCAGTCACTGCCGTGAATACCTCGACAAGAAGATTGCCGAGAGCGACAAGCCCATCTATGGTGTGACCACGGGCTTTGGCTCGCTGTGCAAGATTTCCATCAGCAACGACCAGCTCTCACAACTGCAGATCAACCTGATGATGTCTCACGCCTGCGGCGTGGGCGAACGCGTGCCCAACGACATCGTCAAGATCATGATACTGTTGAAGGTGCAGTCCCTCTCCTACGGCTACTCTGGCGTGAAACTGGATACCGTCGAGAGGCTCATCGACCTGTTCAATAACGACGTTTATCCCGTGGTTTACAAGCAGGGTTCGGTGGGTGCATCGGGCGACCTCGTGCCGCTGGCTCATCTGTGCCTGCCCATCGTGGG
>JAEEGH010011857.1_pt1 | contig 19693 bp, 18 predicted proteins | sample 9134181 | NCBI WGS metagenome assembly JAEEGH01 (sample SAMN16246544, study PRJNA631951) | gut metagenome | biome: gut microbiome; feature: rumen; material: DP-attached | host: Bos | place: Iran: Karaj | collected 2018-10 | reverse complement strand
CTCCCAGTCAACCCCCTACCAACTCCTACCATGGTAGGAGTTGGTAGGGGGTTGACTGGGGGTTGGTAGGCTGTTGGCACGAAGAATGTATATATTGTTGTACAATGTATTATAAAAAAACTTCAAGATACAATAAAAACGGAAACACGACGTTAGAAAAGGGAAATAATACGGAATCGGAATAAAAAATGAAACGCTGGCTGTCACAGCTTACGCTCCTCCTGCTATCTCATTTCTGTTTGGCACAGACGACCATCGTTACCGTCGACAGTGCTGTCTGCCAGAGTGCGATGCCCATCGTTTGGAACAACGAGCAGGTGACCCTCCCTCCGGATTTCGATTTCAACACCCCTGTCATCACAATCAACGACACCGTCCACTTCACCGACGGCCACGACAGTGTCACCATTCTCAACCTCACCGTCAACCCATCCTATCTTATAGACACCTTCGCCACAGCCTGCGATGTGTTCATCTGGTACGGCGTTCCTTTTTTTTCGTCCAGGACCTACACTCGCTACGGATCCACCATTCATTCGTGCGACAGCACCATCAAGCTCCACCTCACCATCAACCCATCCTACTCTTTCGACACTTCCAACGTAGTTTGCGACAGCCTCTTATGGGCACCACACAAGTTCACCCAATCCACCGATACCACCCTTCACTACCTCTCGACAGGAGGATGCGACAGCATCTACAATCTGAGTCTTGTCGTCAACCACTCCACCTTCGGCGACACCACAGCTGACGAGTGCGACTCATTCACATGGTACGGCACGACCTATACCTCCTCTGGCACTCCCACCCACCTCATCGTCAACACACATAACTGCGATTCCACCATCACCCTCCACCTCAGTCTTCGCTACTCCACCACCTCGACCATACTTGAGGAGGTATTGGAGAACGACCTGCCCCACTCGTTCAACAGTCTGTTTTTCAACGACGAGGTCACCGATGAGGAGATTATCCTTCCCAACGCCGCAGGATGCGACAGCGTTATCAGCTACTCACTCACCATCCACCACAACCAACGCACCGAGTTGGACACCTCGGTTTGCGCCAACCACTATCCAATTGTATGGCAGGGAATTACATTCAACATCAACAGTGAAGGATCTCAGAAGGACAGCCTTCTCCTCTCCACCACAGCAGGAGCCGACAGCACCGTGGTACTCACCGTACACTGTCGGCCGACCTACCACTTCCATTTCCACGACACCATTTGCAGCAACCAGAGCTACCTTTTTGAGAACCAAACATTTTCCGAATCGGGAGACTATGACTCCCCCTTGCAGACAGATACTTATCTATGCGACTCGACACGTACTTTGCACTTGACCGTACATTCCGCCTACCTCAACACTTTTTACGACACCGCTTGTTCGAATGAAATCTACGTATGGGGTTCGCCTCAACGACAGATTTTCGTCCCGGATGTCAACCTCGTCACAACCACCTACACTGCCCAAGACCAATTCCTTACGCTCCACGGATGCGACTCTATATTGGCTTTGGAACTCACCGTTCTCGAATCCTACGACCTCCATTTCCACGACACAATATGCGATGCACAATTCCAAGAGAATGGTTGGAGCCCAAATACATATCCATTTGAGAACATAGCATTTAACAGCAGCATCGACACTACATTCTCATTCACAACCACCATACACCAGTGCGACTCCAGCCGGACTCTCCACCTCGTCGTCAACCCCACTTACCAGATGGACACCTACGACACGGTTTTACAAGGTGAGAACATTACTTTTGAAGGCAGAACATTCTCGGAGACAGGAACCTACAGTATTCCATTCAACACCCACAACGGCAACTGCGACAGTGTGCAAACGCTGCATCTATTGGTGGTGCCCATCACACTCCTCGACACCACAATCTGCCGTAACCAGTTGCCAATTGTATGGCACGGAATCACCTTTGACTCAGACAACGGTGCCGACCAGACTCTCACCGATTTGGCGACTGTGACTACCGTCGGCGGTACCGATTCGATACTGATGCTCACCGTCAACATTCTCGACACTTCGACATTCATTGACAGCGTTATGCATTGCGGATTCTACACCTGGATTGACGGCATCGAATACCAGCAATCGACCGACGCCCCTTCTCTAATTCTGCAGAACGCGAACGTTTTGGGATGCGATTCTGTCATCAACCTGCACTTGGAACTATTCTTCTCTCAACGCCACTTCGACACGCTGACAGTATGCGACTCCTTGCGCTGGCGCAACGGAGAGACCTTCCTGTACGACACCACCAACGTCCGCGACACTGTGGCAACAAGCACTGGCTGCGACACAATCTTTGCGCTCGAACTCACAGTGTTGCAGTCATCACATACGGAACTATCCGACTCGGTCTGCTACCATACCCCCTATTCATGGCACGGCAACAGCATAGCAGGCGACACTTCGGGCATCTTCACCTTCCGGTTCGACACCGTGAACAACGTCCAATGCGACTCAACCACAACATTGACTGTCACCAAATTGAGCCAAGCAGAAGTCGCCATCGAAACCGACATTGATTGCCACGACCAAGGTTATCGCCTCACCGCCCAAGCCACCGCCGCCAGCGCCGATGGCGGCGGATCCATCTCCTTGCACTATATCAGATGGTCATCCTATCCTTACGATTCACTACTCGACGGCAATGAAAGCAACAATGAACTCTTCGTCAGCCCACAAGTCAACACCGAGTACATGCTCTATGCCGACTACCGAGAGGCTCCACTTTGTCCCGTCACCACAACCACGACACTCAAACCCATTGAGACTCCTACGCCGGAGCTGATGGTAACCCCCGAAGCCCTGAACAGCAATAACCTACGCTTTACTGCACACGATATCACCCACGCCACCGACTGTGAACGGACCTGGTATCTCAACGGCATCCGCCAAACCGAAACCGGCGCCACCCTCAACGGCACAGCCATGCCCGAGGACGATTCCGTTGTGGTGGCTCTCGAACATTTCGATAGCCTTTGCCGCGACACCGCCGTCCACGTCCTCAGGGTAAACCGCGTTAATTTCTTTGTTCCCAACGTATTCACCCCCTCGCGGGAGACCAACAACCGATTTGTTTTCACCACCCAAGGATTCCTCTCAGGCGAGATTTTCATCTACAACCGCGAAGGTCTCCTCGTCTACCACAACGACGACTACTCCACAGGCTGGGACGGGCAGTCGCAGGACGGCACCCCCTGTCCACAAGGCAACTATGTATGGAAACTTGTCTATCGAGCTGTCGACCTACCCCACTCCGACCGTATCGAAGCGGGGTCAGTCCTCTTGCTCCGTTAAGCGTGTAAATGGTCCATACCCATTGTTAAAAACAACTAAATTAAAACAACCAATGTAGAGATTTTACGTTTTTGACGTTATATATATTGTACAGATTTTTTTTGTGGGAAAAATGAAGAAGATTGCAACACTGATGATACTGATGGTCATGGTCATGGGTGCCGTGGCTCAAAACTCCATGGACAAAGGCGACTGCGATGTGGGGCTGCCGGAACCTTGGGAATTCACGGACCAGATTCGGGAAGGATTTCAGGAGAACCTTGACAATCTAATAAAAGACTGGAAGAAAATCGGTGCCTCAGGATATGGCCCCGCGCTAACTTTCAAAGACATAGACGAAAAGCGCATCGTAGTCGCCGCCGACTACGACCTCACCGACTCGATGGTTGCACGCTTGGAAGATCAATACGACTGGGTACGAGTGGTGACGCTGTTCGATGCCACGAAGCGCTTGAGCGACATCTTCAGCCTTGTGGCGCACCTGGGCTACGACGTGGTGCTGCATGCCACCTTACAACCCGGCGGCGAAACAAAAATCTTTGTATATAACTATGCCACGCTGCGCCACATCATGACCCTGAAGAGTCCCATCTCAGCATATATCTATGCCGACGTCATAGCAGGGCGTAAGAGAGCACCTTTCGAGTTTGAAGACAGCGTAATGTGCACCGGCATGAGCTACTGCAACCACCTCTGGACCCTAACTCTGCACTCGTCAATAGCTTTTGAACCCGACGACGACCCTTATATTGCATGGGCGGTTCACTGCAGCGAAATTATTTCCAACGCTGAATTCATGCAATATATCGGCATGGACAGCACCACGGCGCGTTTCAACATCGTTCAGGAGGGGGCAAAAGACACATTCACATTCGAATACACTCCTGCTCAACTGCTCGGCGAAGAGCCTGCACTCGACATCGACTGGCTCGGGGATTACCTGGCCCGGGGTATCGACCGAACCTTCCCCATGCCCATGCAATCCAGCACAGGCACCATGGAGCACTGTTCCTACGACCCGACGCTGCGAGTGCTGGCCATTGATTGTCTGATGGATGAAATCGACGTGGTGGGCAACGTAGGCCGGGAGGAACAATTGAAACCACCCATCCTGGAGGCCCTGCTTGCTGCATCCGAGGGCAATGATTTCCTTCAGGCATTGGCGGAAGTAGGGCTTGGCCTGGAATACCGCATTCAGAGCCGCACCACCCACCGTCCCCTGACCATCACCTTCACGCCCGATGAATTGAGAGTGTTTATGCTTGAAAGACAATAGCCTATGAAAATTCTACTCATCACTCCGCCACTCACGCAATTGAACACCCCCTACCCTGCCACGGCCTACCTGAAAGGGTACTACAAGGAGCAGGGGCACGAGGTGCAGCAAGTAGACCTCGGCATCGAGGTAGCCGACCGAGTGTTGAGCCGTGAGTATTTGGAAAGCATCGATTTAATTGAGCATGCGCGGTTGATAGAACAGGTCAAACGTTTCCTGCGAGGGCAGGACGACACGCTGGGCCCAAGGATTGCCAATCGCTCATTGTTGCCTGAGGGCAAACGTTTTGAGCAATTGGACGAAGACAATCTCGAGTGGTCGTTCGGAGTGAGCGGCACCACCGACAAAGCCATGCATCTTGCCACACTTTTTATCGAAGACATTGCCGATTATATCCGCGAACATGTCGATTCCCACTTCGATCTGGTCCGCTATGCCGAATATCTGAGCAACGACGCCCCCTCCTTCGATCCTCTTTACAAGGAATTGCATCAAGAGCCCTCTCCCATCGACCGGATGATGCTCGACATGCTGGCTTCCCACACGGCAAAATTCCATCCCGACAAAGTGTGCCTCACAGTGCCATTCCCAGGCTGTCTCTATGGTGCATTGCGCTGTGGACAGTGGCTCAAAGCCAACACTCAGGCAATCATAGAAATCGGTGGCGGTTTTCCCAACACCGAGTGGCGACAGTTGAGCGACAAACGCATCTACGATTTTTGCCACGAAGTGGTCATCGATGGGTGTAAAGACGGCGACTCCTATTGTCCCGACTTCAGCGATCTACCAATTGACAAATATCTATCGCTCACCGAGATAACGAACCCCATGCACCGGCTGTGGAGCCAAGGGAGATGGAACAAGATGGTGATGGTCCACGGCTGCTACTGGCATCGCTGTGCATTTTGCGACACCTCTTTAGACTACATCGGTCGATTCAAAGCGCCCGAGGCTTCAACTGTGGTAGACCACATGGAGCGAGTCCTGGAACAGACCCATCGCACGGGTTTCCACTTCGTCGACGAAGCCCTACCACCCAAGCTGTTACGAGAGGTCGCAGAAGAAATTCTAAGGCGTGGACTGAAAGTGAGTTTCTGGGGCAATATCCGGTTTGAGAAAGCTTACACAGCTGAGTTGTGCGACCTGCTGGCCGAAGCGGGCATGGTGGCTGTGAGCGGTGGCTTGGAAGTGGCCAGCGACCGCCTGCTCAAGTTGATAGACAAGGGCGTCACCATCGCACAAACCGTCGATGCCTGCCGCCACCTGCGCGATGCCGGCATCATGGTGCACACCTACCTCATGTACGGATTCCCCACAGAGACACTGCAAGAGACGGTCGACGCTCTAGAAACGGTGCGGAGAATGTTCGACGAGGGCATCGTGCAGAGCGCCTTCTGGCACCGCTACGCCATGACCTGCCACTCTCCCAGTGGTCTCAATCCCGAAGCCTATGGTGCCCACCGCGTGACATACAAGCCAAACTCCTTCTGTAACAATGAGGTCGATTGGGAGCCGGGATTCGACTACGACATCGATGCTGTTGGCTCCGCATTAAGAATAGCTACATACAACTATATGAATGGCTTAGGCCTGGACCAGCCCGTACGCTCTTGGTTCCCCATCAGAGTGCCACGCCCAACGCAAGAAAGAAAACGCTGATTATTGCCATCCGGAAACACAATGCATTTCGATAAAACGAAATAAATCCCCTTCAAGAGGAAGGCTGAAGCCAATGGTTGTATCCATGGGATTATAAACGAATGGAATCTCCATTTCTCCCACCCTGGAAATCATCAGTCCTTCGTTCCGCGTGCTGTCGAAGGTATAGTCGAACGGGGTGTTCAGCGCATTTGATTCATTGAATGGATGAGTAATCATCGTTGTGACCGTCAAATAGCTATGCACACCGTCGTCACTAAACTTCAGATTGGAAACAATTGTTTCATCCCACTGGTTGTCATTGACAGTAAGAACCGTGTCGAAGGAATGTAACCATGAAGTTCCAGCCAGGAAGCGGTCCGTCGACGATTCTGGATTCGAGACTTCATTTTTGTCACAGGAAGCAAGAAGCAGGGTGAACACCCATGCCACCAATAGTTTTTTTCGCCTCATTGATTCATTTTTTCCGTACGTCTTCCTCCTCGTCCCCACGGCGGAGACGCTTGATATAGAGTTCGATGCCCTTGAGACCCCAGTTGATAAGGATGATGACGGAGACAGCGATAAGTGCAAATTCCCACATGCCATAGCCGCAGAGGCAGCCCACGGCGGCGGAGCACCAGATGGTAGCTGCCGAGGAGAGGCCATGGATGGTGAGGCCATCCTTCATGATGACGCCAGCGCCGAGGAAACCGATGCCGGTGACCACCTGCGAGAGAACACGGAGGTTGTCATTGTTGACCGGGCCCCCAGCCAGCCTGGCATTCATGATGACGCTCTCGCTTATCAATATAAATATGCACGCGCCGACAGCGACGAGCGAGTTGGTGGTGAGGCCGGCCTGACGCTGCTTGAGTTCGCGCTGGGTGCCGATGATGACACCTGCGAGGAGGGCGCAGGCGAGGCGGAAGATAAATGTTTCTAACGGCATAATCCTGATAATATTACTACAATCTCGCCTTTGACTTCTTTCTGTTGGAAGTGAGCGAGGACATCGGCGAGAGTGCCTCGGGCGGTCTCGGCGTGGAGTTTGCTGATTTCACGGCTTACACTGACCTGTCGGTCTGGGCCAAGCACCTCTATGAGTTGCTCCAAGAGTTTCACCAAGCGGTAGGGACTCTCGTATATAATCATGGTGCGTTCCTCGTCGGCCAAGGCATTAATGGCCGTCTGACGGCCTTTCTTATGCGGCAGGAAACCGAGAAAGACGAACCTGTCGCACGGCAGGCCGCTGTCTATCAATGCAGGCACGAAGGCCGTAGCGCCCGGAAGACATTCCACATCGATACCCTCCTTGACGGCTTCGCGCACCAACAGGAAACCGGGGTCGCTGATACCGGGAGTACCGGCATCTGTGACCACTGCGATGGTGATGCCCGACTTGAGACGTTCGACGAGACCCGCAACAGTTTGATGCTCGTTGAATATATGATAACTCTGCAACGGAGTATCGATGCCGTAGTGCTGCAGCAGCACACGCGAGGTGCGGGTATCCTCGGCAAGGATAAGGTCGACAGACTTGAGAACCTCGACGCCACGGAAAGTCATGTCGCCGAGGTTCCCAACGGGTGTCGGTACTAAAAATAGTTTCGACATTATTCTTCCTCGAAATCGTCGGGGATTTCCATGTCGTGGTAGACGTTGGTCACGTCATCGTCCTCTTCGAGGATTCCGATAATCTTCATGACCTTGCGGATGGTCTCCTCGTCGACCTGACGGAGGCTATTGGGGATACGCTGCAGTTCGGCGCTCTCGCACTCAATACCTTTCTGCTCAAGCATCTTGACCATGTTGCCAAAATCCTCATAAGCGGTGTAGAGAGTCAGGTACTCTTCATCGGCCTCCATCTCTTCCAAACCACCGTCGATGAGTTCCATCTCCAGTTCGTCGACATCCATCTCCGGCTTGCGGGGTACCACGAAGACTCCCTTGCGGTCGAAGAGGAAGCTAAGGCTGCCATTGGTCTCGAGGGTGCCACCATACTTGTTCATGATAGACTTGACGTTGGCAACAGTGCGGTTGTTGTTGTCGGAGAGAGCTTCGATGAAGAGGGCGATACCATGGCTGACATGGCATTCGAAAGTAAGTTCCTGCATCTGTGCAGCGTCCTTGTCGTTGGCTTTGCTGATGGAGCGCTGCAGAGTATCCTTGGGCATGTTGCATCCGCGGGCGTTCTGCACAAGCAAACGCAAACGGGGGTTGCTGTCGGGATCGGGACCACCTTCGCGCACGGCGATTGCGACCTGTTTGAGAATGTTACTCCACTGTTTCGAGCGCTTGGCATCGGCTGCGCCTTTGGCTCTCTTGATCTTTGACCATTTGTTGTGTCCTGACATAATGAATTAGTATTTAATTATATTATTTATATTAATTTGTTTTCCATTGTATATAGGTGATGGGCATGTTCTTCTCAAGGAACATGCGTTCATAAAAGGTCTGTGTGAGCTTTGCCTCGCCGTCGTAGTCGGTGCGATAGAGGTCGTCGGTACTGAAAAGCACCTGAACATCGCGCGTAGGCAGCACTTCGTTGAGGGTATAGTCGTAGAGTTCCGGGCTGTCGGTTTTGAGGTGCATCATGCTGCCGGGGGCAAGGAAGCGGGCATAGGTGTCGAGAAAACGGGGCGAAGTGAGCCGTTTGTTGGGTTTCTTGAGCTGTGGGTCACAGAAAGTAATCCATATTTCGGAAACCTCGCCGGGGGCAAAGAATCGATCGATAAGTTCAATCCGTGTCCGGATAAAAGCCACGTTCTTCATTTGCTCCTCGTTGCTGGTCTTGGCACCGCGCCACAGACGGGCACCCTTGATGTCGACACCTATATAGTTGCGTTCGGGATGGATGCGAGCCAGAGCGATAGTGTAGTCGCCCTTGCCGCAGCCTAGTTCCAACGTAACAGGATTGTCGTTGCCAAACTGCTCATGCCACCTACCCCTCAGTGCAAACCCCTCTTTTTCCAACTGGTCGAAACCCACTTGGAAAAGATTGGGGAATGTGAGGTTCTCGGCGAACCTTTGCAATTTGTGGTGTCCCATCGGCCTAAAGTTCTTTGATGACAATGTCGCCGTCGTACCAGCTCTTGATATGGTTATAGAGAGCTTCGGCCTTGGTGCGGGTCGGGGCGCTGCCCATACTGACGTAGTACATATCGTTCTTTTCGATAATATAGGCGTCACACCCCTGCTCGTGCAAGCGGGCGGTCATCTTGGCGGCAGTACCTTTGTTGAGGTAGAAACCGGCGATGATGTCGAATCCCTGTTTGCTGTTCTTCTCCACATAGACAAACTGCGGAGCATCCTTGTCAAGCTGAGCCTTGGCGGGTTTCTTGGGTGCCGCGGCGGCACGTTCTGTCTCCTTGACCTGCTGAACCTCAGCGGGGGTAAACTGCTGCGTTCCTGCCTGAAGGTTCAGTTCGTCGACCACCTGGTCGAGAATCTCGTCGAGAGCCTTGACATTCATCAACTCGCCCTGCACAGTGTGGCGGGCAACATCGGCATAGGTATGCTTCAACCACGGCTCCGCGCGATGATATACATAGTCCTCATAGGGAATAAAGCGCTGCACTGCAAAACGGGGGCCAAGCAACTGGTCCATTCGTTCGTTGACATATTGGCGCACACGGTCCATCATAGGCACACGGGCGCTGCGATAGCCGCGGTCGGCAAGGAAGTTGTTGATATATTCGGCCATGTTGGCGCAAACGATGTCACCATTGCGGCCAATCTCGCGTTCGCTGTATTCAATCAAGTCGGGGTTGTAGGTCAAAGCATTGATGTATGGCACGTTGAGGTGCTTGCCATTCTTGGCCTGGACCGCCTCGCCGTCACCACGGCTGCAATTCTTCATGCAGAGGAACACCACGGCAGCGGCAATCAGCAAAAGCAACAGCCACCATAGCCATTTCAACCCATGGCGTCTATTCTCGTCGTCGTATTCCTTCTGCTGTTTTTCCACCACTTCTTTCGCCCGTTTCTTGTTTTCTTCCTTCATCTGTCGGGCAGCCTCCTTTGCGGCTATTTTCTCGGCTGCCTTGCGGAGTTTTTCTTCCTCTTTCAGTTTTCGGGCAGCCTCTTTCGATGCTTCCTTCTGAGCCTTGAGAGCTTTCACGTCGACCACCGGGGCACTCTCGGCGGCGGCAACAGGCTCGCCCTTGGCCACTTGGCTGGCGGCAACGGCGGCGAGCACGGCAGCTTTCTTCTCGGCCTTGATGCGCTCTTCTGCGGCTTTTTCTTCGGCACGACGCATGCTCTCCTCCTGCTCTCGGTTGGCTCTGCGGCTATCCTGTTCGGCACGTTCCTCGGCTTTGCGAAGCTCCTCTTCGGCACGGCGTCGTTCGCTGGCCTCTTTGCGCTCCTCGGCTTCGCGTTGCTGGGCCAAAAGTCGCTCCTCCTCTTCGGCATCCTTTTCGGCACGACGGCGCAGGCGTTCACGCTCCTTCTCGGCCTTGGCTTCGGCTTTCAGACGTTCTTTTTCGGCTTTGGCCTCGGCTTTTAGTTGCGATTTCGACTTGGGTAGTTCGTCAAGTTGCTTGAGGCTTTCCTTCCACTCGTCCGATACACTCTTTGGCGCGTTCACATCATGTTCGGCTTCAAGTTCGTCTGCCGGTTCGGGTTCAGGCTCCGGTTCAACGGCAGGCATAGGCTCTTCTTCGGGCTCGGGGGCCGGGGCGACGGGCTCGGGCTTGGGGGCGGGAGTTGCTTCCACCTTCTTCACAACCGTAACCTCAGGCTCGTCCTCAAACTGAGCGAAGGGATCCTCGCTACCACTATGGTCGTAGGTCTTCACCTCTTCAAGGAGGGTCTCGCTGCCATTGCCGGCATCAATCACCACTCCCTCGGCCATCTCGAAGCCATAGCTGTCACCCACCTTGGTGATAGTGCCCAACCCTTCCAGGCTGTGTTCGCCGGTGAGTTTCAGTTTGTCCTTGAGTGCATCGAGGTAGTTGCGCCACATCTGGCGTGCCACCTCTTCACTCACACAATCGCGCTGGGCTATAATTTTCACTATGCTGTCGTCGCCTGTGGTAGTCTCGCTATACACGATATTGCGGGTAGCAGGATAGTAGATACGCGTCACCGGGTCGTGGTGCGGAGGCTGCTCCACACTATCAAACGTACCGATTTCGGGCAGTTCCACTTTCTGCCCTTTTTGCAGCAACTCAGCAATTAAATTGGTTATATTCATGATGTTACTATTTTTTTTCGTTCATTTTCAATTCACGCTCGGCAGCCTCGAGGTCTTCAGGAGTGTCGATGCCAATATTGGCCGCCGCCGTTTCGCGCACGGCAATGGTATAGCCTGCCTCAAGCCATCGCAGCTGCTCAAGTTTCTCGCTGGTTTCCAAACTGCTCTGCGGCATGGCACACACCTTGGCCAGCACCTCCGGGCGAAAAGCGTAGATACCTACATGCTTGAAATAATCGCCCTCGCCGAGCCACTTCCCAACCTCCGCATCGCGGCGGAACGGAATAGCCTGACGACTGAAATAGAGCGCATTGCCAGCAACGGTGCACACCACTTTGACATTGTTGGGAGACATCAGCTCCTCGGTAGTGCGAATACGGGTCTTGAGGGTGGCAATAGCGGTTTGCGGATTGTCGAAACAAGCGGCCAGCAGCTGCAGCTGTGCAGCGCTGACAAAAGGTTCGTCACCCTGCAGATTGATAACCACGTCGAAACTACGGCCTTGACGGCCAATGGCTTCCACCACTTCGCCGCAACGGTCGGTGCCACTCCGGTGACGGTCGGATGTCATCATCACACTACTTTCGCCGAAGGACTCCCTCATATGATTGAAGATGCGCTCGTCGTCGGTGGCCACCACAGCGGCTTCGATACCGGGGGTATGGGCGGCCACACCATAGGCATAGTCTATAATGGGCTTGCCTCCCAGCAGAGCCAACGGCTTGCCGGGGAAACGCGTCGAAGCGTAGCGTGCAGGTATAACGGCCAGTATTTTCATCTCTCTCCTCTATTCTTCGTTGCCGAACAAACTGTTGAATTCGGCGTCAATCTTATTGATAATCAAACCCAAATCTTCACGATTCTCAACAAAGTCGAGTTCCTCGGTGTCCACCACAAGCATTTTGCCCTCATAGGCGGAGGCCCAGTTCTCGTAGCGATTGTTAAGGTTGGTCAGGTAGTCGAGGCGAATGCTGCTTTCATACTCACGCCCCCTCTTCTGTATGTGGCGGATGAGCGTCGGCACGTCGCCGCGCACATAAATGAGCAGGTCGGGCTTGGGCAACAACGAGTAAGTCAACTCAAAAAGCTTGGTATAGGTCGTCAGGTCCCGCGTGGTCATCAAGCCCATATTCTGAAGGTTGGGTGCGAAGATGTAGGCGTCGTCGTAGAGCGAGCGGTCGCGGATGAAACTCTCGCCCGAAGCCTGCAGCTCGGCAAGCTGCTTGGCATTGGCATACAGCGAATGGACCATCATATTGAACGACCAGCGGCGCATGTCCTCATAGAAACTATTGAGGTAGGGGTTCTCCTCCGACGGGCCATACACTGCACGGTAGCCGTAGTGTTTCGACAACAGCTTGGTGAGCTCCGTCTTTCCTGCTCCGATATTTCCCGAGATTGCTATCTGCATATTCATTTTTTCACGCCACATAATTCCGTTTTTTATTTGATACAGAATTATATGGCATCATTATACCATAACCTTTAAAAATGCAAATATACGCATTTTTTTTTATATAATAGAAAAAAAAGTGTCCCACCAGACCTTTTTTCAGCCATTCCCCTCCCCCATCCGTCCACCCTGGGAAAGCCCCTCCTGCCACCCTCCCCGTCACACAACCCTACCATCTCCCTACCAACTCCCTACCAACTCCTACCGCGGTAGGAGTTGGTAGGGAGTTGGTAGGTGATTGATAGGTAGTTAGCACCTACCTGTCCGAAAGCAGCCATTTAGCGGATTTTAAGTTAAAATTAACATTTCGGGACAAGGAGAACAACATTCCAAGATATACGTTTTAACAATAATTCACACACGAAAAAACAATATTTGTACACGTAAGAAAAAAAACGTATCTTTGCATTTTGGAAGGATGGCGTTCCATCCCTCCAAAAATGATATTATACATCTTAGAATCAAACAATTATGACGAACATTGACAATCTGGACACCCTCATCAAAATGGCTCTGCGCGAGGACATCGGCGACGGCGACCACTCCACTCTTGCCTGCATTCCCCCCACAGCCACCGGCACCGCCAAAATGGTGGCGAAACAGGACGGCATCCTCTGCGGCGCCGAGGTGGGTGAACGGGTTTTCTCTCTCGTCGACAGCAATCTGAAAGTCAACCTCTTGAAGCACGACGGCGAGGCCGTGGCCAAAGGCGACGTGGTGATGACCATCGAAGGGCCTTCGGGCTCCATCCTCACGGCCGAACGCACGGCCCTCAATTTCATGCAACGCCTCTCGGGCATCGCCACCGAGACCCACCGCATGGTGCAGATGCTCAGTGGACTGAAAACCAAACTCCTCGACACCCGCAAGACGACGCCCAACATGCGTCTTCTGGAAAAATATGCCGTGAAGTGCGGAGGCGGCACCAACCACCGCATCGGCCTCTACGACATGGTGATGCTCAAGGATAACCACATCGACTTTGCCGGCGGCATCGAGGCGGCCATCGACCGCACCCGCGACTACCTGAAAGCCAAAGGGAAAGACCTCAAGATTGAAATCGAGGTGCGCAACCTCGAAGAGTTGCAGCGCGTGATGAACCACGGCGGTGTGGACCGCATCATGCTCGACAATTTCGACACCGCGACACTGCGTGAAGCCGTGAAGCGTATCGATGGCAAATACGAAACCGAGGCCTCGGGCGGCATCACCGACGAGACCCTCCGCGCCTACGCCGAGACAGGCGTCGACTTCATCTCCGTAGGAGCACTGACCCACCACATTAAGAGCCTCGACCTCTCCCTCGTCAAGAAATGAGCCAACTGAAGGTCTGGATACGAATGCTGCGCATGAAGGGCAGAAAGCTCGGGCGCCGCCTGCTCTACAAGCGGAAGTCGCGGCAGGTGCTATACTTCATGTACAACGTGCCGTTCCCTGGCGGCAAGGGTGTTCCCATCTACCACGTGCTCAGCTACTTCCTCGTCAGCTCGCTTGGCGGCGGCTCCATCCCGCAAAGAGCCAAAGGCTTGGCCTACTCGTTCCTCGCCGCCATGCCGCCACTGATGATTTTCTTCTTCTCGCTGGTGGCCTACTTCCCCGTCGACGGCGTGCAGGACGAGCTGCTCAACGGCATGGGCGGCATCGTGCCCGAAAAAATTCTCGGCCCGCTGACCAACACCGTCAACGACATCATGGGACATCGCCACTCGGCCCTGCTCTCCATCGGTTTCATCGGCTCCATCCTCCTGGCAGCCAACGGAATGAATGGATTCATCCTCTCGCTCAACTTCGCCAACCAAAGTCTGGAGAAACGTCCGTTCATCCAACGCTTCCTCATCTGTTTGGCGTTGGTGTTCGTCATGTACCTCCTCGTTGTACTGGTCATCTGCCTGATTATCGGAAACAAACAGTTGCTCCATCTGCTCGTCAGCCAAGGTTGGCTCATCGACAGTTCATGGGGCAAATTGCTCTTCAATATAGGCCGATGGGTGCTGCTCTCGCTGGCCATGCTGTTGGGCATCTCACTCATCTACTACTGGGCTCCGGCGAAAAAGCAGCGTGTGAGTTTCTTCTCGCCAGGGGCGATGCTTGCCACCGGCATGTTCTTCCTGCTGACGTGGGGTTTCGGTGTGTATATCAACAACTTCAGCCGTTACAACCTGCTCTATGGGTCTATCGGGACATTGCTGCTTCTGATGCTGTGGGTCTACTTCAGCTGCATCGTCCTGCTGGTAGGCTACGAACTGAATATCAGCATCTACAATGGCACCCTGCGGGGCAAGAACCGCATCGCCAAGCGCGAACTGAAAGACAGAATACAAATTTTCAAAGATGATAATACAAAAGAATCACGGGAAGGTGGTGCCGACAGACAGCACCCCGAAGGAAACATTCAAGATGGTGGCCAAGACTATGGTCAACCTCGAGGAGGTGCTCGCTGAAGAGTTGCGCCAACTGGGTGCCCTCAACGTCACGCCCATCACACGAGCCGTTGAGTTTGAAGGCGATATGCGCCTGCTCTACCGCGCCAACTATTGCTGCCGTACGGCACTGGCCATCCTGAAACCCTTCGCCGAGTTTGACGCCAACAACGAGCAAGAGCTCTACGACCAAGTGTACAAGATTCGCTGGGAGAAGATTCTCGACGTCGACTGCACCTTCATGATCGACTCCACCACCAGCGGCGAAATCTTCACCCACAGCTACTATGCCGCTCTCAAAACCAAGGACGCCATCGTCGACCGCTTCCGCCGCAACTTCGGCAAGCGTCCCTCCATCGACACCGAAGAGCCCGACTACAAGTTCAACCTGCATATCCGCGACAACCACGTCACCTTGCTGATGAACGCCAGCGGCGACTCACTGCACAAACGCGGCTACCGCCAGGGCGTAGGCATCGCCCCCATCAACGAGGTGCTCGCCGCCGGCCTGTTGAAACTCGCCGGCTGGAAGTGCGACTGCAACTTCTACGACCCCCTGTGCGGTTCCGGCACAATGCTCATCGAGGCCGCCATGATGGCCAACAACATCCCCGCACAGTACTACCGAGGAAACCGTTTCGGCTTCATGAAATGGAAAGAATTCAACCTCGGCGAGTGGAAGAGCGTCAAGAACGAAGAAGACCGCAAGATTGGCGCCATCGACTTCGAAGGCGAGATTTGGGGCAACGATATCGACGAAACCGTCATCCAACAGTGCGAGAAGAATCTCGAATACACCAAGTTGCACAAGGACGTCATGCTTCACATAGGCGACTTCGCCGACCAGGAGCCGCCCGAGGGCAAGACCCTCATCGTCACCAACCCGCCCTACGGCGAGCGCATCAAGGTCGAAGACCTCAACGCCATGTACGAGAAGTTGGGCGACACATTCAAGCAGAAGTATGGTGCCAACTGTGACGTATGGCTGATTACCAGCGACTTCGAGGCCATGAAGCACATCGGGCTCCACCCCTCCGCCAAGATTCCCGTGCAGAACGGTTCCCTCGACTGCCGCTTCCTCCACTTCGAACTCTACGACGGCAGCAAGAAAGCCAAGAATCAGCCCGATGCTGAATAGCGACGAGGTGAGACGTATTGCCCGCGAGGTGGGTTTCGACGACTGTGGCATTGCCCGCGCCGACGCCCTCACCGATGAGGAATACCCGCTACACGAATGGCTGCGTCGCGGTTGGCACGGCGACCTCGACTACATGGCTCGCAATGCCGACAAGCGCATGGACCCTCGCCTGCTCGTCCCGGGCGCCAAGAGTGTCATCTGCTGCGTCAGCGCCTACCCCCCACCCTCTTCTGCCGGCGGCATCGCCGCCTACGCGCGCACACGCGAGTACCATACAGAAATCAAACAAATGCTCTTTGCCCTGAAAGAAAAACTGGGCATCGAAGGGAAATGCTGCTGCGACACCGTACCCATCAGCGACAAACACTGGGCCGCACGCGCCGGCCTCGGCTGGATTGGACGCCACACTCTGCTCATCACTCCCCGCTGGGGCTCATGGGTCAATCTCGGCGAAATAGTCACCGTGGAAGAATGTTCGAATTATTCGGAATTCTCAGATCATCCCGACTTCTGCTCAAAATGCGGCCGCTGCGTTGCAGCTTGTCCCAACCACGCCATTGCTCCCGACGGCCCCTCCATGCTCAACGTCACCCGCTGCACAGCCTACTACACCACCCATCACCAGCGCGAGCTGCCGCACGACATCGACAGCCACGGCTACACCCAGGGCTGCGACCTCTGCCAGCTTGCATGCCCCTTCAACCAAGTTAAGCCTTGAGCCAATCAAAAGCCTTCGCTTTCCATGTAAGGTTTGCCTGATTCTCAAGCCTATATGCCGAACGCTCGAAAGGTATCTCGCGGTAGGCGCGGTCGAGATTGCGGAATCGCAAAAGATTGACTATCCAGAACAAAAAATAAAGCACATAGAATGGCACCACAAGCAGCACCGCCTGTTGCCACAGATGTATCGTCTCATGGCGGATCTCACGCTCTGCCAAAGGCCGTCCATTAAAAAAGATAAACGGGAACAATGTGATGGCGTGGAACTTCCGTGCAGGGAAACATTTGGTATGTATCGACATCGGGCGCATGGTCAGAGCAGTTTTATGGCTATCCTGGCCGCAGCTTCGGCGTCGGCCAGGGCGTGGTGGTGGTTCTCTAAGCAGTAGCCGCAGGCTTCGCTGACGGTGTGAAGCTGGTGGTTGGGAAGATGCTTCAGCTTGCGGCGCGAGGCCCGCAGCGTGTCATAGAAGCGGTAGTCGGGCCAGTCCATCCGGTAGACCTGCATCACCGCCCGCAGGCAGCCCTCGTCAAACATCGCGTTGTGTGCCACCAGAGGCAGTCCTTCGATGCGTGGTGCTATTTTCTCCCACACCCGCGGGAACACCTCGGCGTTGTCGGTGTCCTCCGGCCCGAGGCCGTGCACCCGCTGACAGAACCATGCATAGTAGTTCGGCTCCGGCTGTATGAGGCTGTAGAACGTGTCCACCACCTCGCCGCCGCGTACTACCACCACACCCACGCTGCACACGCTACTCCGGCATCCGTTGGCCGTCTCGAAATCTATCGCCGCAAAGTCTTTCATTTGTATTTCTTTAGCATTGCCGTTATTTCTGTCCTCATCTCCTCGCGGAGGCTTTCGGGTTTCAGCACCTCGACGGTGCTGCCGAGGGAGAGGAGTTTCTGCTTGAAGTCAAAAGTGGGGCGCACATGCAGCGAGAAGATGGAATACTCCTCGGTGCGCTTCAGCTCATGCTGACTGCTGTGCAGGGGCAACGAGCGCAGGTAGTTGGCCTGATAGGCGTTGACTTTCAGTCGTATGGACTCTATGGGCGAGTCGTCCACAAAGATACCGTAGACGCCCTCGAACATCTCCTTCAGGTCGAACTTCGGGTCGCGTTTGTAGGACTCATCCTGCAGCTCCACCTTTGTCATGCGGTCGAGGGCGAAGATACGGTATTCGCCGTCGCGACGAGCGATGAGGTACCAGCGGCGTTCGAACATCTTGAGGGCATAGGGCTGCACGCCGCTGTAGCTGTAGGGCGACTCGCTCCAGTAGGGTTGATATGTGAAGTTCAGCGTACGCTGCCCTTTCAATGCTTCTAACAGCAAAGGTAGCAGCCTGCTGTCGGTGGGTTCCACCAAGACATATTGCGCCGCCTCGCGGCCGTCGGCGACGGCGTTGTTCACCGCTATGGAGTCCATCATCCACTGGCGGAAGTACTCCCTGCCGCCGTCGTCGGCCAGACGGTAGCGGTACTGCCCGCCATCTATGTAGCACTCAATCTCGATGCCGAAAAGGTCCATGATCTCGCTGCGGTGACGGTGGAAGGAGCGGCGCGCGAAAGCACCCTCCTCGTGCAGCTCCTCCTTAGCGTTCCAGCGGTCGCCAATCTGCTCAAGCGTCAGGCCCTTGTCGCCTGCCCGCATCAGCGTCCCCACCAACCAGGTATATTTCTTCAGTACGTTCATATGTTGTTCTTGTTAATAAGGTTCACCACCACTTTCACCATCACATCCTTCTCTTCTGGGCAGCTTTCGGCAATCATCAGCGTGAGAGCCACAAGGGTGTTGTCGGCCCTTAATCAAATACTCCTTCAACACCTTATTGGCCCAAATGAGGAACTGCGTACCACGCTGACTTTTCACTCGGTAGCCGACGGAGATAATGACATCGAGGTTGTACAGCGTCAACATCTGGGTCTGTTCTTTCCCTCTAATTGCTCCATGCTGAGTGGTATGTGCAAATTTGCACATATCACTTTTTTTTCCAATTCACCCTCTTTAAAAACATTGTTTATATGCCTGCCAATCACCGCTCTGTCCTTCTGGAACAATTCTGCCATCTGTGCCTGCGACAGCCAGACAGTATCCTTGTCCATTTTTACCTCCAGATTGGTCGCACCATCTGCGGTCTGATAGATGATTATCTTGTCGTTTATGTTATCCATATTATTAACAACGCCATTTATGCCATTTTATTGCACAAGCACCTCCTTTAGTTTGCTCCATTGGGCTATTTCCTTTTCGCAATTTTCACGATTGAAATAGTATGCCATCTCCTCAATTGTCAGGTCAAGAAGAAAGTCCGCTTCCGCTGGCCCTATCCCAAATATCGAGCGTAATCTTTTGCTTGCATGTTTCTCCGAGGGTGATTTTTGTACCGTGCTGACCACCTCCTCTATATTGTAGTTTATCTGTTCAAATACCGCCAGCTTGGCGAGCTTCTCGAACATCTCGTCGAGTATCCATTTCCGGGTGCCGAGGTGGTCGTCGATCACCTCTTCCGTCGCCTGGTC